>Ga0079218_10000376_pt1 | contig 12944 bp, 25 predicted proteins | sample NCCompost_FD_77181 | JGI IMG/M metagenome (GOLD analysis project Ga0079218, IMG submission 77181) | Agricultural soil microbial communities from Utah to study Nitrogen management - NC Compost | ecosystem: Environmental > Terrestrial > Soil > Agricultural land | place: USA: Utah | collected... | reverse complement strand
TGCTCTAGGGCTTATTACATGGCTGATTAGACCTGGTAATAGGACCGCTGAAATAATCGCGGCGGTAGCAGACCGTATGACGCGTCAGACGGCATCGTTCCATCCGGATCCTGATCCTGATAAGGAATAGAGGGAAGCCCCGGACCGTAATCGGTCCGGGGCTTCCGTTTGGTGTCGGATTACTTACCGGCGCGCGTACCGGTGGCGCCACGTGCGCCAGCCTTCGGCGCCGGAGCGTTGGGGTCGGCCGGATCCTTGGCGTTGGGGTCGACCGGATCCTTGGCGTTGGGGTCAGTGTCGATCGGGTCGGAATCCCCGTACTGATCGCTGGTCAGTCGGTCCAACGCTTCCGTTGCTTCAACCTTTTCGCCCTGGTTACCTCCCCAATTGGTGTTGGAGACAACGTGGCGGAGTACGGTGACAAGGTCACCCATCGCAGTATTCATGCGGGGGATCCTACCCCATTACGTTCCACGTGAAACATGGTGTATCGTCGCGACCATGAGATTTTTTGACCAGTTGAACGTACAGACCAGACGTGCCGCTGGCGCGGTACAGGAAGCGGCCGATGCGCACCAGGTGGCCGCGCGATCGATCCGGGAGACTGCCGACGCTGCGACGGCCGCGTTTGTGGCCGTTGCCGTGGTGGCCGTGGTGGCGCTGGCGTTCGCTACGGCCGCATTGGTGGTGAGTCACCGTGGATAACCACAAGATAATCAAGATGACGTTCGAAATGCGCGCGGAGATTCGGGAAGTGTTCAACGCCGATGATCCGATGGAAGCCGGACGTGCGGTACGTAAAGTGTCGCAATACCTTGATACGTGCCTGGGTGTCATTCCGGAATCAGTACGGTTTGAGGTAGAAGAGAGATGAATCAGGCTCCGGAGCGTGATTGGCTGGCAGACTTCCTGATTCGATGGATCATCCGGATTGAGAATTGGAGACGGAGTCGCCGTGCGTGATTCGACCGGTTCGCATTATGCGGGGGATCCGGGGCCGTTGGGTATCTATTCGGATGAGGCACGCCGCGCGTCCGATATCGTCAACTTGCATTTGCTGGCGGACTCTCATGGGAACGTGGGCCGTTGGGTGGCGGTCCGATTGTCCGATGGGGGATCGGACGGAACGGTCTATGACTGCAAGTGCGATGCGATGCGCCATCAGTTGCACGAAACCCAGTGTGTCTATGTGCAGATACAGCCTAATGGTTTATCCGCGCGGGATGCCCAAATCCTGTTGAAGCTGTATCGAGACATGTATGACAACAGAATGAAAATGCCGGATCCACCGTGTGCGAGGCATGGAAAGGTAATGTGATGGTTGACCAGTTGGCCGCGCGCCGTGAATTGGTGGCGCGCGCGATGAGTGCCGGTATCGACAATCCGATTAAAAAGAAGTCGGCCGAATTGGAGCGACTTCTCAACGAAATGGGAGCGAGTGTCATGACTGATGATGTTGAGGGTACGGAACCGGTGGAGTCGACGGAACCGGTGGAGTCGACGGAACCGGTTTCACGTGAAACGGGGCCGGATATGGCCGATCCGGATGCGCCGTACGGGCGCCGTGCGGACGGTACGCCGAAGAAGAAGCCGGGGCGCAGGGCTGGCGCTCCCGCTACCGGCGGTACGGCTCCGCGCGTGCCTCGCCCTGCAAAGCGTGCCGGTAGTACGGCACGCGCGCGTACAGCGGCCGTGGACTACCGTCCGGGGGTTACGGGACTCTTGCAGATTCCCGCGTTCGCGCTGGCTGCTGCCGGTAGGCTCAATCCGACTCTGGAGTATGACGGTATCGCGCTGGCCGTTCACACTCCGGCGCTGGCCGAAGCTGTCAACGCGCTGGCGGTAGAGGAACCGCGCGTAGCGGCCGTCCTTGACAAGATCATGCAAGTTGGGCCGTACGGCGCGTTGCTCGGCGCCCTGGTGCCTCTGGTGGCGCAGATTGCTGTGAACCACAAGAAGATTCCGGCCGGTACTCTGGGTACCCAGGAGCCGGAAGCGCTCAAGAGTACCTTTGTGACGGAGTAGACCGATGGACGTTGCCCAGGATCGTGAACAAACCGCTGACCATGTGTTAACGGCCACCGGTATTACACGTGTTCCCCGTGAGGAATTCCTAGATGATTGTTGGGATTATTCTCCTGGTGAGCATGTGACGATCCTGGGTCCAACGAATTCCGGGAAAACGTATCTCGGGTATCAGTTGTTGGACGCTACGGCTACGCCGAAACTACCCGCGATTGTCCTGGTGATGAAACCCAGGGACGCTACCGTTGACAGATGGTCAAAGACTGTCGAATTCAAAAAGATCAGGGTGTGGCCTCCACCGATTTCGCAATGGGTGGCGAAGAAGCCTCGTGGGTATGTGTTGTGGCCACGTTTTGTTCACGATCCGGAGCGAGACGATGCGGAATTGTTTCGGCAATTCCATAGGTGTCTCATGGATTCATACAAGCGCGGTAACCGGATCGTGTTTGGTGATGAGGCATACTCACTGGCAGAGGAATTAAGTCTAGAACGTATTATGATTACGTTGTGGACTAAAGGTCGGTCAATGGATTGTGGGTTTTGGGTTGCCAGCCAGAAACCGACCCATATTCCATTGTGGGCTTACAGCATGGCGGAACATTTGTTTATCCATCACGATCCGGATAAGAGGGCGCGTCAACGGTACGCGGAGATCGGCGGAGTGGATCCGAAATTGGTAGAAGATACCGTGATGTCCCTTAAGCGTCACGAATTCCTGTATATCCGTCGGGTGGATGGCGCTATGTGTGTCGTGGAACCGTAACCCTCAAGTACAGGTTTAGACATGCTATCCTCCTGATCATCCATCCCAACTGTGGTGGCATGATCTAGGAGGATGGCGGTATGACCGCTCCCGCACAGATGACTTCGAAGAAGCAGGACTCCAAGAAGCAGATTCTTCGGCGTCCCTTCGTGGCTGGTACCCGTCGCGTCGATAAGTCGACGTATGACGAGTCAAAGGCTCTCACGGCCAGCACTCAGGATTTGCGCACGTACGAATGTGACCCGAATGGGTTCCTGGGTGGCGCGTACATCCTGGTTGAGGCAACGGGTGGTAGTTCCACGGCCGCGCTCTCTATTTCCGGTAACGCGCCGTTCAACGTGTTCGACACCATCACGTTCAATGACACCAATAACAAGCCGATCGTCGGCCCCATGGGCGGCTACGATCTGTATGTCGCCAACAAGTATGGCGGCTACGCGAACGTGGATGACGCGAAGGAATCCCCCGTTTATTCGGCGCCGGTTACCGCGTCCGGTAATGGCAGCGGCGTGTTCACGTTCGTTCTCCGGCTCCCGGTGGAAATCGTCCACCGTGACGGCCTGGGCTCATTGCCGAACAAATCGAGTAGCGCGACGTTCGATATCTCGCTCCGTCTCGCTGCGCTGGCAACGATTCTCGGCTCCGGTCAGACCACACTGACCGTACGGACGCGCATTCAGCAATTCGGGTGGATGGACCCGAACGCGGCTGATATCAAGGGCAATCCGGTCAACCAGAATCCCCCGGGAGTCCAGACTACCCAGTATTGGGCAGTCCAGACCTACACAATGGCATCCGGTTCGTTCAACCAACGTTTGCAGGGTATTGACTCCCTGGTGCGTAACCTGGTGTTCGTTCTGGAAGATGACGGCGTGCGCGGTTCCCAGGCGGATTCCGATTTCACCGATACGTTCACTCTCCAGTACGAAACGTCGCTCCCCGTTCAGCGAATCAAGACGATTTGGCGACACATGATCGGCGAGGCATTCGGATACAAGAATGCCGTCGAGACTGCCGGTGGCCGCGACTACGGCGTATACCCCATCTGGTATAACGCTGACTTTGGTCTTAAGCCCGGTGCGGAAACCCGTCTCGGGTATCTCCCGGTGACCAGCGCGACCACATTGAACATTTCCGGTTCGTGGAACGGCTCCGGTACCAAGGTTCTCCGCGTCATGGTGAACAAGATCGTGCCTGCCAACGGTGACCCGATGGTCCTGACCGGCCGGTAATCCGTCAACCAAAACGTTAAGGGAAGGAAATCGAGTCATGGGAAGTGTCAAGGCTAACGCGAAGTGGATTCTCCTGGGTGGCGCCCTGGGCTACTTCGTGATTCCGTACGTTGTCAACATGGTCAAGAACCGGTAGGCGGACGTGGCGTCAAAGGGTGGCATTTCTGGACTGGCGGTCACGGTTGCGGCCGTGGGCGGCTTCCTGGTGTTCGCGGGAATCAAGGATGTGCCACTCATTGACGGACTACGCGAGATAATTAGCGGCAAGGTACCGGCCGGACGTGCCCAGACGCGCACGGCCCAATTCGGTGCCGCTAGCGATGGTGTCTCGGGGACGTCCGTCCCATCTGATCCTGGTAATTACTCCCTGGGTGCGGTACAGCCTCACGTGCGATTGGCGTTGAACGAAATCGGCGGCGCGTTCAAACTCTCGTCCATCGGCGGTTTCCGCGCTGGCGACCTTGACCATGGCCGGGGGCTGGCCGGAGATTGCATGATTAACGGCAAGGGTCAAGGCGACCAGGTTGCGGCGTACGCGTACGCCAACCGGGAGCGCCTGGGCTTGACGTACATCATCTGGTGGATGCGCATCGCTAGTGCGTCCCGTAGTTGGACGTGGCGTGCGTACAGCCCGATTACCAACCAGGGCGATTTCCGCCATGAGAAGCACGTACATCTGTCGTTCAAAGCAATCCACACGTACCGTCCACCGACGTCTAGCGGACCGATTAAGGCAGTGTGACATGTCCAGAACAACCGGGCCTATCCTGGCCGTGGGCGGTATCACGCTGGTAAACGCGGTAGTGGTAAATAACCGGCCGATTGACTGGCGCGTGCCCATTGCTACGGGTATTGCTGCCGGAATCTTTTCTCTGGCGGAACAAGGATGGGAAAAAGGCGCGGTAGCACTCTCGTATCTCGCCCTGGTAACCGTCATGTTTGTCAGGCTCCAACCGAATGTACCGGCTCCGGTCGAATCGTTTTCGACCTGGTGGAATCAAGGGAAGTGACATGGGTACCGCTGAAAAAATCGCAATGGGCATCATCGGTATTGGCCTGGTGACCACTCTACTGCTCCCTGGCAGGCAGACTCCGGCCGTTATCAACGCGTTCACGGGTCTGTTCCGGGGATCGCTGGCAACGGCTATGGGCACCGGTAAGGACGTGTAGTGATGGCCGACTTTAAGCGCGCACTGGCATGGGGTGCAGGGCTGGCGTTGGGTCTGGTACTCGTCTCCTACCTCGCCCGGAAACTGTAAGGGGATGCTATGACATTTACGGGCGCATGGCGCGCACATCAATTCTCCGTTGATCCGGACGAAAAGCTACACACTGCCGGTGCAGACCATGTGGCCGACGCGAAGGATCCGAATCCCACGTGGAATACGCCGGGGAATTTGGATCAGACCCCCGAGTATGTCTCGGAGGATTATCCGGACGCGGACTGGTTCCACGCCGATACTCCCGGAGTGTGGCTGGACAATACCGATTACGCGTCGCATGAGGCGCCGGATTCGGCCATGACCGCAATGGATGAGGGTGCCAGCGCAGAGGCAATGTTTGAACCTCCGGTGCTGCAATCTCATGACGAGAGATATCTGTCTACCCGATTTGAAGGGCTGGCGGAATCTCCCGTGTCGACGGAAGCGCTCCGGCGTGGACTGAATGGCGACCCGCTGAACAACCCGGATGGATTCCGACGCGGATGGGTTGAACAACATGTGGTGGATCGTAAGATGTACGATCCGGAACGTGTCCACGATCGTCGCCTTAACCTGGTGAACACTGCCGATGTGGTGGCAAACCAGCCAGGACAACCGGTGCCGTTCGGTAACCCGTTCGCTGCCATGGCGCGCGCAATCACGAACGTGAATCAGACGCCGATGATCCGTCGCCAGCCCCCACCGATCAGCGAGTCAATCGAAACGGATGGGTCGGAAGACACGTACGATGCCGATACGTACCCTGATTGGGTGGCCGGATAATGGCAGACACGATTAACGTTCCTGGCCTGGGTCCGACAAAGTCAGTGTACGTGTACGCCGGTGGCGCCCTGGTAGTCGGAATCGTCGGGTACGCCTGGTGGAAAAACTCGCAGAATCAACCAACGGACTTTGTGGGTGCCAGCGCCGATGATTACGGCGTAGGCGACTACGATTCGCCGTTAGGGTCGACCGGTGGCAATTCCACGGGTAACTACACGTCGATTGATCCGGAAGCCATTGACACTAACCCTGAATGGGTGGCAGCGGCTATCGATCGTCTGTCCGATCGTGGATATGACGCCGGACTGGTCACGGCAACTCTGGGTAAGTATCTGGCACGTCTGGCATTGACAGAGGCAGAGATTGCCATTGTTCACGCCGCTATCGCAGTAGCGGGTACGCCACCGGTAGGCGGACCGTATCCGATTACGCCAGCGGTACCGGTGCCGAATCCGAACGGTAACGGGGGTAACAACAATCCTCCGCCACCTCCGGTGACGCTGCCTACGCGGGTGTTTTATCTCCGCAACTCTAATCCTCCTAGGTGGGCTCTGGGAGTGGGGAGTCCGAAACGGTGGACGGAAACAGGTAGCCAGACGATTGCGAATTCGTGGGCAGCGGCGTATGAGGCAGATTTGAACGCGGATTACGTGAATCAATCAGAGTGGAACGCAGAAAAAGCGAAGTATTCGGGAGGATGAGAAACAATGAAGGCTGAAACTTCGGTTGTCGCGGGGCTGTCGGTTGCGGCACTGGTGTACGCGATTTACTCCAATGCCACCCCATCGATTGCGGATATCCGCGTCGCCAAGCCGCGTGATGCGGATATCGAGGCCGCCCGGAAACTCGCCGCGTGGACAAGTGCGGGCGTAGTGGCTGGCGTGTCCCTTATTGCCAAGGACGGAACCATTTTCGTCCTGGGTGGCGCAATGATTATCGCGCTGGACTGGTGGCATCGTCACGCGAACGAAGTCACGCCGTTGACTGGGCGTGCTACCGCCCCGGACATGGTCCCTGTGGAAACGGAGATGAATTCGGAATCGGACTACGGCTATGACGGTAACCTGGTGACGGTCGGATAATGGCCTTCAAAGACCTTACGGTGGGGGCTCTCGCGTATCGCGCGGGAGTCACCAATGGCGGCCGTCTCGCAGAGGCAATAGCGATTGCCCAATTAGAATCCGGATTCAATCCGGATGCTGTGGGCGATACCGGCTTGACTAACGACACGTGGGGACCGTCAGTAGGTCTATGGCAGATTCGGAGCCTGAAAGCGGAAAGCGGTAAGGGTACCGTACGGGACGAAACCCGGTTGAAGGATCCTGAATTCAACGCACGCTCTATGGCTTCCATCTCCAAGAATGGCAATGACTGGTCACCATGGACAACGTGGACGCGTGTGCAGAAACAGGCGCTGGCAGTTGTCTACCTACCTACAGCCGCTGCTGTAGTGGCCGCTAAGGGCAATCCTCCCGGCGTTGAAGCTATCGGCGCTGTGGTGGACGGCGTTGTTGGGGCGGCTACCGGTGCCGGCGATGCGCTGGCGGATATCAGTGCAGCGGCACGCGCTACGTACAATTGGATTTCCGACCGTAACAACTGGTTCCGCGTCCTGAAAGTCGTAACGGGGGTAGCGTTGTTGGCTGGCGGACTGTACCTGGTGACACGTCCCGTAGTGACCCAGGCAGCGGAGAAGATAGTCAGCGTCGCTAAGTAAAAGGGGTAGTGATGGAAACAGGATCCGATTTCGTCGGGGACCTTGACGAATTGCATCAGGAGTCAAGGGAGCCTGAATTCCCGATTCCGTATACGGTCAAGGTGGCCGTTGACGGGCCGGTGCAGGTCCACCAGGTCCCGTCCGTCTCGTCCGGCTCCCGCTCATGGTTGCTCGATACGGCCGGTAAGCGCATCGTGGGTAAGGACCCACGGCGCCGTACCGCGTCGCTCATGTCGATTGACCAGAATTTCTATTACGGCACGTCGCAACAGGAAGTGGATAGCACGACGGCCGCGTTGTGGCCGAAACTGGTTCCTCTGGTTGTGTCGCACCAGGAAGAAATTTGGGTCCGGTCGGCCACGACTACCACGACGCTGTCACTCGTCAACGAACAATGGGCGGACTGACATCATGAGACAGCGTAATCCGCTGAACAAATTCGGGGAGGTAACTCTAGACGCTAACGGTAATGGGCAAGTTGAGTTGAAACCGACCCAGTATGAAGAAACATGGTTGGTAACATCGGCGTCTATCATCGTGGCACCCGTTCCACCGGCAACAGTAGTAGTGAGAGAACCTGTATTCAAACTATTCTCTAATGGGAGGTTTATTGCTGGCACTGATAAAGGTGATCTGAACGCTGGTGGAATGTACGAAATTCTTCACTCGCAGCAACCCATGTTAGGACAATGGTCGGCCGGAGATCCGGGGGCTATTGCACAATTACGTCTAGGCGGATGGCAGGATATTAAATGACCAGTAATGAACTTGGTCCGTTCGGGGACCTACCCCCGATGCCGGGGATTCCAACCGGCTTTGCGAATTCATCGCGACGGATCATTGTCCCTAGTGGCGCTCCCGCTGCCGGTGACCCGTACGTGGAAATAGGGTCGACGGCTGACCCGAATTTCGCGGGAATCGCATTGTTCTCCCCTGAGACGCTGCCACCAGGATACGCGTACATCATCCGCATTGCAGCCAGCCCACCGGATACCACGACACTTGTCATTCAGTTGTATGACACCGTGGGTGGAGTAGCTGTCAAGAGTGTGCTGTCAGCGGTTTACGACAAAACCACCGGTCAGCAAATCGTGGCGCTGGCCGGTAATACCGATATTCTCACGATCGGTGGAGACTGCCCGAACGTCAATATCGGTGACTCGCCAGCGTTCACCGGACTCGACATCGGGTCGGCCGGTAACGGGTCGGAATTGACGCTGGACGGAAAGACGCTGGGTTTCTCGGCGTTGGGTGAGCAGGATCGAACCCTCGCTGATACCACCACGTCCGCGTCCCTGGTTCCGATTGCCGGTGCGGATACCCGCGCGTTCACAAAGCAATTCGCGTCCACCCGCGTAGCCGCCCGTTTCTATATGACGCTGACCGTTGCGGGAGCGGGTAACACTGGGTGTGAGCCTGGGCTCCGGTTCGATAACGGCGACGGTACGGTTGTGGACGTTAGACTTGCCAGAGGAACGCTCGTCAACATCGGCGAAACGTACACCCTGTGTGGAGAAGATGAGATTGCGGCCGCATCGCTACCGGCCGGAAACTACACCGTGACTCCGATTTGGTGTCGCACGTCCGGTACCGGTACTGTTACCGTGAATTCGACCCACGGTCTGTCCTACGGCGTCAACGAAATCAGGGAATCATGACACGCTCTCCCCAATCGCTTCTCGCGGTACGCCAACTGTTTATGCAACGGACTGGACTACCGGCCGTTGCCCTGGGCATTCAACACTATAAGCCGGATGGAGGTGGATACCACGAAGGTAATGATCTGTTAGCTGTTGGCGGACGGCTGAATACCGACTATTCCAAACGGGAATCGGAACGTGACCGCCCCGGCTCCGATCTCGCGTGCGCGATCGATATCGGACGGTTCAAAGTCGATTCCCCAACCGGACCGGTTGATAACCGTCGCATGACAGTCTGGCTTCTCAAACAGATTGACGATGACACGGAAGACTCCCGATGGATTCGGGAAATCATTTATTCGCTGGACGGAAAGACTGTCAAGCGATACGACCGGTTGCGCATCCGCACCGGTGGCGATAAGTCGCACCTTTCGCACGAACACGTGTCGTCATTCCGAGACGATATCGAATCGCCTCACGTCCTGGGTCTGTTCACGCGGTTCTGGCGCGAAATGGACGGACTCCCCGCAGTCAAGCCCGTACCTGCATCAATTCGAAAGGGTAAGCCAGTGATTGTTTACTTCCGTACGTCAAGCCGTAATACCGGTACCCCTGTGTGGGCTCTCGTGGGCGCCGGTAACGGACCGACGAATTGGGTGGAAACCAATTCGTCCAAGGTCGCTACCGGTTGGGCGAAAAACACGATCAGTCAGGGTTCTATCGAGTTGACGGACGATGAATGGGTCACGCTCATGCGCGCCCACACCGGTACCGCTGCCTAGGGTAGAATCCACGGTATGACCAGTAGAGACGTCCACCCGTCAACCCCCACACTCCCCCCGTTGCGGGTGTACGGGTGGACCCAGGGCGCCGGTGGAACGTATTGGTACCGCATCGCGGAGCCGTTCAGGGGCCTAACGCTCCTAGGCCACCATACGTCCACCGGCGCTCTCCTGAATGATGAGATCGTGGACGCGAGTGACGTAATCGTGGTTCACATGTTGCACGAACAATACGCGTCCAACGCATGGCAGAAACTAGCACGGCTCAAGCACCGGAAAACGTTGGTACTCGATATCGATGATGATGTGTGGAATTTCGACTCCCGGACGGACACCCATCGATTCTGGACGGACGAACGTCTGCTACGGCTACAGTCCAACATTGCCGTAGCCGATATCGTCACGACTCCGTCCGAATATCTGGCCGACATTCTCCGCCCACTCAACCCGAATACTGTTGTCCTGGGTAACTACGTGCCCCGGTGGTTGCTCTCGCACCGGCCGGTACGTCCGGCCAAATTCACGATCGGATACCAAGGCGCACGCCAGCACACGCTAGACTTACAGGAAATAGCCCCGGACGTGTGGGAATTCCTCAACCGTCATCGGCGTACCCGCGTTCATATCTACGGCGAGTTGAATCCGGTAGGGTGGCCGCGTGTCATCCGCACACCGTGGAATCCCTGTGTACCCGACTATTACCGGTCGCTATCCATGACGGTCGGTATCGGCCCGTTGGCACCAATCCCGTTCAACTACGCGAAATCGGCGGTACGCGCGGTAGAGTACGCCGCGTTGGGGATCCCATGCATTCTGACGGACGTTCCCGCATACCGTCCGTACGTGCATCCCCGGTACTCCGGTTGGCTGGTTCCTCACGGCACGCCGTGGGTAGACGTACTGGAGTACGCGTACGCGCACCCTGAGAAACTTGCAGGCATGGGTCAGACGGGGCGGAGAATGGCAATGGACTGGACTACCGAACGAAACGCGCACCGATGGGAGAGTGTCTACCGTGGCTGACGGTCCATCATTTGAGGATTACCAGGAATACAAAGCCTGGTTGAAGGAACAGAACGCGGGAAAGGATCCGGAGCCGGCCCCTACGCCCGCACCGGAGCCGGCCCCTACGCCCGCACCGGAGCCGGAGCCGGAGCCGGCCCCTACGCCCGCACCGGAGCCGGCCCCCAAGCCGGAGCCCAGGGCGCCAGCGCCACGCAAGACGACTCCGCAACCGGAGCCGGATAAGTCGGACCCCACGCCGGACCCCACGCCGAAACCAGCGCGCTACGGTTCTAGGCGCTGGTTCGGAGATAGGTAATGGAAGGTATGTCTATCCGTGAAATGGTTGACCAGTTGACAACGCGGGTAGGCGAGATTGAGAAACGGTTGTCCAGCCTAGAAGCGCGAGTCAATGCGATGATGGGCGGTATTGGAGTAATCGGAATAACCGCGATCGTTAACGCGGTAACCAACGTCATGCAAGCCGGAAAGTAGAGAGGTATCCGCCATGGGAAGTACAGTTGCGAAAGCCATTGCCGGAGCGCTGGTGGCGTTCGGCGCCATGTTCGAAACGGCCACGTCCGTAGGCTCCGTCGGGGGAGAGGCAGTTACGGCGAACGAATGGGTTAAGGTAGTGGTGGCTACCGCCGTTGCGGGGGTCCTGGTGTGGGCAGTGCCCAACGCGCCCACCCGTCCGACTCAGTAACGGCCGGCATAGACAGGAGTGCCCTAGGGATACTGGTCTCCCTAGGGCACTCCGCTATTCACGCGTCAGTAGATCGTATTGGACTCTCATAAACGCTATGTCAACGTCATGATAGCCAGACCAGTAGTTGTCATCAGCGTGCAAGCCTGGGTGCCGGTAGTCCAATGGACAGAACCAGGAAATCCAATCACTGGTAATGGTAGGCCACACGATCGGCGCATGACACTTACGCCGTTCCAACCATTTCCGTTTGGGCTTGACGAGACTAACGCTCGCGACCGGTCCGCCCAACGCTACCCGTATCGCATTGACATAGGACGCGCCAGCGGCGGCTACGACGGCGCTAGGGTCACTCCGTCGCGGAAATAGGAGCGTTGATACCAGGTACAGCCCTGGCCAATTCCGCATCGCTTATCCCGACTTTCCACTTTATCGGGTTACCCCATCGGTCACGTTGACCTTTTGTACCGGCGAAATACACACTCGTATCGAAACCATTGAACCGACACCATTGGTAGAAGTCGACTACCGGGCGATCATGGTCATTGATAGCGGCTACGGCGAGATATTCAATCTGCCCTACCATTATGATGATGGACAGATAGGATGCCCATGCCTCGCCCACGATTTCATACGACAACGCGGTAACGGCGCACTGCGCCACCCACACCGTGTCACCATGACGTGTATGGGTTTCAATCATGTTTATCATCGGGAACCACGACCCTTGGAAAACCGATCCGGGGACTTAACCGCCTTTTGTACGTTGTCGTGCGCCTTCTTACCCTCACGGCGCCAATACTTCTTGGAATCGGATTCCGTCTCGCGCCGTTCCGACCGACCGTCATCTGACTTGCTAGTGAAGATACCCATTACGCCCTGTGTCTCCTAACACCATTGGTTTCGTAAGCCGGACCGCCCCATACAGCCCAGGCGACAGAGTATTGCCGTTCGCGGTAATCCTGACGCCACAACTCAGCCGCAAACGCCGTTGCCAGCATCAGGACGAGATACAGCCACATCATCGGAGTAGCCCTGTCTCCAACCCCATGAGGGTCACGATAGCTGTTACTAGAAGGATGACTATAGCTG
>Ga0079218_10000374_pt1 | contig 12950 bp, 8 predicted proteins | sample NCCompost_FD_77181 | JGI IMG/M metagenome (GOLD analysis project Ga0079218, IMG submission 77181) | Agricultural soil microbial communities from Utah to study Nitrogen management - NC Compost | ecosystem: Environmental > Terrestrial > Soil > Agricultural land | place: USA: Utah | collected... | reverse complement strand
CTCGACCTGCCTGACACCCAGGTGGGCGACGAGGATTTGACCGGGGTCGTGAACCTGCTTTCGTTCCAGCAGGGGGGTGGCGCGACGATCGGCGGGCCGCTCACCCAGAACACGTTCCGGTTCAACCCGGAGCTGCCGGCCTACGACATCATCAACGCGCGGGTCGGCGTCCGTTTCGACCACTTCGACATCGCGATCTTCGGCAACAACCTGACCGACGAGCGGGCGTTCCTTGCGCTCGACCGCGAGCGGGGACTGCTCGCACGAGTGGGCTACCTGACGAACCAGCCCCGGACGTTCGGCATCACGACCCGGATCGACTTCTGAGTCTTCTCCCTCTCCCCTCCGGGGAGAGGGTCGGGTTGAGGGGCGCCCGTGCCTCGGGCGCCCTTAGTTCGACGCGTTCAGCGCGCGCTCGTGCGCCCAGCTCCGGATCGCCTTGATCTGCTCCTCCATGGTGACGGAGAGGGGCACGGTCGCGGCGATCATCCGGTAGAGGTCGTCCTCGGTCACCTCGCGCTTCTCCGAGTAGGCGTCGACGACGGAGGAGACGACGGCCTGCTCGATCTCGGCGCCGTTCCATCCCTGGGTGGCCTTGGCGAGGAACACGATGTCGAGGCGTCCGACGTCGCATCGGTTGCGGGCGAGGTGGATCTCGAAGATCTGTTTGCGCTCCTCTTCCCCGGGAAGATCCACGAAGAACACCTGGTCGAAACGGCCCTTGCGGATGATCTCGGCAGGCAGCAGCTGGATGCGGTTCGCGGTCGCGGCGACGAAAACGAGGGCGCTCTTTTCCTGCATCCAGGTGAGAAAGCCGGAGAAGATGCGGGACATCGACGCGTCCTGCCCGTCGCGGTAGCCGCCGACCCCCATTTCGATCTCGTCGATCCACAGCACCGCGGGAGAGACCGCCTCGACGGACCGGAGCGCTCTCAGGAACGTCGCCTCCGGGTTGTCGGTGCCGAAGATCGCGTTCATGTCGAGCCGGAAGAGCGGCAGGTTCCACTCGCTCGAGATCGTCTTGACGCAGAGGCTCTTTCCGCAGCCGGAAACCCCCATCAGGAGGATCCCGCGCGGGATCGGAACTCCCGCGTCGAGAGCCTCGCGCGAGAAGAGCTTCTGCCGCTTGTGGAGCCATCCCTTGAGCACGTCGTACCCGCCGACGTCGGCGAGAGAGACGCGCGGGGGCACGAACTCGAGCACCCCCTCCTTGCGGGACATCTGCTCCTTTTCGGCGAGCACTTCGCGGAACGCCTCCTCGTTGAAGGACTTGCGCTCCGCGAAGGTCTTGGACAGCACGTGCCCGATCTCGTCGGCGGTCAGGCCGCGCAGCGCGAGCGCAAGGCGCTTCAGGTCGGGTCCGCTGATCCCGTCGGCGCCCAGCAGCCTCTTGAGTGACGAGTCGAGCATCCGGGCGATCTCGCTCTCGTCGGGCAACTCGTACTCGATGACGTAGATCTCCTTCTTCACGTCGTCGGGGATCATGAGCCGCGGCGAAACGAGGATGACGTGGCGGCCGCGGTCCTTGAGACTGCGGTAGATGTCGCGGAGCCTGCGCGCGATCTCGGGGCGTCCGTCGGCCGCCCCCGCGAGGTCCTTGAGAACGAAGAAAGCCTTCCCCTCTCCCGCCAGGATGACCTCCAGAGCGGCGAGCGGGTCGTGCGTGTTCGCCACGGCCTCACCGTCCACCGTCAGGCCCTCCACGATGGACCAGAGCCCGTAACTCACCGGCGCTCCGTAGAACGTCTTCGCGAAGTGCTGGACGAGACGCTCGACGCGCGTCTCCTCCCACGTCTGAACGTAGAGCAGCGGGTGACCGCCCACGAGCGCGCGGCGGATTCGCTCCATGGCCTTCGTCGGCGGTATTGCGGCGCTCATTCGAGCGATTTTAACGCCAGAGCCGCGAGACCCCCGGCGGTTACAATCGACGCTCATGGCGAATGCCGAACACCTGAGGCTCGTTCTCACGCCCGAGTGGGGCGAGTGGCGGGTGAAGAACCCCGGCGTCACGCCGGACCTGACGCGCGCCGACCTCTCCGGAAAGGACCTCTCGGGACAGGACCTCCGCCGCGCCGACCTGACGAGCGCGGACCTCTCCGGGGCGACGCTCGCGGGAACGGATTTCACCCGAGCGATGCTCAGCATGTCCCGGTTTACGGGGGCGTCCGCGCCCGGCGCGATCTTCGAGCAGTGCGATCTCGACTTCCTCGACCTGAGCGGAGTGTTCCTCGCCGGTGCGAGATTCCGCGCGGCGTCCCTCCAGAGCTGCGCGCTCGTGCAGGCCAATCTCGCGAGCGCGGACCTCACCCTGACGAAGCTCGAAGGCTCCGACCTTTCCGGCGCGAACTTCGTGGGCGCCACGCTCTGCGACGTGAACTTCCGCGGGGTGAAGATCCTGGGCGCCCACTTCGACGGCGCCGACCTCACGCGCTCCTTCTTCGAAGGGGTCTCCGCGCCCCAGGGCTCCTTCCCGAACGCGAACTTCTCCCGCGCCAACCTGAAGTCCGCCGACCTGACGGGCGCCGACCTGCGGCGAACCAAATTCGTGGGCGCCATCCTGCGCCAGGCGGCCATGAACGGCGCGGACTGCGAGCGCGCCGACTTTGCCGAGGCCGACATGGAGCTCGTCTCCGCCATCGAAGCGAACTTCAGCGGCGCCCAGTTCGATCGAGCCCGCCTGAGAAAGGCCGACCTGCGGAGCGCGCTCTTCCTCGACGCCGGCGGTGAAGACGTGAGCTTCGCGGAAGCGAAGCTCGTGAAGGTCGACCTCCGGACCGCCCGGTTCGAGCGCGCCAACTTCCGGGGCGCCGACCTCTCGAAGGCGGTGCTGCGACGGCTGAACCTGAAGCCCTACGCCTTTCCCGGCGCGCGTTTCGCGCAGACCGACGCGTCCGAGGCCCAGGCCGAAGGCGTGGACTTCTCCCGCGCCGATCTCTCGTTCGGGAACTTCCGGCAGGCGAACCTCAAGCGCGCCAACCTCTCGCACGTTCTCGCGTTCGAGGCGGACCTCTCCGGGACGCTCCTGATCGGAGCGAACTTCCAGGGAGCGAACCTCGAGGACGCGGACCTGCGATTCTCCCGCGCGATCGGCGCCGACTTCACGCAGGCCCGGCTCAAGGGGGCCGACCTCGGCAACTCGGATCTTTCCGAGGCCAAGTTCAAAAAAACCCACTTCTGGGGGGCGAGCGCGCGGCGGGCAAAGACGCCGGGGGGCGCGGCGAAGCTGCTCTGGCTCTCGACGATTTTCTCGAAGGCGAAAGAGAAGAAAGTCGAAGTCGAGGACGTCAAGGAGAAGGCGCGCCAGAAGCGAATCGAGGATCTTGCCGCGCGGGCGGAGAAGAGACCGCCCCACACCTCCGGGAAAAAGGGCTAGGGGACCGGCGATCGGCCCTTCGTCGGCGCCGTCCGGGGAGTCGCCGGCCCGGGAGCCGGGGGCGCGGTTGCGGCCTTGTCGATCGCGGCGGCCAGCCGGCCTGCCGCCTCCCGGCTCACCGTGAATGCGCCGGGCCGCCCCGAAACGGTGGCCGCGAGCTCCGGCCGCGCCGGGTAGAGAGCGATCTTCCACGCCGGGCCGCCCGCGAGACGAACGAGGATCTCCGACTCGGGCTGCCGGAGCGCGAGCGCCTTCGCCTGCACGTCGTCGAGAAACCCGAGGCTCTCGGCGTCGGAGAGGGCGTTCAGCAGGTCGTCGGCGGCCGAGGCGATCAACGCGCGGCCATCCACGCTCCAGCCCGCCTGGTTGCGGACGAAAGAGCGGCGCTTCGCGCCGATCCGGGCATCCACCGCGGTGACGTCGTTGCGCTCGAAACGCACGAGCCGCCGGTCACGGAAGGAGACCGCCTCCCTCGACAGCTCTTCGAGGATGGCGTTGCCGACCGTGAAAACCTGCCCCTGCCGCGCCGCGTACACCGAGTTGCCGTCGGAGCGAGTCGAGCCGAGATCGAGGACGTGCTTCGCGCCTTTCGCGTCGGAGATCGTGACGCGGAACGCCGGAGGCGCGAGGCCGAGCGCCGCGAGGTCCGCCGCTCCGGCGCGGGGCACGAACTCCGTGACTCGAAGCGACGACAGGTCCGCCGTGAGCCGGTCGACGACGTCCTTGTCCGCGAGATCGGTGAGCGGCTGCTCGAGCCACCAGACGCCCTTCTTTTTCGCCACCGTGAGGCTTCCCCGGCCGCGGGAGACGTCGATCCGGGTCGCATCCTGCGCGGCGGCCCCGAAGACGTCCTTGCTCTTGAGGTCCTCGACCGGCTTGCGGGCCGACGCGGCGACGCTCGCCGGCACGAAGAGGATGCCGGGCGCTCCCGCGACCCGCGCGGCGGTGACGTCGGTGCCCGGAATGTCGATGCCGAACGCGATCGTCCGGGAGAGCCGCTTCGCCGGGGCCTTCTGGTCGGTCCACGTGATGGTCGCCGTCGCGACGGGCGTCGCGAGCCCGTAGTCCTCCGCCTTGCCCTCTGCCGGGGGCTCCCCGCCCGGATTCTTCAGGTCCGCGAGCTCCGACGCGAGCTCGCCCGCCGCGAAGGAGTCGGCCGGGTAGGCCTCGGGCCGCACGAGGTTCCACGCGTCCCCCGACTTCGCGAGCTCGAGCGTCTCGCCGCCGCGCTCGATTCGGATCCGCTCCACCCGGTCTTCCGGCAGATCCCAGTGAACGTCACCCTTCTGCTCGCGCTCGGCCGTCGTCGGCATCTTCCGCTCGAAAAAGAAGATGAACGCGAAGAGGGCGACGACGACGCCCGTCAGGACGAGCAGCTTGCGCGAGGACACCGGCTCAGTCCCGCCGGCGATACCAGACCGCGACGCCGAGAAGGATCGCCATCGCCGGCATCCCGAGGATGGCCAGGAGCGTGATCCGACGGACCTGACCCTGGGTGAGCGAGAGCGACGCCTGTTCCGGGGTCTTGGGCGCGATCCCGATCCTCTTTTCGGAGCCGGTCAGCCAGTGGATCGAGTTCAGGAACAGGTTGGCGTTGCCGGCGCTCCCGAGGGAGCCGGCGGCCGCAAAGCGGGAGTTCCCGACGACGACGAGTCTCCCCTTCTTCGCGGGGGCCTTTTCGTCCTCGCCGGCTCCGGCCGCGACCGCCAGGCTGACGGGACCCTGCACGTCCGCCGGGTCCTTCTTCAACTCGCTCTCGAGATCCGAGAGGGACGTCTCTCCCCAGCCTTCGGCGGACGTCTCCACGAGCATCGCCGCGGAGGGGGCGTTCTCTCCCCTCGTCACGGACCTCGCGAGGGGGAAGATGACGGGAAGGCCCTCCGCCGCGAGGGCGCGCACGATCGGGTGGCTCCCATAGCGGTTCGCGAACACGGTCTCGGCGCCGACGAGCGGGAGGGCGTTCGCCGGATCCACGACGATGTCGTTCCCGAGCCGCAGCCCGTTTTCCGCCAGCACCGCGCCGAGGCCGAGGTCCGCGGGCGGCGCTCCGGGTCCGGGCAGGACCGGGTCGAGCAGGAGCAGGACTCCCCCGCCCCCCGCGAGGTACTTCGCGATGGCCGACACCTCCGGCGGAAGGAGCGCCGTGCGCGGGCCGGCGACGACGAGGGCGTTCGCGTCGGTGGGGACCGCGTCCTTCCCGAGCGACTCCCACGTCGCGACCGTCAGGTTGTCTCTCTCGAGGAGCTGCTTCGCGTCGGCAAAGCCGCGCCCGCGCTCGGCCGAGTCGATCGAGCCCTCGCCGTGTCCCGCGGCGAAATAGACGCGGGCGGCGCGGTCCTCGGCGACCGCGACGATTGCCGACGTGAACGCTTCCTCCCCCCGGAACGCCTTCATCTCCCGGGCGCCCTGACCCATCGGCCCGCCCGTGAACTCGTACTCCGCCATCTTGTCTTCTTCGACGTGCTTCTTCCGGTCCCCGGATCGGAACACGACCGTGCCCTCGCGGACCCCTCCGAACTCGCGCGCGACGGCCTCGGCGCGCGCCGGGTTGCGGCGGGGGTCGAGGTACTCGACCTCGATTCTGGGCGAGAGGGCCCGGTAGCGGCTCAGGAGCTCCGAGACCGGCGCCCACAGCGCCGACTCCCGGTCCATGAACACCGTGATCCGAACGGGTTTCGTCAAGCGGCCGACGAGCTGCTTCGTCGTGCTCGACAGGCTGTAGATCCGGGCCTTCGTCCAGTCGGCGCGGTACCAGTGCCGGGAGCCGAGCCAGTTGACCCCGACGAGGAGCGCCACCCCGATCGCGATCGCCGCGGCGGACACGCCGGCGCGCGCCGCGCGTCCGCGCCTCACGGCGCCTCCTTCTTCGCGGAGAGGGTCACGGTCGTCAAGTAGAGGAAAAAGGCGGTCGCCGAGACGTAATAGACGAGTCGCCGCGTGTCCACGACGCCGCGGGAAAACTCCTCCATGTGATCCCAGAGGTTGAAGTACCCGAGAGTTTCGCGCTTGTTCGGGTCGTTCGACAGGGACTCGAGGAGCCCCGCGGAAAAGACGGGTATCAACATCGCGAACGAGAGAATGGCCGCGACGATCTGGTTCTTCGTGAGGGTCGACGCGAACGTCCCGATCGACAGGAAGTACGCGCCGATCAGGGTGATGGCCAGGTAGCCGCCGGCGACGGGGCCGAAGTCGATCGGGGTCTGAGCGCGCAGGATCGCGACGTAAACGAGCGTCGGCGCCCAGAGGGTGAGGAAGAACCCGAGCGCGCCGGTGAACTTCCCGAGCACCACCGTGGCCTCCGAGACCGGCGACGTGAGGAGCGTCTCGATCGTCCCGGACTTCCGCTCCTCCGCGAAGAGCCGCATCGTGATGATCGGCACGATGAAGAGGTTGAATATCCAGAAATAGGTGTTCGTGAAGAGGAACGGGAGGGCCTGGCCTTTCGGCGCCCCCGGCGCATTCAGGAATGCGACGATCGCCGAGAAGATGAAGCCGTTCATCAGGAGAAAAGCGGCGAGGATCACGTAGGCGAGCGGAGACAGGAAATAGGCGCGCCACTCCCGCCCCACGATGGCGAGGAACTTCCTCAAGACACGACCTCCCCGGGCTCGGGCTCACTCGAAGCGGGCGCGATCGCAGCCGGCGTCTCCTCGTGGCGGGTGAGCCGGACGAACACGTCTTCCAGAGAGAGCGCCTCGCGGGTGAGCTCCCGCAGCACCCACCCTCGAGAGACCGCCGTCCGGAACACCTCTTCCCTCGGGTCCGCTCCGGCTTCGCACTCGAGCCGGACCCGGGTCTCCTCGTCCCCGCTCTCCTCTGCCACCGCCGTCACGCCGGGGAGACCCTGGAGGGCCGCGCTCGCATCCACCCGGCCCGCGAAGGCGGCCCGCACGACCGGCGCTCCGGCGAGCCGGTTCTCGAGCTCCGAGACCGTCCCCTCCGCGACGATTCGACCCCGATCGATGATCAGGACCCGGTCGCAGACCGCGTCCACCTCCGGGAGGATGTGCGTCGAGAGGAGGACGGCCCGCTCCCGGCCGAGGCTCCGGATCGTCTCTCGGATCCGGATGATCTGCCCCGGGTCGAGACCCACCGTGGGCTCGTCCAGGATGAGGACCGGAGGGCGATGGACGAGCGCGCCCGCGAGGGCGGTGCGCTGTCGGAAGCCCTTCGAAAGGTTCTCGACCCGGCGGTTCGCCACTTCCTCCAGGAGGCAGCTCTCGATCGCCTCTCCGACCCGGCGGGCGACGTCCTGCCCCGTGACGCCTTCGAGGCGGGCGCGGTAGCTCAGGTACTCCCGGACGCGCATCTCCGGATAGAGCGCGGCGGACTCGGGCAGATACCCGAGGCTCGCGCGCGCCCGTTCCGACTGGGTGACGACGTCGAAACCCGCGACGCGCGCGGTGCCCGCGGTCGGCGGCAGGAAACCGGTCAGGACCCGCATGGCGGTCGTCTTGCCCGCACCGTTCGGGCCGAGGAACCCGACGATCTCGCCTTGGGCCACCGAAAACGACACGTCGGAGACGGCGACCTGGGTCGAGTAGCGCTTGGTGAGGTTTTCGACTTCGATCATTCGACGGCCCGCTCGAAAAGCGCGCGAAATCTAGCACGGATCGAGCGCTCGGATCGGGGAGCCGGGAGACCCCGAGGAATACCCGTAAGATGAAGTCGCGCATGATCGTCGTCGAGAACGTTTCGAAGACCTACGGGCGTCTCGGCCGGCGGGTCCGGGCGCTCGACGGCGTCTCCCTCGAGGTTGCGCGCGGGGAGACCCTCGGCCTGATCGGTCCGAACGGCGCCGGCAAGACGACGCTCCTCTCGTGTCTCCTCGGATACCTTCGGCCCGACGCGGGCCGCGTCACGGTCGACGGAAAGGCGCCGGATGACCTCGCCGTCCGCGCCCGCACCGGTTATCTGCCCGAGCGGCTCGGCTTCGACCGCGACCTGCCGGGTCGCGCGTTCCTCGCCCATCACTGGCGTCTCGCGGGGGGCGACCCGAAGCGGGCTCACGTCGAAGGCGAAGCGGCCGCGGAGCGGGTCGGGCTCGCGCGCGAGGCCTTGAGGCGCCCGCTCAAGACCTACTCGCGAGGCATGCTCCAGCGGATCGGGCTCGCGCAGGCTCTCCTGCGGGAGCCGCAGCTCCTCTTTCTCGACGAGCCGGCCTCGGGCACCGACCCCCTCGGCGTCGGTCTCGTTCGCGAGCGAATCTTCGAGACCAAGGCGCGCGGTGCGACCATCGTCCTGAACTCCCACCAGCTCGCCGAGGTGGAGAGAGTGTGCGACCGCATCGTCTTCCTGTCGGAGGGAAGGATCGTCCGGAGCGAGACCCTGAGCGGCCAGGCGCCCAGCCGGCGTCGAGGCCGCGTCCGCGTGCCCGGAGAGCGGCTGATCGACGCTTCCGCCCTGCTCGTGCAGGAGGGCTTTCGCCCCGAGGCGGAGCCCGACGGCTCGCTGCACTTTCCCCTCGCTTCCGACGAGGACATGGCCCGAGCGGTCCGGGTTCTGGCGCTCGCCGGCGTCTCCGTCTACGAGGCGAAGGTCTCCGCCGAGCTCGAAGAGCTCTTCTCGGAGACACCGCGCACGTGATCGAGATGGTCCGCCGCTTCCTGCGGCAGAAATTCGGCTCCGCGGGAATCGTACTGGCGCTCGCGCTCCTCGCGCTGCTCGAGATCGTACATCTCGCGAGCGAAGGGGCTGCGAGAGGTTTCCAGCTCGCCAACTGGGCGGTCTTCGTGCTCGCGGCAGGGTCGGTCTCGCGCGACGTGTCGAGCGGCGCGCTCCAGATGATCCTGTCCCGGCCGATCCGCCGCACCGAGTACCTCTTCGGGCGCTTCGCCGGGATTCTTGCCGGATATGCCGCTTTCCTCGCGGTGACCGGGCTCTTCGCCCTTCTCGCCGTCATTGCGATCCCGTCGGGCGCGTCGAGGCTGTCGCTGCCGGCGGTCGCCGTGGCCGCCGGCGCCGCGTTCTTCGCCGGCGCGCTCCAGGCGGCGATCCTCCTTTTCTTCTCGACCTTCCTCCCGGGGATCGCGGACCTTCTCGGACTCCTCATGCTCTACCTCGTCCTGAACCTGCCGCCGTGGAAGGCGGCGTGGCTGCGCGAGGCGGCCCGTCTCGGGCGCGAGAACCTGACGCCGGTCGTCGCCTGGAACGACGTTCTGCGCGGCAACGGTTTCCTCGACGCGGCCACCGGCCGCTGGGCGTTCGCGCTCTGTCTCTACCTGACGCTCGCGGCTCTCATCTTCTGCCGAAGGGAGCTTCCTTATGGACAGGATTGACAATCCCGACGCCGCGGGAGCGCGGGTGGACGCGCCACCGCCTTCCGGCTCGCAGTCGAGGCTTTCGCCCGTCATCCTGTGGGTCCTGCTCGCCGCGGCGCTCTTCCGAATCGTCACGACGGTCACCGACAAGGACGAGTCGGGCGGAGGGGCCGGGCTCGTCCGATGGACGGCCCCCGACGGCGCCGTGGCCGCCGCGCGGAGCTCCGGGCGGCCCATCCTCTACGACTTCACCGCCGAGTGGTGCGCCCCCTGCAAGATGCTGGACCGCGACGGTTGGGCGGACTCGCAGGTCGCCGCCCTCGTCAACGACTCGTTCGTCGCCACGCGCATCGTGGACCGCGCGCGGGAAGATGGAAAGAACGCGCCGTGGGTCGACGCGCTCCAGCAGCGTTACCGCGTCACTGCGTTCCCGACCCTCGTCGTGGCGTCGCCCGACGGCCGCGAGATCGCGATCGCGCAGGGCTTCAACGGCAAGGCGAAGCTCATCGCCTTCCTCGAAGGCGCCCGCGGAGCACGTCGCTAGCGGAGCATTACCCCGCCGGGGTCGTCGCGCGTTCGCGCCGCTCCTCCGGCGGCGGCGGTGGCGTTCGTTCGGCGAGAAAGCGCCCCGTGAGGCTCGCGGCGGACTTGCGGATTTCCTCTGGCGGACCTTCCGCGACTATTCTGCCCCCACCGTCCCCTCCCCCGGGGCCGAGGTCGATGATCCAGTCGGAGCTCGCGAGGAAGTCGAGGTGGTGCTCGACGGCGACGACCGAATGCCCCCGGAGGATGAGACGCCGGAACGTTCCCAGCAGCCGGTCGACGTCCTGCGCGTGAAGGCCGGTCGTCGGCTCGTCGAAGAGGAAGAGGACGCCGCGGGCGGCGGCGGGGCGGATCTCGAGGAACGACGCGAGCTTCAGGCGCTGCGCCTCGCCGCCCGACAACGTCGCCGTCGGCTGTCCGAGCGGGAGGTATCCCAGGCCCGCCTCCACGAGCGGGTTCAGGCGCCGCACGATCGCCATCTCGCTCGAGAAGAACGCCATCGCCTCGTCCACCGTCATCGCGAGAACGTCGCCGATGTTCTTGCCCCGGTGGCGGACCGCGAGAACTTTTCCCTGGAAGCGGCGGCCGTCGCAGACGTCGCACCGCACCGTCACGTCGGCGAGGAACTGCATGTCGATCGTCTGCCACCCGGTGCCCTTGCATGCCTCACAGCGCCCCCCCGCCGTGTTGAAGGAGAAGTCCCGCGCGGTAATCCGGCGCGACACGGCGCGGGCCGACCCCGCGAAGAGCTGGCGGATCTCATCCCACGCTTTCGTGTACGTGACCGGGTTGGATCGCGCGGAACGCCCGAGCGGGGTCTGGTCCACGAGCAGGATGTCCGAGACGAGCTCCAGCCCCTCGATCCGGTCGTGAAGGCCGACGTCGAGCGAGATCGTTCCCTTCACCCGGCGGGCGTAAGCGTTGTGCAGGATGTCGCGGACGAGGGTCGACTTTCCCGATCCCGAGACGCCCGAGACCGAAACGAGCCGGCCGAGCGGGAATCGGACCGTCAGGTTCTTCAGGTTGTGCTCGCGGGCTCCGACGACCGTCACCGCGCCCTCCGCGCGGCGGAACGCCACGACGCGGCCGGCGCGGCGTGTAGCCCCGGTCGACCCGGCCGGGCGAGCGGCGCCGCTTTCCGGCTTTCCACCGAGGCCCCGGCGCCTCAGGAGCTCCCCCGTCGCGGACGCCTTCACCCGGGCGAGCGCTCGCGGCGTCCCCTCGAAGAGAAGCTGCCCGCCGAGACGCCCCGCGCCCGGCCCGAGGTCGATGACGTGGTCGGCGGCCTCGATCGCCTCGGGGTCGTGCTCGACGACGACGACGGTGTTGCCGCGGTCGGCGAGCCTGCGCAGGATGGCGAGCAGACGGCGGGTGTCCACGGCGTGAAGCCCGATCGTCGGCTCGTCCAAGACGTAGAGCGTGCCGGTGAGCGAGCCGCCGAGCGCGGACGCGAGACCGATTCGCTGCGACTCCCCGCCCGAGAGCGTGCGGGCCGCGCGGGAAAGCGTCAGGTACTCGAGGCCGACGTCGTTCATGTACCGGACGCGGGCGCGGATCTCGGCGACGACCGAACCGAGGCGCGACTCCTCTTCCGGCGTCAGGTGCAGCTCGTCGAACCACGTCGCGAGATCCCGGAGCGAGAGCAGGGCGAGCTCGGAGATCGTTTTCCCCCGGAATCGGACCCGGAGCGATCCGGGACCGAGGCGCGCCCCGCGGCACTCCGGGCAGAGCCGGTAAGCCCGGTACCGCGCGAGCAGGACGCGCACGTGGATCTTGTACCGCTTCGTCTCCAGCCATTCGAAGAAGCCATTGATGCCGTAGAACTCGCCGCGCCCTTTCAGGAGCACTTCCCGCTCGTGCGCGGTCAGCCGTTCGACGGGAACGTCCTTCCGGACGGAGTACCGCCGGCAGGCGCGGAACAGGTCGTCGTAGGCCGACTCGTAGGCGGGCGTGTTCCAGGCGGCGATGGGCCGCTCGTCGAGGCGGAGGCTCGTGTCCGGGATCACCTTCTCGAGGTCGACGCCGATCACGCGCCCGAAGCCCTGACAGGAGGGACAGGCGCCGAGGGGTGAATTGAAGGCGAAGAGGGGGGGCGTCGGATCCCGGAAGTCGCACCCGCAGCCCGGGCAGTGAAGGCCGCGCCGGAACGTTCGGGTGCCGGCGTCGGTGCGCGCAAGGAGCGAGCCGGACATCGAGAAGGCCGCCTCGGTCGCCGCGGCAATTTCCGGACGAGACTCCTCCCGCACGACGAAACGGCCGACGACGACGGAGAGCCGGCCCTCCGCGTCGAGGAGCTCTTCGACCCGCGCCGGGTCGTCCGGGATCTCGACGGTTTCGCCGGAGGGCGCGAGCGCCCGGAAGAAGCCGGCGCGCTTCAGCTCCGCCACGCGCAGCGCGTCCTCCCGGTTCCGGCGCCGCAGCCCGAACCGCTTGCGCGGAGTGCCATTTGCCGTCCAGTCGACGGGCGCCGCGAGCACCACGCGCGATCCCGGCTCGAATCCGGCGATCTCCTCGACCGCCCGATCCACGCCCCCGGGGACGGCCGCGTCGCCGCAGTCCGTGCAGAACGTCGTGCCGCCGTGCGCGAAGAGCAGCCGCAGCGAGTCGTGGATCTCCGTCTGGGTCCCGACCGTCGACCGCGCGTTGCGGACCCCGTTCTTCTGCTCGAGCGCGATCGCCGGCGGGACCGGTTCGATCGAGTCGACGTCCGGCCGGTCGAGCCTCTCCAGGAACTGCCGCGCGTACGTCGAGAGCGACTCGGCGTAACGGCGCTG
>Ga0079218_10000373_pt1 | contig 12966 bp, 5 predicted proteins | sample NCCompost_FD_77181 | JGI IMG/M metagenome (GOLD analysis project Ga0079218, IMG submission 77181) | Agricultural soil microbial communities from Utah to study Nitrogen management - NC Compost | ecosystem: Environmental > Terrestrial > Soil > Agricultural land | place: USA: Utah | collected... | reverse complement strand
TGGTCTTCTCAACCCGCAAGTTCCGGTCAGAAAATTTGCCTCGGCCATCGCCGGCTCTCGATCATTGATACTTCTGCCGCCGGACATCAACCAATGTTTTCCGCCGACGGTCGCTACGCGATCACTTTTAACGGCGAAATCTACAACTACCGCGAGCTGCGCCAGCAACTAAAAACAAAGGGCCACAAATTCACAACCGAGACTGACACCGAAGTATTGTTAGCTGCTTTTGCCGAATGGGGTACGGATTGTTTGCCGCGACTCAATGGCATGTTTGCTTTCGGCGTTTGGGACAACCAGGAACAAACGTTGACGCTCGCGCGAGATCACGTCGGCATCAAACCGCTTTATTATTCGCAGCTGCCGGCAACAGATGGCGAACAGGGAGTGCTCGTTTTTGCTTCTGAAATTAAAGCCATCCTGGCAACTGGTCTTATCCCAAAGGCAATAAATCCGGAAGCTCTGCACCAGTTTCTTACTTTCCTCTGGGCGCCCGATCCAAACACACTGTTTGCAGGAATCAAGACAGTACCGCCGGCCCACGTCGTGACATTTCGCCATGGGGAGATTTCGCTGCGTGAGTGGTGGGATGTTTCGTTTGAGGAAATTGAAACCGGGCGCAGCGAAGAGTGGTGGCAGGAACGCTTGCTCGAGACACTAGACCGTGTCGTTTCCATGGAGATGGTTGCGGATGTACCGCTAGGTTCGTTTCTGTCCGGCGGCATCGATTCATCCGGAATCGTCGCGATGATGAAACGACACGAAGCCGGCCGCCGGATAAGTACATACACGGTTGGGATCGAAAGCGAAGATTTGCGGTACGACATTATTCCCGACGACGTTAAGTGGGCGCGGCGAGTTAATCAGCACCTCGATACTGACTATCACGAGATCATGCTCAAGCCCGCAGTCGCCGAGCTGTTGCCTAAGCTCGTTTATCACATGGACGAGCCACCCATCGACATGGCAATTCCCAGTTACCTCGTTTCGCGCTCCGCACGCGAGACGCTGACGGTAATGCTTTCCGGAATGGGCGGCGACGAGGTCTTTGCCGGGTACCCGCGCCAGCTCGCGATGAAGCTCGCGAGTGCTTTCGATCCGGTGCCCACATTATTACGGCGACCGCTGTTGCGTACTCTCGCCCGCACCCTGCCGGGAGGAATGCCAGGCAAACTTACAGCGCCGCTGCGTAATGCGAAGAAGTTTGCGCGCAGCGCCGGCTTAGATTTCGAGGAGCGCTATCTCGGTTACGGCACGTACTTCACCGCTGACGCGAAACAAGAACTCTATACGGATGAAATGCGAGAAGCGACCCGAGGGCTTGATGCTTATGTGGCGCATCGTCGTTACTTTGCGCGGGTCGGGAATGCCGAGCCGCTCAATCGTTTGCTCTACGTCGATCTGAAAACCTTTCTTCCCTGTTTGAATTTGATCACTACAGACAAGACTTCAATGGCGGCCAATCTCGAAGTGCGTGTCCCATTTCTTAATCGCGAGATGATCGAATTTGCAGCCCGGATGCCGGTTGACTTGAAACTGCGAGGGTTCAAACGGAAGTACATTCTCAAGCGCGCACTCGAAAGGGTCCTGCCGCACGATGTGGTCTGGCGCAAGAAAGCAGGGTTTGGGGCGCCGATTCGCTCATGGTTGCGCGGACCTTTGCGGCCGCTCGTGGATGAGCTGCTCTCCGCAGAGACAGTGCGAAAGCGCGGCCTGTTTCGCCCGGTGGAAGTGCAGCGCATCATCAACGCCAACCTCTCCGGCCGCGAAGACTTCAACCTACAGGTTTTCCAACTGCTGAATCTCGAACTCTGGCAGCGCCGGTTTATGGATTGATTGCCAGCGCGTTTCCTCAGGTTTAAAGCAATTTTCTTTGCTAACCAGCTTGCCAATTTCTTGGGCTTCATTTACAGTCCGTTTCGACTCCGTTGTGCCTTCTCTCCGCCGAAGTGAAGAGTTCCAGTTCCTATTCATTAACCTATCGGGTATCAGGATATGCTCCAGAAACCTCGCTCGGCTCGCCTCTCTCACAGGTTCGCCACTCTATTCCTAATGGCTTGGGCCACCCTAATCGTTTCACTGCTCCTCGCGCCGCTGCGAAGTCCATCGTCCAGAATTTTTGATTCGCAAGGGCAGCGCTTTGGCGGCGCTCGAAACATCGTCACGCAGCGCTTCGACTCAGGGCCTCACAACACGGAAGTCGCGGCCCCGTAAGATGATCTTGGAAATGCAGACTACCAGCACGTTAGTAACTTCCGTCCAACCCGGCCTTCGCAAGCAATGGCTGGGGGGCGTAGGAGCACTCGTTCGGGTGGCGACGATTTCACTTTTCATTTTTTGCCTGGCGGGCACTAAAAACGCCGTCGCTCAGTGCCGAGCGCCACTCTTCTCTTCGGCAACTGACTTTGTCACAGGCGTCCAATCGAATGCGCTAACCTCCGCCGATTTCAATAGTGACAACATTCCAGACTTGGCTGTATCGAACCTCACGGGAGGCAACGTTTCAATCCTGCTCGGCGATGGAGTAGGAGGCTTCGGGCCTCCAACTAATGTTTCCGTGCCGGATCATCCGCTTGGCATTGCCCAGGGCGATTTCAATAAAGACGGCAAAGCCGATCTAGTTGTAGGTCATTTTGATAGCATCGGACCCGTATCAGTTTTGTTTGGCGATGGCACCGGCCTATTCTCGGCACCCCTCGTAATCAACATCTCCGGCCATCATAAGTCTGTGGCCGTTGGCGATTTCAACAACGATTCCAATCCAGACGTAGCAGTGGCCGCGCTCCAGCGGAACCCAAGCATCATGCTCGGCAATGGAGCGGGCAGTTTTTCCGTCCAGCAGATCACCGTGGGCAACGACTCTACTGACGTCGCGGTCGGCGATGTCAACGGTGACAGCATCACCGATCTGGCTTTCACAACGGACAGCATTCCGTCCAAGGTGACCATCTTCCTCGGCAACAACAGCGGCACATTTGCTCCGTGGGGCGTTATACCACTTGATCAGTCGCCTCAAGCGATCACGGCGCGAGACTTCAATGGTGACGGACACGCTGACCTGGCCGTAGCGGTAGAACATTTCGAACCCCGTCTGATTATCTTTATGAGTACCGGTTTAGGCGGCTTCACCACCTCCTACTTTGTCGTTAATTACGATCCTGAGAGCGTGGTGTCGGGAGATTTCAACGGCGACGGGAAAGGTGACCTCGCCTTATTGATTGTCTCGAGCGGGGGCGTCCAGATTTTTCTAGGGAACGGAGTGGGTGGTTTTACGAGCGGGTTTGTCAGGTTCCTGACAGGCAAATCGCCTCAGCAGATCATCGTCAGTGATCTTGATTCTGACGGAAAACTGGACCTGGTATCCGCCAACGCACGCAGTTTGACTGAACAGCAGCGCGGCAGCGTTTCCGTCCTGCTTGGTAATGGTACGGGAGCTTTTGCGAGCGCGCGCAGTTACTGGACGCCGAGTGATCAACCAGTAGCGATTGCTGTCGGCGATTTTAATAACAATGGCAGAAGCGACGTCGCTGCTACGGTGGCCTTTTCATCGTCAATCGGAATTAGGCTTGATGACGGTACTGGGGGCTTACTGCCGCCAGTAACGGTTCAGGCTCAGAGCAGTCCGGTCTCACTGGCAGTAGGCGATTTTAACGCAGATGGCAACCTCGATTTGGCATCCGCGAACGAGACCAGTAACACCGTCTCAGTTTTTCTGGGAAACGGTAGTGGCGGCTTTGCATTCCCCATTAACGTCACCGTCGGAGCAGGGCCTGACGTTGTCGTGAGCGGAAACTTCAACGGTGACAGCCGCAGTGATTTGGCGGTTAGACACGGGTCGGGCAATGTCACCATCTTGTTGAGCAACAACACCGGAGGATTTGATTTCGGCCCCGGGTCACCCTTCAACGCGGGTGCGCGCATGATTGTTGCCGGGGACTACAACGGCGATGCGCGGTCTGATATTGCTATCGGCAAGATTACTGAGAACTCCGTTTCGATTCTTCTGAACAATGGGACAGGGTCTTTAACAGTTGCATCCACCACTCCAGTGCCCGTCAGCAATTTTTCCGAAATGCGTCTCGCCGCCCCTGATCTCAATCACGACGGGAAGACGGACCTTGTATCGGCCAATCTTCTGGCGCGGAATCTGACTGTCTTTCTTGGCAATGGGATGGGTGGGTTAAGTGCCGGTACAAACTTCGACCCCGAAGTACCTCTATTCACATTTCCGGAGTTGGTAGATCTCGCCGTAGCCGACTTCGATGGCGATAACAATCCAGACGTCGCTGTTTCCCACAATGAAGATCTTTTCGAAGCGGGCGCTGTCTCCATCTTCTTCGGAGATGGTTCGGGATCTCTGACACGGGGCCAGTCGTACACTTCGGGCGGTTCGCCTAATTCCCATGCGATAGGAGATTTCAACGCCGACCTTAAACCAGACATTGCTGTAGCCAACGCTTATGCGCGTTCGATCTCAGTACTCCTTAACACGTTCCAGTCACTACCTTGTCTTTCCGTAAACGACGTTACTCTCACTGAGGGCGACGGAGGAACCAGCAATGCGGAGTTCACAATCAGCCTCTCGGCCGCCTCAGCGCAGACTGTGCGAGTGAACTACTCGATCAGCGACACCTCTGCTACCGCTGGGGCCGATTTCGCGCCAGTCTCTGGCAGGCTCGCGTTCGCCCCTGGAGAGGTGACGAAAACGATCTCGGTGCAAATCAGCGGCGATCTATTAGACGAGGCTGATGAAACCTTCAGGATTATTTTGGCCAGTCCCTCGAATGCGGCCATCAGCGACGGCGAAGGTCTGGGGACGATCCTCGATGACGATGCCACGCCGACACTGACCATAAACGATATTACAGTTATTGAAGGCGGTCCCTTTTTCGTCTGGAACTTTACCGTATCGTTGTCGGCAGTGAGCGGCAGGGCAGTGACCGTTCAATTCGCCACCGCGGATGGTACGGCAACTGCCAGCTTGTTCAATGTCGTCGGCGACTATGACTCTGTTATGGGAACCTTAACGATACCTGCAGGTCAGGCATCGGGAACGCTCGGCGTTATCGTTGTTGGCGATAGCAGGTTCGAGCCTGATGAAACCTTCTTCCTTAACCTAAGTAATCCTACTAACGCTTCCATAGTTGATGGACAAGGGCAGGCGACTATTCCTAATGATGATCCTGTTCCTACAGTCACGGTAGACTTTACCTCGGTCTTAGAAGGAAACGTCGGTACTCAGAGTGCGGTGTTCAATGTCAGGCTGTCGAATCCTACTTACCAGACGGTAACGATGGATTTCGCGACTTCAGACGACACGGCAGTAGCTCCGAGCGACTATGTTGCAACGTCCGGAATGCTTACCTTCAACCCGGATGAGGTGCAGAAGACGATCTCTGTTTCAGTCATTGGTGACACCGTTGACGAAACTACCGAAAGGTTCTTTCTCAGCATCAGCAACGTGCAGAATGCTTCTGGCTCCGGAGCAAAAGCGGACGGGGTGGTTTTTGACGACGACGGTCCGGCGATTTCAATCAACGATGTCAGTGTAGCGGAGGGCCAGAGCGGCAACACGGACGCAACCTTTACGCTCAGCCTGTCAGCCGCCAGCCCTCAGAACGTCGGGGTGCGCGTCACGACAGCGAATGGAACCGCCAGTGGCGGTACTACTATCCCCTTTGATTATCGGCAGGTCAGCACACTTGTTTCGATTCCTGCCGGCTCGACTACGGCAACTTTCAACGTGGTCGTTTTTGGAGACTCTGCCGTGGAGCCGGACGAAACTTTCTTCGTTAACCTTTCTCAGCCCTCACAGTGCACCATTGGGGACGGGCAAGGAGTCGCCACAATTCTGAATGATGACGCGTCGGTTCAGTTCACTTCCTTGACAGCCAATGTAATCGAGAACGGGAGCAGGGCCGATCTGTTCGTAACGCGCGTAGGGGCCACTTCTTTTGAATCCACGGTGAACTACGCGACGAGTGATACGGCAGGTTTGACGAACTGTAATGTTGTAAATGGAATTGCCTCGGCGCGGTGCGACTATGCAACTTCGGTGGGCACGGTTCGCTTCGCCGCCGGTGAAATGGTTAAGACAATTTCGATTCCCGTCGTTGACGATGCCTATGCAGAAGGAAGTGAAGATTTCACCATCAGTTTGAGCAATGCGAGCGGCGCAATCGTGGGAGTACGAGCTACCGCCACCATAACAATTACCGATAACGAAACTGTTAATGGCCCAAACCCGATCGATCAGACTGCTTTCTTCGTGCGGCAACACTACATCGACTTTCTGGGACGCGAACCGGACCCGGGCGGCGCTGCTGGTTGGGAGGCAGTAATAAGTAACTGTCCGGCGGGCGACACGACTTGCGATCGGATCCATGTCTCATCAGCCTTCTTCCGTTCGGCGGAGTTTCAGGGACGTGGTTATTCTATCTACCGTTTCTATCCGGTGGCTTTTGGACGAAAACCCGATTACGTCGAGTTTATTCCCGACTTGGCGAAGGTGAGTGGCTTCCTGAGCGACACGGAATTGGAAGCAGCGAAGGTGGCCTTCATTACCGAATTCATGAGCCGGCCGGCATTCGTGACGAAATACAACGGATTGAATGACACGCAGTACGTAGACACTCTACTGGCGACAGCGGATGTTACTTCTCCGCATCGCGACTTTTGGATCGCGGCGCTCGGGAATGGCACCAGGCCGCGGGCGACGGTGTTGCGCGACATAACGGAAAGCCCCGAGGTTTACAACAAGTACTTCAATCAGGCGTTCGTGGTGATGCAGTACTTTGGTTACCTGCGGCGTGATCCGGATGCTTTCTATCTGGATTGGATTCAGGTGCTGGATACGACGGGCGACTTCCGCGGCATGGTGAATGGATTCATGAACTCCCTCGAGTACCGCTTCCGCTTCGGGCCGTAGCGGCAGGAGGCAGGAGGCAGTAGGCGTTAGCTCCTGATTCGCCTACCTCGATCGAACTTTTTAGGCACAACTCCCAAGACACGAAATTGCCGGAATCTCAAAACAAGCAGCCACAAGTCGCAAGAGATAAAGCACGTATTTTGCTCGTCGAAGACGACAAGGCTTTGCGGCGTTATCTCGAAGTCACGCTCGGGCGCGCCGGGTATGAAGTGCTGTCAGCGAGTGATGGTCTGGAAGCGATGAAGACTGCTTTGTCCACGCCCCTCGATCTGGTAATCACAGACGCGATGATGCCGAATTTGAGTGGGCATGAACTCTGCCGTTTCCTGCGCAACAGCCCCCAGCTGTCTCATATTCCAATTGTGCTGTTGAGTGGGATGGAGAAAAAGGATGCCGATTCAGAGGCAGGACTGGCGAATGCCTTTCTCGCTAAGCCGGTCGCAGCGGAGAAATTGACGGAGTGTGTTGCTGGATTAATAGGAAAGTCTCAAGTCTCAAGTCTCAAGTCTCAGGAATAAGAAAGTCTCTAGTCTCAGGATACAAGTGCCAGTTACGGTAACTGTTCCTCGAGTCTTGAGACTTGAGACTTGTGACTTTTACGCTGTTGTGGAACTCGTGCTCTCCAACAATCTGTCGAGTGGTGTGTACTGAAGTCCCTGCGCCGTTGCTACTGCCTCATACGTGCAATGCCCCGCGTAAGTATTCACCCCTTCCTTCAATCCCGCATCGCTCGTGATCGCATCGAAAAATCCCCGGTTCGCCAGCTTTAATGCATAAGGCAGCGTGGCGTTGGTTAAAGCAAACGTGGAAGTGCGCGGCACGGCGCCCGGCATGTTTGCGACGCAGTAATGCAGCACGCCCTCAACGTAGTAAGTCGGATCGGAGTGCGTTGTGGGATGCGTCGTCTCAATGCAACCGCCCTGGTCGACGGCCACATCAACTATCACCGCGCCGTTCGGAACATCCTTTAGCATGTTGCGCGTAACTAAGCGCGGAGCGGCAGCTCCCGGAACCAACACCGCGCCCACAATCAGATCGGCTGTGGAGATTGCGTCGTGGATCATGTAGGCGCTGGATGCGAGCGTCGAGATCTTCGAAAGAAAAATGTCGTCGAGCTCACGCAGGCGATCGAGATTGTTGTCAATGATCGTAACGTGCGCACCCATACCTACGGCAATCTTGGCGGCATTCGTCCCGACTACGCCGCCGCCGATGATCACCACGCGCGCGGCGGGTACGCCGGGAACGCCGCCGAGCAGGATGCCGCGACCGCCGCTCATTTTCTCGAGATAATGAGCGCCTACCTGGATAGCCATGCGGCCGGCAACCTCCGACATTGGAGTCAGCAGCGGCAAAGTACCCCGGCGGTCAGTAATCGTCTCATAGGCTACGCCCGTGACTTTTCTTTCGAGCAGTTCGGCGGTGAGCTTGGTGTCGGGCGCCAGGTGGAGATAGGTAAAGAGCAGTTGGCCTTCGCGCATGCGTTTGTACTCTGGCTCGATCGGCTCCTTTACCTTGACGATCATTTCGGCCTGCGCCCAGACATCATCGGCGGAGGCAATAATCTGCGCGCCGGCTTTCTGGTAAAGCGCGTCATCGAAACCCGAGCCTTCACCGGCGGCCTGCTCCACAATCACGCTGTGGGCTGCGTCGGTTAGGGCGCGCACGCCGGCTGGCGTTAACCCGACACGGTATTCGTTGTCTTTGATCTCTTTAGGCAAGCCGATAATCATTCAAGTCGCCTCACTGACGTAAATTGTTTTGCTTTGATCTTTGTGCTTGGAACTTTGTACTTTGAAGTTAGAGGTCGTGGAGACTATATGAACTATTCAACGCGCGGTACCAGATCAAAGTACGAAGTACAAAGAACAAAGTACATTACACCAAGCTCTAAAGCAGCCAAGTTCTACAGGTCTCAAATATCTGCCGTGTCAATTTGCGCACGCTGCAGCTTTCCGCTGTAGTCCACATAAATAGACTTCCATTCCGAGAAAATATCCAGCACCTGTGTGCCCGCCTCGCGATGCCCGTTACCCGTGGCTTTGGTGCCGCCAAACGGGAGGTGGACTTCAGCGCCAATCGTAGAAGCGTTCACGTAAAAGATGCCGGTATACATTTCGTTCATGGCGTGAAAGGCGCGGTTGACGTCGCGCGTGTAGATTGCGGCTGAGAGTCCGTAACGAACGCCGTTGGCAATCTCCACCGCTTCTGCGAGCGAGTTGGTGGGAATTACAGAAGTAACGGGACCAAAAATCTCTTCCTGTGCGATGCGCATATCCGGTGTGACATCTGTAAACACAGTCGGCTCGATGAAATATCCGTGCGCGTAATCGCCGCGCGTCAGGCGTTTGCCGCCGCAGGCGAGCGTGGCGCCGTCTTCATTCTGACCAATGTCGATGTATCCCATGATCTTTTCGACAGCGTCATTGTTGATGACCGGGCCCATGTCGGTTTTTGTGTGGGCGCCATTTCCTACGCGCAAAGCTTTCGCTCGTTCAACCAATTGCTGCGAGAACTTCTTGTAAACCTTCTTATGAACTACGACTCGCGACGCGGCGGTGCAGCGCTGACCGGAAGTTCCGAAGGCCCCCCAGACTGCGCCTTCGACTGCAAGGTCAATGTCGGCATCCTCCATCACCATGATGACGTTCTTGCCGCCCATTTCGAGAGAACAGATCGCGTTGCGTTCGGCGCAAGCCGAAGCTACCAGGCGCCCGGTCGCAGTGGAGCCGGTAAAAGAAATCAGGCGCAACAGCGGATGGTTAGTCATCGCGGCGCCAGGATCCCCATAGCCAGTGACGAGGTTGACAACTCCCGGCGGTATTCCTGCTTCTTCGCATGCTTTGACCAGATTGTAAGTTGAGAGCGGGGTGTCTTCCGCGGGCTTAATAACGACGGTGTTACCACAGACAAGGGCGGGAATCAGTTTCCAGGAGGGAATCGCCATCGGAAAATTCCAGGGCGAAATTAGTCCGCAAAGTCCTACCGGCTGGCGCACGCACATCGCAAACTTGTCGGGCATCTCAGCAGGCGTCGTGAAGCCATGCAGCCTGCGGCCCTCGCCGGCCGTGTAGTAGGTGCAATCAATCGCTTCCTGCACATCACCGCCGGTTTCTTTCAATACCTTGCCCATCTCCCGCGTCATGTCCGCGGCGTAGGCATCTCTGTTGCAGATCAGTATCTCGCCCAGCCGGAAAAGCATTTCAACCCGCCGAGGCGCAGGCGTGTGACGCCAATGGTCGTACGCTTCGCGCGCTGCATTAACCGCATCGTTTACATCATCACTTGTGGAACGGGGAAAGCGGCCGATTACGTCACGAGTGTCTGCCGGGTTGAGGTTCTCAAATACCTCACCGGATCTGCTGGGCACCCATTTGCCGCCGATGTAGTTGGCGTATGTTTTTGTGGAAGTGCGCGCCGTGCTGCCAGTATTTTTGCGAGATGATTTCGCGAGTGCTTTCTTTGCTTGAGCCATAAATTCAGGTATCAGGTGACAGGTATCGGGTGCCGGTAACTAAGTTTCGAGTTTCGAGTTCAGGGTTCCGAGATCAAAGGTTTCGGGTCTCGAGTAAAGAAAACTCGAAACCCGACACCCGATACCCGACACCCGATACCCGAATATTATTGATAAGTAAACTGTACGATCCGTTGCACTATCCGGTCGCCGTCTCTTTGATAACGCGAGACGTTAAGCACGATCGGATCGCCGGGCTTCAACCCGCCCAGGACGCGCTGGAAGTCGGCAAGGGTCGTCACGGGCACGCGATTGATTCGCGTGATGACATCGCCCTCGCCAAGCGCCGGCACGCCACCGGCCAGCCGCACGTCAGCAGCCAGACCATTGGGATCAACTTCCTTAACGTAGAGCCCGCGCACGCCGGTGAGATGTTTTTCCGCAATCAGCTGCTGCGTAATCTCTTGAAGCGTAATTCCGAGATGCGGCAGAGTGCCTTTCGCATTCGGATCTTTTGTCGGCGTTACTGGATCAGCGGCCTTCGCAGCTTGTAGGCCCGGTCTCTCGCCTAAAACCACACTCGCTGTTCGCTTCTCGAGTTTGCCGTCCACATCACGGAGGTAACCGAGCGCCGCTGCCTGGCCAACCGGACTGCTGGCGACTTTCTGGATCAAATCCTGCGCGCTGACGACGGGCTGACCATTGAACTCGACGATGATGTCGTTGGATTGAATTCCGGCCTTTGCTGCCGGTGTTAATTGGCCGTCTCTGGTTTGCTGTACGTCCATGACGATCGCGCCACGAGTTTCATTCAAGCCGTAAACTTTGGCGAATTCGTCTTTAACGGAGTCGAGCGTAATGCCGAGATAGCCGCGCTTCACTTTGCCTTGCGAAACAATCTGCTGGTAGACGAAGTTTGCTTCACTCGCTGGGAGCGCGAATCCGATACCGTTGTAGTCGCCCGTTGAGGTTGCGATTTGCGAATTGATACCGATCACTTCGCCACGCATGTTCACCAGCGGGCCGCCGCTGTTACCGCGATTGATGGCGGCATCGGTTTGCAAAAAGCGCTGGAAGCTTGTGAAGTAAGGTGTCTCGCGTTCTTTCTTGGAAATAATTCCGGCGGTCACGGTCTGATCCAAACCAAATGGCGACCCAATGGCGAGCACCCAATCGCCAACCTGCGCGGCGTTGGAATCGCCCAGCGTCACGGTTGGTAACTGATGAGCAGTATCTATCTTGATAACAGCCACGTCAGTCTCTTCGTCGATTCCGATTACGCGGCCACGATATTTTTCTCCCGACTGTAACCCTACTGTGATTCTGGTAGCGCCTTCGACTACGTGTTCGTTCGTCAAAATGTATCCCTTGGCATCAACAATGAAGCCGCTGCCGACTCCGCGCTGGGGGCGGCGATTCTGGCGCCGAAACATATCGAGAAGCGGATTTGTCGTTTCCGGCTCGTCCTTATCGCCTTCGTCCTTTTCTGTAACCTCTGGGGCGGCGGTAAGGGTTTCGATATTTACCACGGCCGGTTCGACGCGCCGCGCAATCTCGGCGAACGAAGCCGACAGAGCCTCTGGAGCACGCGCAATCTGAACCTGGTTCTGTGCGATTGTGGTGCGGCCGGAAAGCATTGCGCCGATGCCGACGCCAGCGACGAGGCACGCCACCGCCAGTGCGGCGATCCAAATGCGTAGTTTGCGGAGAATAGCGAGGTCTTGAACTGTGTTTTGATCTTTCGGAAGCTCGAACATAAAACCGTACCGCCTTTTGGGAAAACCGAAGCCGCGCGCTTCCGACAGGTGCTGCCAAAATTAGGCGTCGCGGTCGGGAGCGCAGATTAGGGAATCAGAGTATAGCTAAAGGGCTCACTGGGGGCAAAAGACTGGCGGTGGAGCAGTTCGCTGGGGACAGGAGTTAAATCCATTTGTCATTTGTCATTTCCCATTTCTCATTTTTCATTGGGAAAAACTGAAATCGCCACTCCTAAACGCTGAACCGCCAAAGCGCCAAGAAGAAATGAGATTTGAACTTGGTGCTTCGAACCTGTTCAATGATTTGACTTGAGCGGAAGACGTAGTGCCGATGCTGCGGAAGCAAACTGTCTGGCTTGCAGTTGAGCAATTAGGCCGGTTCAATTTTCTCAAGGTACTAAGTTCGGTTTTTTTTGCCTTGGCAAGTTGACTTGGCGATTGGGCGATTCGCTTTTGTCGAAAATGACAAATGGAAAATGTCTAGGGCCGCAAGAACACTTTCAGCACGCCCTTCTTCGCTGCACGATCCATTGCCAATACGCCACTACTTAAAGGGTGTTCCTCGCTGATCAAACTGTCCACATCAATTGCTCCGCTCCGCAGCAAGGCGAGGGCAGGAGGGAATCGGCCGCAACGGGAGCCCACGACGCTAATCTCATCAACCACCAGTCGCGCGGCATTGATCTCAGTCGTTCCCGCAAACGTGGACTTGAGCACCAACACGCCCCGAGCGCGCAATAGATCAAGTGCCACACCAAACGCGGACGCAGAACCCGATGCCTCTACTACGACATCAAACGAATGCTTGCGTTTCGCTGCTTGCTTGA
>Ga0079218_10000372_pt1 | contig 12971 bp, 13 predicted proteins | sample NCCompost_FD_77181 | JGI IMG/M metagenome (GOLD analysis project Ga0079218, IMG submission 77181) | Agricultural soil microbial communities from Utah to study Nitrogen management - NC Compost | ecosystem: Environmental > Terrestrial > Soil > Agricultural land | place: USA: Utah | collected... | reverse complement strand
CGACCTGAGCGACATGGACCGGACCGGACTCAAGGTCATCGGTGGCCTGGTCGCCCAGAAGAAGATCTCCCGCGTCGAGGCGAAACGACGCCTGGAGGCCAGCAACTCTGAAACTCTGCGCAGAATCGGTGCTGGAGTCACGTCACGGCCGGCGAAGAAAGCGACACCAGCCAAGAAGGCCGCAGTCAAGAAGGTCGCACCTGCTGCCGGTGACATTGATTCGATGACGATCCCGCAGTTGCGGGAGGAAGCCAAACGCCAGGACAAGAAGATCCCCTCTTCTGTCCGGCGTAAGGCTGACATTGTCGCGTTCCTGAAAGGTGAACAAAAAGGACCTGACGCGAAGAAGACTGAAACTCCGGAAAGCCTACGCAAGCAGGCTGAGAACATTCTCGCCGAGGACAATTCGCGTGCCGGGCGACTGAAGGCACAAGACCTGATTCGGCGTGCCGACCGGCTGGAAGGAATCCAGAAGAAGGGTCCGGTCAAAAAGGCCGCACCCGAGACGAAAGCACCGGAACCGGAGACGGCCCGTAAGCCCCAGTGGGGAACCTTGAAGACCAACGGCCTCAAGAACGGTGACGAGGCCATGTACTACGGCCAGGACCGCAAGACCCCTCGGTCACAAGGGATTCGGGTACGGATTGAACAGGCCAGGTATGGCGGCTATGAACTGATCGGTCCTGACGGCAAACGTGTCGGCAGCGGCGCTAATGCCACCCGTTCCTGGTTCGGCCCGGTGCCGAGTGCCTCGGAGAAGAAGGCTCCGGAAACCAGGAGGCCAGCCGAAAAGGGCCTGCTGTTCATGACGTTGCCGGAAATCCGGCAACGGGCCAAAGACAAGAACCTGAAAATCCCCGGTGACCTGAAAACCAAGAAATCTATCGTTGACTGGCTCGCCGACGCTGAAGTGGCACAGGAAAACGGCGAAAAGATCCCGCTGTCCGATGGGCAACGGCAACACGAGAAAGCCCGCAAGCAGCGTGAAGCTGAGGCAGCCGAGAAGGTGCGCCTCCGCGAAGAGGCCAAGCAGCTACGTGAGCAGCAGCGTGAAGATACGAAGCGGCTACGGCAAATAGAACGGGAACAAGCCACCCAGCGGCGTGCCGAGGAACGGGAACGCAAGAAGCGGGAAGACGCTGCCCGTCGCGAGGAAGAGAAGCGTCAGCACAAGTCCGAGACGACGAACGACTACGACTCCCTGACTGGACCTGGGTGGGATATCGCGATGCTGCGTTCCCATGCCCTGTCTCAGGGGATAACTATCCCCAGGGAGTTGAAGTTCCGTTCCGAGATCCGTGAACACATCATCAAGGAACGAGCACGGCTGATAGCGAAAAGAAGGGCTGACGGCAGAACCGCCAACGAGATGGTTCGGGAGGCTGAAAGTCTCGGTATTTTCTTCCATAGTTCCGGCTGGTCGCCGGAACGAATCGCGTTGCAGATCGAGTCGATCAAACAGACGCCGGCACTACTCGGTATCGACCCGAAAAAGTACAAGCCGGTCCCATGGAAGAACCCTTCCGGCGGAAGCAGGCTCGTCACTGGTGAAAACTCTCTGGGCAACAGGTGGCTGGAATCGATTACCAGGACCGACACTGACCCCAACCACCCGATCCTGATCAGCGAGGTTGAGATTGAGTCCCCCGACCCCACGTCGAACACGGGGGTCAGGCGTACCGTACTGTCGAACGTTATTGTTCACCGGAGAGACGGAGTATTCTACACCGTAGAGATGGGCAGTCAGAACTTCGACAAACCGTATGCGGCTTCCCGAGTCGTCTTCGAGTTCGAGGACTACTACAAGAGATTGCCGGACGGCTGGCAGCAGTCAGTGAAAACGTTCAACTGGTTCAACAATGCCAATCCGGCAGACAATTACTGGAAGCACAAGTTCAACTCACCGGACCACACCAGTCTGGCCACGGCGGGCTACGAGACGATGACGTTCTGGGCGCAGTCACCGAGGGCTGGCGGCCCGAAGGGTCACAGTTCCAGCCTGGACCACGAGATGGGCCACCTGGTTGACAACTACCACCAGACCCCAAGTCTCGGTGCAGACTGGCACATGAAAGCTGAACTCGACGCGCCAGACCAGTCGGTGTTGCTGTCCAGTTTCAAGGGTAGGGCACTGGACAGCTTCCTGACTCTGGCACCGGACATGACCCGTGGGTTCCCGTACGGGGTGACCAGCTACGGCAAGTCCAGTGCCCGGGAGGACTTCGCCGAGTCGGTGTCGCTGTACCGCCAGGGTGTTATCGGTAAAGCCACCGTTGGCGGGGTAGAGAACGTGGATGTCTACTTCCGGGACATGTTCCCGAGGCGAGCCGCGATCCTGGATCGACTGTTCCCGGAACTGGCCAAGGAGCAGTTGCGGGTTATACGGGAGCAAAGGGGTTCGTAGCGGGCGGTTCCCTGTCCCGGCGAACCATCAGCGTGGACTGGACGGGTTTACCTTCCGAGTCCACCTGGGTGACTTCGATCATGTCAGCTTTACTGGCTTCGGCGACAGGGTCACCTTTCCGGTTGGAGAAGATCACCGTCTCGTTGTCATGCGACACTGGATTTGGTTTAGGATTAGTCATATTTCTATGATACACCTCGGAGGTGCGAGATGGGATGCGCTTGCGGCGGAAGCAATCCGGACGACATCGCTGAATTCGAAGTACGCCGTCCGGACGGAAACATAGTCACCGTCAAGGGCAAGGCCGCCGCCGAAAGAGCGGTCCAAGAGGCCGGCGGAGGATCAATTATCAAGAAACGCGCCTAGTCCGCCTTGCTTTCGTAAGAAACTGGATCTACCATCCAAAACTGACAAGCTGGCTACGGGCCGTTCACGGTGGCAGAGCTAAGGGCCGCACCGAGTAGATGACTTCTCTCTCTACAAAGGTGCGATAACCCATGGACTTCGAGATCCCTGACACTGGCAAGCTCGGCGACATCACCGTTGCGGCACTGAAGGCCAAGGCCGCTGCCGCCAAGGTCGAGTACGACACCCTGTTCGCGGTTGTGGACGGTGACTCGGTCACCGACGAGCAGCTTGCGGACCTCAAGGCGCTGCACGCCTTCTTCTCCGTCACCATCCCCAACGAGATCGCCGGTCGGGAGCGTCGGGCAACCGAGTTTGCGGCCCTGAACACAACCCCCGATGGCGAAGGTGACGACAACGAGGGCGACGTGGAGCCTGAAGCCGCCCCAGCTGCTGACCCGGCTCCTGTGACCGCCTCCACCACGACTTCCGGTGGCCCCAGCACCACCGTCACGGTGACGCTGGCTGACATTGTTGACGCCAATGGCGGCAAGACCACCATGGTCCCGCCTGCTGAGCGGCCCCAGTACTCATCCCTGGTCGCGGCTGCCGGTGTCCCCAACAAGGAAGCCGGTGCCCAGTTCACCGACATGCTTGACGTGGCTCGGGCGTTCAACGACCGGACCGCAGGGTTCGCGGCGATGAGCCTCGGCAACGTGGGCACCGTCGCGCACTACCCGGTGGCGACCCTTCGCCGGGACTACCCGGACGAGTTCTCCATCGACTCTGAGGGCGACTGGGCCACCCAGACCAAGCTGCAGTACGTCGCAGACGAGCGCCGGCTTCCCGGTGGCTCACTGCTGGCTGCCGTCCAGGCCCGTCAGGCCCAGATCGAGGGCACCCCTTCGTCCCTGGTCGCGGCTGCCGGTTGGTGTGCCCCGTCCGAGACGGACTACGACATCTGTCTGCAGATTTCCACGGACGGTCTGCTGGACGCTCCGGAGGTTCAGGCACGGCGTGGCGGTATCCGCTCCAACACCGGCTTCGAGTTCGACTCGATCTTCGGTTCCGGCACCGGGTTCTTCGACCTGACTGAGGCCGAGGTTGCCGCCGGCACCACGAAGACGTGTCTTGAGATCCCGTGCCCGGAGTTCACCGACCACCGTCTCGGCGTGACCGGCCTGTGCCTGACCGGCAACATCCTGTCGATCCGGGCGTACCCGGAGGCGACGGCGACGTTCACCCGGGGCGCGCTGGCGGCTTCCGCGCACCAGATCAACCGGGAGCAGATCGCGGCGATCGTGGCGGACTCCACTGCGGTGAACCTGGACGGGGTTCAGCCGTGGGAGTCGGACGGTTCGTTCACCTCCAACGTGATGTCGGCGGTGGAACTGGCGATCGTGGACATCAAGTACCGGCTCCGGATGCTGCAGTCTTCCACGCTGGAGGTTCTGCTGCCGTACTGGACGCTGGCGGGGATGCGGGCGGACTGGATCCGGCGCACTGGCATGGACAACAGCCAGATGGCGCTGGCGGACTCGGCGATCATGTCGGCGTTTGCGACCCGGGGTGCCCGGCCGCAGTTCCTCTACGACTGGCAGGATGCGTTCTCCAACGTCTCGGCGACGGGTGCGGGCGCGGACACGCCCATCACCAACTTCAACTCGCTGTTGCAGTTCGTGGTGTACCCGGCCGGCACCTGGGTTCGGGCGGTCAACGACGTGATCACTCTGAACTCGGTGTACGACTCGACGAAGCTGGCCACCAACCAGGTGACGCACCTGTTCACGGAAACCGGCTGGACCATGATCAGGATGTGCCCGCTGTCTCGGGTGTACACGGTCCCGGTCTGCTCGTCCGGTAAGACCACTCTCGCCGCAACCACCACCTGCCCGTAAACGGACTGACGGGGACCGGGAAACCGGTCCCCACAGCCACTGAGGACAGGAGGTGACCAAGTGGCTGCACTTGCGCCGCCGTATCTTGATGATCAGCCGCCGCCACCGATGCGGCCGTATGGCCTGATCGATGTGGCGTTGGGGCCTCGACCGTTCCCGGTGGGGGCGGCTCAGGCTGGCGGAGTCATGTACGTGCCGGATGACTGCGTTGATGACGTGTTCATCCGTGCCGTGGAATGCCCACCAATTACTGGTGCGGTTTCTTTCACCGGCATCGAGGCACCGATTTCCGGTGCCCCCTTCATGGTGTACACCACCTACACGTGTTCCACGATCGGGTTCAGTCTCGACGAGCAGGTGGAACGGGTCCGCACCCGGCACCAGCTACGTCACCAGACCGCCCTGGAACGTCGCTTGTGGCAGGGCACCGATTCGGCCACTGACGGTGATGTTGTTGGCCTGTTCGCGGGTGCCACCAACCTGGGTTCAGCGGGTTGCGTCACAGAAGCTCTGGAGATTCTGGAGCAGACGTTGGCTGACAACGGGGTCTTCGGTGGCTTGATTCACGCCAGGGTCGGAATGGCCAACCATTTCGCTGCTTCGCACCTGACCTACGAGCGGGGTCGACAGAAGCAGACCTACTACGGCACACCGGTGGTCTTCGGTCAGGGCTATAGCGGCGTCGGACCCACCGGTCAGGCCACCACCGGTGACACGGAATGGATGTACGCCTCCGGTCGGGTAGTGATCTGGGCTGACCCGGAGATCTGGGTACCGCCGCCCGGACAGACGATCGACCGCGCACTGAACACGGTGAACTTGGTTGCCCAGCAAACGTTCGCGATGGCAGTGGAATGCGGAGTGTGGGCGGTCGAAGTGACAAGGAACTGCACAACGGCAGGGAGTGCGTAATGGCTGTCCTGTACCCGGAAACTGACTGCTTCGCCAAGGTTTTCGCCGAGTTGGTAGAGATCACGGGCAACTCTCGTGCGATCAAGACCACTACGGATGGACCTCGGCTGGGCCTCGTCGTCTCAGATGAGGTCTTCAATCAATGGGTCGATGCCCAGTCCGCTGATTCGGAGACAACCGAGACTCCCAGGCGGCGTCCCGGTCGTCCCCGTAAGAGCCAGGAGTCGTAGCCATGACCTCTGTGTGTTTCACCCCTTTCAAGATTCCTCGGGTGCGGGTCACGTTGCTGGACTCTTGTGGTCAGCCGGTGACTGGTTCGTGCTCCACCGTGGTCAGCGATGGCATCATCTCGGTGGGTCCGACGAAGGAGTACGAGGACCGGGAAGAGTTCTTCGTCAAGAACGGTGACGGCATCTTCTGCGTGCGGGAGACAAACCCACCGATCCTGAAGTGGATCAACCTGGTGCTCACGTTCTGCAACGTGGACCCCGAGATGGTCAACCTAATGACCGGCAACTCGTTGGTCGCAGACGACGCGGACAGCCCTCGCAACATCGGCTACAACGAGGACGAAAACTCGGCCCTGCTGTCGAACTTCGCGTTCGAAGGCTGGACCCGACTTGCTAACCAGGGCGTCGCCTGCACCGGTGGAACCGAGTACGGCTACGTGCTGTACCCGTTCGTGAAGGAAGGCACCATCGGTGACATCACGTACGAAAACGGTGCCGCCAACTTCATTGTCAACGCCAGAACGTCGAGCAGTTCGCTGTGGGGTGTCGGTCCCTACAACGTGGACCTGTCGGATGCCACCGCCACCTTGGATGATCCGATCCCGCTGCTGACACCGATCGGATCCCAGACCCACTCCCGGATGTTCATCACCAGGATGGAACCGCCCACCGCTGCGTGCGGCTGCGTGCCGCTGTTCGTGGCGTAACCTGAAGATCCAGACAAGGAACCAATAGGGAGGGAGCTAAGTGGACGTTTTCACGACACCGGCTCCCTCTCTTCCTTGCAACTGGACCTTGGATCCGAGTGCCTGCTGCGGGAACGATTTCTGGGATGACCTGACCCCGGAACTGCAGCAGGCCGCAGCCGAATATGGTGCCTTCGTCATGTGGGCTGCCACCGGTCGCCGCTTCGGACTGTGCGAGCGCACCGTCCGTCCCTGTGGACGTGAATGCGGCAACTGTGGCTCCGGTTGGTATTGGACGGACGGAACCTGGCAGCCGTACATCTTCAACGGGGAATGGTTCAACTGTGTCTGCGGTGCCGGCAGTGCCGGTTGCTGCACATGTGCACCTCGTTGCCAGGTGTACCTGCCTGGTCCGGTGGCGTCGATCCCGATCACCGGGGTCAGCGTTGACGGTGAGGTCGTTTCGGCAGACTCGTACCGGGTTGACAACGGCATGTGGCTGGTTCGCACTGACGGGGACTGCTGGCCCGAGTGCCAGGACTACAACGTCGACAACGGTGAGGTCAACACGTTCCAGGTGACCTACAACGTTGGCTTGCCAGTGCCCTCAATCCTGGCTAACGCGGCGGGGGAACTGGCCTGCGAGTGGGCGAAGTCGTGCGCCGGTCAACCGTGCCGGCTGCCACAACGGGTCCAATCGATCGTTCGTCAGGGTGTCACTATTTCGATGGTTGACGTGGACACGTTGCTCGGCAAGGGATGGACCGGTATCACCACCGTGGATCAGGTGATTGCCATGTTCAACCCGTACGGGCTTAAGTCTCGGATGCGGGTCTCGTCACCGGACGCACCGGTCAGCCGGATCGTCACGCAGACGTAAGGGAACCTGATGACTCTTCCCGCGTCGATCACTCAGGTGGCGATCTATGGCACGCTGGTTTACCAGGCTGGTGATCTGGCTGGTACTCCGGTGCAGGGTTACATCACGTTCAGTCCGTCAGTAACAGTGGATGTTCCGGTGGATGAGTTGAGTGTTCCTCGCTCAACTATGCGAGCAGATCTTGATGCGGATGGCAGTTTCCAGATCAACCTGTTGGCCACTGACGACGCTGACGGTGAACCCACCGGATGGACATACACCGTCTCGGAACACTTCAATCGTGGCGGCGGTCGAGGCACATTCTCGGTGGAGATCCCGTCCGCGATGGCACCGTCTGGGTTCTACGGTGACCTGACACCGGCGGTAGCGTCGTCGGGGCTGGTGTCCTACGCCACGACAGCACAGTTGGCGACGAAGGTGGACATCGCTGGCGACACGATGACTGGTGCGCTGATCCTCAGCGGTGCTCCTGCGGTGCCGTTGCAGGCGGCCACAAAGGCGTACGTGGACAGTGTCGCCGGTGGCGGTACCCCGTCAACCACGGTGGAGTCCGAAACTTCCCTAGCCATTACGCCGGCCGCTGGAACGGACACTGAATACAGCCGTGGCGATCACACCCATGGTTCCCCGACTGCGGCCACAATTGCCGCTGCTGTCCAGGCGTTGTTGACGATAGCCCAGTCTCAGGTGACGGATCTGACCACCGATTTGGGCAACAAGCAACCGTTGGATTCGGACCTGACCACGATCGCAGGGTTGACCGCCACCACCGACAACTTCCTGCAATCGAAGTCCAGTGCCTGGGCTTCACGTACCCCCGCACAGGTGGCCAGTGACTTGCAGGCGTTGCTGACCATCGCAGAGTCTCAGGTGACTGGACTGACGGCAGCTTTGGCCGCGAAGCAGCCACTCGACGCCGATCTGACCACGATCGCGGGACTGACCGCCACCACCGACAACATCATCCAGTCGGCGGGTTCGGCGTGGGCTTCCCGTACACCGACTCAGGTGAAGACGGCCTTGTCGCTGAACAATGTTGACAACACAAGCGACACCAACAAGCCGGTCTCCACGGCAACACAGACCGCCCTGAACCTGAAAGCCAATCTGGCTTCGCCCACGTTCACCGGCACGGTGACGGCAGCAACGTTAGCCTTGACTGACAGGCTGTCAATCGCTCCCGAGGCCCTGGTTGACGCGGCGACTATCGCCACCGACGCGAGTCTGGGTAACCACTTCCGGGTCACGTTGACGGACAACAGGACGCTGGGCAACCCGACGAACGCCGTTGATGGTCAAAAGATGATGTGGGAGATCATCCAGGACGCCGGGGGCAGCAACACGCTCACGTTGGGTAATAAGTTCAAGCTGGGCACGGACATTGCTGACGTGACCCTCAGTACAACTGGAAACGCCAGAGACTTCCTCGGTGTCGTATATAACTCCACCACAGACCTCTTCTACGTGATCGCTTTCGTCAAGGGCTACTGATGCCCACACTCAAGGACACGTACACGCTGGGGAACTCCACCACCCCAAAGAATCTTGACATCGACGTAGCGGTCGGTGACCTGATCGTGGTGTTCGCCGCCGACTCCACGTTCGGTGACTTTTCCGATCTGCCCACCGCTACCGGTGTCACGTTCGAATTGCTGGAATCCGTTCCAGCGTCAGCGTTTGAAATATGCGCCACCTCAGTCTGGGCCGGCGTTTCCACCGTCTCCGATTCGTCGCTGACCGTTTCAGCGGAGTACGGCGGGTTCCCGTCCGACAACTGGTTCCTTGGCATCGCCGTCTTCGAGGATGCGCAGGTCGGTGCGACCACCGAAGCGGACGGTGGAAGCTCACAGGGTGCCCCATCAGGAACCCTGGTGACAACAGAAGACAACTCGTCCATCTTTTACGCCAGTTCAGACGGCTTCTGGGCATCCACTGGGACGCGAACCTACCGAACCATAAACAGTTTCACTCCCACCGCAGGCGATGGGGAACTGTGGGTGGACGAAAATGACAACGCTACCTACGGGGCGTTCTATCCTGATGCTGGTACCGCTGGAAGCAAAACAGTAGGAATGACTCAGCCGAACTCTCAGACATGGGCCCTGGTCGCGGTGGAACTCACCGCCGGCGGCGGTGGCGGATTCGACCCTCGGAAAGCCTCCCAGTTCCTCACATTCTTCTAGGAGGCGATCGTGGCTGACACTCAGGTCAACACACTGCTGGACATGGCGATGCTGTGTCTGACCACAGCGGTGACCGGTAACCCGAACCCACCGGAGAACTTCTGCCGTCGCCTGGACCTGCAGGTGGCGCACGACGCTGACCTGTGGACGGATCTGTGTTGCGAGGGACTGGCGTACGTGTCCTTCGGTGACATCGTGCCGTCGTGGGACGCGTTCCCGGAGCCGGCGGTGGTGGCGCAGGCCAGCCGTGGTGCTTGCCCGATCCCGGCGTGGATGGTGTCGATGCGAATGGGGATCGTTCGCTGTGTTCCCACTGGCACGGACTCCGACATGCCCACGTGTGAGGAGTGGACTGCTACGTCGGTGCAGCAAACCCACGACGCGCAAGCGTTGCGTGCCGCTTCTTGCTGTCTGCAGCAGTTCGTTGTTGCTAACGAGGACGCCAGGGGACCGTTCTGGGGTATGTCGGCGGTGATTAGCACCCAGCAGCAGATTCAGCTGCAGGGTGGCTGCGTGGAACGTAACGTGGAGATCATGGTTCAGTTTCCTAACTGTGACTGCATGAGTCTGTAGCCATGCCAGGTAATGTCAGCGTTCGTCTCAATCGCCTGGACTTGAGGAATCTTTCTATCCGCCACGCCACCCGACTGGTGACGAAGGTGACTCGTGAGGTCGAGGTCCTGGCGAAGCTGGAATCTCGTGGCCCGTACTCCACCGGCCGTACGGCGCGCTCCATCAGTAGCCGAATCTATGTTGACGGTCGCCAGGTGAAGGGTGAAGTTTCAGCGGGCACCTGGTATTCGCATATCGCTCACGATGGCGCCAAACCGCATATCATTCGCCCTCGCAATCCGGGTGGCAAGTTGCGGTTTTACTGGCGCAAGGTGGGCGCTGTGGTAACTTTCGACTACGTCAATCACCCTGGTATGCGAGGGAAGAAGTTCCTCAGCGGTCCCATGGAGCGGGTGGGTAGACGCAACCGGTTCCTTGTACTGACCTTTGATTAGAGGATCTTGTGGCTGAAACTTTTAACACCGTCACGATCAAGGATCGTGAAGTGGCTGTCCGGACCTTGAACGAAACCCAGATGATGCTGCTGGTCCGAGAGGCCAGGGTGCTGGGTTCTCGTCGCGCGGACCCGCAGCGGACGTTGCGTGGTATCGCCATGATGATCGACATCGTGGAATCGGCGATCGTGGATCCAGAAGACCAGGAGTGGCTGATGGGTCTGGCCGGGACCGGGCAGATCGAATTCGGTGAAATCCTGAAGCTGGTATCCGACTTCGAGGAAAGTGCCGTGATCGAGGCGAAGCCGGTCCGTCGTGCAGCCAAGTCCCGGCGGTAGTCCGGAACTACCGGAACTGGTCAACAACCCGATCGCGTCACTGCGCCCTGCTCCGGTAGAGCTTCACGTGGCTGGCTGCTGGATTACGGTTCCAGCGTGCACGGCGGCGCAATGGCTGGAACTTCTTCTGGTGGCACCGGAAGAATTGGATCTTGATGCGATTTTCCCTGGCCTGGCTAACGAAGAGGACCAGGACTACGTGGATGAGGCGTTGGCCAACGGTGACATCTCGATCACAGATCTGGAAAAGTTGACCCTAGATCTGATCTCGGAAGTGTCCGGTCGTCCCTGGTGGGTAGCCATCAGGATGATCTACATCGCCAGGATGCGGTGGTCCATATTTAGTGGCAACCTGATACTGGCGCAGGTCTACCCGGACCGGATATCGCTGAGCGCGTGGCTGGACGCGCTATGGCTGAATATTTTCCACGGACTACCGAAAGACAAATGGACCATGCTGTCTTCGATTCTGGAAATGCCACCACCCAGCGAAGCCGCCAAGGACAACATGGACACGATGGAAATGAGTGTCAACCAGTTCACTTCCCTCATGTCGGGATAGTAGTATCTGCACCAGTGGCGCATAGTCCTTGACGGCCCACCACCAAGCCCGCAACTCGATGGGTGACCCGTGACTGCGCCAGGTGGACGAGTAGGCGAAGCCTTCATTCGTTTCCGTGCCGACACCAAAAACATCGAGCCGGAACTTTCCAAGGCACTCAACGATGCGGCCGATGATGCCGACAAGTTTCTTGATGACGTAGGCGAACGGTGGGGCAGCACCCTCGCGGACAGCACCTCAGCTGAGATCAGAACCCACGGCCGGGACTTCGCAAACTCGATGAGTGACTCGCTTCGGGGGCAGGTTGTCGAAGTGAACGGGGTCCAGTTTCGGCTGGACCGGCGAGGTTTCCTGCACGACTTGGACACCGGCCAGTTCGCCGGTCGCCTGGTGGAGAACATCGTTGACAGCCTGGACAGGGCAGCCCAACCGGGTGGTCCCTTTTCCAAGGTCGGGGAAGGGATTTCCGACGCGATTGGTGCCGGGTTCAACATCTCTGGTCGCTCGCCACTGATTGCCCTGCTAATACCGGCTGTCGGTGCTATCGCTGGCCTAATCCTGGCTGCAGTTCAGGCGGCCAACGCGCTTGTCGCCATACTCACCACTATCCCGGCGCTGGTGACCGCGATCGGTCTGCAGCTGGGTGTGGTGCTGCTCGCTTTCGACGGGATCGGAGAAGCAGCACAGAAAGCGTTCGCGGCCGAAAACGCTGAACAGATGAATGAAGCTCTCAAGGGACTGACCCCGTCAGCGAGAACGTTCGTTGAGTCGCTGGTGGATGCCCGAGACGTGTTCCGTGAGATGAAAGAGATGGTGCAGGAGAACTTCTTCCGCGCCTTCGGAGATACGATCAGTCAACTGATCAGGACACTGGGTCCAGTTCTGGCTGGTCCCGGAATGGCCAGCCTAGCTACCGCTATGGGTTTGATGTTCCGGGAAATTGGCCTGTTCTTCGGATCTCCGACGTTCATCAAGTTTGTCAACGACGTGATCCCGGCGACTATTCGGTGGCTGGGAATGTTCGGTCCCGGCTTTGTGGACTTCCTCACCGCGCTGGTGAAGATGTCCGACACGGCGTTGCCGTTCCTGGAAAGCCTCGGCCGTATCGTCGGTAACGCCTTTGCCACGTTTAGTAAGTGGCTGGGCGAGAAGACCGAAAGCGGTGAACTGACCGAGTGGCTTGACCGGATGGCCACGACGCTGCAAAGCATCGTGGAGTTCGGTTTCAAGGCAGCCGAGTTCATCGCCAGTTTCATGGAAAGCCTGGACCAGGCCGGTGGCGACAAGATCATTGACACCTTCAGTGACATTCTGGAAATGTTCGCCTGGCTGGTGCAGAACGAAGAGTTCATGCGTGGCCTGGTCAACACGGTCATCTTCCTGTCGCAGGCTTTCGCCGGCCTGGTCATAGGGATCATGTCGGTGATCGCGTTCTTCCAGTTCCTGGCCGACGCCATCGGAGCGTTCTTCACCTGGCTGACCGAAGACTTCGGTCCTGGCGTAGGCGAGTTCTTCACCGAAACTCT
>Ga0079218_10000370_pt1 | contig 12979 bp, 12 predicted proteins | sample NCCompost_FD_77181 | JGI IMG/M metagenome (GOLD analysis project Ga0079218, IMG submission 77181) | Agricultural soil microbial communities from Utah to study Nitrogen management - NC Compost | ecosystem: Environmental > Terrestrial > Soil > Agricultural land | place: USA: Utah | collected... | reverse complement strand
CGATTGCCAATTTAATTTTGATGGCTCTTTCGCTAGGGACAATTGGCGATTGCCAATCCTCGGAGATTTCGTCTTGAACCTGGAATCTGGAAGCCATTGCGCTTTTGAGTAAATCACCTTCGTCAACGGGATCGTTTCACCTTTCTCGCGATCCTGCACGAGCAGGTGAGCAGCGTAGAAAAGGCCGCAAGGCCGCTTCTCCTGCTCACCGCCATATTCGTGAATCGTGAATCGTGAATCGTAAATCGTGAATCGTGAATCGTATAACTGTTCCAAGCAGTGTTTGAGGAGAGATACGGCACGGGCTTTGGGATTCAGTTCTGCTTGCGATTCACGATTGGACGATTCAAACCGATTGCCGATTGCCGATTCAACAAAAATTAGCCGCAGATTTACGCGGATAACGCGGATCAGCAACTAAATGCTCAACTGATTCTGATCTGTGTTATCCGGAGAATCCGTGGCTAATGCTCTTGCGTCTAAACGCTGCGCCGCGGTTCCTTCATCGCTCGCAACAACTGTTTCAGAGCGTCAGTCTCTTCATCGTCTGGTTCGAGCTGCATGTACTTCTCGAGCGTTGCTGAAGCTGTCTGACTGTCGCCCAGCTTATGGTAGACAAGCGCGAGGTTGAAATAGACGAGCGAAAACCCCGGCTCGATTTGCGTCGCTGCTTCGTAGTGCAGCCGCGCGAGTCCTAGTTCTCCGGCGTCGTAATAAAGATTTCCCAGGTTGTAGTGAGCTTCAACGTGACGTGGATCGCTCTTCAGTGAGAGTGTGAAGTTGTCCAGAGCTTTAGCGAGGTTTTGTTGCTCCAGATTGATGATGGCCAGATTGCAATAAGCCTCGGCGACATTGTCTCCTTCGTTAATCGCTTCCTGATAACAATCCGCAGCTTTGGGATCGCCCTGCTCATGAAGCAACAACGCTTCTTCAAAAGGTGTTAAGAGGCGCGCCAGTCTTCCCACCTCACCGCGAAACAAATTCAACTGACCTTGAAGCTCAGCTTCGATCTGGCGAATGCTCTGTCCCTGGGACCGCAGCTCGCGCACGCGGCGGAATTGAGTGAGGGCGTGAAAATCGTAAGTGAAGTCCTTGACGTCAGGCGTAGAAGTCGCCTGAATAATACCCTGCTCGGTCCAGCGGCGAATCGTTCGCTCGCTTAAACCGAAAAGTTGTTTGATTTCACGGACTGAGTAGTGCGCTTTGACGCGCTGGTAGTCCGCCTTGGCCGGGACAGGTGCAGGAAATGTGAGAACCTTGGGGCTGTTTTCTTTCATCGGCTACTAAAAAAACTAAGAAGCCTTTCTTCGCTTAACCGCCTTTGGTTTAGCTTCACTGCCTACCAGGGTAATCTGCGGCTTCTTCTTCGCCACGCTCGGGGCCTTGACCATCGGTTTCCGGTTCGACTGCTGCAAGCTCTTCTTCAACGCGCTCATGATATCAAGACGCGGAATTTCTTCAATCGGCTCAAACTCGACGGTCTTCTTGCCTTTGATCTTCGACTCAATCACTTTCTTGAGGGCTTCATGATAATTGTCAGTGGTGTCGATCTCGTTAAGCGAAGTAACCATTTGCTCGACTAGAGTCGTGGCTAGCTTTAGCTCGTTCTTGTCGAGTTTCTTAGCGCCTTCAATCTCCGGCACATCATCCATCTTCCTGAGCTGATGCGGGTAGTGCAGCTTTTGCAGCACCAGGCCTTTCTCATGCGGAAAGAGTGCCACGAGATCTTCGCGATCGCGTAACACCACCTTGCCGACTCCAATTTTTCCGGTTTGTTTCATCACCTCGCGCAGGAGTGCGTAAGGTTTTTCCGCGACGGGGCCGTCGGGGCCTGCATAATATGGCGCATCGTAAAATGTAGTAGGTATCTCTGTGGCGTCGACGAACCCAATGATGTCGACCGCTCTCGTCGTTTTAATTTTCACTTTGGCGACATCTTCCGGCTCGATAATCGCATACCGCTCCGGCTCGTACTGGTAGCCCTTGGTGATCTGATCGTTGGTCACTACCTGGTCGCATTTCTTGCAGCGCTTGTCGTAACCGATCGGACCGTAATCCTCGCGATGGAGCTGGTTGAACTGAATTTTCTCTGACGTCTCAATGGCGTTGTAAATACGCACTGGAATAGCAACAAGCAGAAACCTGATATGACCTTTCCAAATCGATCTCATTTGCGTTATCTCCCGGAACAGCGGGTTTAGGACAACACCGCCGCTGATGGCTCTCGCCGCTCTGGGTTAGGCGAGGGCCACGTATTATGCGGCCCGTTTGCAAAATAAGTAAAGCTTATTTTCTGGGGCTTTTTGAGGTTTTTGCCGAAATAACCACTTTCAACCCCTAATGCGTAGGTCAGGAGCCCCCTAAGCTTGGCGCGGACAGTCTTTCAAAATCTCTTCATTCTGCGATCAAGAATCAAACCTGCATCTGCACCACCGCGCTGGTATTGGTGCAGTTCGCATTTACGCCGAAGGCGTTCACTAACTCTAGCCCAGGGTTGACTCAAACCCTGGGTAGAATAGGGGACTATAATTTTTCGACCTCTGAAGAATTTTGACACTCACCTAACAAAACGCTTTCAGCGTTTTCTTCTTTCCTAACCATCCCATATCCCAGGGTTGAAGCAACCCTGGGCTGGAATTTGCCAACGCCTTCGGCGTATTTTTCTCAGAACGTTCGCGCCAAACTGAAGCAGTACCACTCACTCTTTCAATTTTGGCGAGCAAGGTATATAAGCTAAGCCTCGATTGGTCGCAGTCCTCGCTAATTCGAAAACACATTTCAGCCTGAAGCGTTCCTTCTGAATTAGGGGGCCTGATCATGCTTATCCACTACAGAATCGCAATACCAATTGGCTTGTTCCTCGGCTCGCTGATCCTCTTAGGTTCTCTTCACTCGACTGCGGGACAGAAGGCCGCGGGTGCAAAGCACCTGGAGACGTTACAGCCGGGCGGCATGCAGGTATCGCCGTGTGCGGGCGGTGAGGAGAGTGGTCTACCTCTGCCCAGTTCGTTTCTGCCGAACAGGCTCCCTGACTTTCAATCCCGGGTAAAAGACTTTCTCGTCAGTGGCAAGTATAGAAAGCTGACCTGGTGTGAGGACAAGGCGCTTCGAGACACCGGACCATTTGTTAATGGCGTTAGTTATGGTGTGCACCCGACGGTAAAAATCTACTATTCGCCAGGTGTCATCAAATGGCTCATGCGGACAAATCCCGATGATGTGATTCCAGACGGCGCCATGATCGTCAAAGAACAATATCAACCGCCGGCAGCCCGGTATCGGATCCAGACTTCACCAGCGAGCATTAGTGGGTGGACGATCATGATCAAGGACTCAAAGGGATCGAAAGATGGTTGGTACTGGGGTGAGTTCTGGGCCACGCAATGTATGGACAACAACAATCCTCCTTTTGCCGTTCCGTACGCGGGGTTTGGGCTCTATTGTCTCCGCTGCCACGCCTCTGCCGAGAAAGAACACACATTTAGTTATGACCGGAATATCAAGGGGTTTCCCGGTGAGCCTGACAGCTATTTTGTCGATCTCTCATGGGCTTCCGCACCCGCGCCACATCCCCCAGCGCCGCCAGCTCCCTGCAAAGAATCCGCCGTGAGCGACTTTGGCGAACCAACAGCCGGGCATACAACTCCGCCGCCGGATCCTGCACGGCAATTGGAGCTTCTCAAAACGAAATCAGTTGCCGACTCTACGGCCACTCCCGATCCGAAGTTTGTCGCCTTCTTCAATTCGATCTCTCCCGTGTCCGAAGAAAGCGTGCGCAAAATACCCGGGGAGACGTTTGATCACATCTTTCCGCAAAACATTGGCTCATCGCCCTCGCCCCTACCGTCGCCAAACCCGAATCAGTTTCTCACTTCCGACTCTTGCATGGGCTGCCACAGCGGCGGCACTTATGGCGGCGTGATGATTTACACCGGCGCGAAACAACCGGATGGCTCTACACCAACGATGAATGTTTCCCCTTTCGGCGAGTGGCGCTGGTCGCCCATGGGTCTCGCCGGACGTGATCCGATCTTTTACGCGCAACTGGATAGCGAAATAGCCTTCTTGCGGGACTTCTTCAAAAACAACAAGCCGAAAATGGAGGCTGCAATCAAAGGCGTAAGCAACATCTGCTTCAAGTGTCATGGCGTCATGGGCAAGCGGCGCCTCGACGATGATCATGGTGGGATGAACCAGGGCGATTTCAAGCCGGAATTGATTTACGCCACTTATGACGATCTAAAACCAGACAATCCCAAAGCTTATATCTACGGCGCACTAGCTCGCGACGGCGTCAGCTGTATGGCTTGTCACCGGATCGTCGAAGACAAGCCCGCGAGGGGTGAAACCGATCCGCTGACGAGTTTCCTGAAGGCGAACATTACCGGGAACTTCACCGTGGGCGGAGCTGATCAAATCTTTGGTCCTTTTTTGGACGAGGAAATTGTTACCGATCCCATGAACAACTCGTTGGGGATCAAGCCGAAACACGACCCGTATATCCAGAAGTCGCGCATGTGCGGTAACTGCCACACAATTAATCTGCCGATAATGGATAATCCCACTCTCGATCCGGGTAAGCCTCACCTCGAACAGGTAACCTATCTTGAATGGCTGAACAGCGGATACCAGGACGAAGTCGGAAACAATCCCCAGGCGCGTACCTGCCAGGATTGCCATATGGAAACGAAGTACAGCAACTCAACCGGGACATTGAGCGTGCCCTTGATCAAGCAGCCCATGGCGTTCATCGAGGATGATCAGTATCCGCAGACTGGCAATCGCTTAAGTGCGGAGAAGATCCGCGTGAGGTTCCGAGATAAAGGTTTCCGGCGTCATCAACTTCAAGGCCTTAATGTCACACTGCTGGAAATGTTTCGCCAGTACATGTCGCCTTACAACTCTAATGGGAGCCAGCTGGCGAATCCGATTCTCGGTGTTAGGCAGAGCGACTACATGTCAGGTCTCAATGATTTGTCCACGGCCATCGACGCTTTCGTCGAGCAGGCACAAAATGCCACTGCCGAGGTAGCGATCTTACCCATGAAGATTAGCAAGCAAACACTACTTGCCGACGTGATGGTTACTAATAAGACCGGACACCGGCTGCCGAGCGGTGTGGGATTTCGTCGCGCGTTTCTGGAGTTACGAGTCGTCGATGAGACGAAGGGAGAAACTGTCTGGTGCTCCGGCTGCACCAATGAGTTGGGAGTGATCATGAACGGCGGCAGCAGCAACAACCAAAGGCTGCCCTCAGAACTGTTCGACGTTTACAATGACGGCACTAAGCCTGCGAACCACGATTATCCGACTCCCTGCAATAACAACTATCTGCCAGGTATCAATCCGCAGTATTACCAGCCGCATTACTTCTGGGACCTGGAGAAGGGGGCCGGCGTCGCAATCTCTCGCCAGGATCAAGTGCAGATTTATGAAGAGTTAAATCTAAACGTCAATTGCGCAATGACCACCAGCTTTATCAGGCGCGATTATCAGCTCAAAGACAATCGCTTGCTGCCTTACGGCTGGAGCAAAACCGGCCCGCTCCGGCCTGACAAGAAGCCTTACATACCTGAAGCATTCCTGCATGAAACTCACCCGGTGAAAGTGGGAAATGACCCCGCTTATGCCAACGGAAGTGGAACTAACATAGTTCGCTATGAAGTGCCGCTTCAGGGAATAAATGTAACGAAACTAAATGTGAAGGCGACACTCTATTACCAGAGCATCCCTCCTTATTATCTCAACGACCGTTTCCGCGAGGCGCCCAATGAGCCGGCAACACGCCGTCTCTATTATCTGACGTCCAACTTGCAAACCAAGGGAACGCCGATTGAAAACTGGAAATTGCAGATCGCAACAGTGAGCAAGTCGATCGGTCAAATGACGCTGCGCTAAAAGTGGCCTTCTCCGGAAATCGACGCGTAGCGTCGCAATAAGGCAAAGCTGATCAAGCCGAATGGCGCAGCGCCGTCAACATGGCTCCGGCTGACTGCCAGCGTTGCGTCTGATCTTTATGAAGGGCGCGATCAATGACCTCGCACAGCACTTTCGGTAACTGCGGGGCGCGCTGAGCGAGCGGAATCGACGGTTGCTCAAAGATTGCTTTAACTGTTTCCGCGACGCTCGACTTGCCGGCGAGATCGAGCGCTATCTCGCCGGAGAGTAAACTGTAGGCCGTCATTCCCAAGCCATAAATGTCTGACTGCGGTCTGACGTCGCGAAAATTTCGCAGTTGCTCGGGCGCCATATAAGCAATCGTGCCCGCAGCTTCACCAGCCATCGTCACGCCACTCATCCCTGACTGCGCAAAATTCTTCGCCAGACCAAAGTCCGTGAGTTTTGCCTTCGGACTAGTTCCGGAATCGCAAACCAGAATGTTCTGATCCTTGATGTCACGGTGGATGAAACCGTGAGTGTGCGCGTGGGTGAGGGCCTCAAGGACCTGGGAAACAATCGTTATTGCCAGGGGATAAGGCAAAAGGCCGCCGCGTGCGTCCGCAAGTTTTGCCGCGTCAGGTCCGTCTACAAACTCTGTGATCAAAAAGACGACGCCGTTATGAGTGCCGCGATCGAGAAACTGAACGATGTGAGGGTGTTTCAGCGTCGCAGCGACTTCAATCTCACGCATGAAGCGCCGCATGGCTTTATCGCTGACGGCCGCCTCGGGAAGCAAAGTCTTTATGGCAACGGCACGTCCGGATTTCTTTTCCCGTCCGAGGGTGACACAACCCATTCCGCCGCGTCCGAGCACGCGCACCATTTCGTATCCAGGGATCGGCTGCGGTGAACGCTTCAGCTCAGCGCGACAGTCTTCACAAAGAAAAGTTATATGCTCGTTTGGAGTAGATGCCTGAGCCTGTTCCCGGCGTCCGCAGTTGAGGCACTCAACAATTACGACAGCGGGCCGGCCACTAACAGTTTCCTCTCTTTCCCATCCGGAGCTAACTTCGATCATCAGCACCGTAGCTCCACCTTGAATTTGATCGCCATGTCTTAGAAAAGTCTCGCTCACTCGTTTGCCGTTAACAAACGTGCCGTTAGTGGAACCCAGGTCGCGCAGAAAACAGCGGGGTGGATCGATCTCCAACAGACAATGATTGCGGGAAAAGAAGCGATCGTCAGGGAGGCAAAGATGAGCTTCGTTGTTGCGGCCAATCAGAAAAGTGTCGTGCTCCTCGAAAGGAAAGACCCGGCCTTTATAAGGTCCGGCCAAGACTCGGAGATTGACTTGCATTGCGTTAGAGGGGCCGGCGGCCGCTACCGGGTAATTTCCAGATCATCAAAAGCAACTTCGCTGGTCTCGCTTGTATAGAGCCCGGCGACGCCACGTTTGTTGTTTTCTGTATCGGTGATGCGCGTGAGGTAGCGCCCATTCACATAAAACGAAAGTTCGTCTGCTTGCGAGCGAATCTCCAATTGGTTGGGATTGGTGCCCGAGCGAATGATGGACGACTTTGTCCACGGCACAAGTGTTTTTTGCAGACCGTTCTTATGGATCACAACCTGGTACTGAGGTTCGCTGCCTGTATAGATCAAAAGCGCGTAATCCTCGAGAGAGCCGTCCGCAGACTTTTCGCCATGCACGATCAAGCCATAGCCGGAAGCGGGCGACACACCGTCCACGCTGCGCGCTGTTACTCGCACGCGCGCGTTCTCGGTCGTGTAGTCGGCGCTGGGCGCATACATTACTAGATACATTTTCTCTTTCGCGCGCATGTGAAATTCGTCATCGGCGTACCAGATCTCTCCAAATTCAAAAGTGCCGGTGCGCCATCTTTTGGACTCAAAATCGTCGTTCAGTGCTAACGGCCGATGGGATTCGGGATTGGAGTTCGAGACATTTGAATTCAGGTTGTTTTCAGAAGGACTGGTATTGGTTGCGCTACGATTGTTATTAACAAAAACTGAATTAGAGTTTACGTTCGAATTGTTCGTGTTGGTATCCATGCTGGCCAGCGCCAGGATTACTACGACTAAGCCAACACCCAGCACGCCAACGACTGCAATTCCCCCAAGCACCCACCAGACAGCATTGGACTTTTTCACTGGAACCGTTTGCGGTGGTGGCGACCATTGCGGCGCGGCGCGCGGCGGCATCATCTCCGGAACCTGGTTTAGCAGCGGTGCACCCGCAGGGTAAATTTCCGTGGGCGGTGGTTCATTAGTATTGCGCGGTGACGCGTAACGGTCGGTGGCCGCGGGACGAGGAACGCCGGTACTAACCAGGTGAGTTCCGTCTTCCAAACAGAAGTTAAGCGACGGCTCGGTGTAGGTTCGATTACAGCTGGGGCACCGTTTCATTTGGAACTCGCTCTTGGGTCATCGGGTATCGGGTATCGGGTTTAGGATTTAGGGTTCAGTCATATTGAGTCGGTGCTGGTTAGCTTTGCAGGACGATCCCGACCAGAGAAATTCGAACTCGACACCCGGTACCTGAAACCTAAAACTTTAAAGCTGATCGCGAATCCGATACCCGGCGCCCGACACCCGGCTCCTGAAACCCGATTGCTGCCTGACCTTACTGGAATCTGTTGCTGCGCTCAAGGGTTAAGTGGTTTTCCGCACCCGCCGCAAAAACGAGACGCAGCCGGGTAGCTGGCGCCGCAGTGCTTACAAAGCACCTCGACCGGTCGTGGTGCTTTCCAATCGAGTGAAGATGTACCAATGGGAATGCCGCAGCGTCCACAGAAGCGAGTTCCGCGCGGGTACGTTTGTCCGCAGCGGGCGCAGTTGATTGTTTGCGGTTCCGGTTGCGCTGGCCGGTTAACCTGGGCCAGCGAAAGCGCTGCAGTCAGCGTTTGAAACGAAGTATTGCCGCAGCTGCCACAAAATTTAACGCCCTCCGCAAATCGCGCATGGCAATTCGTGCAAACAACGACACCATGTGTGACGGGCTCGCTTGTCGTCCGGCTGGCGAGGCTGCCGCCGCGCGACGGCGTCAAATGTTCGCTTGAGACCGCGCTCTTAAGTTGGGTCTGAATGATTTGCTCGGCACTGTCCGGACGAATCTCAATCACTCGTTCATCGTCGGCTTCCCCCGAACGAGCAACACGCAACACGTGTTGCCCTGGCGCAATTGCCGTAAGGATCACGCGTCCGGAGCGACCCACACTCCCGTGCCTTTCATCGTCCACATAAACTTCAGATCCAGGCGGCGCCATAATCACCACGCGCGAGTCACCCTGCGGCTTTTCCGATTGGGCTGCGACCGCGTCGGCAAAACTCTCAAACCATTCCCCCGCGGTCGCCGGCCGCTGTTCCGCTTCTCTGGAAAGCGCATGCATCACGACTCGCTCAGCTCCAACCGAAATATCAGAACGGAGAGTTGTTAACGACGCCGGAGTCTCTAACAACTTCTGAGCAATCAGTTGTGTGATATTCCCCGTAAAAGGCGGCCGACCGCCCAGCATGTGATAGGCAATCGCTCCGAGCGCATAAATATCGGCGCGAACATCCAGCAACACACCTTCGCGCATCTGTTCGGGCGCCATGTATTCGGGCGTGCCCACAATGCCGCGTGAAGCCGGACCGTTAACCGTCTCCGAATTGTCAGAGTGGACGATCTTGGCAAGCCCAAAGTCGCCGACCTTAACGAATCCATCGTCGGCTGAACCACTGCGACGGAGTTGCTGCATGATGAAAATGTTCGCTGGTTTCAGATCGCGATGCAGGATGTTGCGATCGTGAGCAGCTTCAACTCCAGCGACAATTTGGCCCAGCAAGCCAGCGGTGCGCTTGATGTTTAGCGTGCCTTCCCGGCGTAGCAGCTGATGCAGAGTCTCGCCTTCCACATATTCCATCACGAGGAAAAAAACGCCATCCGGACTTTTTCCAAAATCCGTAACATCGACGATGTTGGGATGTTGGATCGAGGCGGCGGCGCGCGCCTCGCGTTCAAAACGAGCGATCGCCTCGCCTTCCTGCATGTCTTCGTCGTTGAGGATGTCGGGCCGGACCGTCTTTACCGCGACGCGTCTGGTGACAAGATTTTGATCACGCGCGAGATACACCTGGCCCATTGCCCCGCGGCCGATTCGCTTGACGAGCAAATAACGCCCGGATAGTAATGAGGGACCAGGAAGCGTGTGTTTGGTCTCGACACCGTCGTCGGGACAAACGACGACATCATCCTCATAACAAGTCTCGCAACGGGGGCACTCGCGCATGTTTCCGAAAGTTTAGATGAGAGTCTTGAGTATTGATAGTCGCTAAGCCACATCCGAGCAACACGCCGCACAACGCGTGGCTGCAGTCGGAATGGCTGACAAGCAATAGGGACAGTCTTTAGTTACTACTGCTGCGGGTTCGCGCTTCATTTTGTTCACGGCTTTGATGATCAGAAAAACAACAAACGCTATGATGACGAAGGTGACGACCTCGTTGATAAAGCTGCCATAGGCAATCACCGGCAAGCCTTTCAACTGCGCATCGGCAAGCGAAATCGGACGCTGGCCGGAAAGGTCGATGAAGAGGTTCGAGAAATCAACGTTCCCCAACATCATTCCGATCGGGGGCATAATAACGCCTTCGACGAGCGCCGTGATGATCCTGCCAAACGCAACGCCGATTATTACGGCAACCGCGAGGTCAAGAACGTTGCCACGCGTGATGAACTCTTTGAACTCTTTCAGCATGTTTCACTCCTTTTAGGGAAGGGGGAACTTTTACACCTTCAGGAACAAGTGCGAGAAAGCCTGTAACCCGCTTTTTCGGCTTCTGCTGTGGTTTTAAAAGTGATGCGGTTTCCTTCCGCGATCGGGACTCCCCGCCGGCAGGTACCTTGGAAGTAAGTCTTCGTTTTGCGATCCGCGACGATCTCCTCAGGCTCTGAAGCTTCTGAAGCTTCTGACTGTTCGGTCTCTGTCTCTGTCTCCGTTGCCTCGGCCTCTGCAGCGGCCGTATAACGCCGCGCCACAAGAGTTTCTTCGGCTCCTGTATCAACGATGCGAAAACTCGGTGATTGGGCAATCGTTGATACGGTTAGTTCAAAATCCGTGCAGCGCAGCTGCCGCCCGCGCACTTTCCATTCGGTCCAGGCATTCGGCAAAGACAGCGATTGAGAAATGCCGGCAACAAACTCGGGAACACCGAGCCACTTGAAATTTGAATCGTAACCGATCCAAAGCGAGACCAGACGACCGTCGAGGAACTCGAGTGAGATGCTCCTTACGTCCGGAAATCTCGCCTTGTCGGCGCGCGGATCAAAACCCGGGTTGACCGTCGTCTTGTTGCTGCCCAATGAATCGGTCGGCCCAAAAACAATTTGCGGCACATGGGCCTTAGCCTGCTCCATCGTCATGCCCAGGTGAAATCCCTTCAACTCGGGCGCTGCCGGAAGTGAACTGAGTGAAACTTTGCAGGGAACTGTTTGAGCCGAAGCGGCAATCGGGAATAAGCAAACCAGGAGAATGAGAATGAATGCAGCTCTAAACTTGATCGCGGTTTCAGAGGAATGGGGCATGGAGGCTATTAATCGACTTCGACTCGCTCAATCCGGAACGCGGGTCCGCTCGGTACAGTACGGGAGCAAAGTCACTGACAAGGATTGCCAAATTCCGATTGCCGATTTTCGATTGGATCCCGGGGCTAAGGCCAATCGGCAATCGCCAATTAGCAATCGGCAATCGTTAACGGTCGCTACCGCCCCCGTACTGTACCGTCGTCGCAAACAAAGGAGCGAATCAGTTTCTCCAGAGCTTCAGGCTCGAAAGGCGTGGACACATATTCATCGCAGCCGGCGGCTATAGCGTCGTCGCGAAACTGTTCAGCACCATAAGCCGACACCGCGAGAACGGGGACCTTCTCGAGTTCCTTAACAGCGCGTATTTTTCGGGTTGCTGCGAGGCCATCAAGTTCAGGCATTTCCAAATCCATAATGATAAGATTTGGTCGTTTTGTTTCGGCTTGAGAGACCGCCTCGTTCCCATTTTCGGCCTCAATTACTTCAAACCCCTTGCGCTCGAGCCAGGTTCTCAGCAGTAATCTGGTGTCGTCGAAATCATCGACAACAAGAATCAGCGGTTTAGCTGGTTGCTGCATGGCCCGACTTGAATCCATAACTCAAGGCAAAAAGGGGGAAGAAGGGTTGGTACCCGCGGCAGGGCTCGAACCTGCGACGTTTGGCTCCGCAGGCGAACGAGGGCTTGCCTGATCTTTTCACGGCGTACGCAGTCGCAAAAATAACTGTTTTCCAAAACAATTGCTACGCGTCCGATGTAATATCCGGAAAATGCAACACGACCCGAACGTGTTAGAGCGGGCGCTTGCCTCCAGTGATCAAAGCCAGCGTCTAAAAAAACTGATCAAAGTTTTGGAGTTATCGTTCAATGGAGTGCGATTCGAACATCCTCGGGAATGAAGTGCGGCACCTGCACCAGAGGATTGAAAGAGGGGAAGCCGGAATCAAGGGAGTCGGTGAGGCGGCACCAGCTGCAGGACGCTACGGCGACACAGAAGTTTCTGCCGCGTTTATTTTGTCGGTCAATTGTGAGTTTGACTAGTTCCCGCAGTCGGGTGGGGTAGCATCACTGATAGCCCAGCCGGCGGATGCCTGTGCGCATCCCACTATTCCGTACACGAAACATCCCTGCTTGTCTTCCGCGATTATTTTGATTTCATTTCCGGAGCACGAGGCATCACTGATGGTAAACGTCTGGCCCGGCCTAAGGACTGTACCTTCGGCCAGCAGGTCTGGCCCCCAGGCATCGTGGCCCACGGGTGAAAGGTAGAGGTGATGCATCTCGCGAGCGGAATTATTCGTCACACTAATCATCATCAGTGGCTCAGTGTTTGCGACGCTCGTAGTTGTGACGCTTGTTAAAGCCGAAATTGCGACGATCGCGCATATGAGACCGACAAGCACCGCTGACCGTTTCGTACTTTGCAGTTTCGCTGAACTTCTCATCTTAAGCACCTCAATACCAATGTTTTCAAGCCCGTGTTTTTAATCAGAACCGCAACAACCAACGGTGAGCGT
>Ga0079218_10000369_pt1 | contig 12980 bp, 12 predicted proteins | sample NCCompost_FD_77181 | JGI IMG/M metagenome (GOLD analysis project Ga0079218, IMG submission 77181) | Agricultural soil microbial communities from Utah to study Nitrogen management - NC Compost | ecosystem: Environmental > Terrestrial > Soil > Agricultural land | place: USA: Utah | collected... | reverse complement strand
ATTAACGTTTTATTATTTTACCGGAAAATTGACAGTCAGATATGATCCATGGGAAGAAAGTAGTAGTTGTGTTGCCGGCATATAATGCAGCAAAAACCCTCGAGAAAACTTATAACGAGATCGATTTTAATATCGTTGACGATGTGATCCTTGTTGATGACAACAGTAAAGACAATACTATCGAAGTTGCAAAGCAGGTTGGCATCAATCATATCTTAAGACATGACCGCAATTACGGGTACGGAGGAAATCAAAAGACTTGTTATAATTATGCATTGAAGATCGGAGCTGATATAGTCATCATGCTCCATCCCGATTACCAATACAATCCAAAACTGATCCCTTCGATGGCTTATTTAATTGCCAAAGATGTTTTTCAGGTTGTTCTTGGCTCAAGGATACTTGGAGACAGGGCAATGATCAATGGAATGCCTGTTTACAAATACATTGCTAACAGGATCCTTACATGGACACAAAACTTTCTCATCTGGCAAAAACTTTCGGAGTATCATACCGGTTACCGGGCATTTTCAAAAGAGGTTTTAGAAAAACTAAATCTCCAGGCAAACTCCGATGATTTTATTTTTGATAACCAGATGCTGTGCCAGATTTTTTATCTTGGATATGAGATCGGCGAAATATCATGCCCTGCAAAATATTTTGAAGAAGCTTCATCTATTAACTTTAGCCGGAGTTCACTATATGGATTGGGAGTAATTGGCACTTCTATAAAATACCGGTTAAATAAATGGGGCATCATTAAATCTGATATTTATCACAAGCCTGCTGAAAAAAGAATAGAAGTGATCGCAGGTAAATAAACATGGTTCACTCCTATTCTGTTTGTTCTACTTATGATTTCACAAATGAAAAAGTCCTTTTATAATTATCCGCCGAAAGCATCAGGTAATAAAACCCGGAAGGGATCGATCCTGTGTTGATGTTTAAAGAATTTTCACCAGGATTGATCTTTACATTTTGCCTTCTAATTTCTCTTCCTGAATTATCAATGATCATTATTGAAAGATTATCTGCATTCATATCAATGAGGCGTAAAGCAAGCATAGTGGTAACCCGATTATTAAACAACACTTTTGCATTGGTTACATCATCACGACTTATTCTTAAAATATTACTATATGTATATTGACCTTTTGCATCAACATATTTCAAACGATAATATTGAATGGCTTTTACTTCATTGTCGTCAAATGTATATTCTGTCTCTTTACTATTTCCACCTCTTCCCTCAATGGTTGTTATAGCAACAAAATTTACACCATCGGATGATTTTTCTATTTCAAAATGCGAGAAATTCCTTTCACTTGTTGTTTGCCAGGTTAACCTGTTTGCGTCCGGTCGCTTCCATGCTGTAAAATATTTCAATGTTATGGATAATACAGTGGCATTAAATGCAGTTATTTTATAAGAACAGTTTGAGCCAGATGTCCCGTCTATCGCCACAGTTACCCGTGTTCCCGCTGGCAACCATCCGGTAGTTGCCGTTACTGAGCCTCCGGATCCTGATTCACAACTGATCCTTATAAGTGAACCGCAAGCTCCTACAAAGAATCCAATTTGAAAACCAGTTTCAGCAGCGCTATTCAAATTATCGCAACTAATATCATTTAATTGAATTGAACTAGGTCCGTTTGATTCTACGATATAACTATAAAAGGCAGTATTCTCAAGTGAGAAGGCACAAAGCTGAACTGGTGTTACTTCCGTAGAACTCTTTGCACAGGAGTTATTATCGTTTGTTGGATCTGCGCCTATCCACTTGGCGCCAATACACAAATTGTTAGGAGGTGCATAATTTGTCGCTGACATAGTTAATGCGCCAGCAGCAGGTGTCCATACACGCAAAAAATAAGTCGTATTAGGTAAAAGTGTAAGGGTTGGTGATGGCGCCCAATAACCAGTACCATCAACAAAGCAAACGCTGCTTCCAGTTTGGAGACCCTGGGGTGTGCCAGTACCGCCACATCCTGTGTACATCGCTACTTCCGCAACTTGTACCGGAGCAGAAGTTGTAATGTGCACTAACACGCAGTGACCTGATGCATTAGTCGTAAATGAGAAAATAGTTATTTTTCCGGAACCACTAAATCCAGATGAGCATTCAGCGGAGTTTCCGGAGGTTGGAGATATTGTAAAATTTCTACTGACAGTATCAAGTGCCAAAACATGCGGATTAGTACAACTAGCTCCTTGCGGATAAAGATAAGTTGTTGTAGCACATAGCATCGCTAAGATGACAAACTTCACGGGTTTCATAGGGTGCGAATTAAGGGTACGATCATAAAGTTAGAAACCAAAATAGCCGGCTCATAGTGATAACAATAGAACTTTATGACATCGATCACTAGTACTCGATTTTGAGAGGATTTCTACTTGCAGAACCTACAATCATTTATATCGAAACCAAACGAAAATTGCCTGAAAATGCACTCAAACGCATACTTTTAGCTTATTAATCAAAATAATTTACATTAGTCCTGAAAAACTAACTTATGGGAAATTATCATTTTGAAAGATGGCTTTATAAGACAGCAGCCGGCTTTCTATTAGTAGTCGGAGGTATACTTTTTATGTACTATTCTCTTGCACATTTTATGAGGAAAGATTGGATCCTATACGGCTCAATTTGTTCTGTAGGGATCGGAATCGGAGTATACCTTTTAAGCAGTGGAGCAATAAATAAAGTAAAGTCTGATTTGATCAAAAAGCAAAAAGTGAAGCAGCAATCTGGTTAAGCATTTACTTCTTAAACATAAAATAAACGGCGCCAAGAAGAAAGCAAAAGCTTACGAGATGCTTCCAGTGCAAAGGTTCTTTCAGATAAATAACAGCAAAGACAGCAAACACAACTAATGTTATGACCTCTTGTACCAATTTAAGTTGAAAACCGCTGAGACCTCCTGCATAGCCAATTCTGTTTGCAGGTACCATCAAACAATATTCAAACAAAGCAATAAACCAACTTAGCATAATTGCTTTCCATAAAGGCCAGCCATCCTGCTTTAAATGATAGTACCACGCAAATGTCATAAATACATTGGAAGCGATAAGAAGGATAATTGTCCGCATAATAAAAAATTGATTTAAAAAAAATCCTGCCGGTTAGCAGGACTTAAAATTTATTTTCTGATGCATTTAACTCAGGCTTCGGAAATCAACTGGCACCAATCGACTAACACCCGGCTCCTGCATCGTAACACCATAGATCATATCGACAGCACTCATGGTCATTTTATTATGTGTTACAATGATGAATTGTGAGTTGCCGCTAAACTCACGGATCATGTTCGTGAATTTTCCAACATTGGCATCATCCAGAGGGGCATCCACCTCATCCAATATACAGAATGGCGCTGGCTTGATCAGGTAGATCGCAAACAACAAGGCAGTTGCTGTTAAAGTCCTTTCGCCACCACTAAGCTGAGTAAGCGAGGTTGGTCGTTTACCTTTAGGCTTTGCAATTACATCAATTCCAGTCTCGGCAAGATTATCGGGATTCTCAAGAATAAGATCGCACTGATCATCTTCTGTAAATAAAGATTTAAATACCCGGAGGAAGTGTTCTCTTACTAAATGAAATGTTTCTAAAAATTTCTGATTCGCTGTTGCTTCTACTTCCTGGATCGTCTGCAATAAACTTTCTTTTGCTGATACAAGATCATTCTTTTGTTCAAGAATAAACTCATATCGTTTTTTCATTTCAGTGAACGCTTCGATGGCTGTAGGATTTACTTCTCCCAGATTTTCCAGGCGTTTTTTCATCCTGTCTGTTTTTTCCTGCAGTTCATCTACGGTCATTTCATTTACTCTTGCTTCATCCAAAATATCTTCCAATTGAATGCGGAACTCAACATGCAATCTCTCTTTCATACCTGCCAGTTGCAACTTCACATCATTCAGCTTATCCTTTATTTCAGCAAGGAAATGTTCCACCTGCTCTTTATCCTTTACTTTATGACGAAGCATGCTTTCCTTCTCACTTAATTCATTCCTGAAATTATAATAAGCCTGGTCTGTTTCATTTAATTTTCTTTCTTCGTCATCTTTCGCTTTCATCATATTGAACAGCTCATCTTCTACCTGCTCCAGTTGTTCAATACACTGTTCTATCTGTTGTCTTGAATCGGAGAGTTGCGTCGTATTATTTTCGATCTGCTGTTTTAATTCACTCAGCTGGTTGTTCTTGAAATCAAGTTCTTGTTTTAATGCAGCTATTTTGCTTTGCTGCCTTGTTACAAGCAAATTGAACTCGTTGTATTGACGATTTGATTCGTTATAAAAACCTTCCTCATTTTTAAATACCTCTTGTCCCTCATTAAGCTTTGCAGCCTGCACCACTAATTCTTCGCTTAACCATTTCAGATCATTACGGGTTGCTTCTACTGAGTTTTGTGTTTGCAGAATTTGTGAATGAAGTTCTTCCTGTCTATGCTGACTTTGACTTTGAAGTGCATGAAGGTTCTCCAATTTATTATGCAATGAAAACACCTGGTTGGTGAGTTCCTGAATTTCTATTTCAGTATTCTTCAAAGCACTTTCACGCAGATCCTCATTGAAAGCAATTACCTCATTATGCCTTTCCTGTATTTCTTCTTTTAATAATTCGACAACTGCATTCTGCGATAAGATCTCTTCCTGCAACTTTTCAAGATTTTTTGCACGGCCTATTTTCTTTCCTTCAAATAAACCTACACTGCCGCCCGTTAAAGAATATTTTCCTTTTACATAACGACCACTTTTTTCTATTACAACAAATCCATTGCTGTTCTCCAAAGCTTCTTCATTTTCAGCAATGATCACATTGGAAAGAAGATGGCGGGCAAGGCCCATATATTTTTCATCCGTTTCTATAACATCAAGAGCAGAAATAGCTCCCGGTACAGCTGAAAGATCGTGCACCTCCGCAGGTGATTCATTCAATTTATCCAATAAAAAGAAATTGGCTTTCCCTTTTTTGTACTCATCCAATAAATGAACGGCCTGTAAACCTTCCTGTAAATTATTTACAACATAATAGCTTAAATAAGGTTCCAGCACATTTTCAACAGCCGTCCTGTATTCTTCTTTTACATAAATAATATCAGAAAGGATCGGTGCAGTATGGTTCCATCCCTGGTTATTATGCAAAAATTTCACACTGTCCGGATAACCTTCCATTGAATCGATCAGGCTCTTTAGAAGATCATGCTCATTCTTCTTTGAATCGAGTTTCCTGCTTTCATCTGCAAGCTTGCTTCTTAATGTTTCAAGCAATCCTTGTGTTTGCAGTATTTGATCCTTGGTGTAATCCTGGTGTTTTTGTAATTGATCAAGATCGGTTCTTTTAATATTTAATTCTCTTTCTCTCAAATGCAGATCATCAGCAAGATGCTTGCGCTGATTATCCCTCTGCACTTTGTCCTCATCGATCTGCTGAACAGCACGGCTTAGATTTTGAATTGAAGTATCAGCAATAACTACTTTTTTCTCAGCCTCAAATTGATTGCGTTGAACTTGCTGATAGCCGCTGCGCAAAGCATCTAGTGCAATTCTTTTTTCATCCATCACCACCCTCTTCGCATCCATTTCATTTCTTAACTGCATCAATTGTTCGTTCATCCCTTCCAGGTTGTTCGCTTCTTCTTCTAACTGTGAACCTGTGAATGCAATGCTTTCTTCTATTCCCTGTTGTTGTCCCTCTGCTTTTTGTAAAAAATCCTGTAATCCTGCTTCTCTTTCTTTCAGATGATCTAAACGCTGAGCAGCAAGGTTCTTTTCATTTTCTTTTGTTCTCAGGTGTTGCAACATTTCATTAAATGAATGCTGCATAGCCTGTAACTCTTTTTCCTTTTCAATGAAAATAATTTTATCCTGTTCTAATTCGGCCTCATCAGTAGCTATCTCCGCTTCCAGCTTTATTCTCTTATCAGTTTCAGTCTCATGTTGTGTGTTCAGCTCTTTGTAAGTAACATTAAAACTTTCTAATGCCGCTTTTGCCAATTCAACACTTACTTCACGATATTCTTTTTTGACCTCGTAATATTTTTCCGCTTTCTTAGCCTGGTTCTCTAAAGTCTTTAGTTGATTGTTTATTTCAAACAAAAGATCTTCAATACGGGCAATATCTTGCTCGGTTGCGTCAAGCTTCAGCTTAGCTTCTTTCTTTCTTGTTTTATAAATTGAAATACCGGCCGCCTGTTCAAGCATTCGGCGACGGCTGTTTTCTTTGTCTTTGATCAGATCGTCAACCATGCCCAATTCAATGATGGCATAAGAATCAGTTGAAATGCCCGTATCCATAAAAAGATTCTGGATGTCTTTCAAACGGCACTGTACATCATTCAGACGATATTCGCTTTCGCCACTTTTATAAAATTTACGGGTAATAGTAACAGTGCTAAACTCAGTCGGAAGAAGATTCCTTGTGTTTTCGAAGGTCAAACTCACTTCCGCAAGTCCCGATGCAGAGCGGCTTTTAGAGCCATTGAAAACAAGGCTATCGAGATTTTCGCTTCTCAGATGGCTGATCTTTTGCTCACCAATAACCCAACGGATACTGTCAACGATATTAGATTTACCGCATCCATTAGGACCAACGATTCCTGTTACGTTGTCATCAAAGTTGACAATAGTTTTATCAGCAAAGCTTTTAAACCCTTTAATTTCAAGACTTTTTAGGCGCACGGGCAAACGTTTTAATAGCGGCGAATATAATCTGCAAAACTCATTTAAATAAGAAGTACTTATTCACAGGGTTGCGTTAAAATTAGGGAAAAGATTTTTTGGTAGCCGGCTTCAGTTCCCTGATTAAACTTTGATTGCGACGCTCCTTTGAAAGCCAGCAACTCCGATTAAACTTCGTGAATGCATAAATTCTCAATCGTGACGGTCAAAAATATATCTCACAGATGTCACGGATTTACACGGAATATATTCTGTGAACATCTGTGTAATCCGTGAGAACAATAAGCCGAACAGAATTCCAGGCGTACAAGAGTGCGACCCTTCCACTTCGCTTCGCTCAGTGTCTGGGTAAACTGCGACGCTATTGTTGAATAGAGAAGAGAAACCTGAATGGAGCGTCGCAACAGACGTTGATAAGAATTACTGTTGCGGGTAATATCAACATGATCTTACAATTTTTTATACCCTTCGAAATAATGTGTTATTTTCGGCCGGCATTTTTGAAACGAATAAAAACTGACAAAACCACTGATTCATGAAAACCGTGATCATCCCTGTTGATTTTTCTGAAACTGCATTAAACGCTGCCCGCTATGCCGCTGAAATGCTAAGCGGAAGCCCCAACACAAATATTATTCTCTATAACCTTTATCGTCACGATAATGAATATGAAATGTCAGGGGCATATCTTGACAGTTTGAAAGATGAATTGCTGAGAAAAGGTGATAAAGAAATTGAATGTGTTCGTGAAAAAGGGAGTGATGTTGTTGATTCATTGGAAAGATTGGCTTACCAGAAATCCGCCACACTGATCGTGATGGGGATCACTGGTAAATCACCTATGAAGCAGGCATTGATAGGCAGTAATACTTTGAAGATAGCAATGCGTGATGTATGCCCGGTGTTAATTGTACCGGCGCAAGCTGCTTTTAAGGGAATTAATAATGTGGCTCTTGCTTCTGATTTTAAAAATGTAGAAGAGATAACTCCTGTTTCTTATTTGAAAGGGGTCCTTGATTTCTTTAAACCCAATCTTCATATTGTAAATGTGAACAGCGAGATACATGTGGCGCTGAATGAAGAACTGAGAGAAGAAAGAGCATGGCTTGCTGAACAATTTGCAGAATATAATCCTGAGTTTTATTTTATTACCACTTTTGATTTTGAAGAAACTATTGAACAATTCGTTCAGGATAAAAATATTGATATCGTGATCAATGTTCCCCGTAACCACAGTTTCTATGATTCTGTTTTCAAGCATAGCTCTACCAAAAGGCTTGCTTTTCATAGTTCTATACCGGTACTGGCAGCACATGAATAAACAGTTAAGGTTTCGCCCAATCACTAACACTCATTAGGTTATCCGGCCTTGTTTTTTTAGCTTTGCCGTTCCTGAAAAATCGATTGCTGCATCATTTTTTGCCGCTTTACTTTACTCCCGATAGCTATCGGGATGGCTCATCTTCACAGATTTTTGGATGCAGGAAAAGAAATAAATTTTATGAGGAATATCAAGCTGATCGAAGTACCATCAGAGATCGGGGCCGGCACCCGTGGCGCCAGTCTTGGAGTGGAAGCTATTAAGGTTGCGGCTATGGATTTTATGAGTAATTTTTTTATTCATTTTCCATCAGAAAGAATTCCGAACGAGAATAAATTGCTGTATGAGCCTATAGAATCTCCTTATGCAAAAAGAGTAAAAGGAGTTTATTCGATGTATGAAAAAGTAAGCAAAGCTGTTTCTGAAACTATTAAAAATAATTTTTTCCCCGTTGTTATCAGTGGCGATCACAGTATTGCAGGTGCAACGATTGCCGGAATAAAAATGGCAAAGCCAAAAAGTAAATTAGGGGTGATCTGGATCGATGCACATGCGGATCTGCATACTCCCTATACTACACCATCCGGAAACCTCCATGGTATGCCGCTTGCAATTACACTCGGCGAAGACAATAAAGATTGCGCCGTGCATAAACTTGATGATGAAACAAAAGCATATTGGGAAAAACTAAAGAACATTGGCAAGATCTCCCCAAAAGTTTTACCCGAAGATGTAGTATTGATCTCGGCAAGAGATTATGAGAAAGAAGAAAAATATGTGATCGATAAGCATAATATCAAACTGATCTCAACAAAAGAAGTGCGGATGAAAGGACCGGAGAATATAGTTCGTTTAATTACCCGTCACCTGGATGATTGCACTGATATCTATATAAGTTTTGATGTCGACTCTCTCGATTCTTCTATTTCAAGAGGCACAGGAACCCCGGTAGGAAATGGTTTAAGGGAAAGAGAAGTAGAAGACCTGATCAGTAAATTTATGCACAACCGAAAAGTTTGTTGCTTTGAAATAACAGAAGTGAACCCCACTCTTGATAAAGAGAACCTGATGGCTGAAATTGCATTCAATATTCTGCAAAGAAGTGTGAATGTATTAATGATGAATTAATACAGAACCACGATTTATAAGATTAATAAGGATTATGAGGATATTTTTTATTGTTATCGGTCTTTTGATTGTACATATTTCTTTTGCACAAAAATCTTATAAAGACTCAATTGAATCTTATTTTAAAAAGTATGTGAAGGAACATGAGGTGGTAACTGGAAAAGACAAAGAACTGATGTCTTTTTTCTCAGTTAATAAAAAATACAGGATGACTTGCAGGCTTGAAAGAACTATTAATTCGCCCTGGTTCAGAATGGAAAGTTCGGGCCCGATAAAAAAGAATTACAGGGTCTATGGAAAAATTCATTTTACAATTAATGATACGGCTGTTGCATTAAATATCTATCAAGGCCAGGACCTGATGACAACGAAACAATACAAAGATCATTTATTTATACCCTTTACAGATGCTACATCAGGCGAAGAAACGTATGAAAGCGGAAGATATATTGACCTGGAAATAAAAGACATTGACAATGATAAAGTACTGATTGATTTTAATAAAGCTTATAACCCTTATTGTGCCTATGTGAGTGGTAAATATAATTGTCCAATTCCTCCAGCCGAAAATCGATTAACAATTGCTATTCCTGCGGGTGAAAAAGCTTTTCGCAAGTCTCATTGATCAACTGAAAGTTTTTTTTAATCCTTCTTCAAAACTTATTGGCGCATACCCTAATTCATTTCTTGCTTTTTCAATGATGAAGCCCGTTTTCAAGGGCCTTTTTGCCGGTTGACTAAAATTTGCTGCAGTAACTTTTTTTATTAACGAATTATCAAGCTTAAGATATTCTGCAGTTTCAATTGCAATTTGATAAGGAGTCAAAACATCTTTTCCAGACAGATGAAAAATTCCTTTTGCTTTTTTTTCAATAATGGAAACTATTCCTTTTGCAAGGTCTTCAACATAAGTAGGAGTTCTTACCTGGTCATCAAAAACACTGTACTCCTCTCCTTTCTCCAATTTTTCTCTTACAATTTTTAAAAGGTTACTATGCCCGGAATGATTTTTTCCATAAACCAAAACTGTTCTTACGATCGCCCAATCATGCTCATATTCTTTCACTGCTTCCTCCGCTTCCAGTTTGGTGCGACCATAATAATTAACAGGTCCCGGAACATCTTCTTCCTTATACATTCCTCTTTCGCCATCAAAAACAAAGTCCGTCGAAAGAAAAACAAAAAAGCTTTTTAGCTCTTCTGAATTGATCAATAGTTGCACTGTTCCCTCTACGTTCACCAAATATGCCTTCATCTGATCCATCTCACATTCATCAGGTTTGCTCATAGCGCCAGAATGAACCACTACATCTGGTTTTATACTTTCGAAGACATCATGAATAGAAAACGGATCGGTAAAATCCATTGTAAGCCATTGAAAGTTTAGATCGTGGGTAAAAGGCAATCGACATTCACCTTTGCCGGTTGCAATAACTGAATTTTTTTTTGCTAGTAGTTGTTCAACAATATAATAACCGAGGAATCCATTTGCACCAGTAACAAGAATTTTCATGCAGCAAATATAGGCTGACCTAAAATCATGAAAGCCTTTTGGCACACAAGGCATTTTGTCTTATTTTTGCCGTCCGCTGGCTGCGTAGCTCAACTGAATAGAGCATCTGACTACGGATCAGAAGGTTTTAGGTTTGAATCCTAACGCGGTCACAGCCATAGGAAGGGTTTCAGTGAATGAGACCCTTTTTTATTTATAGCATTCCGACACGTTTCCAACATTAAGACTCTCTTAACTGGTTAAATTTAGGCAGTGAGGCAGATAAAATTTGTGAAGAAAGATAGAGATATTTTCAATCGATTATTTATACTTTTTACGATTGTCAGACAATAGACATCAATAAGTGCATAAGTTTAAACTTGGCGCAAAAAAATGGAAATAGAAAGATATTATCTTGCACGACCATACAGAAAAGTACTCCCGTGAAAAATATTCAAACCCTGAATGATTCTCAATTGGTAGAGTTATTAAACAAAGAGATGACCCGATATCATACTTTGGCATGTGATAGGTCATTCAAAAAAGAACTTGTTGATTGTAAGGAGAGGATCAAAGAGCTTCAAAAAGCAATATATAAAAGAAAGAACAAATTTGCTATATAAAGGCCGCTCACAACTGGGATATGGATGTATTCTCAATTATTCACGCCGGTGCTTCTTTTTCAGTTTTGCTTTAGGATTTTGTTTTTCTTTACTCACCGTTTCAGGATGTGGGGTACCATCCGCTACCCCCTCATTCATTTCTGTGTCCTGCTCACTTCCCTGGTTAAAAGTTCCGCTTCCTGCATTGGGTTCTTTTTTATTTTTCTTTTCCATACAGTAATTTTAAAGTCGGGTGCATTAAATATGCCAATTGTAGCGATGGACAAACTCATTCTCTTATAAGATTCTATCGCCACCGGCCACTTTCAATTATTATGTCCCTGTCCGCATTCACCCAGGTTGACCCATTCCTTTTAAAATATATAAATGCTTAAGAATTGATCCGGCAATAAATAACAACTGATAGAGTTTCATTTAGCTCCATCAGCGCAGTCCACTTTTGTAACAATGTACACTTAGTAAAATGTTATTCGAGACTAAGCTTAAATTAAAAAGTAGATCTACAATTTTTCAAAACCAATAGATCTGATCAAAATTTCTTTCTGACTAAATATCTGTTCCAACAGTTGTTTGAATTGGTGCCACCATTCTTTGTTAACATCATTCACCATTACTTCAGCTATTATTAATTCATCATAGTTTGTCATGCCGTTTTTATCTCTCCATAAACCTTCTATCGGTGCATTGCGATAGAAAGTAACGCCACCGAATTGATCCTTTAACAGCGTCCGCAGATCATCATATAGTGATCCGTCAAATTCCTGCTTTTTGTTATTGTAAAGCGGCAAAAAGATTTGAACGAGTTGCATTCTATTGCCATCGACAATTTTCATTCCAGTCAAAATGCAGGGGAAGCTACCTCAACACCAATGTTGCTGACATAAAGCATGGCATGAATTTTCTATACGCTGATCTATGAAAGGAAAAACAATCTACCAGCGTATTGAGCAGTGGTTTGAAGGCATGGTGAGTATCGCATTAAAAATATATGGTCATCCATTTACTTTTATGGTTGCCCTTTTATTAGTAACCTTCTTTCTTGTACAAAGCGTAAAAAACTATACTCATCTCCAGGATCTCGTCCGCGACATTCTCCTTTCAATTTCATTTTTAAGTTTTTTTATTATTCAAAGAGCAGTAAACAAAACTACAACTGCCATACGGATCAAAATAAATGAACTGATCGCAAGTCACGATAAAGCAAGTAATGAACTATTGGCCATCGAAGAAAAAACTGAAACCGAACTGGAAGAATTAGCTGATGAACATACCAGCAGGGCAGGCAAATCCTCCGGGGACAATGCATCCTCCTAAAGTAATTGTGGCTCATTATTATGCTTCCAAAAAATAATTGGGTAATTAAATACACAAGATATTACCGCAATAAGATTAAAACTCATAGCATATTATTTTTATCAGGTAATCAATCATAAACAACTAAACCACTTCTTATGGCAAAATCAAACTCTAATAAAAGATCCGCACGGGAGGCCACTAATTTTTCCAGTCGGGAAATGAATAGCCACAGAACTTTAGACCAAGTTCAAACCCTTTACTCTAGTTTGTTCTCGCATGGCTTCTATAAACATTTAAGTTTAGGAAATCAAAACTGATTTTGTCGTACGGGATTGAATCGGGGCCCAAACCCATTGTTAAGAACAAACAAGGGATTGAAAATTAAAACAAAAACCTTTTCAAAAAAACCGAAACCGTTTCTGCGCATATTCATAGT
>Ga0079218_10000368_pt1 | contig 12984 bp, 10 predicted proteins | sample NCCompost_FD_77181 | JGI IMG/M metagenome (GOLD analysis project Ga0079218, IMG submission 77181) | Agricultural soil microbial communities from Utah to study Nitrogen management - NC Compost | ecosystem: Environmental > Terrestrial > Soil > Agricultural land | place: USA: Utah | collected... | reverse complement strand
GGTACACCACGCCGGCGAGCGCAACGACGGTGCTCGAACAACCGCCGCGCCGCTCCACGGACGGCGCCAGGCACTTCCACCGATCACCGCCGCGGTTGATGAGCGTATTGCCGTAGGCCACCGGCGCCGGAGCCGTGCTCGATGCCGCCGTCGCCAGCCCCAGCCGCGCTGCGCCCCGCACCGCTTTGATGACGATCCAGTACGGCGCATCGAGGTTGAGCTCCGCGGGGGTCGCGAAGGAGGCGAACGTCCAGAGCTGCGGCGTCCCTTTCTGCGGAGGCGTCACGGCGCATGTCGCCTTGGCGAGGGGAGCCGCCATGGCGGGTAGACCGTCCGTGTCCGGCTGCAACTCGACGTAGAGCTCCGCGGGGGCATCGCACTCGAGGTAGGCGCTGATCCCCGAGCAGCGCACGGCCGACCTCGCGATCGTCGGCGCGAGACGGAACTGCTGTGCGAGTGAATAATCCGGGCTGATCGTGGCGCGCTGACGGCCGTCGAACTCGGCGACGGTGCCGAGCAGCCGATCGGGTCCGAACTGCCCGCCGGCATCGAGCCGGATCGCCGCGCGCCGGATCGCGCGCGAGGCGGCAATCGAATCGAGCGGCAGCACCTCCACCGAGTTGAACTCGAGCGTGAGGTTCCGGTCGACACGGACGGTCGAGTCGAGATCGTTCTTCCACGACTGCGTCTGCAGCAGCGAGTAAGCGAACCCGGGCGAAATCGAGATCGACACCGATCCGTCCGCGTCGGAGGTGACCAGGAACTGGAACACGGCGGCGGCGCCCGCGATGCGTGCCTGATCGAGGTACGCGTTGGCCTGCGCGGCGAAATCCGGCAGATCGTAGGTGCCGGCAGCGACGGCGCCGCTGCGCGTCCAGATCGGCTGCCCTCCCTGCAGCTTCACCTGCACGTTGCGCAGCCCGGGTGTCGAATCGACGCCGACCTCGAAGCGCCGCGGCTCACCAGTGCCCTCCTTGATGGTGACCGGCTGCACATGTTCGGCGGACCCGTACGCCGTCACCGTCAGTGTGGCCGTGATGCGGTGAACGTCGGCGTTCACCGGCAGGTCCGGCACGGTCACCGCGACCGGCGTTTCCTGGCCGGCCTTCACCGGCACGCCGATGAAGGCCACCAGGTCGATCGCGGGACCGATGTGGAAGGCGCCGGCGCGCGCGTCGTACGCTTCGCGGTCGTGCGCGAGCCCGCGCAGGTTCTTCATGCCGACCGCGTTCCCCGGAGCCTTGATCTGCGTCATCGCGCTACCCGAGCCTCTGCGCGACGTCCCGCGGCACCTTCAGCGTCAGCGGGCCCCGCGTGTAGTTGACGAGTTGATCGGCGATGGACTTGTAAACATCTGCCGCCGACGCGATGTCCCGGTACTCGACGGCCACGAGGATGACGTAGGGGGGCTGCAGAACTGTGCCCGCTGGCGGATGCTGCCAGACGATCCGCCGGTTGTCCGTGAGATCCGACGAGGTCGTGTCGGCCGTGTTCTCCCCGAGGATCTCGTCCTCGAGGTCGCGATCGTTGAGGATCGCGAGCGAGACAACGGCGTCCATCGCGTCGGTCTGATCCGCCGGCATCCGGAAGGCGTCGGCGAAGTCGGCCCGCGTGTTCGCGTCCCATTGCTGCGCGAAGCTGTCGAGCACGACGCGGATGCGCGTCTTCCGCTCGAGATGCGTCATGATCCCGGGGCCGTCGAGGCTGACGCTCCCGATGGCGTTGATGGCCTGCGTCACCTTGTCGGGTCCGACCGACAGCAGCTGCGCGAGCGCGCCGCGCGCCAGCTGCGTGGCGGTCTTCAGCGCGGAGGGGTGTTGCGGCGGTGCCGGCGGCCGCGGCGGGAGGATGAGCCCGGGATCGATCAACGGCGGCCTGCCGGGATCGATCGCGAACGGCGGCCTGGTCACCACTCCCGGAAAGGAGGTCGCCGCGATGGCCTCGGCCCCCATGAACGGGTTCGGCGCGGGCTCGGTCGGGACGGTCGTCGGCACCGGCATGGTGACGGGCGCGGGCGGCTGGACGGCGTCGGGCGCGCGCACGGGGTCCCGGACCCGGTCGGAGATCGCGCTCCGCGCGGAGAGCTTGAAGTTGCTCGTGTTGAGGCCAATAGGCATGTCGTCGCTTCCTTTCAGCTACCTCGGAATGGTGTTCATCGCCGTCGAGAGATCGAGCCCGACGAGCTGGGGCGCGGCGGCCGGTGCCCCCTGTACGGCGACGTCGCCAAGCAGCGACTGGATGTAGGACTGCGCCGTCCGGTAGCTCATGTCCGTCAGGTTGGGCATGAAGCGCCGCGTGTCGGTCGCCTCGCTGAGCACCAGCGTCACCTCGGGGGTGCCGGGCGCGGCCGGCGCGACCTGCAGCACTTTCCGCGCGTCGAGCGACGTGTCCGCGAGGTTCGTGACCTCGTTGCCAAAAACCGTGATCACCCGCGCGATCTGGTACCCGCGGGACGCCAGGATCAGGCGGACGTCGCCGTAGGGCTCGCCGAACAGCGTCGACGAGAGGACGAAGAGGTCGTAGAGCATGAGCACGCTCTGCGACAGCGCCTTGAAGTCCTCCGATTTGATGCGATCGCCGGGCGAGGGGAACGGCAGCTTGTCGAACGGGCTCTCGACCGGCGCCGCGGGCACCGCCTGCGGCGCCACGCCCGTGGGTGCCACCGGCGCGGGAGGCGGCGGGGCGGGCGTCACGGGCGGCTGGGGCTGCGCGAGCGACGGAAGCCGGCGATCGATCTCGAACAGCTTCGAGGGCCGCACCCCGAGCGCCAGGCGCCGGTTCTCGGGCGACACCATCGCTCGGGTCGTGGATGTGGTGAGGCCGGTCCGGAACGTGGGATTCGCCATCTCAGTTGCCTCCGCGGGCAGGTGTGGCCGGAATTCGGGTCATGGCACGAACAGCTCCGTGCGTGGGTTGACGAGCCGCGTCGCGTGGAAGTCGACCCCCTCGCCGTCACTCGCGTCGCCGGCGCGGATCACGCTCGCGCCGAGAATCCAAGCATCGCGCGACGTGTCGACGAGCGCCAGGATGCCGGCCGCCTTGAACCGCGGCATCACGCTGGCGATCCGTGCGACGGCGTTCGTCGACGGCGCGGGCGGATTCGCGGCGGGAGGTGCCGCCGCCCCGGGCGCCGCGGCGGGCGGTGGAGACGGGACGTGCCCCGGCACCAGCAGCTTGAACGAGCACGTTACCCGCTCGTCCCACGCCATCCCCACGGCGCCGCTGGCCGGATATGCGAACACGCATTCGTCGAAGTTGAAGTCCTCGTCCCAGACGCCGATTGTCTCGACCGGCGTGGCGAGCGCGCAGTAGTCGAAGTCCGCGCCGTCGTAGAGGCCATCGGCGACCTTGAAGCGCCACTCGGAGTGGCCGGCCGGCGCAGGCGGCACCGCGCCGCCGCGCCCCGGCTGATCGCTCGTGCGTCCGGCGCGGCCGTCATACGGCCCCGTCGTGACGCGATCGTCGACCGCCCACGGCTGTCCTTCGCGGCTGAAATCGGCTATGACGCCGCGGAAGCCGATCACCCATTCGTCGACCGGATCCTTGTCGAGCGTCGCGCCGTCGTAGGTGTCGATGACGAGCGTCTGGCCATCCGGCACGACGCCGTTGAAGACGACGCCGGCCTGCGTCGCCGGGCAGAAGACGCTCGGGCGCACCGTCCGATCCCCGATCCCGCGGATGACGATGCGCACCGGCGAGAGCTCCGGCGTCTGGTTCGTGATCTCCCAGGCGTCGAGCGGCCAGCGCTCCGCGACGTCGACCTTCTGGCGGCGCAGCGGCGACTCGTGCAGATACAGCGGCTCGCGCGGCGCCTCCGGCACGCGCGGGAACGCCAGCATCGCCTTGTGCGAGTAGCCGTGGGGGTCCACGTGCTTGACGAGCGGCTCGCCGGGGCGCTCGGGGACGATCTCGGCGTTCAGGAAGATCGCCGCCGCCTCGAGGACGGCCCACGGCGTGCCGAGCCCGACGAGGTGGAGGCGGGCGATGCGGCGGATCCGCGCCCGCATCAGGTCCAGGCGCTCGGAGTATGCGAGCGCCGGATCATCGTGAATGTCCTCGAAGTGCTGGGCATCGAGGTCGAGCAGCCCCGCGAGGCGCGCGACGTCCCCGGCGTCCTCCGCCACGTTGACGCGGTGAGCCCGCTGGATCCGGAAGAGGAGCGTGTCCGCCTCCTCGATCGGCGCGCTCAGCGCGGTCACCACCTCCCGGAACAGCGTGTTCGGATCCGCCGCGCGGAAGAACGACGGCAGCAGTCCGAGGATGCGGTCTGCCTTAGCCATCGAGCTCTCCCTGCATCGCGATCGTCACGGGCTTTTCGGGCCGAAGCATCACGCGCTCGTGCTCGTCGCGCGCCACCTGCTCGGTGTCGTTCAACAGCCGCCCCGTCTCTTCGTACTCGGCGTTGACCACGAGGGGGCCGTCGGCGACGAGCTGCAGATCCGGCGCGCGGGCGGCGAGCACGTTGCGCACGACCGCGAGCAGATCCTGTCGGGACACGCTCTCGGCCCCCGCCGCCAGCGACACGTTGACCGCGTCAGTTACCGCCACCCGCAGCGCGTCGGTGATTCCGTCGCCGGCCGCCGCCCCCGGCTTCTGCTCGACGCGCACCAGGACGTCGACGAGCACGCGCTCCTCCATGAGGCCCACGAACAGCGCATCGACCTTCGCCTTGCGTCCGTCCGACGACAGGCTCCCGGCATACGCGTGGAACTCCCCGCCCGCCTCGGCGCCGAGGATCAGCACGGCGTCGGCAATCGTCTCCGGGGCGACGATGCGCCCGAGCAGCTTGCTGTAGATGATCGGGGACCCCATCGGGATCGCCTCGACGCAGTCGGTGACCGTCGCGCGGGTGGCGTCCTCGATGTTCTGCTTCTGCGCTCCCGACAGGTTGGCCTCGCTGAGCCGGAGGAAAATTTCCGCTCGCAGCCGCAGGACCCCGTCTGGCATGGTCGCCAGCACGCCCGCCGGCAGGTCGTTGAGGCCCGGAACGTCCGGCTGCGCCTCCAGGTCCGACAGCGCCTCCGCGCGGGTGATCGCGTCGGCCCGCCGCGCGCTGGTGCTCGGCGACTCCGTAGGCAGGTTGTGCACGACGCGCACGCCCGCCGGGCGCGCGTTGAAGATCGACTCCTCCACGCGCGCCACCAGATCCGGCGACGCGGCCGTGTCGAGCCCGAGCCGCACTTCGACGTACCCGGGCGTCTCCGAACGCTCGACCACCTGTACGTTGGCGTCGGTCACTTCGGAGAGGTCCTCGATGAGCGCGTACCGGATGGCGTCCACCGTGCTCTTGCCCGCGCGCTCCAGCGCCCCGCGTGCCCGGCGCCGCAGCTCCTCGTCCGTTTCCTTGTCCGACGCGAAGAACGTCGACGCGTCGTTCACGACCGAGTCGATGCCGAAGATGGGGCGGTTGATGCTGACGATCGCCTCCGCCTCCACCTTCCCCGGCGGCCCCTCGACCTGCGCGCGCACGGGCGCCGTCACCGCGAGCTGGCCGCGCCGCAGCGTGCGCCGATCCGTTGTCTCGAAGTTCTGGCCGGCATCGGTCGACACGACGGTGCCGGACGGGATCGTGATATCCCCCGGCGACGGGCTCGTCCGCTTGAAGAGCACCTCCCCCGACGCGAACCGCGCGTTCTTTCGCGTCAGCCCCACGAGCGCGACGACGTGATCGAGCGCCGAGCCGCTCGCGAGATCGACGAACCCCGACTCGTAGATGCCGACCATCTGCCGGTGCAGCACCGCCAGCTCGCGCGAGAACGCTTCGGCGAGCGTGGTCGTGACGCTCCCTGGATTGCGATCGGTCAGCCGCCGCGGCATCTCCTGCGTGTAATAGGCGACGTAGAAGTAGCTGCGGTCGTCGGGCCGCGCCCCGCCGGGCTTCCACCGCAGCGCGTTCGTCTGGCCGTCGTACACGTAGTCGATGCCGAGCTCGAACGTCGCGAACGCCTCGTTCTGCTCGCCGGCGACCCGCAGCGTCTCGGGACGGACACCGAGCGCGGTGAGGCTGTACGTCTCCTCGCGGCCGAGGAACCGGTGCTCCTCCCGCGACAGCCCTCCGGTGAGTGATGTCAGGAGATCGCTGACGAACTGCTCGTACGGCTGGGCGACGAACGTCATTCGAGGGGCCCCGCGAACGAAAACGGCACCACGAGGTTGAGCACGTCGGGCGCGCCGCGCACCCTCAACGCCATCGTCACGACAACTTTGTCGCGGTTTTCGCGGCCTTCCCCTGGCTTGACGTCAATGCCCTCGACCGAGGCTATCCGCGGCTCCTGCTTCAGGCACTCCAGGATGAAGAGCTTCACCAGGTTCCGGTTCGACTCGGTGTTCGGCTCTCCGATGAGGGCGTGGTGCCGCGAGCCGTACGTCGGGTGGCCGAGCGCGGCCAGTTCGCCGCGTTCCGTTTCCACCCGCACGATGAGGCTTTGGACGAGGTCCGCTTTCCCGCGGACGACGGCCAGATCCACCGCGCGTGGAAACACGCGTCCCTGCTGCACGGTCTGCAGGTCCACGCGCGAGAAGGGACCGGCAACGGTGATGCCTTCTTCGTTCGGCGTGAAGCCGAGCGCCAGATCCCAGCCGAGGAAATCCAGGTTTGCCATCGTCAACCCGCGTCAATGTCCAGCGCCGTCTCGCTGGCGGTGTAGCGCACGGCCGAATCCGTGCCGGTCTGCTTCAGCGTCACAGCGGTGATGAGCTCCGCCTGGTGGTCCGAGAGGTACTCGAGCACGCCGCGTGCGACCGCGGCGAACAACAGCCGCCGGTCCTCTCCGCCCGCGCCGGGCAGCGGAATCGGCTTGGCCTTTGCCCACTCGGTCGCGAACGCGCGATCGATCGCGTCGGTCAAGCCGCCAGGTTCGAGCGCCACTCGCGTCCCTCCTCAACCCGTCTTCGAGATGACCGACAGCAGCGCCGGCGTGGCCGGTGGAAACGGCGGCACCGGGGGCGCCGGCGTGACCGGAAACACGCCGAGCGCCATTTCCCCCGGGTGCACGTGCGTCTGGTACACCATCGCGATCTGGTTCAGGTACTGGAGCAGCAGGTCACCGAACACGATCGGGTGTGTCGCCCCGGCGGCGAGCTCGATCTGCGGCGCGTCCACCGTGACCTTCGTCTGCCCCTGCACCTTCACGGTGCCGGCCGACACTTGAATCTCGAGCAGGTTCGTGCCGTTCCCGTCGGTCAGCGTGATGTTGCTCGTCGCCGAGTCGACGACGACGTCCCCGTTGTTGTTGATGGTCAGCGTCGACTTCCCCATCTCGATGAACAGCTTGTCGTCGTCGAGCGTCACCTTGTTGCCGTTCGGGAACTCCAGGTACATGCGGCGGATGCCGGACTCGGCGGCGTCGGGCGAGATGTAGACGAACTCACGGGGCTTCGCCTGCGGCGGGCGGTCCTTGTCGTTGTGCAGCCGCGCGACGATGAGGGCGGCATGCATGTCGCCGTTCAGGAACTGCAGCAGCACCAGGTCGTCGACGTTCGGAATCGCGACCGCCCCGACGCGCTGGGTGCTCACCGGCACGCGCTTCAGCTCGAGCCCCGACTCGCGCAGCCGCACGTCGCACTCGTAGTTGTTCGTGTCCCCCGCGGAGGCGTGCGAATAGACGGCGGTGACGACGCCGAGCTCGGCGGTCTTGAATCCGCGCAGCTGGTCGCGGATGACCGCCTGGATGAGGTCGATGGCGTCGGTGTTCATAGTCCGACCGCTCCGGCGAGGGCGCCCGCAAGCTGCCCGAGCGCGCCTCCCGCCTGTTCCGCCCCGCCTTTGCCGCTGAAGCCGAGCGTCGTGACGAAGCCGTCGCGCTTGCTGTAGACGTGCCGCACGGCGGTCACCTTGAAGATGCCGTTCAATTCCGGCTTGGTCGCCTCCTTGATTTCTATCGACTCCCCCAGCTTCATCGTGGGGTCGCCGAGGAGCGTGAGGCGGCCGATGGTCGCGCCATCGGTGATCGCACCGAGCCTCGACGTCGCGAACGTCCCGGCAGCGGCCTTCGTGCGCAGCGACGCGTGGCTCACGCCCTGGAGCTTCGCCCCCTTGCCCGCTTCGCCGCGGAACGGCTGCATGTCCTTCGCGACCCAGGACCAGGTGTCCGCCCCGGTATTGCTGGAGGCGCTCTCACCGTAGACGAACACGTGCTCGCTCCAGGGCTCGACGTTCAGCAGGTCGAGCGTCAGGATGTCGATGCCGTAATAAAGCGTGTGGTCCGCGCTCGTCTTCTGGAACTTCTTCAGCGTGAGCCGATTCGCATCGTCGAAGTACACGTCCAGGCCGTTGTGCGCGGCGAGGTCCCTGACGTGCGACCAGACGTTGCGCGATTCGTGCACGACGAGGTACGCGTACGTCGCGCCGTCGTCGATATCGCCGGCGTCGACGCCCGCCTGGGACGCGAGGTCGCGCCCGATCTGTCCGGCAGTCTGGTTCTGATAGACCTGGTTCAGCCGGGTGGTGACCAGCCGATGCCCGCCGGTGCGCCCAACCAGCGCGGACTCGCCGAGGCTGGAGCGAATGGATCGAAGCTCGGTCGCCATCACCACCGCGGATTTGTCGCCCGCGGACAGCGACAGCGACACACGGTCCCCGTACGTCACTTTCTCACCACGGATGTCGATGGAGAACGTGGGCGGCGCCGCCGCGCCGCCCAGCCCGACGGCGGACGCCACGGCGCCGATCGCTTGCTCGAGGAGCGACGGCTTGGCGGCCGGCGGCGCGTAGACGACGATCCGGCACACGCCCGCCGGTGAGCCGACGGCGGCCGACGTCTCCAGCGAGAGCAGCTCGGTCCGCGGGTCGTCGGAGGAATCGATCGACCATCCGGCGACCGACAGCTTGTAGTTCACCTTCTGCATGGGTGCACGCTCACGACCCGCGGCTCCATCGGGCGGCTACGCAACGCCGCCTCGCTTGAGAAACTCGACCTGCCCGCTCGCCGTGACCACGGCATCCGGCACGGTGAACGGTTCGTCCGGGGCGCCTGCCTCGAGCGGAGGCGGCTGGATTTCTCCGGCGTGGTAGCGTCCGAACACGGACGGGTCGATCCCGGCCTGCTGCTCGTGGCTGCCGGACTGCGACGGGATTTCGATCCTCGGCAGCGCCCCCAACACCCGTACCAGATGTTCCCCTTCGCCGCGGATCACGATGCCCGCCTCGGTGATCTCGACGACACTCGTCACGTACACAGCCACACGTCCTCCTGCGCTCCGCCTTACGGCGCCCCTGCGGCGATCCACCGCAGGATCAGGTCGCGTTTGTCGCGCGAGAGATCCCTCGTCACCGGCATGAACCGCGCGTCGCTTTCCGGATACGTCATGGTCGTCCTGATGCGATCCTTGGCGTTCTGCACCTTGCTGTGCGACAGGAAGTCGACGAGCGTGTTCATCGCCGGGTACAGCCGCGCATACTGCGCGAAGATGTCCTGGACGTCCGCCCACTTCGGGCTCGCGACGGCGGCACGCGTGTCGTACACCTTCACCACGATGCGTGCGCGCCAGTCGTTCGCGGCGGGCGGCGACGCGATGCCCCAATCGAGCTCCACGAGATAGAGCTGGCCGTCGAGGTCCCCGCCGAGGCGGGCCTTTCCCGGATCGCTGCCGGTGAACTTGATCTGCGCGCGCCCGGTCGCGTCCGTCCGGCCGCCCACGACGGTGAACGTCAGGCCCGTGCTGTTGCGCAGCCCTCCGAGCGTCAATCGGGCATTGATGTTCAGGAGCGGCTCCGGCCGGCCGAACCTCGTGGCGAAAATATCGACGGTCTTCGACTCTCCCGGGTTGAGACGGACGGTGGTCTCAGCCACTTCGAGGTTGCTGCCCCTCGGACGCTCCGACAGGATGGTCCTCACGAACGGCTGATCGGCCCAGAGCTCGAGCGGCTTCGATTTCAGAATCGCGATCTGCGCGGCGGTGACGGTGAGCTCTTCGACGCCGGCGGTCGTCTCGTAGCGGGCCTGCGAGTAGTCGATCGCCCCGAGATCCTCGGGGGAGGCCGGCGGGGACGGCGTCACTCGGCCCTTCAGCGTTCCGAGGTTCACCCGGGGGCCGCCCGGCGACGTCTCGGGAATGGCGTTGCCCAGGTCGATGACGACGCGCTTCCGCGCCTCGTCGACCTTGAACGGCGCGGGGCCGAACAGCGTCGAGTTGTAGATGCGCGGCCCCCTCGTCGGGGCCAGGTTGTTCGACTCGAGGCGCCGCGCGTTGAGGAAGGCGCGGGGCTCAGCGGGGTTGCCCGGCCCGAGCGTGCCGACGACCTTGCCGTAGTGCGACACGATGTCGTAGGCGTACGTCACGAACCTGATCGAAACGAGGCCGGCCACCTTCCACGCGTTGAACACGGCGGACGTGCTCGGACCGACCGGTGTGAACGAGACGGTGTTGATCACCGACTGGAACGTGCCGGATGACCTCGTCATCACCTGCGCGTGCGGCGCCCGGGCGAGCCACAGGTCCCGCAGCGTCGCGGTCTCCATCGTCCCGATCCATTCCTCGCCGGCGAACTTGATCGAGAGCTTCAACCCGTAAATTTGGGACGACGACTGCCATTCCGGATCGAGGTCGACGAGCTTGGGGCCGAACGACATGGTGTCGCCGATCTCGACCGTCGCGCCGATGATTGGATCGTCGGCCGCCGCCGTCTTCACGGCGCCGCTCGCGTCGAGCACCGCGGACTTCACCACGCAATTCTCGAATTTGAAGGTGCCCCAGCCGCTCGGATTCCACTGCAGGGCGAGCGGGCTCCGGGCCGGGTTGTAGTTGTTCCCGTCGTTGTTGATGGTCGACGGATCCGTGAAGAACCGTCCGGCGAAGTGAATGCGCGGGATGTCGAGGTAACTCATCTCACGCCTGCGCCACGAGGATCTGCTGCGGGTAGGACTTGAGGATCAGCTGGAAGCTGTCGCCGTGATCGGCGGGCGCGTCGATCGTAGCAACGCCCTCGCTGTCGGTGATACCCGGCACCGGAGGACCTCCGAACACCGCCTCGTAGTGCGCGTGGCGCATCGGCGTCCCGTCTTCGTACTGGAGCGTGAGCTTCTTCCCCTTTCCCGGGCCGGTCGTCTTCGGTACGCCGAAGACGGTCTGCAGGCAATTCAGCACAGCGGGATCGGTGTCGCCGTTCCCGCCGGCGTTGATGTCGCTCCACCACGTATGCGTCGCGTGGAGCAGACCCGGCGCGTCCTTGGTGGTATCCAACAGCGCCGCCCACTCCTCGTCTGTACGGAAGTCGAGGTTCCAGTCGGCGAAGATCTGACGCGTCTTCTTCTTGTTCTCCGCGCTGTCATAGAGGTAGTTCACCGCGGTCATCGCGAGCAGCCCGGCCAGGTACTTGGAGTGATCGAACAGCTCAAGCAGCGTGTAGTCGAAGCTCCCGATGACGGCGCCACTGCCATCGGCCGGATAGGCCTTCGATTCCTTGTCCTCGGGATGAACCAGGTTGACACCGGCGGCAGGCTGCTGCAGCTTCGCCGCGGTGAAGAGCTGCGGCCGCGCGGGCTTCCCGAAGTACGGCGTAGTCAGCTTCTTCGGCGTGTCCGCTTCTCCCGCGGTCGTCAGGTAGGGCGTGATCGGCCTGACGTCGAGGGTCGGCCAGCGCCGTCCGGCGTGAATCGTCACGGTTCGCTTCTCGAACTCCTTCAACCAGAACACGAGCACCGCGCTCGCCAGCGCCGGTCCGACCTGACTCAAAGCGAAGTCGCGGAAGTTGTAGGTGAGCTCGTTCATGAGGACCGGCGGCGGGTCGGGCGTCCCCGGCGGCGAGCCTGCCGGCGGAGGCAGCTGGACGAGCTCCTCTTTCGTGGACTTGATCCCGAGCACCGCCACCAGCGTCACAAACTGGAAGGGCCACCGCAGCAACTGCAAGTACCACAGCTGGCGGCCGAACACGTCCCCCTCTTCTCCCTTTGCCTTGTCTCGCTTCCCGAACTTGAACTGATCCAACAACTCGAGTGCGAAATCGAGAATGAACTTGCCCAGGCTGAATTCGAATGACCCCGTCGTCTTCGGTACGATCTCGTCCAGCGCGAAACCGAGGACCGGGTAGCCGACGTCGTACCCCACCGTCCAGGCTTTGTCCCCCGTGGATTTTTCGCCGAACTCCTCCGTTCCCTGACCGAAGAGTCCGTCCCAGACGAGCGGAATGCCGGTGATCAGTTTTCCGAAGTACAGGAACACATTGCTGATGCCGGAGTCGTAGCTGTTTTCGACGCATTCGAGAATCAGGTCGGGGTCAGCGATCCCGCGCTCGGCCCAGGCCGCGACCGTGTCCTGGGTGATCGAAGGGGAGTCGACGTGTTTGAACTGGCCGCCGCTCAGAAACTCGAGCGTGGTGCTGAAGCTCCTGCGCGCGAGGATGGTCCGCAGGACGACGAGGAAACCCTCGAGCTGCAGCAATGCGAACCAGATCCATCGATACCCGCCGGGGCCGTGATCGTAACCGGCGTCGATCGCCCAGTTGACCGTGTTCCGCCACCCGTCGTCGAGGAACGCCATGTCGAGCTTTGGAACGCGGCAGGGGAATTCCTCCAGGCGGTCCTTGACCTTGGACGCCTGGTCCAACATCTTCTTTGCCTGGGATGCGCGCAGCTTCGGCTGCACGCCTTCGAACAGCTTTTCGTACCCCTGATAGCGTCCAAGGCTCTTCTCGAGGTCGGGAAACTCCTTCAGAATCGGCTCGAGCTCCGGAAGCGCCTTTTTCAAATCCGCGACCGCCGGCAGCTCGCACATCGAGTCGGCAGGTGCCGGACCTTGGTACGTCCGGTTGAATGCCTGCAGGTACATCGTAAGGAACGGCGTCCAGTCTTCCTTGTCGGTCAGGAAGTAGTCGGTCCACGAGTCATCCCCGCTGTGCATGTCCGGCAGCTGGAAGAACCCGACCGACAGTTGCGCGTCGAGCGCGTTCTCGACGTCGAATGCGTCGACCGTCGAGTCCATTTGCACCGCATACGAAATGAAGGGATGAAGGATCACATGCGCGGCCACGCTCGAACAGTGGCCAAT
>Ga0079218_10000367_pt1 | contig 12985 bp, 11 predicted proteins | sample NCCompost_FD_77181 | JGI IMG/M metagenome (GOLD analysis project Ga0079218, IMG submission 77181) | Agricultural soil microbial communities from Utah to study Nitrogen management - NC Compost | ecosystem: Environmental > Terrestrial > Soil > Agricultural land | place: USA: Utah | collected... | reverse complement strand
TTCGTGTCCAGCCTTAAGGATGAAGTGGATGTCGCCTTGCTGTTTGCGCAATCTGAGACGGAGTTGCGGGACAGGTTCGCGTTGTTGGCAGCAAATCTGGTAACCAACGGGATGTTGTGGGTAGCTTGGCCCAAGAAGAGTTCGGGCGTTAATACGGATCTTGCCTTCACCAATGTCCAACGAATCGGGTTAGATGCGGGTTTAGTTGATGTGAAGATTTGCGCGGTAAACGATATTTGGTCGGGACTCAAGTTTGTGTATCGCTTGAAGGATCGGGTGCAGCGTTGAACTTGAACAACAGCGCATCAAAATATTTCCACAGCTTCTGTGGAAAAACGTTGTGCTAATTGGATAGCCACCTGTTGCAAGACTCTTCACGATTAGGACTTATAGCAGTTTGCACACTCGTGCGGCGTAGTTACAAGTAGTTTGATCTCAGGAACATCGATTGCTCTGTATTTCCGAAAACAACATTTCAAAAATACGACTTGAAAGTTCTGAAAAATCACGGCGCTGAACTTCGAGTTCCTAATCAACTTTCTCGATCAGAGTTTTTCAAAGAGCGTAGAAAATCAGGGTCACGAAAAACTCTACTAATAGTGGTAGGAGCGGCCCTTCTGTGGAACCTGTTGCGTCAAACGGACGGCGAACGGTTTGTCCTCGAATTCATAAATTGAATTTTGTTCCGCAATTCGCGGAGGCTGAAGCAACGCACTTATTTAAAATCTATCAATTGCTGTGTTCCAGTCGTTAGACGTGCGATCATCTATCCTCTCGCAAGAGAGTGTTTTGCGATCATGATTCGCGTGAATACGCGTGCTGAATCAGATCTAATTTGCATGCGAGCAGCATGCAACTACTAGATCGCGAAAAAGCAGTTGCAAATTTTTGTTCGATGACTATAATGCGACTCCCTCGCTGTAAGGGAATGATTGCCAGATAAGAAAAGGTAGAAGTCGGCACTTTGGTTTTGGATGTGTAGGTGGGTTACTAGCTCTTATAAAAATATCTCTCGCACAGCCCTCGGAAAACCTGCTACGCAACTACTAACTCAAGGTTAGAATTGAGCAACATCAGCGAACTGACGTTGCGCTGGCGATCTTAGGCGAACAAACCTGGCCCCCCGGGTATCGCCAATCACAGACTTCACCGCCATCCAAAGAGTCCGGAATGGGACACTCCCAGTCCCCCGGGTAGTGATGACGTGTTCTCTTTCAGCGAAGCTCGCATGCTATGTGTCCCAGATTGTTCGTGGAGCGCTGAAATGAAAGCAGAATCAGACCGCAATAGTGAAACTAAAGAATGTCCCCTTTGTAATCAGGCATTATCGTTGGCAGAGTTTGGAATTTGCCGTGCGCGTAAAGATGGGCGAAACCTTTACTGCAAGAGTTGCATACGAAAGAAGGTAACCGACAGCAGGCAGGCTTTGCGTGAATACAAGTCAGCACGCAAACGTTATGTGTCGCTGCAGTCGTTGGAATCAAGCGACGTGTCAATTGTCGACAGCGAGTCGCATCCGGGAGCGCAACACATTGGCAGACTGATCAGCAAGCTATCGCCGATCGAGCGTGTGCGTGAGGCTATTCGAAAGAATGCTCGAACTCAAAAGGAAATCGCACAAGAGACTAAGCTAGGCAAAGATGAGATCGGGGACGCGTTGGCAAATCTTCTATTGTGGTCACGCGAAATCCGTACCGAGGTTATTGATAACACTCGGATGTATTTCATAAACGAGTCCCCGGAAGTAGCTTTCTCGACTGCCCAGGAGGAACCGAGAATTCCCCGGAGAAAGCCAGACGTACCAAGTTCGTTCAGTGCATTGCAAGGTTTAATGCCGGGTAAAAAGCCCGAAGGCGAGCCAGAAAAAATTGGGGGTTGGGTGGCAGCCTAACTCCAGGTTCGACTGTCATTAATCCTTGAAAGCGTCGAGAACCTCGCGAGCGTGCTCCTCCGGTTTGACCTTCTCGAAGATCTTCTTGATCTTGCCCTTCTCATCGATTAGGAAAGTGGTTCGTTTGACGCCCATGTACGTTCGGCCCATAAACTTTTTCTCGCCGTACGTGCCATAGGCGTCTGCAATGGCGTGATCCGCGTCCGTAAGCAAAGTGAAAGGCAACTTGTACTTGGTAGTGAACTTCTTATGAGACGCTTCATTGTCTGGAGATATTCCTAAAACCTCGATGCCTCGCTTTTTAAACTGTGAGAATTCATCCCGAAAAGAACAAGCTTCTTTTGTGCACCCGGGAGTGTCATCCTTGGGGTAAAAGTACAAAACCACCTTCTGACCGCGAAGCTCTTTGAGACTTACCTTTTTTCCATTGGTATCGGTTGTAGTAAAGGCGGGGGCCGCGGCTCCTTCTCTGGGCATGAATTTCTCCTGTTTCGAATTGATGTGCTAAATAGGCCGAACATTCTAGGCCGTAGATTGTGGGCAGGCAAGAACCTCCTCAGGTGTCAAAATGAAGAAGACCGCCAAACATAAACACTGGATGGTTAAACAGGAACCCGAGACTTACTCCTGGGAAGACTTTGTTGGCGATGGAAAAACTGATTGGACGGGAGTAAGGAATTATCAGGCTCGAAACAACCTTCGCGAAATGCGAGCGGGAGATCGGGTATTGTTTTATCACTCGGGAAAGGACAAAGCCGTGGTGGGCATTGCGGAGGTGGTGAAAACGGCTTATCCGGATCCAACAGCCGACGATCCGCAATGGGTGGCCATCGACCTGAAACCCGTCAAGGCTTTTTCTAAACCTGTGCCACTGCCTGCAATCCGGTACGATAAACGTCTTAGCGGACTGCCGCTGATCAGGCAGTCGCAACTTTCGGTCATGCCATTAACGAAAGATGAGTTTGACGTTCTGGTCGCCATGGGAAATGGCAAGAGTCGCAAAGCGGCGAGGTGAGGGATGTTTAAACAAATTGACTACACGATGGTTATTGTTTCTGATATGGCGCGTTCGATTGATTTCTATCGAGACAAACTCGGAATTCCTTTAAAGTTCGAGTCGCCGGAATGGACTGAATTTCTTACCGGTACGACCACACTCGCGCTACATGGTGGCGGAGTTCCTAGAAGATCGTCGGGTGGTTCCGCAGACAAAGACGCCGGAACATGCTCAATCGGTTTCAACGTAGCTGACGTAGACAAGACATACGAAGAGTTAAAAGGCAAAGGTATTAACTTCGTAATGCCGCCGACTCAAAGGGAAGGTGAAGGGATCAAGCTCGCGGTCTGCATTGATCCTGACGGCCTCCCGATTTCCTTCGCCCAAATGATGTCCTGACGAGTCACCGCGCGGCAGCCCGGTGTGGAATGTCAGGATCCTTAAGAAAACTGTGCAAGCCAAGTCGATTATTAACTAAACAATGTGGGTTCGGTTGAACTTCGTGGAGCTGTTTCAGGAACGGCAGAATCGGCCAGCTTAGGATACTTTTCGAACAAAGGAAGGGGAGCAGGAACTTTTCGTTCCTCGATTGTTGATTTTATTTCCAGCGCATTCACTACGGCTTTGCCCAGGAAGTGATTGTTAGTGATGACGTAAGTCTCTTTTGAATGCTTTGCGATTTCCTTAACCCTCACAATCCACGGTTCGAGCTCCTCCGTTGAGTAGAGGTAGTTGTACCGCTCGTCCCTGACCGCTTCTTCCCTGAACCAATTCTGGTAATTACGCCCGTGTAATCGCACGTAGCCGAGCGTTGATGTCGTCAGTGCTGACGGGCGAATTGATTTCTTGAATATAGGTTGGTCGATGTTGCAGATACCCACTTCCTTTGCTTCTAGCTCTTCGTAGATGGCAGGACTGTTCCACGAAGCATGACGGACCTCGAGTATTAGCGGATAGTCCTTGAAACGCTCGAGTAGCTTAATAAGATATGCTCGTTCATCGTCCGTGTTCTTGAACGACCAGGGAAACTGCAACAAAAGGGCTCCAAGCTTTCCGGCCTCAGCTAATGGATCCACTCCTTCGCGAAACGTTTTCTCGTCATCCGCGGTGGTCTTTCCACGTTCGTGAGTAAACACGCGATGGAGTTTGGCTGTGAAGAGGAAATCAGGATTCTCCGCGACGCGTTTTGCCCAGGCTTTTGCACTCGAGGCGGCTGGTGGACGGTAAAAGCTGCTGTTAATCTCGATTGTGTCGAAGAATCGTGAAAGGTATGTCAAAGGATCGAACTTAGCACCGGGCTTTTGAGGATAGACAATTCCCTCCCAGTCTTTGTACGACCACCCCGCGGGTCCAATACGAATCTTATTCATGATCTTTGCCGCGGATTAGCGCGGAACGCTCGAATCTGAAAAGTCCTTTAGCCAGCTTGTGTTAATCATCGCACAATATGGGTGCAGCCAAGTCCGCACAATCATGTGCTCCTTAACTGCGTTTCATCCGCACAAATCCGCGGCTCCATTCCTGTCCACCTGCATACGAACTGCCGAGGATTGATGGTATAAACACTAGCACTTGAGTTCCTGAGTTAAATACGATGAAAGGAAAAGTCTGATGCGTCTGACTGAGATGGCTTCATGCTCCGGTTGAGCGGCAAAGCTTAGCCCTAGCATACTCGCTCAGGTTTTGAGCGGGCTACCAAAACAGCCTTCTGACAAGAATCTGATTGTCGGTTTCGATACAGCCGACGACGCGGGTGTATACCGTCTTCGAGACGACCTGGCAATTGTCCAGACGCTGGATTTTTTTACACCTATCGTCGACGATCCATATTCCTATGGGCAAATTGCCGCGCTTAATTCAATAAACGATGTCTGGGCAATGGCCGGCACGCCCCTGACCGCAATGGCCATTACGTGTTTTCCGAAGAAAGGTGTTGATCCTGCGATACTAGGCGAAATTATGCGGGGCGGCCTCGAGACTTTGAACAAGTACGGCGTTACGCTGATTGGCGGGCACAGCGTTGACAATAAAGAGATCATGTTTGGTTACTCTGTAACCGGTGTAATCGATCCGAACAAAATAGCGACCAATTCTGGCGCTCGCGCTGGGGATGTAGTCATTTTAACCAAGCCAATAGGAACCGGAATAATTTCTACTGGAATAAAATGGGGGAAGACGAGTGAGGTGGTGGCATCAAAATCGGTGGAGACAATGTTGACTCCGGGCCGATTCGCTGCAGAAGCCATGCGTGAATTTGGCGTCAAAGGAGCAACCGACGTCACTGGCTTCGCCTTGGTAGGACACGCCTGGGAGATGGCAAAGGCCAGCCAGGTCACGATTGAACTGGATTCGCAAGCAGTGCCTGTGCTCGAAGGGGCGCTTGAGTTGGCCGCGCAGGGCATGTTAACTAGCGGAGATAGGACGAACCGCGAATACGTCGGCACAGATGTCGAAGTCAGCGATTCAATAAGCAAGGAAACCCGAAATCTGCTCTTCGACCCTCAAACAGCGGGAGGCATGTTGGTTTCCGTTCAATCTGAGCGGGCAAGCGAGCTGTTGACGCGCTTACGAGAGAATTATCCGCACGCCCGGGTTATCGGACGCGTTTTGGAACGGGACGACTGTTCCGTCAGGGTTACGTAAACCATGGTATCTACAACTCCAAAATTAACGAGGACAGATACGGACGCGCTATCCGAACTCTATCGATTGGTCCGCGCGCGGACGATGAAGATCGTTGCTCCACTCGAAATCGAAGACTACGTAATCCAGACAGCCGAGTTCATGAGTCCGCCCCGCTGGCATGTGGGCCACACCTCCTGGTTCTTCGAAACCTTGCTTCAAACTTTTCTCCCCGGCTACCAGACTTACTCGCAGGACTTTCTCTTCTATTTCAACTCGTACTATGAAGGCTTCGGGCCGCGGATCGAACGCGCCAAGCGCGGGACGAAGTCCAGACCGACAGTGAAAGCAACGTTGGAATACCGCCGGCGAATTGATGATCTAATGATGGAGTTTCTGCAGAAGCTCCCGGGTCATCCACAGGGTGATAAAGTCCGAACTCTGGTTCGTTTAGGCCTGGAGCATGAGATGCAACACCAGGAACTCCTGGTTTATGACATCAAGCACCTACTCTGCGACCTCTATAAGCCGGAGATCAGACCTGCTCCAGAGGTGTCTCAGGTAACTGAGGGAATGGCAGAGTTTGAGGGCGGGTTGTTCCAGCTTGGCTATCGCGACGAATGGAAGAGCTTAGATAGCAGACACCGTACGGAACTCTTCGGTTTTGATAATGAAAAGCCTGAGCACCAGGTTTTCTTGCAGGACTTTGCGATGGATCGTGCACCGGTTACCAATGGTGACTATCTTCAGTTTATTAAGAGTGGTGGCTACAGAGATTTTCGTTGGTGGTTCTCGGAGGGTTGGCAAACGGTGGCGAAAGAGCAGTGGCAAGGTCCTCTGTACTGGGAAGTTCACGATGGTCAGTGGATGATTCGAGATGTCGATGGTTTACATCCAATTGACAGCAAGGCGAACCAGCCGGCCTCGCATGTGAGTTTTTACGAGGCTTCGGCTTACGCCAAATGGTCTGGGAAGCGTTTGCCAACTGAACCTGAATGGGAGAAAGCAGCTTCATTCGATCCTAAGACTGGAGATAAAGGGATTTTTCCTTGGGGTAATGAGCCAGCGGATTTATCCAAAGCGAATCTCTTGGAGAATGAGATTTGGGGTTGTTCGCCAGTCGGCGCATTCCCTGCGGGCCAGACTTTTAACGGCTGCCAACAGATGATAGGCGACGTTTGGGAGTGGACGAGCTCAGATTACGTTCCATATCCGGGGTTTAAATCCGAATTTGAAGAATATAACGACAAGTGGTTTGTTAACCAGAAGGTGCTCCGCGGCGGCTCATACGCCACTCCCCAGCTTCATATTAGATCCACCTATCGGAACTTCTTTCACGCACACGAGCGCTGGATGATTTCGGGTTTTCGTTGCGCGAAGGATCTCTAACAGAGAGCTTTCTTATATTGCTGCTGTGGGCCCCTGACTTTTATCGTAAATCCTGAGTTAGCTGAACGACTTAATCGACCATGCTGAACGATGTAGAGATTCGAGTACTCGGATCGCTAGTAGAGAAGCAAATTACTACGCCGGAGTATTATCCCTTAACGCTGCATTCTTTAACTGTAGCGTGCAATCAAAAGAACAACCGCAATCCTGTAACTGTTTACGACGAAAATACTGTCGCACAGGCGTTGGAGACACTACGCGAGAAGAGCCTCACCTACGTTTTTCATGGCAGCAGCAGTCGTGTCCCCAAGTACAAACATGTAATGCCTGAGGTAATGCATCTAAGTCCACCGGAGTTGGCGATCGTGGGGGCCTTGATGCTGCGCGGCCCTCAAACCGTTGGCGAATTACGTGGGAATGCTTCGAGGCTATATCCGTTTTCTGGGTTGGAAGAAGTTGAAACGACGCTAAACGGGCTAATTTCAAAAGAGCCTGAACCCATGGTTATACGGTTGCCACGCCAGGCAGGTCAGAAGGACGCACGCTTCGTTCATCTTCTCGCCGGCCCACCAAGTCCCGAGCTCATGGCCGAGTTCGATACCCAGCCAAGAAGCGTTCAGACCCGGCACGATGACAATGAGAGACTTGATAGGCAGGAAAAAGAGATTGAGCGTCTAAGAGAGGACTTTCAGCTCCTCCAACGGCAATTCGAGGACTTTAAGAAGCAATTTGAATAATCCTGCGGCCGATGATTCACAAACTTCACTTTCCCCAACTCCCGCTTTCCCAGTTTGTCGAGAATATATGGCTCGTCCAGGGCTTCGCCGCAGATTACACTCGGGAAAAAATTCTTCCAGATGGCGCGATTGAACTCATTATCGATTTAGACTCGCAACCCAAAACTATCTTCGATGATGAAAATTCAGTTGAGTTCCGCACTGTTAAGAAGGCGTGGATTTCTGGGGAAAGGACTCACTACATTGTCATTGGCGCTGCAAAGAATCAATCAATGCTGGGGATACGCTTCCGGCCGGGAGGTGCGTACCCATTCTTTCGCTTTCCCATCTCAGAACTCAGCGAATCAGTCACCGAGCTGGATCTGATCTGGGGAGGGCTGGTTGATGAGATTCGCGATGAGTTGCAGGAAACTGACTCACCAGCTGCGAAATTAATGCGTCTGGAATCGTTTCTGCTGAGACAGGCCCAACGGTCGCTTGAGCCCAACCGTTCAATTGCCTTCGCCGTCCATCAATTACAACACTCGCCACAGTTTCTGGCCATCAAGGATCTCGCGAACACCATCGGCATTACCCAGAAACATCTAATCTCACAGTTTGAAAAGGTCGTTGGGCTGCGACCTAAGAGCTTCGCTCGAGTCTCAAAGTTTCAAAGGGTGGTAAATCTAATCGAACAACAAAAAGAAATTGAGTGGGCAACGATTGCACTGGAGTGTGGTTACTATGATCAAGCCCATTTCATAAAGGAATTTCACGCTTTCTCAGGAGTTAACCCCTCCACCTACCTGACCCAACGTGGGGATTACGTCAACTTCATACCAATTGCCTAGCCTCAACCGGCCTCGCTCTTCCAAACTGGGAGCCAGATTTAGCGCTGGTTAATTTTTTACAATACACAATCCTCGCTTTTAGTCAGACTCCAGCCTGTCCGAATTGTTGCAATCTGAAAAGGAGCACCCCCATGGACGTTTCAAATATAAACTACCTTGCGGTGTTGGCGGCCGCAGTCTCGACTTTTGTGCTGGGAGGCCTTTGGTATTCACCCCTTTTGTTTGGCAAAGCATGGATGCGAGCCAACAGTTTTGCAGGTGCAGACCTGCAAGCTTTTAGTAAAGCGAGAATGTTTGGCTGGTCGTTCTTCTTCGCCCTCGTAATGGCCATCAACCTGGCAATGTTTCTTGCAGGGCCAACTACAAATGTCACGTGGGGAATGGCTGCTGGCGGTTTGGCGGGATTTGGCTGGGTCGCAATGGCAATTGCTATTATCGGAGTGTTTGAGAACAGATCGTGGACTTACATTCTGATCAACGGCGGGTACATGACCGTTGCTTTTGTGATCATGGGCGCGATCATCGGCGCCTTGCGGTAAATCAGCAGATTGCGCAGATCGTGTCTGTGACACTCGGCCTTTTCAGAACCTGAAGCGGAGAGCTACCGGAGCCGAACATTCAAGTAAGGTTAAGTTCGGCTTTGCCTCAAGAGTCATGCGGCTCGGCAAAGCCGTGCTACTTTTGAAGCAAGCCCTTAAGTCCAATTCATCCAACCTATCCGGACGATAGAGGAGGACCCTAAATGAAAAGTAATTTTAAACCCGATCATCCTGTCACAAATGAAGCGGCTAAGGCAGCAACTGGAAAGACGATGGATCAATGGTTCGCATTCCTGGATAAGATGGACGGACTTAAGTTAGGACGCCGTGCAATCAACAATCACCTCTACGAACAGAAGATTGACCCATGGTGGTGTTCCACCATCGCCGTCGAATACGAAAAGCACCATGACGTGCGAAAGAAAGATGGATTGTTCGAAGGTTACTTCGTCTGTGCCACCAAGACGATTGCGGCCCCGCCGGCTGACGTCTTCAGGGCCTGGTCAACTAGCGCTGACTTAAGCAAGTGGTTCGCTGCCGGCGCAAAGGCGGAGGTAAAAGACGGTGGTGCATTTGAGACTAGGGACGGCGAGAAGGGTACTTTTCTGCGAGTGCGCCAGAATAAAGACATTCGTATGACCTTTGAAGATAGAAAACTCTCCGCTCCCACGCAGGTAGATGTGCAATTTCAGGATAAAGGAAAAGGCAAGACGGGTCTGCTGGTAAATCACACAAGGATCCAAACGCGTGCCGAGGCTGATGGACTTCGAGCAGCTTGGGCAGACGCGCTCGATAAGTTGAAGTCCGTGTGCGAAGGGTAAGTGAAGAGTTGATTTGCAGGCAGGGCAAGCGAAGCGCTCCCCGCTCAAGCGTAACGAGTAAGTCCTCCGTAACTAATGTCTACAAAGCTTGAGCGGCGCGCGCTTCGAATTCATCCTTAGGCTGCTCCAGCTCCCTGACTGCACTTTTCCATAAAGGCCAATTCATTCTTAGGCCAGCGTTTCATGTGTGCAATTCCCGGCGAGTGGAGTTATAATCCGGCTTCCATGAATTTCGAAATTTTTCACCCAGCGGTCGGACGCTGGTTTCAAAAGACTTTTGCCACCGCTACGGCCCCACAGGAACTCGCCTGGCCTGCCATAAAAGCTCAGCGCAACACACTGATTGCCGCCCCTACCGGTTCGGGTAAGACACTTGCTGCGTTTTTGGCCGCTATCGACGATTTGGTTCGTTTAGGAATCGGGGGGAACCTCGACGACACAACCCATGTCGTTTATGTATCCCCATTAAAAGCCCTTAGTAATGACGTTCAGCGCAACCTGCAGATTCCGCTCGAGGGAATTCAACAGGAACTTCATGCAATGGGTTTGCCCGAAATCGGTATTCGCACGCTGGTGCGCACGGGCGACACTCCAGCCTCCGAACGCACGGCAATGACCAAGCGGCCGCCGCATATTGTAGTTACCACTCCTGAGTCACTATACATTCTGCTGACCAGCGAAGGCGGTCGCAAAATGTTGCAGACAACCAAGACATTGATCCTTGACGAAATTCACGCTGTTGTCGGGGACAAACGAGGCTCGCATCTTGCGCTTTCAGTCGAACGTCTTGAGCAATTGGTAAGTCAGCCTCCCCAAGGCGAAATTCGCAATCCGAACCCCGAAATCCGCAATCCGAAGCTCATTCGCATTGGTTTATCCGCAACTCAGCGACCGATAGAAGAAGTCGCTCGGTTTCTCGTCGGCTCAGGCGGGATTGAGACTGACGGTCGGCCTAACTGCACGATTATCGATAGTGGACACACTCGACAACTGGACCTCGCAATTGAAGTTCCCGAGTCGCCTTTGCAGGCTGTCATGTCCGGCGAGGTTTGGGACGAAGTCTACGATCGCTTGGCGCAGCTGATTCGAGAGCACAGAACGACTCTGGTTTTTGTGAACACACGCCGCTTAGCGGAACGCGTGGCGCGCCACCTCGGGGAACGCATTGGGGATGAAAATATTGCTGCGCACCATGGAAGTCTGGCGCGTGAACAGCGGCTGGCTGCTGAGCAAAGATTAAAAGCTGGGGAACTGAGCGCGTTGGTAGCCACTGCTTCATTGGAACTTGGCATCGATATTGGCGACGTTAATCTGGTCTGCCAAATCGGTTCCACTCGTTCGATAGCCAGTTTTTTGCAACGCGTCGGGCGGTCAAATCATACGGTCGCTGGATTTCCAAAAGGCAGGATCTTTCCGCTATCTCGGGATGAGTTGGTTGAATGTGGAGGCTTGATTGATGCGGTGCGCAGGGGCGAGCTCGATCAGTTGTCGATTCCAGAAAAGCCTCTGGATATTTTGGCTCAGCAAATTGTCGCGACTGTTGCCGCTGAGGAGTGGACCGAGGACGACCTTTTCGCAATGGTGCGGCGAGCGTTTCCGTATCGCAATCTCGAACGGAAAGATTTTGATGCCATCGTGCGTATGCTCGCCGATGGATTTTCGACCAAGCGGGGCCGCCGCTCAACCTATTTACACCGTGATGCGGTGAACCAGCGGCTGCGAGGGCGCCGCGGAGCAAAATTGGCAGCCATTACTTCGGGAGGGGCAATTCCCGATACCGCGGATTATGCCGTAGTGCTCGAGCCGAGCGGTCTTGTAATCGGATCAGTAAATGAAGACTTCGCAATTGAGAGTTTGCAGGGTGATATCTTCCAGTTGGGAAATACTTCCTGGCGGGTGCTCCGAGTCGAACAGGGCAAGGTCCGTGTCGAAGATGCGGCGGGACAACCGCCTTCGATCCCATTCTGGTTGGGTGAGGCGCCTTCGCGAACACATGAACTCTCCGCAGCAGTTTCAAGATTGCGCGAGGAGATTGGCGATCGAGTGATCTTTCACACCAATGGCAATCAAGTTCAGGCTGAAGAGAATCCGGATCAAGCTCGCATCATTCACACAGAAACTTCGGGCGATTTGGATGGAGAGCTGCTGGACGAAGAAGCGAATGGAGATAGGCCGAAAGTCGAACTCGGACCCGCAGTTGACTGGCTGGTGGAGGAAGTGGGGATCTCCCGGGCCGCCGCTGAGCAGATGGTGGAGTATCTCGCCGCCGCGAAAGCCGCGCTGGGTGTCATGCCTACGCTCGACAATATAGTTCTCGAAAGGTTCTTTGATGATAGCGGCAGCATGCAACTCGTCTTGCACGCACCGTTTGGCAGCCGCCTGAATCGTGCGTGGGGCCTGGCTTTGCGCAAGCGTTTCTGTCGCCAATTCAATTTTGAGTTGCAGGCTGCAGCCACTGAAGATGCCATCGTACTTTCCCTCGGGCCCACGCACAGCTTTCCGCTTGATGACGTTTTTCACTACCTGAATTCGAAAACCGTTCGCGAATTATTGTGTCAGGCCCTGCTTGATGCACCGATGTGGAACATACGCTGGCGGTGGAATGTCACCCGGGCGTTAGCGGTTCTGCGCCGGCGGGGTGGCAAAAAGATTCCAGCGCAGCTTCAGCGAATGAATGCCGAGGACTTGCTTACCGCAGTCTTCCCTGACCAGGTGGCTTGTGCCGAGAATCTTTCCGGCCAACGCGAGATTCCAGAACATCCTCTGGTTACCCAGACGGTGCAAGACTGTCTTAAAGAAGCCATGGACGTTGACAGTCTTGAAAAGCTCCTGGTAGCGATCGAAAGCAACCAGAAGAATCTTTTTGCCCGGGACTTGCTGGAACCTTCACCTCTGGCGGCGGAAATTCTCAACGCCCGGCCGTACGCTTATCTTGACGACGCTCCTTTAGAAGAGCGAAGAACACGCGCGGTGACCCAGAGACGATGGCTTGATCCGGCGACTGCAGCGGACATAGGCAAGTTGGACCAATCAGCTATAGATCGAGTGCGCATGGAAGCCTGGCCCACGGTTCAGAATCCGGACGAACTTCACGACGCGCTGGTTGAGTTGGGATTTATTACCGAAGCTGAAGGAATGCTGGGTGAGTTTGCAGTAGAC
>Ga0079218_10000366_pt1 | contig 12987 bp, 16 predicted proteins | sample NCCompost_FD_77181 | JGI IMG/M metagenome (GOLD analysis project Ga0079218, IMG submission 77181) | Agricultural soil microbial communities from Utah to study Nitrogen management - NC Compost | ecosystem: Environmental > Terrestrial > Soil > Agricultural land | place: USA: Utah | collected... | reverse complement strand
GGGCCAGTGCCAATTCATGCCGGGCGCCATGTCGCGGTGCGGGACGCCGAGCCGCCGGATGAAGCCGAGCTGCTCAGAGTCGAGCACGGCCCAGAACTGGAAGAATTTCCAGAACTCGACGATCAGCTTGACGATCTGCTCGATCATTCGGGCGCCGTGACGTCGTCAAAAGTCAGGCAGGCGCTCGCGCCGAGACGCCGGGAGCGCCGAGAATACTCATCCAGGTCGCGGTCGCGCGAATACTCCGCGCAGACCTGGACGCTCGACGGGGCGAACTTCGGAATATGAGATGCGCACGAGCAACACATGAAGATCAGGCCGCCGACGAAGGTGCAGAAGCCGATCTGAAACGCGATACTGCCCCAGGTCGGCTGATAGCCGGGTCCCGAATATGGCCCGCGGTCACTTCTTCTTCGCTGGCTTTTTCTTCGTTCCTGCTTCATTCCCTGCTCCTGCTGTTGCGCCTGCCGCCTTCGCTTCGGCGCCGATCTTAGCGATCATGAGTGCGGGCGTTTCGCCCTCTTCGAGCTCGAGCCCCAGGTCGCCCGCGATGCTCTCCAGGTTCGTCACCTTCATGCCGGCTTCGCCGAGCGCCTTCAGCATGTTCGCGAACTGGAGCCGGGAGTTTTCCCAGACTCGGATCTCTTCTTCGGGCGCAACGTCCCAATACGGCTTTGGGATCTCGACGTTGCCGCCGAAGTTCAGCTCAAAGAAGGGGCGCACGAGCTGCTGCTGCAGGCACTTCGCGAGCTTGCGCTCGTCGGCTCGCGCTTTTTTAGTGAGCCCTCCCGCCTGCACTTCGGCCGTCGCCCGGTTGCCCGCGCTGCCGACCGACTCGGTCTGCGCGTTGCCGCCGAGCACGAGGATCTGGATCTTGCGGTCGTCGCGCTCGAGCTTCGCCCGGAACGTTTCCCATGAGACCGTTTTCGGTTCGAGCAGCTCCAGGCCGTAGCCGTTGCCGTCCTGATCGACCGGGCACCCGATGACGCCTTCGCTCTGGAGCTCAGCGACGTCATCGACGAACGCCGTTTTTTCCTTCTCGTCGCGATGGATCGGGAGCTTGACGACCGTGATCGGCAGGCCATGCTTTTGGCAGTAGCGCTCCCAGTCACCCTTCGTCAGGTTCTTTCCCGCCCAAAGGATCGAGAGCGGGCGCACGAGCCCTTTGATCCAGCCGCGCTGACCCTTTGTCAGCAGAACCCATTTCCCGTCGCCCGGGGTGACGATGTGCTCGCCGTCGCGGGCGAGGTACTTCCAGCGCAGACCGGGCTCAGCGTGCTCGTCGTAGCGCAGGAACTCGAGCGGCAGCGCGCGCAGGCGCGGCATCCAATGCTCGCCGGAGGTGTCCCAATCGATCGTTGCCAGGCCGACGCCCGCGAGAAGGAAATCGCCGAGCAGGTCGGCGAGCTCTTCGTCCGGCGCCATGTGGCACCACGACGTGACGAACTCGCGTTCACGCGGCTTGAGTTTCTCGCGGTCGTCGCTGAGCTTGACGGTAAATTCGCTCGCGAGCGTCGCGTCAACCCGCGTTTCGACGGCGCCGGGGATCTCGTCGTCTTCAAGCATGCTCTCGAGCAGCTGCGCGACGAGCGCAAAGTCACCCTGCCGGTGCTGCAAGAGCGCGTTGCGGACGGCCCTAATCGTCCAGGTCGGGCGAGGCGTCGTAGGCCAAGGGCTCACCACCCGGCGCAGGCTCGCCAGGTTGACGAGCTTCGTCGGCCCAGTCGAGTTCGAGCCGGTCGTCGGGTAGGCCTGCAGCGTCAGCGGCGAGATTTCGCGCACTAGCGTCCTTTAGCACATGCACCCACATTTGGCCACACGACTCACACCCCCACTGCCATTCGGGATCCTGGGGGTAGAATACGACCGACGAGCCGGCTCGGAACTTCCCGCGGCAGTGCGGGCATCGGAAGGCTTCGACCGAGCGGAAGACGCCCTGCAGGCGGTAGCCGCGCGCGCCGGCGTCAATCATGGCTCAACCGGCGTCATGCGTTCAGTCTTCGGTTTTGGGGCTCCTGGGGCGTTGCGGCGCGAAGCGCCGGGCCTCGGTCCGGTGGCTGGGTCACATGTCGTGCACCCCGGCAAGCCGATCCCTGTGTGTCGGCAGCCTTCGAGATCGATGGCGACCGGCGTCAGACGTTCATGTGTGTAATTCACTTCTGGCCTGCTCTTTTCCACCGACGCGCCACAGGCGCAACCGGAACAAATGCGGGCGGCGTGCAACGTGGGCATGCTCCGCTGACCAAAGCCGCGCCGCAAGAATACGCCTCGCAGCGCCCGCGGCGGCGGCGGATTAGCGCCGTCATGTAGCGCCGATCCGCCGCGAGTAACTCCGCGCGGGTCACTGCCCTCGCGCCTCGAGCTTGTACAGCTCGCACACCCAGCGGGTGCGTTCGTTGCGGTTATGCACGTTGCTGAAGTCCTGCCGAATCAGGCCTTCGAGCGTGTCGATGATCGCGAGAACTTCGTTGCGAGTTGGTTGTGCGTTGCGCATGATCTAATAATAGCTCGCCCCGATTGACGCGCATTTCACCCCTAGGGGTGACGGCCGTCAATCTTCCCTTTCGCGCCCGCGCACGCTGCGCCCGTACCGCTGCGCCATGCCGCGGCGGCGCTCCCGGTCGGCGCCGTCGCCGGCGTAACCTTTCAGAAAATTGTCGGCGAGTGAAGCGAGGGCCATGACCTGATCGTCGTGCTGCCCGCCGGCGCCAGTGAATTCTTCGACTTCGTTCTGAAAGTTCGCCGTCCAGTCGCGGTTCGCCCGGACGAAGATCTTGCGGTGCGGCTCATTCCAGAGCTGCTCAGCGACGGGCCATGCGCGCGCGTAGGGATCGCCGAGGCCCTGCGCCGTGACGTAGCGCAGCGAGGGGATTGAAAGCGACTGGATCACCCGAGCTGCGATCTTCTCGCCGCCGCCGACGTGCCAGATCACAGGGCCCGGCTCGGTGTGCACCTGGGCGCGCATGAGCGCGTTGAATTTGTCGGCCTGCCACTGCCGCCGCCAAACGTCCGTGACATAGAGCTCATTCCGCCAGAGGTACCATCGGCCGCGGATCAGGACGGAGTAATCCGCGCGTGTCTTCTCGGTGTAGGCCAGGTCGCAGCCGTAGCCGGTGACGAAAGGCTCGTCGGCAGGCAGCTCGTCGTAAAACTGCGTCGGCTCGAAGAGCGCGTCGCCTTCGTTACGCGGGCGCCCTTGCCAGAGCGACGCCCAGGTGATCGCGTCGCGCTGATGCCCTTGCGCGGCGTACCATTCCAGCGGGCGCTTGCTCCAGAGCGGCTCGCCAATGGCGCGACCGATCGGATCGTCGGCCGCGTCGCAGATCGCAGGGAGCCTGATAAAAGGCCAGCCGCGCTCCTGCGTGACCCAGCCGATCAGGTCGTCCTGCGTCCAGCGAGCCATCATGATGACGCAGCTCGCGCCCGGGTGCCGGCGAGTGAAGGCGACGCCTTGAAACCAATCGCGCAGCGATTGGCGCTTCACAGGGCTGAGCGCGTCTTTGCGCGCGCCGATGGGATCGTCGACGACGTGCAGCGAGCGCGCTCGGATGGGCCAGCCCGTCAAGGTGCCGGCATTCGTACCGGTGAATTTGATCCGGGTGCCCCCTGTAAACGAAAGCTCGCCGTCGCGCGAGCGCGGCTCGAGCCCGGCTTCGAAGGCCAGGACCATCGTCTCATTTAAGATCTGCCGCGCGCGGTCGTCGGCGAAGGTCGAGTAGGCGTGACTGGGGGCCTCGCCGCGATCGCCCTGCGCTTTGCGTTCGGCCTGCACGATCGCCGAGAAGATGAAGGCGTGCTCGGTCGCGAGTGTCTTGCCGTGCTGCGGCGGCGCGCTGAAGGCGATATCGACGCCGCCTTTCAGGATTGCTTCGTCAAGTTTTTTTATGTAGGGGTCAAGGTGCCGCGGCTCGTCCAGGTGCGGCGAGACGCGCCGGTAAATGTCGTAGGTCGACTTCGGCGGATCTTGCTTGTTCGTCGCCTCGCTGATTTCCGCGACGAAGCTCTCGAATTCTTTTCCGAGATTGGAGCGAGTCATTCTCCGCGGCTCCATGCCTCCACGCCGAGCAACTTCGGATAAATCCCGTGCTCTGAGGTGTCTACGAAAAGCGCAGCGACCTGCGCGCGGGCGGTCACTTCGTCAGCTCGAGGGCACGCGACGCGCGCTCGCGCAGCTTGTAGACCGCGGCTTCAGGCGTCGGCCCGCACGCGCTGACTCCCGGGACCGTCGCGACCCAGGCCTTCGCCCCTTCTTCGCCCCAGGTATTCAGGCGCACGCTGATCCCGCGCCGCTGGTAGGCGATGATCTTGCCGCGGCGGTTTTTCACGACCGCGTAACTGAGCATGTCGACGACGCTCATAGGACGCCGCCGAGCTTGCTCGCTGGCACGAGTCGCCGCTCGGCGCGCAGCGGGTCGGGATTGAGCAGGTCCAGCATCTCGATCAACGTCTCGCCCGGAAGCGCGCGCCGCAGGATCGTGCCGACATGCCAGCCGCGTCCGTCGTAGTGCACTAGATCGTGCCGCTTCAGGCTCATACATGCCTCGAGAAAACATCGATCACGATCTTCATCGCCTCTTCGCCGGTCATGGGCCCTTTCAGTCTCTTCTGCAGCTCGGTCAGCGCATGCCGAAAGCGCACCTCGAGCGAACCGCTTTCCCTCCGCCATGACGTCGCCTTCAGCACTTCGAGCGCCGCCTTCGCGCGATCGAGATTCTTCCCGCCGGCGCGCACGTCCCGGATCAGCGCCTTCTCGGCGCGAGCTCGCGCTTGATTGATCCGCACCCTCAAAGAGGGATCCCGAACCATCTCGGACGTCAGATCTTCAGGGTCGACGCCGACGATCCAGCAGGCCGACTCGGGATTGAGCATCTCGTTTTGCATCGCCGAGCAGATCGCGTCGACCTTCTTCTTTCGGGTCTCGGCAGCGAACGTCGAGAGCGGCCGGTAAACGCCCGGCTCGACGGGAATGATCGCTTCGAAGGTCTCGCCGTCAGGCGCGCGCCCCGGGACTGCGGCAAATTCTACAGGCTCGCCGTCAATCTCTTCAGGTGCAGACATTCATCGCTGAGTTTGACGCAGGGCTGCGATGTGTCAAGGTTGTCTGAGCAGGCATGAACAAGCGCTGGGCTGACGCCCATCCTGAGCGCGCCCGCGCCGCACGTGCGGCGTGGCGCGAAAAAAACCGCGATAAGTGTCGCGGATACGCGCTTCGCTACTGGGCGAAGAATCGCGCCTACGCGCTTTGGCGTCTCGCGAAACAGCGCGCCACGCGCGACAATCGGCCTTTTGACCTAGAAATCTCTGACGTCAAAATTCCTGAGATCTGCCCGCTGCTAGGCATCCGCCTAGAACACGGAAAACGCGGCTTTCATGCAGCGAGTCCGAGCCTGGACTGCATACTCCCGAGCCGAGGTTACACCCGCGGAAATGTCTGGGTGATCTCTTTCAGAGCGAACGCGATCAAGCGCGACGCCTCGCCTGAAGAATTGATTCAAATTGGGCGCGCACTGGAGCAGCAAATTCGTGGAACCTAGGATCATTTTCTCACACCCGCGCGCTCTGGTTTTTCACGGCCCGTGGCAGGCGCTAGGCCTATCTGAAAGATCTGTCGATTGCGTTTTAACGGATCCGCCGTATTCGCCGCATGTTCACGCGAACGTCCGCAGCTGCTCAACGAGCGGAAAGGTGAAAGTCAAGCAGTATGACTTAAACTTTGACCCGCTCTCAGATATGTCGCACGTTCCAGAGTTTTTGAAGATCGCCCGACGCTGGGTGCTCTGTTTCTGTTCGCTCGAGCAACTCGGCGACTATGAGCGCGCCGCCGGCGGCCCGTATAAAACGGGCGGTGCCTTCGTCCGGTCAGGGATCTGGCGCAAGCAGCATGCTGCCCCGCAGCTCAGCGGCGACCGCCCAGCGAACAGCTGCGAGGGCTGGGCCCTCATGCACCGCAAACCAGAGCGCGGGCGACTCTGGTGGACGGGCAAAGGCGCGCACGCCTACCTGAGCTCGGCCGACGAAGACGCAGGCCGCCCGGCGCACTGCCCGGCGGACGTGCCCGAGCTGCCCGCTGACCTCGAAGGCGTCCCGGACTTCATCCAGTGCCCGCGCGAGAAAGAGGCCAAGCGGCACCCCGCCCAGAAGCCGCGTGCGCTCTGCGAGCGGCTCGCGAATTGGTTCGTCCCGGTCCTGGGCAAGCCGATCGAGGATCAGGTCGTCCTAGATGCCTACGCAGGTTCAGGTGCACTCGGCATGAGCGCGCTGCGGCTCGGCGCGACGGTCATCTTCTGCGACATCGCCGCCGAATGGGCGCAGTTCGTCGCGGGCGAGGTGCAGCATTTTCTTGGTTCATCGGCCGCACCTCAGGGGTGAATTGCCGCGCGCGCGGTGCCGCGGGATAATTTCATGATGACGATCCTAATTCATCCCCAATTCCGATCTGAGTCTGAAGCCTACCACGCATCGAGCGACGCCCTCAGCGCCGCCTATGCAGCCCCGGCCGTGCGCACCTACCGCGACGCCGTCGAGCGCGAGACGGCCGTACAAATCGCGCGCCTGTGCCACTACCGGGGTGCCCGCGAGTATTTGTGCGAGGTCGGCCTCGAAGACGGCGACGAATGATCTCGACGCAAGCGGATCTCCGCCGAGCCTGGGCGACGTTCCAGCGCACGAAGTCAGAGTACGATTTCAACAGGGCAGTGTGGACCGCAGTCGCAATCATGCGCGCAGAGCTGCCGCCAGTTGGCCCTGACCTCGTCGAGATCGAGATTACTCACATGTTCGCGGCCTGGGATGTCCCTGCGGCCGCCTCAACGCAGGAGCAGAGCAATGCATGAATCAGTGATGCAGTTCGTCGCCCAGAAGTGCCCGTCCGTCGCCGGGAAATCGGTGCTCGAAGTCGGGTCGTTGAACGTCAACGGGTCGGTCCGGAGTATCCTCGAGCCTCAGGGGCCGAGTCAGTACCTCGGAATCGACATGTGCGATGGGCCAGGCGTCGATCGGATCTGCGACGTCCAAACGTACGCCGCGCGCGAAGGCTGCATCAGCCTCGCCGATGGCTCTTTCGTCCCGGCGCCTTACGACTTCGTCATCTCGTGCGAGATGCTCGAGCACGCCGAAGACTGGAAGGGAGCCTTCCGGGCGATGTGCGACCTGCTGAAGCCCGGCGGGACGCTACTCTTGACGACCAGAGGGCCCGGATTTCCCCGCCACAACGTCCCGGACTACTGGCGCTTCACCTGGGACGTGCTGCACCGCGCGGCCGCGGCATGCGGGCTCATCTGCGTCGAGACGCACGACGATCCGCAGGTCCCGGGCGTCTTTATGATTGCGACGAAAGCCGTCATGCCCGACGCGATGCGCGAGCCTGGCTGGGTCGCCGAAGGGGTCGAGTAAGAATTTTCGCGGTTCGGGTGCCGAGATTTTCCGCGCACCCTTCCTTACATTTCCCTCCTGATCGGGCGTAATCGCCCGACGGGGTGAATGCGCGTCAATCGCGTTGATCCATAATTAATCTGTGGCCGCCGTCGCGGCCCGGGAGAAAACGAAGATGACCAAACCTAGCATCAGAATCAAGCGAGTCAGCAAGGGCATCCCGAATCAGACCGATGACGTGCATTCGTACACGATCAGGTTTCGAGGCGAGACTCTGATCGCGGACTCACGAGTGGTAGGCGACCGCGCGCAAGCCAAGCGCGAGGCGCACTATGCCGCCGATTCGCTCGGGTTCACGGACGGCATCGACTTCTGACCCGCCCGGCTGCGGCAGGCCTCCAGCCTGCGCATCGGCAGTTGTGTACCCCGGAGATCCCCGGCTCTACCAATGACCCGACGCGCAGACTAGAGGCCGGAGCCGCGGCAGGGTGCGCCAGTAACGCACAGAAAAGCAGGAGTAGCAGAGTGTCCAACGTTTTTGATTACAAGGCAGAAATCTCGAAGCTCGAAGAGGCGATCGACCTGAAGCAGATCTCGCCCGGCGGCGCGCTCGCGCTGCTCGGTTTGAAGATGCACGAGCACTTTGCAGGGCAGCTCGGCGGCGCCGCTCCTGTGCGAGTGTCCTTCCGAAAGAACGTCCAGATCGAGCCGTACAAATATGAGCACGCGGAAGTCTGGGTCGACCTGAACGGCTCGAGCCTTCAGGAAGCGACCCAGATCGCGAAGGATTCGTGCGACGAGGTGCTCGGCGTCAACGTGGAAGACGAAGACGTGACCTACGCGCTCGACGTCATTCGCAAGGCGAAGAAGGCAGGCAAGCTCGAAGCTCATACGACGCGCAAACCGGGCCGAGCAGAGCGCACCTTTGATCAGGATCTGGAAGACGCGCTACGCTGGGGCAAGTAATCCCGGCGCCCGCATTTCCCGCGCTCACCCTCGCAAATCGGCGGCGATGATTTTCTGATCATCGCCGCCGATTTTCCTTTATCTTCCCGTCAAAAAGGCCGATCATCTCATCATGACCCGTCAATTCCGCTCCACACTGCCCCGACTCTTCCAGGCCTTCACCTTCGTCGCCGCGCTGCTCGTCGGCTTCACGCTCGCGCTGCTGCTGAGCGGCTGCGGCGCGGCACCCGACTCGACCGCGCTCTTCGCCGATCGCGAACTCGAGATTGACCGCCCGCTCGAGGCGCTGCCGGAACTCGTCGAAGCCGAGCTGCCGCCCGTCTGGGAAGGGACCGCCGAGATGTTCCCGCACGATCCCCCGGCCGACCAGTACCACGGCGGCTATGCCGTTGCGGGGTATCCGAGTCACGGGGCGCTGCAGGACGGCGGCGAGACGACCTGGGCCTTCAAGGCCGGCGACGAGCCGACCGCGCTGGAGCTCGCTGCGGCCCGCGCGGCGTTCGCCGAGCTCTCCGCGCTGCTCCCGAATTGGACTTTCGTCGAGCTGCCGGCTCACGACGCGACGACCGACATCGTCATCAATCTGACCTACGGCGAGCCGAACGCAGGCTGCTTCGACGCGCTCGCGTCGGGCTCCTGCTGGTTTGCTTCGGCGGGCTGCGGCTCGCGCGCCGGCGGTGGAGTGTCGACGGGCGTCGAAGGTCTCTGGGTCTGCGAGTCCTTCTTCGTGAAGGCGAACGCCCCGTCGCTCGAGGCCTTCGCGGCATCCGCAGAGCTGGACCTCCTGACGATGTGGACTGCGACGCTCATTCACGAGATCGGCCACACTCTCGGCCTGAAGCACGCCAAACGCGGCAGCGGGTCGATCATGCAGCCGGGCCTTCCAATTGTAGGCTGGCTCGGGCGCACGACGCCCGGGACGTTCCTGCCGTGCGAGCTCGCGAAGCTGCGCGGCTACCTGCCGATGCCGGGCGCGTTCGCGCCGCTGGAGATCGTCAACGCAGCAGAATGTCAGTAAACGAGAAAGCAGGGAAATAAATGGAAAACATCAATAATCAAGCGAATCGCGCGAAATTCCTCGGAATCGCGCTCATTTCGCCGTTCATCGCCGCTTGCGGCGGTCGCGCCGAAACGCTCGATCTCGACACCGCGCAGGAGCCGCTGATCGCCGACAACAACTTCGGTGTCATCGCCGGCTCGTTCCGCCAGTGCAACCCTGGCGCGTCCGGGCAGTGCTGGTATCCGAGCGGCTTCGGCACGGACTATCGATGGGATGTTTGCCCCATTGCCGCTGGCATGACGCAAGCGCAGTCCGTCAGGGCAACGAATGCCCAGCTGCATGTCATGCAGACGCTGCGCAACGGTGGTGTGGATATCGGCTTTGGTTGTCCAGCGGCTGGGCACGTCCCAGAGATTCAGGTGTTCAAGGGTGGCGCGCCAGCCTTGGCGTGCGCGGCTCACGGCGCATGCGCTGCGGACAAGCTGTTGCGTTACGTCACGGCGTTCTGCACCAGCTCGCAGGTTCTCGCGGAGTCGCCGAGCATCGCCGGTAGCTCGCACAGCTACTGTTACAAGTACAACGTAGAGATCGATTACAACGCGATCGATGCGGCGTTTCCGAACGCGGCGGATGCTGCGCACGTGTACGAGCAGGCGACCGGATTCGCGTTCGCCGCGGCGTCGCTCGGGACCGGGCTGCATAGTCTCGCTTCGATGAACCATTATTGGACGTTCGACGGTGTGTTCCCGCTGTTGAAGCATGACGTCCACCCGGCAGACTACTGCCGCGCGGATGCGAACTACGAAGGGGTGGACTTCTTCGCGATCCGCAAACAAGACAACAGCTGCGACTGAACTCCGCTGATTCGATTTGCGGCGCGCCCGCCCTGGGAAGCATCCAGGGCGGGCGTTTTTTCTTTGCAACGCCCGGCCCGCGCGTGACCGACGGCCTCAGGGCCGAAGACCGATCCCGCGCCGGTGTGTGATCCTGAGCTGGACGTTCGGCCGAACAGCGATCCTGCGGAGGTGTGTGATCCCAGCAGCGCCAGATCTCCCCACGACCGCCCACCCCTGCCCCTAAAAACGGGTCCCCCGGCCCGAGTTCCGCGCGCGCCTCATCACACATCCACCTACGAATCGCATCACACCTACATGCACCCATCAATCTTCTACTTGACTCAAGATTTCCCTTGCATCTGCCCGCGGGTCCAGATGGCACAGACCTACACTCACCTACAAATCGTCGCCCTCAAGAAGATTTCCCTTGCGCGCGTACTGGTACTATGTGGGAGGAATCTGCTGGCACGGTAGCCTACCTTGCCCTACATGTAGGGTCAAGATTGACACGGCCCCAGGTCCGGACATCATCTTCTTACGGTGCAGGTAGAACGGGCTCGGAGGGGCGGCATAACCCGGGAGGTCATCCGCCATAACACCCGGTAATGTCTAGGAGGCATAGGTCCGGCGGCCAACGGTCTTCCCGAATAAGCCCGTTCAGTAGCTCGCGCTCCGCGCTCGCCCGCTTAGTCGAAGCTGGGTGGCTTAGGTGGCTTAGGTGGCTCTGTTTCCGGTACCCCGACCCCCCCTCTGAGGTATTTGTTATCTACAAGGGGGGATCAGTAGGAGGTAAAACACACCCACCTAAGCCACCTAAGCCACCCACCCGTTTAGGTACGGTAAACGGACCAGACGGTCTGACCGTGCAGGACCTTTGCGACGAGGCGCTGCCCGTTGCGGATCTGGTCTCGGTGTTTGGCGAGCAACGTCCCGAGCTGTCTGCTAGTCGGCTTGCCGTCCCGGGCCGTCTGGACGAGATCGCCGAGCGCGTCGCGCATGCCCAGGGCCGCTGCGTCGTGCCGCCCATACGCAGCGTCAATCAGCTGCTTGGCCGACATGTGGCGTTCTGCGGTCAGTTCGGCCACACATCCGAAGAGCTGACCGATCGCCTGCTCGTGCGCGTCCGCGACCGCGGATTGACGCAGCTTCCGGACGTCGTGCCCTGAGGCCCAGAGCAGCGCATCGGCGACGAGCTCGCTCCACTGCTCGAAGCCGCCGAGCGCGGGCCCCGCGAGCGGGCGCCCCTGGGCAATGAACGCGCGCAGGAGCGTCAGCCCGGCGAGAATGAGCAACGGCCGGTGCTGGCGCGTCCAAGCTTTGACGTCCGGGATCGCGAAGCCGGTGCGTTCTTCGGGACGTTCGATTGGGGCGATGAGCCGACCCACGACCGCTCGGCGCGTCATGTCGGTCGTCAGCGTCAGGTTATTCCCGGTCGCGCAGACGATCGCGCTCCAAGGGAACTCCGGCGCCTCGGACTTCCCGAGGATTCGCAAGCGAGCTCGGCCCCCGCAGGTGATGACCTTCTCGAGCGCCTCACCGCCGAACTTACGGCCGGGGCTTATGTTGTCGAACGTCAGGAGGTCGGCACCTTGAATGGCATAGGCGCCGAGCGCCTTTTCAAGCTCTTCGTCGTTCTGAGGGAAGGTGCTTTTGGGAATGAGTCGCCCATTGAGCAGGATGCCAGCCAGGTCGAGCGCGAGCGTCTTGCCGGTGCCCGGGGTGGATGCATCCAGCGCGAACGCGGGCACGTCGCCCGAGATGGCCGCGCGCGCTAGGCCCGTGAGGACCAGAGCGACGGGCAGCAGCGCGGCCGCAGGCGACTCCCAGGGAAACTCCGCGAAGGGAATGGCGAGCGCTGCGAGGGCCCGCTGCGCGTCAGCAAACGTGGGTTGCGCGGGCACAGGCTCGGGCAGCTGCACAGCGCCGGGGGCCAGGAAAAAACCCGTCGACCGGTCATACCCCGGCTCAGCGCAGATTGAGCCGTCGGGCCGAAGGAACGGGCACATCGAAATGGATCGCAGCGGCGCGACGCGCGGCCAGTCACCTCGAGTCAGCAGCGCAACGCAGTCATCGCGGGGCGGATCCTGCTCGGACCAAAAGTCGGCTTTCTCGGAAACGACGCGCTTCCAGAATTTCTCCTCGCCGGCGCTGAGCGACTCCTCGAGCATGTGCACGTTGCACGGCGCACAGCCGAGCGGCTCGCCGTCGCCTGGCAACCTGGAGCAGGGCTGAACTCTGACTAGGTGGCCGCCACGTTGGAAGATGTTGGAGCGCTTCGCGGCGATGCCCTCGAGATCGTCGAGACGAGATTCCTTCGAACGGTGCAGGTCGGGATCGTAAATGATGAAGTCGCCCTCTTTTGGAATGCCCGAGCGCGTTTTGGCCAGGGCCCGCGCTGCCTTGTCCAGGCCAGCGTACCGGGAGAGGACGTTGCAGGCCCGCCCTATGGCCTGCTTCGTTCCGACCATGTTTTCGCGCAGCTTCGGCCACCCAAAGACTGGGCCGCCTGCGCGGGAATTCGCCACGCTGGCGAGCACCTGCTCGACGCGGTCGTCGCACTCGGCGAGCTCGAAGAGGGCGGAAGCGAAGTCGCCGATTTGGTCTTCGGTCCAGTCAGTCTTCGCGAGCACGCCGCCGAGCGCGAGCGCGCTTTCGTACCTGCCGCCCTTGCCGCCATGCTCGGGCGAGCGGGCCCAGACCTTGGCGAGGGACGAGAGCACTTCCGAGCGCCGCGGCGCATCGGCGTCGCTGGCCTTGGCCTGCAGCGCTATCAGGCGATCGAGCGCGTCTTGGGGCAGCACTGCGATCAGCTCG
>Ga0079218_10000364_pt1 | contig 13020 bp, 12 predicted proteins | sample NCCompost_FD_77181 | JGI IMG/M metagenome (GOLD analysis project Ga0079218, IMG submission 77181) | Agricultural soil microbial communities from Utah to study Nitrogen management - NC Compost | ecosystem: Environmental > Terrestrial > Soil > Agricultural land | place: USA: Utah | collected... | reverse complement strand
GTCAAAAGATTTTCGGGGTTAAAGCCAGGTTGCATTCTCGTGAGGCTCAGGAATGTCTTGCTCAACAGCCCGGCGCCGATCAAAAGGGTCAGTGCCAAAGCCACCTGCAAGACGACGAGTATTTCTCGCAGGCGAATGCGACGCCCGGCGTGAGAGGTTGGCACTCCCTCTTTAAGTTCATCGACAAGATTCAGCTTCAGCGACTGAAGCGCCGGTGCCAGCCCGAAGACCAGGCCAGTGAGGGCGGACAGGGCAAAAGTAAAGGCCAGGACCGTTAAGTCCACCTTTACTTTGCCTGTGCCGGGCAGCACTTTCGGACCAATGGCGACGAACAGATCCACCAGCCAGTAAGCCAACAACAGACCAGCCGCGCCCCCCAGCAGGGCCAGGACGATACTCTCCGTCAGGAGTTGTCTGAGCACCCGTAGTCTATTCGCACCGAGGCTGACCCGAATTGCAAATTCTTTGCGGCGGGATGCCGCACGCGCGAGCATCAGGTTAGCAACATTGGCGCAGGCGATCAGCAAAACCAGGCTGGTGGCTCCGAGGAAAACAAGGAGAGCCGGACGAATCGCCGCCACTTGCTCGTCCTTGAGGAGCTTAACCGAAACGTGCCAACCGGCGTTCTCTTTAGGATATTGGTCGGCGAGTCTTTGAGCGATTGTGTTCATTTCGGTCTGTGCTGCTGCCAATGTCACGCCAGGCTTGAGACGTGCATAGACACGACGGTTGCGTGCGTGTCGTCCTAGGGATTGATCGGGATCTATTGAAACGGGAGCCCAGATTTTTGGCCATCCTACATCTAGCGTTTCCATCTCAGCGGGCAAGACGCCGATGATGGTGAAGCTCTTCCTGTCGAGGGTTATGACCTTCCCGACGATATTCGGATCACCCCCAAATTGAGTTTGCCAGCAGCTTTGGCTAAGGATTACGATTTGGTCGTGGCCGGGTTGATTCTCGTCGGGGAGAAAGGTACGGCCCAACACTGGTTTGAGGCCCAGCGCCAGAAAGAACTCCGGTGAGGCGATAGCACTCGCGAGGCCGACTGTTCCATCTGATGTGGCGAGCTCGAAGCTGCGCCAGTCCCGCCACTGGCCGAAATGCTCGAGGGTTTGGCTCTGCTGCTGCCAGTCTTCAAGGTTGCGTGGGGAAACAATCGCACGAGTTGGGTTTTTTTTCGCATTGAGTTCGCCAAGAACGACGATGCGTTCCGGCTGTGGCAGCGGTAACGCGCGCAGCAAAGTAGCGCTCACAAAACTGAAGACGGCTGTGTTTGCTCCAATTCCGAGCGCAAGCGTGAGGATCGCGACTATGGTGAAGACCGGAGATTTAAAAAGGGTTCGCAGGATGTGGCGCAGCTCAGTTCTCATCGCTTGACCTCCAGGCCATCGTTGAAACTGCGAACGGCATTTGTTATGCCATTTCCCTGGATTTTAGAAAACGGGAACTTCAGCCTGTTTTTCCAAACCTTCGACCGGCTTTGCTGCCGTCTGTCCTGCACCACGGTTTCGCCCAGTGCCCCCTTTTAACGGATAACAAGTACTGCCGCTCCCCGGATCGCATCATTCTTGAGAGCAATCAGCGCCTCATTCGCTTGGTCGAAAGAGAAGCTTTGTGTGTGCGTATGAACAGGAATGCTTGCAGCTTCCCGTAAAAATTCGCAACCGTCCGCACGCGTGTTGTTGGCGACACTGCGAACGACGCGCTCACCATAGATAAGCGAATAATCAAAGGATGGGATCGGGCTCATGTGAATGCCGCCCAGGACTACAGTGCCACCCTTGCGAATTGCTTTGAGCGCAACGGGGACGAGTTCACCGGCTGGCGCGAAAATGATCGAAGCCTCGAGCTTGACCGGCGGTTCCTCCATCGCGTCGCCAACCCACGTCGCGCCGAGCTCGCGAGCCAACGCTTGATGTCGCTCACGATCGCGAGTGCAAACGTAAACTTCTGCTCCTCGCGCACGCGCCAGTTGAATGCAGACGTGACCCGCAGCTCCAAAGCCGTAAAGGCCAAGCCGCGCGCCCTTCCATTCATCCAAACAAAGTCCGGTCAGGCGGAGGCAGCGATAACCGATGATTCCGGCGCAGAGAAGTGGTGCTGCTTGAATGTCCTCGAAGGTGTCCGGCAGGCGGTAGGTGAAAGCGGCAGGCGCTACTGCGTATTCGGCATAGCCGCCGTCGACAGTCCATCCGGTGAACGTCGCCTGTTCGCATAGATTCTCCCGGCCAGCCAAGCAGAACTGACAGACACCGCAGGTGCGATTTAGCCAGGCCACTCCCACCCGATCGCCGGCGGCAAAGCCTTCAACACGCGAGCCCATACCAGCGACGCGACCTACGATTTGATGGCCCGGTATCAGAGGTGAACGATGAACAGGCAACTCGCCTTCGACCACATGTAGATCAGTGCGGCAGATGCCGCACGCAGCAACTCGCAGCAGTAGTTCATCCTCGCCCGGAACTGGTTCAGGGATGTCTGAAATTACAAGCGGGCGCTTGTCAACTGGCGCCGGTTGATTGAGAAGCCACACTTTCATCGGTGAGATTTGGGTGCACGTCGGACGCTATCATCGATGTCACATAAACTTAATAGTTACCGAGCGAAGCGGAGAAAGAATGGAGCTGCTGATAGTAATGTAGCCAGAGATAATCCGAGTGCGCCCCCGCGTCTGCACAGCGCGCGCGCAATTAATCCAATTCCCAGCCTCGCTTGGAATATACTTTCCACCCTACACTACTCGCCAGCCCACGCCACCAGTCATCGGACGAATGTTGGAAGTTCAACACGAGCATGAACATCCAATCATTAGAATGCATGTTAGCGGAACCCAGGAAATGACAATGTATGCCTTGTTTGCGCCGTAGAAGGTTGTCAGGACCACATAAGCGAAGACCATCGAAGGCAGTAGCACTAATCCAATAAATAACCCCGAAGGCATGGCTTTACCTTTCATCACATGACGCCAGCGCGGACGACCGCGCTTGCACCCACGAACGGCAATTCTTTTTCAAGTGGCAGTACGATACCCAGACGCGTTTCTTCGTCGGCTATCACCAGTTGAGTCTTGATAGCTACGTCGGGATTTAGCGAGATCGAGTTAATGCCTTGTTCAACCAACCAGCGCGCAAATTCTGGAAAGTCTGACGGCGCCTGGCCACAAATGCCAATGGGCTTTCCGGCCCGATGAGCTTCATCAATAACCTGCGCGATGAGGCCGAGAACAGCACGATCATTTTCGTCAAACAAATGCGAGACGGTACCAGAGTCGCGATCGATTCCCAGTACGAGCTGGGTCAAATCGTTTGAGCCAATCGAGTAACCATCAAAAACTCTCAAAAACTCGTCGGCTCTTCCCACGTTTGCAGGGAGTTCACACATTGCGTAGATTTCAAGTCCGTCGTCGCCCTGCTTCAATCCGTGTTGGCCCATTACCTCAATTACTCGCTTTCCTTCCTCGACGGTGCGGCAGAAGGGAATCATGATCTTAACGTTGGTCAGCCCCATATCTTTGCGCACACGCAACAACGCCGCGCATTCAAGAGCGAATCCGTCAGCATAGCGAGGATCGTAGTAGCGAGAAGCGCCTCTGAATCCAAGCATTGGATTTTCTTCCTGCGGCTCAAACTCACTGCCGCCAAGGAGTCGCGCATACTCATTCGTTTTGAAATCGCTGGTGCGAACAATTACCGGCTTGGGATAGAAAGCAGCCGCGATCCGCCCGACGCCTTCGCTGAAACGACGAATGAAAAACTCGCGCGGATCTTCATTACCGATGCGAGCGGCAATCTGCATTACAGGGTCCTGATCCTTCAGGTTTGGATAGCGGGCGAGCGCCATGGGGTGGACACCGATGTGGTTCGTAATGATGAATTCTGTGCGTGCCAGGCCCACCCCGGCGTTGGGAATAAACGACACCTTAAATGCCTGTGCCGGGTCGCCAATGATCAGCATCACTTGTGTTCGTGTTTGCGGAACGGCCCCAGCGTCAATTCTCTCAACTTCAAAAGGGACGCGCCCGGCATACACATGTCCTTCCGGTCCCTCTGAAGACGCGACAGTCACTTCATCGCCGTCGCGAAGTATTTCGGTTCCGTTACCACTGCCGACAATACACGGGATTCCAAACTCACGGGAGACGATGGCCGCATGGGCTGTGCGTCCTCCCTGATCGGTGACTATGGCGGCGACGCGACGCATGACCGGTTCCCAATCCGGATCCGTCAGTCGCGCCACGAGCACATCTCCGGCTTCGACTGTTTGCAGATTCGCAGCCTCTCGCACCACTCGAACGCGTCCAGCGCCAATCTTTTCTCCTACTGCCTGCCCCTTCACAAGCGGCAACCCGTGATCACCTTTCAAGCGATAGACTTCCGACGCTACCGTGCGAGGTTTGGTTGAATGAACGGTCTCAGGACGAGCTTGGACAATAAACAGTTCTCCAGTAATTCCATCTTTGGCCCACTCGACGTCCATTGGCTGTGAATGCCCGGCGAGTTCTGAATAATGATCCTCGATCAGGCAAGCCCAGTTGGCGAGCTTCAGAACTTCATCGTCCGTCAGTGAGAACCTGCGCCGCTGTTCTTCGGGCGTGGCTTCGCTGCGCGTGGTCCGGCTGCCGTCTCCGTAGACCAGGCGAACCTCTTTGGAGCCAAGTTGTCGTCCAGTGATCGATCGAAAGCCGTCTTTGAGAGTTGGTTTGAAAACGGTCCACTCGTCGGGCGTAACGACGCCTTGCACTACTGATTCTCCCAGCCCGTAGGAACTGTTGACGAGCACGACGTCACGAAATCCTGACTCGGTGTCGAGAGTGAAGATGACGCCGGCACTGGCCAGGTCCGACCGAACCATCGGTTGAATGCCCACTGAAATGGCCACCTTCAATTGGTCGTAACCCAGCCGGGCGCGATAGCTGATCGCACGATCGGTAAATAGGGAAGCGAAGCATTGGTGGACTGCCCGCAGTAATGCCGCGTGACCGCGAACGTTAAGAAATGTCTCGGCCGCGCCCGCAAAGGATGCTTCCGGCAAGTCTTCGGCTGTCGCGGATGAACGAACAGCTAACTCAGGTGCTCGTCCCAGGCGCGCACAGAGTTTTTCGTATGCACTGGTGATCGCTTCTCGCAACTCTTTCGGTAATGGCGTGTCCAGGACAGCTACTCGTGCGGCATGTCCACGGGCACTAAGTTCGTTTACGTCTTCAGCATCAAAATCCGATAGCAAGGACCTCAACTCATATTCAAGGTCACGCTCCGCCAGCAGCGCGCGATATGCATCCGCTGTCGTGGCAAAGCCATCGAGCAGACCAATGCCCTTGGACTTTAGTGCATTAAAGAGTTCACCTAAAGAAGCGTTCTTGCCGCCAACGAGCGGCAAACTCTTTAAAGTGATTTCGGAAAAATCGAGTGTGTAAACCAACTGACTCTTCATAACTTGGCCTTTCCCTTTGAGCAGTTACGCCGCTAGCTGATAGTTACGTAATTCCAGGGAGCAACGCCTATGCCTTTCACCGTGGAGATTTAACCGGCCAAATTCGCTCCTGATCGCAAAGATTGCTGTGTGTTGCTCTGAAAAATTCACAAGCGGTGCGGGAAAGTTCGCATTCTTGAAGAACGCCGAGCCTGGACGCCAACAAACGATACTGGAAAGCGTTGGCATGCTTCCTGCAACTCCTGACAGGTGAATCTGCCTTGAATGATCTAGCGCGAACCTTGGTGTTTCTATCGGAACTCGTAATGACGGGAGTGCGTCATGAAAATCCTGCTAGCAGTTGATGGTTCAGCTTACAGCGATGGAGCGATCGAGGAAGTGCTGCGCCGCCCGTGGCCACCACAAAGTGAGGTTAAAGTCATTACGGCTGCCGAAACACCAACGGTTTTTGGCACGGAGCCCTGGGCAGTACCACCAGATTACTTCGACCAACTTGAGAAAGCGGTTCGTGAAGCCGCAAAAGCTGTCCTCGACGCTGCGCTTCTAAAGCTAAAGTCAATAGAAGACAAGACGTTGACGATCACTAGCGAAATAGTCGAAGGCCCACCCAGACAAGTGATTGTAGAAGAGGCCGAACGTTGGGGCGCAGACCTGATTATCATGGGTTCACGCGGGCTGGGTGCCTGGAGTCGATTGCTACTGGGCTCAGTATCCAGCGCCGTGATTCATCATGCGAAGTGTTCGGTTGAGATCGTACGACGACGCGAGACAACGTAAAGTGATGGGCTTGCGCTTAGGCGGGTTTATGTCAGGCCGGGCAATTGCAATAACGGTTGGGGCTTTGTTTCGGTTTTGACGTGGCAGGGTAGATACCGGTCAGTAGCTGCGATGAAATCAATTCTGGCGCAACGCTGCCGCGCTCCATCATTCTTCGGCGAGGCGCCCCCTTGCCATCATTTAGAAGATCGAATAACGATCAATCAACTTCGTAATGAGGTTCCTTAACTATTAACCGGTGCAGGTTCTTCGGAAGTTGCACGATGGCCCGTCATCTTCTCGATATGTATACGATAGAAGATTGGGTTTAATGAGTGAAGTTGGTCCCGGTGCTCCTGTGAGATGTAGGCCGGCTCCCACCAAATTGCCCGCTTTTGTAGAATCGAGAGCGCACGCTGGCGCGCATGTTCATATTTCGGTTCGTCAGGTAATTCTTCGTATCGGCCGAACACAATAATACTCATCCATTCGGTGTCACTGATTACTTCATCTACCTCGACACAAACCAACGGATTGGCGCGCATCCATTCGACCTTTTGCCCCAGGGTGGTGAATCCGTAAAGGTGATCATCATCAAATGCGAAGTTGATGGGAACCGCATAAGGTTGGCCGTCGTGCGCGCACGCAAGTCTTCCGACGCTCGCTTTTTCTAACGCGGTGCGACATTCATAAAATGTCATCTCATGAATAAACATCAGAACAAACCTCGATCATAGGAAGGCGTTCCATGATTGGTTAAATCGGCAATCGCCGTTCCGTCGAGCATGCCATTTTTTCGGTGGATTGGATGACGAAGCAACTCCGAAGCTGCTCAATTTTGGGGAAACTCACGCAGGTAGTGCGTTAAAGCTCGCGGTCCCTCGTAGCAACTCAACCCAGGTAAGGGCTGACTCAAGAACTACTGGATTTCTAAGGCGTTTTGCGTCGTCTTTACTCTCAATCCTCAAACCTTCACAGGCACAGCCGTTGCTGATTCAGGGTCTTGGAAGGAAAACTCCAATGCGGAACCAAAAGAAATATACAAACGCGACATTCACCAAACGAGTCGATCATGAAGCAGGACGCCACCACACATTAAGAGCCTCAAGCGAGCCCGCGACATGTAAAGACTGCGGAGCCACCTATGCCAATCGCCGCTGGACGGCCGCAGATTCAGATTCCGGAAATGAACGGGAGAAACACTGGAGGCCGGCACGGGAGACAATTTGCCCCGCCTGTGAGCAGCAGCGCAGTGGCGAACCGCGTGGGTTTGTTTATCTGGATGGCGACTTTTTCGTCGCGCATCATGAAGAGATCGAGCAACTTCTGAACAACGAAAGCGAAAGAGCCGCGGTGGACAATCCGTTGGCTCGCATTATGGAGGTGAAACGTGGGGATGGCCACAAGCTTACGGTAAGTACGACAACCGAGCACTTGGCGCAACGCCTGGGCCATGCGCTTGAGAAAGCCTACGGAGGCACCGTGCAATACGATTTTTCGCACGAGAACAAACTGGCGCGGGTGAGCTGGTTGCGCGAGTGAGTTGGTTAACTCCCGATTCACAGCTTTGAGGTGAGGGCGATGACATCAACACCAGCGGCAAGCAGAGTGGTGAAGGCAGGCGAGGTCCACATCCGGGCCGGCTCAGCTTTACTTCACGGCGAATTGAAGGTTCCAGAGTACGCGACTGGAATCGTCTTGTTTGCACACGGCAGCGGAAGCAGTCGGCATAGCCCTCGCAATCATTATGTCGCCGGCGTTATTCGCGACGCCGGAGTTGGCACACTGCTATTCGATTTACTTACGCGCAGGGAAGAAGAAATCGACAACTATACTCGTGAATTTCGCTTTGACATCAATTTGCTTGCCTGGCGTCTAATCGGCGCAACCGAATGGCTCGCCGCAGAGGAGGGAACCAAACATTTACGCCCTGGCTATTTCGGGGCGAGCACCGGAGGCGCCGCGGCTCTGGTCGCCGCTGCTGAGATGGGACGAAAGGTGGGGGCTGTCGTCTCTCGAGGCGGCCGCCCCGATCTGGCGGGTTCAGCGTTGCCTCGTGTCAAGGCTCCCACCTTACTAATAGTCGGAGGTCTTGATGGACCAGTCATTCGGATGAATGAAGATGCTTACGCAAAACTCCGATGCGTAAAGGAGTTGCAGATCGTACCAGGTGCTACGCATCTCTTTGAGGAGCCGGGCAAGTTGGAAGAGGTCGCCAACCTCGCCGCGAAATGGTTTCTAAAGCACTTGCAATGACGACGAGGAGGTAACCATGCAATTTGCAAACAGAATCAACGCGGGACGCGCACTGGCGAAGAAGCTCAATCACTATGCTAATCGCTCGGACGTTGTCGTGCTGGCTCTGCCCCGTGGTGGCGTACCCGTCGCTTATGAAGTGGCCCGTGCTCTCAACGCTCCGCTGGATGTGTTTCTGGTGCGAAAACTTGGCGTGCCCGGTTTTGAGGAGTTGGCAATGGGTGCTATCGCAACGGGCAATGTGCGTGTCCTGAATGAAAACCTCATAAAGGATTTGGGAATTCGTGATGAATGGATTCAGCAGGTTGTTGCACGTGAGCAGCGCGAACTTGAACGACGCGAAAATCTCTACCGAGGCGCTTCTGCACCGCTAAACGTGAGCGGCGGCACAGTCATCATTGTAGACGACGGCTTGGCTACCGGTTCGACGATGCGGGCCGCCGTTAAGGCGCTTAAGAATCTTGGACCAGCAAGGATTATCGTCGCGGCGCCGGTGGCGGCACGAGAAACTTGCGAGTCGTTCAAGACCGACGTGGATGCAACCTGTGTTTGCGTCATGAGCCCGGAACCATTTGATGGCGTTGGGCGATGGTATAGAGATTTTTCACAAACCACCGACGAAGAAGTTTGCTATTTGCTGAAACACGCTAAAGACCCTCCACGCGAGCATGCGGCTTGATGGAGCAGCGTTGAGGATTAGCCCGTGCTGGAAGAAAGCACAGTCCTATTAACTGACGTCGTTCAGGAAGCCGCACAACCGCTGGTTGGCGAGGAAGATGACTATGACCCACTCGTGACGCTTGTAGGCGATGCTTCGCTGGTTCTGATTGGCGAAGCGTCGCACGGAACCCATGAGTTTTACCGAGAGCGAGCTCAAATCACAAAGAGACTAATAAAGGAAAAGGGCTTTACGGCGGTTGCTGTGGAAGCCGATTGGCCTGACGCCTATCGGATTAACAGATATGTGCGCGGAACCAGCAGCGACGCCGACGCGGTTGAGGCCTTATCAGGATTCAAGCGTTTTCCTTCATGGATGTGGCGCAACGCGGATGTACTGGACTTTGTTGGCTGGCTGCGAACGTACAACGAGGATCTCCCCGCCTCGGCAACGAAGGTCGGCTTCTATGGCCTGGATCTCTACAGCCTGCACACCTCGATCGAGGCCGTGCTTGATTACCTTGACCGCATAGATCCCGAAGCTGCTCATCGTGCGCGTGCTCGCTACGCTTGCTTCGATCACTTCGGCAAGGACGAGCAAGCCTATGGATACGCGACAGGCTTAGGCATTTCCGAATCCTGTGAAGACGAAGTCGTCAGTCAGCTCCTTGAGATTTACCAGAACTCGGCGGAATACGCCTGGCGCGATGGTCGCTTCGCTCCCGACGAACATTTCTATGCGACCCAGAACGCTCGCCTGGTGATGAACGCTGAGCGGTATTACCGTTCGATGTTTCGCGGACGAGTCTCTTCTTGGAATCTGCGGGATGCACACATGGTTGAGACTCTCGAATCGTTGCACGCGTTTCTCCACACTCAAAATTCTCATTCAAAGGTTGTGGTTTGGGAACACAACTCCCACCTCGGGGACGCGCGTGCTACGCGCATGGGTCAGGAGGGAGAGTGGAACGTCGGACAACTCGTGCGTGAACGGCATCAGGATGATGCGAAACTCATCGGATTCACAACCTATCAAGGCACCGTCACCGCAGCTTCCAATTGGGATGCGCCGGCGGAACGCAAGCGAGTTCTACCTGCGCTGGAAGGCAGTTACGAAGCGCTCTTCCACGACACAAACATCCCCCGGTTCATGCTCACATTTGGCGAGACAGATCATGTTACTGCGGCGCTTCACGAGCCCCTACTTGAACGTGCTATCGGCGTGATCTATCGCCCGGAAACTGAGCGCGCCAGCCACTACTTTCAAGCTCACCTATCGGCGCAATTCGACGCAGTACTGCACTTCGACGAAACGCGTGCAGTCGAGCCTTTGGAACGCACCTCGGAATGGGAAGCCGGCGAAGTGCCTGAAACATTTCCCACAGGAATTTAGAAGGAGAGTTAATAATGAAAACGAAGAGAATTCCCACAAGCGAATGGCCGAAGTTCTTTGACAGCTTCAGTCGTCAACATGAAGGCTGGCTGGCCACGCTCGAGATTTTCGCAACCGAGATCGGGGCGCAAGTCGAGGAACGTGAGCTGGCATTGGAAGGGATTGTCGATGAGTGGGACGAAGCGCTTGGCAACCAAATTATTATCATGATGGGCGCGAAGCCCGACGATCACATAACCCACACTATTGGCCGCGCAACTAACGTGAGCCTGGAACAAACAGACGAAGGAGCGGATGTGGCGTTGGCGATCACATCTGAGGGCGGAGCGGTGGCTTTATTGCGTTTTCGTTCACCGACGTTGCCGGAAATGGTTGATGGCATCGTGCATGAAAAGCCCCGACTATCCGTGTAAAGACGAAAAGGTCAACGATGCTCTCCGACAAGAGATGGAAGCAGTTCGTCGCTTTCTTTCTGCTCCTGGTCACCGCAGCGAGTGCAAATGCGACTATGCCGGACAAACGCATTTCCAAGCGCACGCAGCGCCAGGAACTCCCGCTCGAAGAGCGCTTCGAGGCCGAGCAGCTCTTAACGAACCTTGGATACTGGACCGGACCTGTTGACGGGGATTTCGATGCTGGTTCGCGGCACGCTTTGATCGCGTTTCAAAAGGTGGAAGGTCGACAGCGAACAGGCAAGTTGACCAGGACCGAACTTCGAGCGATCCGGTTGGCCACGCGTCCACTTCCTCGGCGAACGGGCTATGCCCACTTCGAGATTGATCTGAGTCGCCAGGTTCTATTCATTGTTGATCCGGCGGGCTCGGTTACTCACATTCTTCCGGTTTGTACCGGGGATGAAAAAACCTACTTAGATCATGGGCAAACTCATAAGGCTCATACGCCCAGAGGCACGTTTAAAGTATTGCGAAAAATAGCTGGATGGAGACTAAGTTCTCTTGGTTTGCTCTATTACCCTAACTACATCCACGAGGGAATTGCTATTCACGGCAGCTTAGCCATGGCGGTTTATCCGGCTAGCCACGGTTGCATTCGGATACCTATGTTCGCCGCAAAGAAGTTAAGTGAGATGACAGCGATTGGTACCGAGGTAATCGTTTACGAAGGTGAGCTTGCGACAATTTAACCTCTAAGCGTACTAAGAACGCGCGATCTACCAGGAGGCACCCACCCTCACCGCTTTCCAGTTCGCCGCTGAGGAAACTGGTTCCCGGCTGCCCTCTGCTTTCCTTGCACATAAACGAAGAACTCCGTTGACAGGCTATTCCCCGCAGGCGGCCCGAGTCTTATGGCTCTTGCTTCCTCATCACCTAACGCAACCTTGAGCGCGGTTTTGTGATGAATTGAATTACGACGATGTTTTCTCAACACCGACCTATGTTTTCAATGGCGCACTATCTCGCTGGAAGTCCTTCGCCCGAGGGTCTTTTCGCGAAAGTATCGGCCTCATTGGTTTGACGTGCGTGGACACTAGGCCAAACTGGCGGGACAATGTCAGGTCAACGGAGATCACAAACATGGCCGGAACATTTTCATGTGCGAAGAGTTTTAAAGTGGTCGGACATCTGGCACGATGACAGGAAGCTCGAAGAAGCTCCGCACCCCACAGTTCCGGCGGAATCACTTCACGAAAAGGTATTGCTCATGATTGCAGAACAAGAGGATGGGAAAACAATCGAACCATCGACTACCACCATGCAAGGCATTTTTTATTTGGTACTGCCAGTGCTGGTGATCGTTGGCGCGCTCATCGCTTACAAGAGTTCAGCGGCGTTGGCCGTGATTGGAAAGGTTTCCGAAACCGGAGTATTTACTCCGCGCGGTAACGTCATTCCGGCGGTCGGCGCTTCGGAAGCTGGCTTGGTGACGCGAACGCTGAACTATTTTCTTGTGATTTGGCCGGCGCTGCTGTTTGGCATTCTGATCAGTGGAGCTGTGAGCACGTTTGTCTCTCCTCAATGGCTAGCGCGCTTGTTGGAAAGGCGTTCGTTGCGTTCGCAGGCGATTGCGGGACTTGCTGGAGCGCCATTGATGCTGTGCTCTTGTTGCGTGGCGCCAATTTTTACCGGCGTGTACGAGCGTTCCGCGCGACTTGGACCATCGCTCGGATTGATGATCGCCGCACCGGCGCTGAATCCTGCGGTATTAATTCTGACGTTCATGCTCTTCGACTATAAGGTAGGAACGGTGCGCCTCGGCGCGAGCATCGCTGCGGTGCTGTTCACCGGATTGATCGCTGACCGGCTGCTTGGTAAGACCAAGGTCACGTGTGACTCGGATGATTGGCAAGCAGAACGCCGACCCGCAGACTTCGTCCATTTTTTGCGCGCCTGCACCCGAATCGCGCTGCGATTGACTCCGGTAATAGTGATCGGAGTACTACTTTCAATGCTCATTGTGCAGATGATTCCAGTGCGAACATTTGACTCGACTGCCGCGAGAGTACTGGCCGTCGTTGTTGTTGCCGCGTTTGCTGTTCCGCTGGCTTTGCCGACCTTCTTCGAGATTCC
>Ga0079218_10000363_pt1 | contig 13034 bp, 3 predicted proteins | sample NCCompost_FD_77181 | JGI IMG/M metagenome (GOLD analysis project Ga0079218, IMG submission 77181) | Agricultural soil microbial communities from Utah to study Nitrogen management - NC Compost | ecosystem: Environmental > Terrestrial > Soil > Agricultural land | place: USA: Utah | collected... | reverse complement strand
TCCCAGCGCGCCCCAGAACATCGGCGGCGACACCAGGGCCCGCCCGCTGACATCGCGGTCCGGGGCACTCTCGGGGCCCGCCTCGATCGTGTGCGCGCGCTGGCCGAGCACGTACGGCGACAGCAGCGCGAGGTCGTAGCGCGGTGCCGGCAGATCCTGGCGGCCGTAGGCCAGCAGCAGCGGCGCGGCGTCGCTGCGGAAGAAACGCACCGCGTACGACGGCACGAGCAGTGTGGCGCGCTCGATCGGCAGCGGCTGGTTGTCACCCTCGTCGATTTCGATGACCACCTCGCCCGCCAGCGCCCGCGGCACCCGCAGCTTCAACGGCGGCGCCGCTGTCGTGTCGTCGTGGTGCTCCCAGGATCGCGTCTGCGCCTGCAGTGTGGCGGTCCGGTGCTTGCGGTCGGGCGGCAGCAGCACGCCGATGCGGACGACGCGCTGAAACACGCGCGCCCGCGTCGTCAGCACGAGCTCCGTGCCGGTCAGCTCGCGGTACGGAATCGGCACGAGGTACTCCGACGCGCCGGCCCGGGCCCGCGCGGCGGGCGACGGTTCCCGGCGCTCGAGCCGAAGGTCCAGCACGATCGGTTCGTCGCGCTGCTCGAGCAGGTAGGGCACCTGCAGGCCGTCGCGATCGAGAATGCGGACGTCGCCGAAGGCGCCGCTCTGGGAGGCGGTGTGCGCCAGTGCCGCCGCGTCGAGCGGCACCACGGTCAGCCCCTGCGGTCCCGGAGGAAGGTTGCGGACATGGCGGAAGTCGCGCAACGCGAGCGCGGTGCCGCGAGCCGGCATCGGGGGCGCCTGGGCCGGCGGTGCGGCGACCTGCGGCGCGCGCTCGGCGCCCCAGACGGCGCGGCTCACGGCCGGCGGAATCGACCCGCGCATCGCCTCGAGATCGTAGCGCGGCGCGTCGGCGCGGTCGTTGCCGTATCGCGCGATCAGCGTGCCGGGTTGGCCGTCGAAGTAGATCCACGGCAGCTCCGCGAAGACGGCCGTTACGCCCTGCAGGTCGATCGGCGGATTGTCGCCGTCGTCGAACACCAGTTCGAGCTCGGGCTCGGTGGGCGGCTCGATGAACACCTGGAGCGCTTCGGCGGTCTGCCCGTCGCGCACGACCCTCCGCAGCCGCGCGCGGCCGATCGTGACGGGCTCCACCTGTCCACGGCGCGTGGTGAGACGCGCTTCCACTACGCGGACGTCCCGCAGCAGGTGGCCGCCCCCGACGGAGAGCTCCAGCGTGTCGATCGGCAGGTGGCTGCCCGGAAGGCGCACCCGAAAGCGGCTGCTTCCCGGCTCGGCGGTCCGCCGTTCGACCTGCAGCGGCACGCGCAGCACCGCGGTGGTGTGCACCGACACCTGGCGGAACGATCGGGCCGACGTGGGCAGGCCGGCGCGCGCGCTGTTGGTGTCGTCCCACGTCACGCGCAGGTAGCGGACGGCGCTCGCCCCGAAAATCAGGTTCGTCGATCGCAGCCCTTCGGCGGGCAGGTCGAACGCGGTCCCCTCGTCGATGAGCAGGGTCCAGTGGACACGGTCGCCGCTGCCTTCCAGGCGGAACCGCTTGAGGAACGGCGCCGGGATCCCATCCAGCGTCACGCCGGTGAGCGACGGCACCACCTCCTGGAAGTCCACCTCGAAGCCGCTCGTGGTCTTGGTGGCGGCAATCGCCAGGATCGCCCCGTCGATCACCCGCTGCCCCTCGAACGGCGGCGGCACGAACAGGAACGGCACCTCGACTCCCGCCTCGGTGTAGAGGCGCAGATCCGCCGGGCCCTGTGACACCAGGCGCCGCATCGGCATCGTGATCTGCCGGCTGGAGACCGCCTGCGTGCCAGCCAGCACGGCGGCGTCGAGATCGAGCCGCTGCGGGCCGGACGCCGTCACGGTCACGGTGCGCTCGTGGCGGAAGCTGCCGGGTGATGCGGGTTGGGCGTCCGCGGCGGCGACGGCCGCCAGCAGCATCAGCGCCGCCATCGCGGCTCGCGTCATGACGCGGACTCCTTCGGCGCCAGCACGTACTTCTGCAACACGAGCGAGACGAGCGCCAGCGAAATACCCAGCCCGAGGAAGGCACCGACCCGGTAGAGACCTTCGAGCGAGCTCAGGTCGTAGAGGAAGCACTTGCAGGTCGTCACCGTGACGAGCGCCACGGCTGCCACCCGCGCCGCCTTGGCCCCCGCGATGATGCCGGCGGCCAGCAGCAGCATGCCGAAGATCAGCCACGCGATCGTGTAGGTGAGGTCCTGCTGGATCGTGACGCCGAAGCGGAACACGATCTCGGGCCCCGTCGCGTAGAAGTCGGCGATCTCGATGTTGACGAGGAAGAAGAGCACCACCACCGCCGCGCCCGGCAGCACGTGGCGGGGCCGCGGGAGGTCGCCGGACACGGCGTCGTCGGTGCGCGAGAACCACCACGCCGCCGCGCCCATCGCCGCCGCGGCGAGCACGTAGGTGTAGAGGTACCAGTTGACGATGCGCATCGCGCCGCGCGGCTCGTAGAGGAACACCTCGGGGTTGAGCACGAGGCGCGCGAAGACCGCCGCCAGCAGCGCCATCGACGCGAAGAGCAGGCCGCGGTGCGGCACGCGGGTGAAGAGCCAGGCGAGCGCCGCGCCTTCGAGGGCCCAGCCGAGGGTGATCCACTGATGCTCGAGCTGCATCGGGATCGCCACCGTGAGGAACGCCAGCGCGCCGCCGCCGACGAGCGCCAGCCGCCCCATGTCGCGCGCGCCGGCGCTCTCGAGGCGCAGCAGCTGGCGCAGGTGGATCGTCGTGACGAGGCCGATGACCACCGGTACGGCACCGACCATCCACGCGTAGCCGCCGTCGATCATGCCTTGCCGTCCCGCGAGCAGGCTGGCCGCCGCGGCAATGAGCGCGGCGACGTACGGATCCCGCGCCGTCCGGCTCCGGGCGCCGAGGATCAGCGGATAGATGGCAAAGGGCAGGTAGACCACCGCCGCGTGGAGCAGCAGCGCCGGCCACTCGCGGTCGCGCACGATCGCGGCCCCGCCGAGTGCCAGCGCACCGAGCAACGCCGAGGCCGGGCCGGCATTGGGCCATGCGAACTGCCGGGTGAGCGCGAGGAGCAGCGTGAACGCCACGCCGTGCGCCGCCAGCGTCAGCGCCAGCGGCGGCCCCGACGGAGCGAGGCCCGAGCCGATGGTGTTGAGCTCGGCGAGGACCACCACGATCGCGGCCGCGACGGCCGCGTGCATCGGCGCGCGGCGCATGATGCCGATGCTGGCCACCGCGTACGCGGCCAGCGCGCCGAACGCGGCCAGGCTCACTTCCGTCCACCCGGCCGGCTGCGCCCTGAGCCGCCAGGCGGACAGCACGACGGCGGCGGCCACGATGGCCACTTCATGAAAGCGCGGTTGGCGCGACGCGAGGGCACCGACGGTCATCGCCAGCGTCACCACGCCGAGGGCGCCGAAGAGCGGCCACGGCGGGATCGACCACTCGGGATTGATGGCGACGGCAATCAGGAAGAGGTGGCCGATGAGCGGAATCCAGAAGCCCTCGAGCGGCGCTTCACCGGGTGCCTCGGACAACGCGGCTCGCCGGGCGGTCCATGCGTGGCCGGCCACCATGACGAGCATCAGCCCGACGAGGAAGAGCAGCGACGGCAGCAGTCCGATGGCAGCGGCGCTGCGGGTCCACCAGACGAACAGCACGCCCCACGACACGACGCTCGCGCCGACCGAGAGCAACGGCAGCTTGCTCGCCGCGCTCTCCACGAACATCGCCGCGTTCAGGATGGCGAGCAGGAAGGCGAGGCCCCAGAGACCGGTCGGCGTGGACGGGCCGGCGGCGAGAAACAGCATGAGCAGGGTGCTCGCGAGCAGCACGATGCCGCCGGCGCCCCGCGGCGTCAGCGGCCGTTCCACGCGGCGCGCGATGGCCGGCACGCCGATGTAGAGCGCGCCGAAGGCGGCAAAGAGCACGAGGCCTGGGCCGAGACGCTCGGGCGTCAGGTGACGCAGCGACCAGACGGCCTCGGCGGCCAGCGTGAAGAAGGCGGCCACGTAGTAATAGGGGCCGGTGCGCGACGCGATGCCGCGCCACGCCAGCACACCGGCCATCGCGAAGAGCGCGGGGAAGAGGTGCCGCGGGTTCGCGGCCGCCGGCTCGATGGCGACGATCACGGGGAAGACGAACGTCAAGACGGGGGCCGCGTGGGTGGCCGCGATCCCGGTCGAACCAAGCGGCCGCTTGAAGCGCGACGCGATGAACGGCAGCGCGAGGAAGAACGCCACGAACAGTGCCACGAAGCCCACGACGGGCAGCGCGGCTCCGGGGGCATAGGACCGCGCGAGCCACGTGCCGAAGACGAGCGGGACGGACACGGCGGCCGCCGCGAGCATCTCCTCCCGCCGCAGCGCCAGCGCCACCGCGGCGAGGCCGACAGTGAGCACGAAGAGATACCCGAACAGGAGCGCATAGCGCTCCCCGAAGGCGGGCACGCTGGCAAGATAGACCGCAAACAGCACCGGCAGCGCCGACGAGGCGAGCGCCGTCAGCTCGAACGTGCCGTGCTCGTCCTCGGCATCGCCGCCGTCGCGCAGGCGCGCCACGGCGAACATGCCGAAGCCGACCAGCGGGAACACGATGAAGACCGCCAGCGCCAGCGGAATGTCGGCGGCCGACAGGAACTTCGCCGCCCAGCCCCACTGATAGAGCGTGGTGAACACGAGTGTGAGCACGCTCAGGATCGTCCAGCCGCGGCGGTACGCCACCCAGGCCAGGCCGACGTTGAGGAGCAGCAGATAGGCGAAGAGCGGAATCGGCCGGTTCTCGCCGGTGGACAGGAGCGCCGGCGTCGCAAAGCCGCCCAGCAGTCCGAGTACCGCGATGAACAACGATTCGCGCCGGATCGAGAGCGCCACCGCGATGGCCGTCACGAGCGACAGCAGGCCGAATGCCATCGTGGCCGGAATGAGATTCCACAGGGAGTGCGCCGCAAAGAACGTCGAGAAGAGCGTGGCGATGGCCGCCGCGTCCATCGCATTGGCCGTGGCCGGGTACTTGCGGGCGGCCTTGAGCTCGCAGGCCACGAGCAGGCCGATGCCCGCCAGCATGCCGATGACGACGCGCACGGGCGGCTGCAGCCAGCCGCTGTCGAGCGAGTAGCGCAGGAAGAACACGGCCGCGACCACGAGCGCGACGCCGGCAATGGCCGAGAACAGCCGTACTCCGACGAAACGCTCCCAGTCGAACGAGAACGCGGGCGGCGGCGGCTCGCTTGGCGGCGCCGGACGGCGTGGCGGCATCGGCGGCACCGGTGGCACGGCGGGCGCCGTGGCCGGCCGTGGTGGAGCCTGGGGCCGCGGGACCGCGGGTCTCGCGGGCGGCACGGGAGGTGGAGCTGGAGCCGCTGTTGGTGCGGGCGCAGGTGTGGGCGCGGCAGACTTTGTTGCGACCGGCAGTGTTACAGCTGGCGGCGGTGCGACAGGCGGCGCCGCGGCAGGACGCGCCGGGACGGGTGGCGCTGCGACGGGCGGCCGCGCTGACGCTGCCGCTCGTGTCGGCGGCGCCGGCTGCTCGGCTGCCGCGGTCTGGCGCGGCGCTTTCAGCAGGTGCTCGACGTGATTGGTGAGCGCGCGAATCTCGCTTTGCTGGTCCGAGAGCCGCTGCTCGAGTTCGACCACCCGGCGGCGCAGCCGGTAGCTGATCACCCACGAGATGATGGGCAACAGAAACGGGATCGAGAGGAGGGTCAGCCCGATTGCGATCATGGCGAGCATGGCTCCTGTGCTAATCACGGTATGCGCCTGCTACGACGCGTGCGTGAACTCCGACGCCAGTTGTGCGACCGAGACGTAATCGATCTTTCCTGTGCCGAGGATCGGAACCGAGGCCACCGGCACGATGGCGCGAGGAACGAAGATCTCCGGCAGGCCGCCGTCGCGCGCCGCGGCCGCGAGCGCCGCGCGCGTGGCGTCGCGCTGCTCGGTCACGAGCACGAGCTGCTCACCACGCTTCGCATCCGGCACCGCTACCACCGCGTGAATGACCGACGGCCACACCCGCGACACCAGATCCTCCACCGTGCCGAGCGGCACCATCTCGCCGGCCACTTTGGCGAAGCGCTTGGCGCGCCCTTTGATCGTGACAAACCCCTCGGCGTCGATCTCCACGATGTCGCCGGTGTCGTACCAGCCGCCGTCGGGCGGCTGCAGCATCCCCGGCACTTCGGCGCGGAGATATCCGAGCATCACGTTGGGCCCGTGCACGAACAGGCGGCCCCCTTCGTTGATCCCGGTGACCGGCTCGAGCCGGTGCGTGATGCCAGGGAGCAGGCGGCCCACGGTGCCGGCTTTGAAGTGCATCGGCGTGTTCACGGCAATGGCCGGGGCGGTTTCGGTGGCGCCGTAGCCCTCGAGAATCCGGATGCCGAACTTGTCGAACCACACGCGACGCGTTTCCGGCTTCACGCGCTCGGCACCGGCAAAGACGTAGCGCACCGAGTAGAAGTCGTAGTTGTCGGCCACGCGGGCGTAGCCGGCCAGGAACGTGTCGGTGCCGAAGAGAATCGTGGCGTTGATGCCATAGGCCAGCTCGGGCACCGTCCGGTAGTGCAGCGGCGACGGGTAGAGGAACGTCCGCACCCCGTTCAGCAGCGGCAACAGCAACCCGCCGGTCAGGCCGAAGCTGTGGAACACGGGCAGCGCGTTGAGCACCACGTCGGTGCGGTTGATGTCTACGACGGCGGCGAGCTGATGGCGGTTGGCGAGCAGGTTGCGGTGGCTGAGCACCACGCCCTTCGGCGTGCCTTCCGAGCCCGAGGTGAACAGCACGACGGCGGGCTCGCCGGCGCGGTCCGCGTCGGCGCGGCCGCGCGCGACGAACGAGCCCCACAGCGCGCGCAGCCTGGCGCCGGCCCCGATCTCGGACCGCAGATCCTCGAGGTAGACGATCGTCGCGACCGACTCGACGGCGGTCACGAGCGCCTCGAGCTTGGCCTTCTCGACGAAGCGCCGCGACGTCACGACGAGCGCGATCTCGGCGGCGCGGCAGGCCGCCTGGAGCGACGTGGTGCCGGTGGAGAAGTTGAGCATCGCCGGCACGCGCTGCACGGCCTGCAGCGCGAAGAACGTCGCCAGCGCTGCGCGTGACGTCGGCAAGAGCACGCCGACGCGCTCGCCCGCCCGGGTGCGCGCCGCCAGCACGGATCCGAGCGCGTAGCTGGCGGCAATGAGGCCGCCGTACGTCATCGGCTGCTGATCGAGATCGTCGGCGATCACGTGGCGGCGGCCGTGGTACCGCCGCGCCTCGAGCAGTGCGTCGAAGAGGGTGGTGTCGATCGGCGCCGTCGCGAACATCGACTGCACCATCTCGTCGGCGAGCGCGCGCTTGAGCGCGGCCCGCCGCGCGCGGCCGGTCACGCCCTCCGGCGTCTCGAGACGGCGCGGCGGCAGCACACGGATGCGCACGCGCGGGAAGAGGCGGCGGCGCACCTTGCTGCCGAGCCGCGAGAAGAACGAGGACTCGACCCCCTCGATGCGCACCGGCAGCAGCGCCGCGCCGGTGCGCTCGGCGATGATCGCCGGGCCCTCGTAGACCTTCATCAGCGAGCCGGTCATCGTCAGGCGGCCTTCCGGAAAGATGACGCACGCTGAGCCGCCTTCGACGGCGCGGATCATGGCGCGAATCGAGAGCGGATTGGTGGGGTCCACCGGCATCGCGTCCACGAGCGCCAGGAACGGGCGCGCCCACCACTTCGTGGCGATCAACGTATCCACCGCGAAGATCGGCCGGCCCGGCAGGAACGCGCCGAGCAGCAGGCCGTCGAGGAACGACGCGTGGTTGGCGGCAATCACCGCGTGCGGCATGGCGGCCCGCGCGTGCTCGAGGCCGCTCACCTGCACGCGGAAAAACAGCTTCAGCACGATCCGCATGGCGGACTTGACGAGCTGGACGCGGACGAACCACGCGGAGAGGATCGCCACCGGAATCGTGGCGATGCCGCAGAGCGCGAACAGCTCGCCCATGGTGAGCCCGCGTCCGAGCAGCACCGCGGCCACCACGGCGCCCGTGCTCATGGCGAGCGCATTGATGATGTTGTTCGCCGCGATCACGCGCGCGCGGTGGTTCGGCTCGCTCTCGTGCTGCAGCACCGCGTAGAGCGGCACGGTGAAGAGCCCGCCCGCCATCGCCATGAACACGAGGTCGGCCAGCACGCGCACGCCGCCCGGCATCTGGACGAACGCCGTCACTCCGGCGAGCGTGGCGCCGGCGGTGCGGCCGTCGCTCGCGCGGTAGAGATCGAAGGCAAAGAACGCCATGGCGCACGCGGCGCCGGGCACGAACCGCGCGCTCACCTCGCCATGGAGCAGCCGCTCGGCCAATACCGAGCCGATGCCGACGCCGACCGCGAAGAGCGCGAGCATCAGCGTCACGACGTGCTCGTCGGCAAACAGGACGTCCTTGGCGAGCACGGGCAGCCCCGAAACGACAGTCGCCCCGAAGAGCCAGAACCACGACAGCGCCAGGATGGGCAGGAAGAGTTCCGATCGCGCGGTGGTGTGCCGCAGCACGGCCATGGTGTCGTGCACGAGGCGCGGCCGCGGCAGATCGCCGCCCGCGGCCGGCGGCGCCGGCGGAATGAAGCGCGACGCCACGAGGCCGAGCACGGCGGCAAGCATCCCGACGCCGCCCACCACGAGCGCGCCCTGGTCGAACAGCACGACGCTGCCGCCGAGAATCGTGCCGAGCAGAATCGAGAGGAACGTGCCGGCCTCGATGAGCGCGTTGCCGGCCACCAGCTCGTCGTCGCGCAGATGCTGGGGGAGCAGGGCGTACTTAATCGGGCCGAACACGGTGGAGTGCGTGCCGAGGCAGAAGAGCGCGGCCAGCAGCACGGGGACGCTTTGCCGGGCGAGGCCCCACGCGCCCAGGGCCATGATGCCGATCTCGGCCACTTTGACCCAGCGGGCGATCGCCGACTTGTCCATGCGGTCCGCCAGCGTGCCGGACGCGCCCGAGAACAGGAAGAACGGGGCGATGAACAGGCCGCCCGCAATCATCACCAGCGTCGCGGCTGGCATGCCGGCGGCGTCGGCCAGACGGAACGTGACGAAGATCGCCAGGGCGCTCTTCAACAGGTTGTCGTTGAACGCCCCGAGGAACTGGGTGACGAAGAGCGGCGCGAACCGGCGCGTGGTCAACAGCCGCACGAGTGGCGATTGCATCTCTCTCTCCTGGCTCACACCGTGGTCACGGCGGCCCACGCGGCGGCAATCAGCCGCTCGGCGTTGGGCGCCTGCGCCTGCGGCAGCCGGCCGTAGGCGGCAAACGTCATCGGTTGCAGCACGATGCCCATCGCGAGCGCGCTCGCGAGGTTGGCGTCCTGCCGCGGAATTTCCCCGCCGGCCATCGCGGCCGACAGCACCGTGTGCATCACGGTGACCGGCGTCGGCGTGTCGGTCGCGAGCTTGCTCAACTGCCCGTGCTGCACGAACAGCAGGAAGTGAAACAGCGTCGGGTCGTCGTCGTGCGCCTGGCAGAATCCGCGGATCATCGCGCCGAGCTTTCCCCGAGCCGTGGGCTCGCTATCGGCGAGCGCCTGCAGCCGGCCGGCAAACGCGAGGTAGTGGCGTTCGAAGAGCTCCCAGACCAGCTCCTCTTTCCCCGCGAAGTGGCGATAGAGCGCACCTTCGGAAATATCGACGGCTTGGGCGATATCCCGCACGGTGGTTTCGGCCACGCCTTTCTTCACGAACAGGCCGATTGCCGCCCGTCCGATCCGCTCCTTGGTGTCTGTAAATCGATGTCTCGGCATTGGTTAGTGTTAGTGAGTAAACGATCATTCACATTGTGAGATCGACGACGCCCGGCTGTCAAGAGCCCTCGGCACCCACGGGCGGTCCGCGGTCAGAAAGGAGGTCGTTCCGTGCAGGGGCGTGTCGTTTCGCCGCCGCACGAGCGCGAAGGCGGCTCGTACCCCTCTTGATGTAGCCCGACTTGTGTAGTGTGCCGACCTCGGCCGCCTGTCTAGACTCGGCGCGCCCGTGCCCTGGTGGCGCGCGGCGAAATGGAGGCACGACATGCGGATGCGATTGGGCAGTGTGCTGACGCTCCTGGCGGTGTTGCTCGTCCCGGCCAGCACCTTTGCTCAGGCGTCGCTGACGGGAACGGTTCGGGACAGCTCGGGCGCGGTACTCCCCGGTGTGACGGTCGAAGCAGGAAGCGACGCGCTCATCGAGAAAACACGCACGGCAGTGACCGACGGCAGCGGCCAGTACCGCATCGTCGACCTGCCGTCGGGTACGTACAAGGCCACGTTCGCGATCTCGGGCTTCGCGACGGTGGTGCGGGATGCCATTTCGTTGTCGGGCACGTTCACCGCAACGGTGAACGTGGACATGCGCGTGGGCGGCATCGAGGAGACCGTCACGATCACCGGGGCGTCGCCCATCGTCGACGTGCAGAGCACGGTGCGGCAGGACGTCCTGAAGGGCTCCGTCATCACGGAGCTGCCCGCCGCGCGCAACATCCAGAACATCGCCATCCTGATCCCCGGCATGTCCGTCACGGGCGCGCTCGACGTGGGCGGCTTACGCAACGGCGCCGAGGTGAACAACTTCTCGGCGCACGGCGGCCGCATCGACGACGGCCGGCTGCAGCTCGACGGCATGGGCGTGGGCGGCCCGACCGGTGGCGCGGGCGCGAACTCGGGCGGCGGCGGCACGAGCTACTTCCAGCCCGACATGGGCAATGCCGCGGAGCTCGCCGTCACGACGTCCGGAGCGCTCGGTGAAGCCGAGTCCGGGGGGCCGGTGATCAACGTGATCCCGAAGTCGGGCGGCAACACGCCGGCCGGCGCGGTCTTCTTCAACTTCTCGAACAGCGGGCTGCAGGGCAGCAACCTCACGCCGGAGCTCGCGGCACAGGGCACGCGGCCCGCCAGCGAGGACCTGATCACCATGCGCGACTTCACGGCCTCGATCGGCGGGCCGATCGCGCGCGACAAGGTGTGGTTCTTCGCCAGCGGCCGCACCAAGCGCACCGAGAAGAAAGTGCCGATCATGCTCTACAACAAGAACGCCGGCACCAACGCCTGGCTGTACGAGGCGGACCCCTCGCGGCAGGCGTTCAACGACTCGGTGACCCATGCGACCAACGTCCGCCTCACGTGGCAGGCCGCGCAGCGTCACAAGCTGAATCTCTACGTCGACGAACAGTGGCTCAAGGACAATCACGAGGGCGGCGGCACCGCCACGGTCTCGCCCGAAGCGTCGGGCACCGCCGACGCCTATCCGCAGCATCTCGTGCAGGCGGGCTGGCAGTCGCCGTGGACCAGCCGGCTGCTGCTCGACGCCAACTTCTCCGCCAGCGTCTACGACTACGGCGGCCGCGAGCGTGAAGGCAACGACACGCGCGACCTCGTACGGGTCACCGACACCGGCATCCAGAGCGGCATCCAGTCGGTCACCTACCGCTCGATGAACTGGCAGGAGAACCACGCGTTCGTGCCGCGGTGGAAGGTGGCGGGGGCCTACGTCACCGGCGCGCACAGCTTCAAGGTGGGCTACACCGGCTTCATCCAGGAGCAGGACAACTACAACTACACCAACACCAACGACGTCTCGTACACGTTCCGCAACGGCCTCCCGCAGTCGTTGACGATGGTGGGCGCCAACCCGATCCGGTTCCGCTCGCGGGCCTTCAGCCAGTCGGCCTACGTGCAGGAGCAGTGGACGCTGAACCGGCTGACGCTGCAGGGCGCGGCGCGCTACGACTTCGCGCGGAGCGTCTACCCGCACCAGACGTTCGGGGGCAGCAAATTCCATCCTCGAGTGCTCGATTTCCCGACCGACACCGAGGGCGGCATCACCGGCTTCCACGACATCAACCCTCGCATCGGCGTCATCTTCGACCTGACGGGCGACGGCAAGACGTCGGTGAAGTTCAACGCCGGCCGCTACACCGACTCGGCGTCGAGCGACGGCCGGTGGACGCTCGGCAACCCGTTGAGCCGCATCCAGACGACGGTGGCGCGGAACTGGACCGACAGCAACACCAACTTCACTCCCGATTGCGACCTGCTGAACCCGCTGGCGCAGAACCTCACCGCGGTGGGCGGCGACATCTGCGGCGCGTGGAACAACAACACGTTCGGCACGGAGGTGTTCAGCACCACGTACGACCCCGACATGTTCAAGGGGTGGTACACGCGCCCGATGGACTGGCAGCTCGGCGGGTCGGTGCAGCGGCAGATTCTGGCGGGCATGTCGGTTGAAGTCGGCTACCACAAACGCTGGGCCGACAAGTGGACGCTGGTAAAGAACACGCTGAACTCGCACGCCGACTTCAACCCGTACTCGGTGACGGCGCCGTCGGATCCGCGGCTCGGCGTCGCCAGCGGCCGCGTCATCGACGACCTGTGGAACATCTCGCAGGCCAAGTTCGGCCAGATCAACAACGAGACGATCCTCGAGAACAACATCCCCGGTGTGAACCGGCGCAACTGGTGGCAGGGCGTCGACTTCAACGTGAACGCGCGTCTGGGCGGCCTCACGCTGCGCGGCGGGGCCGTGCTCTCGACGGCCGGCGACGACTGGTGCTCGTATATCGAGAACGGCTACTACGGCACCGGCATCCCCGAGGGGCCGAGCCTCCGCAACTGCAACACCACCTCGCCGATCCAGAAGGAGTTCAAGGGGCTCGGCAGCTACACGCTTCCGAAGGTCGGGGTGCAGGTGGCGGGCACGTACACGAGCCGCCCCGGCCCGCCGAAGGCGGCGAACCTGCAGTACACCGCGGCCGAGATCGCGCGGACGCTGGGACGTGCGCCGTCGGGCGGCGCGCAGACGATCACGGTGAACCTCTTCGAGACCAACGAAGCGTTCTACGAGAGCATCGGCACGCTCGACCTGCGGATTGCCAAGCTGGTCCGCTGGGGGCGTATGCGCGCCAACCTCGGCATCGACATCTACAACGCGCTGAACTCCAGCACCGGGCAGACCTACAACGGCACCTACACGCTGGCCAACCCGTCGCTGTGGGGGACGCCGACGCTGATCATGCCG
>Ga0079218_10000362_pt1 | contig 13038 bp, 11 predicted proteins | sample NCCompost_FD_77181 | JGI IMG/M metagenome (GOLD analysis project Ga0079218, IMG submission 77181) | Agricultural soil microbial communities from Utah to study Nitrogen management - NC Compost | ecosystem: Environmental > Terrestrial > Soil > Agricultural land | place: USA: Utah | collected... | reverse complement strand
TTACATCGGTTCCGCCTTCTCCTGTTCCGCCTCATCATCGAAAGCACCATCAGGTGATGGGGTTAGTCCGTGACTTTTGGCTTCCGAACCACCTCCACTCTCTTCTTCCCGCAAAACCTCATCATCAGTAGCGTCCGACTGACGCTCGGCCTTGAGTTCCTCAGTGCTTTTTATCGACTTAGCTTTCTCCTGTTTCGACCCCTGCATATTTACACTCCTAGTTTATTAGCACCCTGATCAAAATCACCCCTAAAAAGGCATAAAGCCCGGCCACTAAATCATCGGCCATTATGCCCACTCCTCCATGCATCCCTTCGAGCCTACGAGCGGGATATGGCTTAACTATGTCGAAAAGGCGAAAAAGAATGAATGCCGCTACGACTGTTGTAGCATCTTCTAACAACCAGAATGTTGCCGGTACAGCCGACAACGAGACCAATTGCCCTGCCACCTCATCGACCACCACTTTGCCTGGATCCTTGATCCGAAGCACCTGCTCCGTGCGCGACGCCGCCCAAGTACCTACTAGAGTGACTGTCACTATGATGGCAAGCTGAACCAGAAGAAAGCTGCTAACGTGAGCTCCGGGCGGAACATTCGGAAGAGGAAACCACAGTCGATGAAGAGTGAGATATAAGCAGACCGCTATTAGCGAGCCCCACGTGCCCGGAGCGAGCGGCAAGTAGCCGACACCGCAAGTCGCGATTGCGAGAGCGAAGATATCTTTGGCTGAACGTGTAGTCTTGGTTCTAAGAACAGCGCCGGAAGTAACAACTGGCGGGTTGAACTCATCACTGGATTCTTTGACAGTCGTCAGTTGTCCGTTGTCAGTAGTCAGTGGGACTTACCTCCTTAAGCTTTCACTTGACGAACGAGCAAACTGACAACTAACAACTGACTACTGACAGGCCTTTAAACAATCCTTCCCACGAGATCATATTCCTGCGCCTCGGTAATCAGAACATTTACGAGCTGACCCGGGATTGCAACAAAGTCTTCAGGCGCATCATTGATTAGCACACACCCGTCAATGTCCGGGGCCTGAGTTTCCATTCGTCCCTGCCAAAGCAGCTCGCTCTCATTAGCTTCCCCTTCAAACATCACAGGCACGGTTTGACCAACCATTAGCTTGTGACGCCGCCGCGAGATTCGCGACTGCTCTTTCATCAACCGATCACGCCGTTTCTTCGCAACCTTGTGATCGACTTTATCCGGCAAGTCGTACGCCGGCGTTCCTTCCTCATCGGAATAAGTGAACACCCCCACGCGATCGAATTCAACGTTCTGCACAAAGCGTAGCAACTCTGTAAAGTCTTCCTCTGTCTCCCCGGGAAAGCCGGTGATAAATGTCGTGCGGACGCCGATGCCGGGCACGCGCTCGCGCACGCGTTTGATCAGTCGCTCGAGACTCTCACGATTCCCACCGCGCTTCATCAGTCGCAGAACATTTTGAGATGCATGCTGCAAAGGCATGTCGAGATACTTAACCGCTTTCGGTTCATCTGCCATCACATCGAGGAAGGTATCGCTGATATGCGTTGGGTAGGTGTACATCACGCGCACCCATTCGATGCCTTCGGTGCGTGAGAGTTCTCGCAAAAGGCCGGCGAGGGCGTCAGCCTTACCGAGGTCTTCACCGTAACGAGACGAATCCTGGGCCACAAGTACAATTTCCTTGACGCCCTCTTCCGCTAACTGGTGCGCCTCCGCCACGATTGAGCCAAAGCGCCGGCTGCGAAAGTGTCCGCGCATTTGCGGGATGAAGCAGAAAGCACAAGGACGATCACAGCCTTCAGCAATCTTGAGGAATGCGTAGTGCTGCGGTGTCGCCAGGACGCGAGGAGTGGATTCGTCGTAAAGATAAGTGGCGCTCTGGTTCCCAAGTGGCAGGACCGGGAGAGCGCGCGTGTTGGTTTGTGGATCACAGACTGCCAGGATGTCATTGATCTGATTGGTGCCAATGAAGGCATCCACTTCTGGCATTTCAGCTTTCAACTCATCGCGATAACGTTCCACCAGACAACCGGCGACCACCAAACGTTTTGCACCACCCTCTGTCTTGAGTTTTGCTGCTTCCAGAATAGCCTCGATTGATTCCTGCTTCGCGGAATCGATAAAACCACAGGTATTTACTACTACTGTGTCCGCCGCGGACGCATCGGCCGTAATCTCGTATCCACTCGCTTTTAAACGCCCCATCATCACCTCGCTGTCGACGAGATTTTTGGGGCAGCCCAAACTAATAAATCCAACTTTGTTCATTGACTATTCTCTTCTCGTTCGGCGCGCGCCAGTATCGCTTCAATCTTGCTTAACTCGGATGAGGAAAGCTGCTCGGCGCCAAAACGCACGCGATTGTAAGCCCCCGTAATAATCACGGCTTCGCTTAGACCGGCACTTGTAGCAAACTCGAGCGGCGTTTGATCCGGAGCGCGTTTGAGACCTTTCTTAACAAGTAGCCTCGTCAGGCGCTCGTAAAACTCAATGGCTGATCGCTCAGAATCAAGAGACCGAGTCTTGCTCCTCAAGCCGCGCCAGCCGAGACGCTTGAAACGAATTAACAAGAACCCGATCCCGCCAAGCAAGGCCACCAGTAGCAGGGCCCAGATTGGCTGTTGCCACAGGGGCGAGGAAAGACGTTGCAGCCGGTCGATTGCTTTGGCAACTGTGTACTGATACTGCGTGGCTTGATTGTGAATTGAAGTCGCCAGGCTGCGCTGCTCCTGGCGGTCGTACCCCACGACATATTGAAACCACAATAGCTCAAATGCCTCGGCGTACTTTCCCAGCGCGGCGGTGAAACCCGCATGTTGAGGCTCAACGCGTCCGGCAGCCGGCGTCGGATCAAAAGTGACCCAGGCATTGGTTTCGGGAAAATAAACTTCGACCCAGGAGTGGGCATCGCTTTGTCGCACCGTAAAGACGTCTGCGGTCTCGTTGTACTCGCCGGGCAGGAAGCCGTTGACCACGCGCGTGGCGATACCTTCGCTACGCAGCATCACGGCCATAGCAGTCGAGAAGTATTCACAATGGCCGGCCCTGACGCGAAACAAGAAGTCCGCCAGCGGGTCGGCGCCCCCCGCTGTCATCTGCAGCGTGTATCCAAATTCTTCACGGAAGTGCGACTCAAAGGTCCTGGCAATGTCATAACGATTGCGTACGCCGGCATCACGAACAACCGTTCGCGCATAAGCACGCACGCGCGAGTCGAGCGATGGTGGCAATTTCAAGTATCGGTGATGCGACGGAGAGTACGGCTGCAAATCCCGCCGTAACACTTCGGCATCTGGTTCTCTGACGTCAGAGAAAGCCTTGTAGATCAACCGATCGAAATCGTGATGACGCGTCTGCAGAGATCCTTCACCATCCACACGCACGTACGGCATGTCTCCCTGGGTTGCCTGCACTCCGAGTGCACGCGGCGCAGCAAAGAGCACGGGCGAATTCATAGGCTCCAGAAAAACGGTCTGAGTCGTGAGCGCATGTCTCGCATCGGTAGTGCCCAACCGGAAGAAACCGCGATCACTCACCTTCTCCAGAAAACGCCGCGCCTCAGGGGACTTCCTCCAGCTCAGGCCGCTGAAGTCATCGAGAGCCACGCCGCGCCACTTGAGATCAGCCGTATTAAGCGCGCCGCGATCTTCGAGTCGCACGCGCATCACGACATCGTCATTTCTTTTCAGTTCGCCGATGGTTCCCAGAGAAACGCTTTCCGAGAAGCCGATCAGATTTGAGATTCCGCCTCCTCCCCTCGTAATCCCCGGAGACCCAGCGCGCGGCGCTACCAGGAACAGAGGCAAGGCAAGAATGACGATGAGCACAATCAACCCGCAGGCGACTACCGGAAGGCGACGCACAGCTACATTTCTCTTGCCGGCAAGACCTGTTAAGCGGCGAAACATACGCGTGTCCGGTGGAACCAGTAAACGTGTCTCCACCAGTGGCACACTGCGGCGCGCTTTTCTGATTTCAAAGGCGATCACCGTCGAGATGGCACAGGGCAAGTAGAGGCTCAGGCTAGCCAGGAAGATCGGACTTAAACTCAAACCTGCTGCCAGCAGAACTTCAAAGAAGGAAATCAGGTAAAGGAACACCCAATCGCGGTTTGATTTCACCTGCAGCAGCTTAACTGCCGAAAGAAACGTTATCAGGTGCGCGAGGGCGTTGACGCCGAATCGTTCGCGGACTTCTCCAATCGACCGTTGGTACTGCCAGTCTAGAAAGAAAAGGGGAATCGAAATCAGAACGATGACCAAGCCTACACGTTCGGATAACTGCCAACGGGAGCCTTCCGCCTTCCAGGCAAGAATGACAACGGCCACGAATGCGATCCCGAGACCAAAGTGCAAACCTCCCGCCAACATCAGCGCGAGCATGGCGCAGCTGATCATGGCGTAGGAAGAGGCTTTGAAATAGGTCTCGAAACTCATGTTCGTATGGTTGTCAGTTCTGCCTCAGGCGAATCTCAAAAAGCTTTGGCCACAGTTTGCCGGTAACAAAGAGCCGGTCGCCGGCAGCATCGTAAGCGATTCCATTCAGCACGCCTTCTTCATTGGTTGCCCCACTCGCCTCACGCAGCCCCGTAAGGTCGATCCATCCTTGGACGCGCCCCGTGTTGGGATCGATGCGCGCTATGCGCTCGTCGTGCCAAATGTTGGCGAAGATTTCGCCTTTGACGTATTCCAATTCGTTAAGACTGTCGATCACACGGCCGCCATCCAGCACGTTGACGGTTTTTCTGATGGCAAACGTTTCCGGATCAAAGAAGCGAATCCGATGGCTCCCATCGGTTAGAATCAATGAAGTCCCGTCCGTCGTAAGCCCCCAACCTTCGCCCGAATACTTAAACTCGCCGACCTTGTTGAGGGTCGCAGCGTCATAAATAAACCCAACTCCATGTTGCCAGGTCAACTGATAAAGTCTCCCTTTTAGCAACGCCAAGCCCTCGCCGAAGTACGGGCGCGGGACACTTACCTGGTGCAACACTTTTCCTGTTTGTAGTTCCACGCGCCGCAGCGAGGATTGACCTTCGCGTCCAGTGCTTTCCAACAAAACGCCATCCGTGAAGAGCAGTCCCTGGGTATAAGCTTCAGGGTCGTGCGGAAACACGTTGATGATCTGATACCCAGCCCTGGCATTCGCGTTTGCCGGTGGCTGGTTCGCGGGAAGATTCGCATTAGCTCCGTTTTGACAGCCGACATTTAGAGTTGCAACTACAAGCAGGAGGGCTAGTTCTGCACGGTGCCTCGCACTCTTCAATCTCGGGCGCATAAGTCTGCGGCACAGAGTCATTGAAGTATTGTGCGTGACAGGTCGAGAAAAGACAAAAGTGAAGACAAGATGGCCAGAGGCTCTGCGAAGTTAACACTCCCCCCAGCTTCCTATATAATCCGGACCGTTCGACTCCCCGCGTACTTTCCGCTCAGTACCACCGGCTGCTTTCCTATTTGTCCTTGTAATTACTTAGATGTCGGCTATAGGTACTGGAGCAGTTTATCCAAGGTAGCAAGCGGCCAAATATGACCAGACTCTGTTTTCTTCGCACACCCGGGTTAGTTCACATCACAAGAGGCCGGACTAGCTTTTTTATTGCCTGTCTTCTTGGTTTCTCTTCTTTAGCTTCAAGCAACGTCGTCGCCCAGGTTCCGACTTTTGCGGGGAACGCGCAGCACACCTCTAACTACTCCACTCCCGCCCAGTCCCTGAACAAAATCAAGTGGTCAACGAGCATCGATTTCAACAACACGACTCCGGCACACTACGGCTCACCCCTGATAACTGCAGGCAACACCGTGCTAGTGCCAGTTAAAACCGCCAGCAACGGCTTCAGGGTAGATGCCTTCGACGGCAACAACAATGGCGCAATGAAATATGTAATTGCGACGGATTACATCCTTCCTCTGCATAACTGGGTTCCCGTCTATAACCCCGTCATCACAACGGGATCGTTTGGCACCCGCCTGTACTACGCAGGAGCGGGCGGCTCGATCTGGCATATCGATAATCCCGATTCGAACACGCCGGGTGCACCGGTGAGAGAGGTCTTCTACACCTCGCTTGCGAACTATGAAGCGGATGCGAATGCTTTCAACGGCACCATCTTTGTTAACAGTCCACTTACCGCCGATGCCAACGGAAATATCTATTTTGGTTTTCGCGTTCAGGGAACTGCTCCGAATCCCCTAAACACGAGCCAGAGTGGGATCGCTCGTATTGACAGCAACGGAAACGGTACTTACGTTCTTGCGGGTACTGCAGCTAACGACATCGCCATTAATCGTGTCAGTCACAATGTGGCGCCTGCTTTGAGCAACGATGGCAACACGCTTTATGTGGTGGTGAAGTGGTCGACAAACTCGAGCTACGGTTACTTGCTGGGACTAAATCCGACCACTTTGGCGACAAAGTATTCGGTGTTTCTCAGAGATCCCCGCAACGGCAATCCGGCGTCGATCTCCGACGAAGGCACCGCGTCTCCCATGGTCGCTCCGGATGGCGACGTTTATTTCGGCGTGCTGGTCCCCAATAACGGTTCGCGTGGTTTTCTCTTGCGCTTCAGCGGAGATTTGTCGGTGACTAAGACTCCAGGCGCATTCGGCTGGGATTACACGCCGGGAATCGTGCCGGCTTCGATGGTGCCGTCTTATACTGGTCCCTCACCTTACCTATTGTTTTCCAAGTACAACGAATATCCCTTCGGTGACGGAAACGGCGTTAATCGAGTCGCCTTGCTCGATCCGAATGCTACCCAGATAGATCCCCACTCTTCAGCATCCGGATTGGTCGAGATGAGAGAAGTAATGACTGTAATTGGCCCTACTCCGGATGCTGACGTGAATCGCACCACGTTTCCCTTTGCGGTAAAGGAATGGTGCATCAACGCTCCGGCAGTGAACCCACCTACTAACAGCGTGTATTTCACGAGTGAAGACGGACGAAGTTATCGCTGGAATCTGGTAACGAATACTTTGGACCAAACTGTAGTGTTAACGCCGGGCCTCCTCGAGCCCTACGTCCCGACTGTGATCGGTCCTGATGGTACGGTTTACACGCTGAACGGAGGGACTCTTTTTGCGCTAGGACAAACTCCAGGCATCAACATCACAATTAGCTCTTCGTCGCCGGATATGCGAAGTGTGGTCGTTGGCAGCTCAATCACCTTTACAGCGACAGTTTCCGGCACCGCGTCCGCGCCGACAGGAACCGTCACGTTTACGAGTCTGACGTACAACGGAGTGGCACCGGTAACAGCCACCCTGGCTTCAAATGTTCCGATTGATGCTTTGGGACAAGCGTCGGTTATCACGTCGTCACTTGCGGCAGGCGGTGCTTTTCACGGCAGTCATTTCATCACGGCGACTTACAGTGGTGATGCAAGTCATTCTGGCTCGGCCGTGACGATGGTGCAGAAAGTTCATGCCAGCGCATCGACTCTGGCCCTCGTCGCGTCCCCTAACCCATCGAATTTTGGACAGACCGTGATAATCAGCGCAACTGTCTCTTCGCTGCCCGCCGGCGGCGGAACGCCGACTGGGATGATTACCTTCCAGGATGGAGCAACAGTTATTGGTCAAGCCCCCCTTGATCCTTCCGGTGTTGCCTTCATCACCAGGCCCAACTTAACTCCAGGAAACCACAATATCGTCGCGACCTACGCCTCGGATACATTGTTCGCGGCAAGCTCCGGCGGTGTTACCCAAGTCGTTCAGGTGCCAACTACAACTAACCTGAGCTCATCGTCGAATCCATCGAGCTTCGGTCAACTGGTTACGTTTACCGCGACGGTGGCGCCTCCAGGTGGAGTGCAAGGACCGCCCACTGGATCACTAAGTTTCAAAGAAGGTACGACCGTGCTCGCAACCGTTCCGGTGGACCCGACCAGCCGCGCTGTATTCAGCACGTCAACTTTGAGCATTGGCAATCACACCATCACTGCCGACTTCACTGGCACAACCGGATGGCGGAACAGCAGTGGAACGATCGTGCAAGTTGTGCAGGACGCACCGCTACTATTGACGGAAGAAAATAGCGAGCGCGCGGTGGCGCTCGACCTCGCAATCCAGACGCGCGATCCTTTTACTCTCACTAACCCATTCAACATGAGCCCCGACTTGCGCCGGCGGGTCTCACTCTTTGTTTGGCGCCTGGGGCTGTTGCCGGGCGACACTGCGGCTAATGTGACCGTGTTGGCAGAAGATGATGAAGGGCGGACCTACAACCTGCCGGTAGAATTTATTGGTCCCTTACCTGGCGTCCCGGAAACGACTCAGGTGGTTGTGAGGTTGCCGGACAGTATCGTGGGTGCGCCTCGCGATCTATGGGTGAAAGTGAGCGTGCACGGACCGGCTAGTAATCTCTGTATGATCTCGATTTCTGGGCCGTGATGAAATAATTAGATGCGATGGTGCCGCCTCCTCAGCGTTTAAATCCTGGTGTCGAGAAAAACAAGAAGCCCGCGAGAGATTCGCTTTCTCTAGCGGGCTTGTTAGTGTTAAAGGGCAAGGTTGGCGCAAAGTTCGATGACCTTGAGTAATAACTCAATCGGTCTGGGGCTTATCCACTTTCGTGATTCGTCCGATGACGAATCCGGCGCCGAATGTGAGCGTGAAAAGAACGAACAGGGGAACTAACAACACGATCGAGTTCCACAGCTCACCTAACATTTGACCTTTCTCCTTTCTGAGGTTTGGTTGCCAGGGGCTATGAGGTGGTAGGGCTGACTGCATACCCAATCTAGTGCAAAGAGCTTTGAAAGCGCAAGAAGTTCGTGCAAACCCAACAGTGCGTGGCGGTTGCACCAGGCTGCAATTTTGGGTGAAGGCCAAAGAATCAGTGAATGTCGGAGCCTGAACACCAATCCTTGACTGTCGTCACCGCCCGTCCTATGTTCCTAAAAGCAGAAATCGTACTTCGTAGGAAGCCCAAATGAAGTTAGTTCTGGCCATCTGTTTAATTCTGATCTCAACACCTTCAATAGCGGCTGGGCAACAGCGCAACCAGCACGCATCACTGACGCGGGCACAAACAAGAGAGGCTCAGCAGCGACTCTCTGAGCTTGGTTACTGGACAGGCGCGGTTGACGGACGACTTGATCCGGCGACGCGATCCGCATTAATCGCGTTTCAAAAATGGTCGGGCCGCCCAATCACCGGCCGGCTCACTCCCGATGAGCTGGAGGCGATTCGGGCCAGCACGCCGCCGGCAGCCAGGGAACTTGGATACGCCCACGTGGAAGTTGACCTCGATCGTCAGGTGCTGATGTGGATCAATGAACACGGCGGAGTTCGGGTTCTTCCTATTTCGTCGGGGAACGACAAGCCGTTCGTTGACGAAGGTCAAACCAGCATTGCCTATACCGCCCGCGGCAGATTTCTTGTTTATGACAAAGAAGTAGGTTGGGGTAATGGGCCGCTAGGATCGGTTTATTACGCCAATTTCATCAGCGGCGGCGTGGCGATTCACGGCAGCCCTTCGGTTCCCACTCAACCAGCTAGTCACGGTTGTATTCGAATTCCGATGTTCGCCGCTCGTGAGGTAAGCAAGCTGCTGCCGGTAGGAACTATAGTGCTGGTGTACGATAAGGTCTCGTTCGTTTCAGCAAAGCCCTGGGTCGAAAACCCGCAACTCAAGCAAGCCGCGTTATCAAATACATCTACCGAATGGATCGATTACGTGGCTGTGTCTAAACCGGGCGCGAAGTCTTCTGCAAAAAAGAAAGCTCGCCCGAGAATCATCCGCGCCTGAGCTTCAAGACATTCGGGCGCTTTTGGCTGCATCGCCCAAAACAATTCCGCGAAACAGTTCGCGGCTTGACCTGCTACAAGTAATACGATAGAACCGCCCGCGTTCAAGCTCTCGCAATTCCCTACTAGAAGGAGTTCTCCAAATGCCCAGAATCTTAGTCGCAGTCCTATTCCTGCTTGTCCTATCAACGTCCGCCCTGGCCCAAGACCCAGTTAAGGTCGATGGAAATCATTACAAGGTCGAGTTCGAGAACGACCAGGTGCGCGTTTTGCGGATTAAGGTGGGACCAGGAGAAAAGTCAATCATGCACCAACACCCGAACGCAGTGGCGATATTTTTGACGGATGTTAAGGGGAAATTCAGCTTCCCCGATGGTAAATCCGAGGAGGTCAGTTCGAAAGCTGGTGACGCGCGTTGGACACCGGCGATCACGCACTTGCCTGAAAATGCGGGCGACCAGCCGTTTGAAGTAATTCTCGTTGAGCTAAAGAGTAAGGCTGAAGCGAAGAAGGCTCACCATAGACGGAGATAGAGCAATTGTCGGTTCACATCAAAAGCCCGCTCGCGATTACCGGGCGGGCTTCTTTGACCAAGGCCGAAGCGGATGTGACCTACTATGACCGGCGCCGACCACCACAAAATTCTGGCTATAGGCTTTGCAGCCTTTGCGGCAATTCTCTTCTTTACCTTCTTGCTACTAGCACTCGTCAGCGTTGGGGTGTTCGTAGCCCTCGGAATCACTTTTGCCAACGAGTCCGGTGATCCAAATCAAGCTGGGGTCGGGATCCTCGGCGTAATCTTTACCGTGATCTTTTATGGTGGGCTGGGACTTGTTTGTGTTTTACCAATAGCCATGGCGAGCTGGCAGATGTTGAAGCGAAGGCCACGGGCTCGAGTTTGGGGAATCATTGCAGCGATCGTCTTGCTGCCGATAATTCCGCTCGGAACTATGCTCGGGGTTTATGGTTTGTGGTTTTTCTTCAGCGCCCAAGGCCGCAACTACAGTTGGGCCTAGCTCGTGAAGCGGCAAATAATCAGTCGAATCTACTGGATAACCCGAAATCTTGTAACCGGATGAATCTCCCACGCGGTAGCGCGCCAGTTGCCCGGATTGCGCGGCGCAGTATTTTCCGCTTCCTCCGCATGCCCGACGTCAAAATACAGCCAGCCTTCGAATTCACACCAGCGGTTTAGCAGCTGTCTTCGCAAAGAAGCTTCCGACCAATCCCATCCTCGATCAGCAGCCCAATCGTTAAAGTTCGGTGTCACCTCGAGGACTACTTGTTCGTTTTGAGGAGCGCCTCTTCGATTCGCTACCAGTATGTGAATGTCGCGGCGAGAAGGGATGAAACAATTAGTTGCTTCGGGTCGCGCGTAAGCGATATCGATCACATAACCCTGAATTCTGGCGGCCTGTTGCGTTGACCAGCGCGTACTATCGTCGCCTGGCTTCAACAGTTCACTCAGCGAAATTTGTGGATTGAAGTCTGAGGGTTCGGGGAGCGCTGTTCGGTTCTTCAACCGGTGAAGTGTGCGGGCCCTGGTCGTAAATGCTAAACCTGCGCTGGGGCAATTTCGCGAGAGAACCAGCAGCGACCCGGTGATAAGAACAGCGAAAATAAAAGCCAGCAGTATTCGAGTGCGGGAACTCACAACCCAATATTACCGTTCTGAACCGTCTCGCGGGCTTAATGATCGCGATCTCAACGCTTCAATCTTCAAGACTCTGGAAGGCCGACTCGCCGCACCAGGTCTTGAAAGCGCGCGTCGGAACGAAGGCTGTCATACTGCGTAGCAATTTTAAGATACTGTAGCTGGAGGTCGTGTTGCGAATACGACTTTTCAAGCAGGGCAAGCGCTTTCTGCTTATCACCGAGCATGGCATAGACCCCCGCTAGCTCGGCTGGTGAGACATATTCGTTCGTCGTGTTCAGCTTATGTAGGATTTGCTCAACTTCGTTTCTCCGGCCCGCGCCGGCCAAGGCCCAAGCCAGATAGCACAGACCGCCGGTCGTTTCACCCATCAACCTATTCGCTTTCTCGTGCTCGGTAACCGCCTGATCGTACATCCCCTTGCCCTCGTACATGAAGCCAAGGATTCGGTGCACTCCCGCGTTAGGCGGTTCCACCTTGAGCGTCTGCTGCATCAGTTCCAGAGCTTCGTCGTGGCGCTTCGCAAGCGACAAGGACCACGCCTGCCGCCGCCTCAATCCGGGGCGCAGCGGATCCAACTCAGTTGCACGCTTGTTCTCGGCCAGAGATTCCTCGTGTCGTCCCATCAAGGATAGATAGTCAGCGTAACGCATCCGGGCCTCGAGCAGGTTTGGATTCAACTCAATGGCACGCTTGAAAGCACGCTCCGCTCCTACCCAGTCCCACTCGTTGTGTTTAAGAATAGCCAGTACGATGTGCGCCTCAGGCAATGTCTCATCCAGCCGCAGCGCGTTCTGTGCCGCTGCTTTTGCCTTCGCATTGCTCTCTTTCGGGTCGAGTAAACTGTCATTTGCAAACCCGAGATGAATCCTTGCCACTCCGGCCCATGCGAGCGCAAAGTCTGCTTCCAACGCCACCGCTTGATTGAAGTAATCGAGCGCCTTCCTGGAATTCTCGACTCCGCCCTGTCTGAGATAGAACAAGCCGTTCAGGTAGAACTGATAAGCCTGCGTGTTCTCGGTCGCGCGCCTGGTTAGCCGTTGGGACTGAACACCGGTCAGCTGAGGGCGCAGCTTCTCGGACACATCGCGCGCGATTTCTTCCTGCACTCCTTGGATGTCCCCGCCGCTGCGGTTGTATTGGTCGCCCCAGACTTGCGTCCCACTCCGCGTATCCACTAACTCGACTCGCAGCTGTAAATCGCCCCCACGCTGCACGACCTTTCCCATCAAAAGCGCATCAACTCCCAGCTCCTTTGCCACTTGCTGAAGGTTAATTTCTTGCCCTTTGTATTTGAATGATGAACTACGCGCGATCACCTTGATAGTAGGAAGCTCCGAGAGGCGGTCGATCAAGGTTTCGCTGACCCCGTCGGATAGATATTCAAGGTTTGGGTTGCCGCTGACGTTGGCAAAGGGCAGCACCGCCACAGACCTGATGGCTTGGTCACGGTTAGCGAAGCGGGTGAAGTAAAGAGCTCCTGCGGCGGTCAGAATGAGGGTTACCAGCGCCACAGTCCAAGCGTGTTTGTGCTCATTGATTCTTCCGACCAGCGCGTTGGTGCGCGCCGCTGTGTGCCCGGTGCGAGACGGTGATGGCAATCCTTCCTTTAGCCCCGCCGGTCTGGAAAATGCCTCGTGA
>Ga0079218_10000361_pt1 | contig 13049 bp, 9 predicted proteins | sample NCCompost_FD_77181 | JGI IMG/M metagenome (GOLD analysis project Ga0079218, IMG submission 77181) | Agricultural soil microbial communities from Utah to study Nitrogen management - NC Compost | ecosystem: Environmental > Terrestrial > Soil > Agricultural land | place: USA: Utah | collected... | reverse complement strand
TTCGAGTTCCTGCGGAGGTTTAGATGCGAATTCTTTCGTCTCGGCCGGCTGGAGTCTTGCGCCGAGTGGCCCTTATGCTCGCGATCACCGCCCTCGCGAGTTCCGTCTCGGCTCAAAGCGGCCCCACCGGCGCGCTCAACGGTCGCGTCGTCGACCAGAGTCGCGCCGCCGTACCAGGCGTGACCGTCACCGCCACGCATACGGCGACGAACAGCGTCAGGACCGGCGTGACGAATGGCGAAGGCCTCTACACGTTGCCGGCCCTGCCGACGGGAACCTACGAGTTGACCTTTTCGCTCGATGGTTTCCGACCCGTACGGCGGCAAGGGGTGCTCGTTGAAGCGGCAGTACCCAGGACGATTGATGTGACGCTCGAAGTCGGTGGACTGAGCGAGCAGGTCACTGTACAGGCTGAGTCTCCAGTACTGCAGCGCACAACGCCGACGGTGACGCGTCGCCTGAGTTCGGAGGAATTGGAGTCCATTCCTTCCTCGACGCGCAACTTCACGCATCTGCTGACAGCGACCGCCGGCGTCAGTGCGGACATCCCGCCCGTCGGCAGCAATGACACCGGTGCGATTTCGCCTTCGGTCAATGGCACGAAGCAGACGAGCAACAGCGTGCTGTACAACGGCGTGGATATCACCAGCATGTTGTCGAATACCGGAACGCTGGACGAGGGCCTTGCTCCTGCGGTCGAGACCATCGAGGAAGTGAAGCTGCAGACAAGCCTCTACGACGCGTCGACGGGCCGCAGCGGCGGCGGCAACTTCCAGCTGGTCACCAAGGCCGGCACCAATGCCCTGAGCGGTTCGCTCTACGGGTTTGGACAGAACGAGCGATTCAACTCCAATGACTTCTTCTTCGAGAAGAACGGCATCGAGAAGCCGAAGATGCGGCGCGTCGAGAGCGGGTTCGCGGTCGGTGGTCCCATTCGCCGCGATCGGGCCTTCTTCTTCGGCAGCTTTCAGCATACCGATGCCGAGACGGGATATGTGCCGACCGCGTCCAGCCGCGCGGTCCTGCCAGCCGCCCTGGCGCTGATCGACGGAGCGCGCACGGCGGAGAACATCGTCGCCGCATTCCGCTCCCTCAATCCAAATTTCGCGCTTCAACCGCAGAACATTTCGCCGCTGGCGCTGGCACTCCTGAACGCGCAGAATCCACGAACCGGTGGGTTCCTCATTCCGGCGCCCACAGGCGCCATCATTGGCAAGGAACCGACGGTCGGGATTGGCGCCTTCACGACCGCCGGCGGTGATCCGGTTGCGGAGCTCCGGCAGGTGATCCCTGGCGAGTTCCGTCAGCTGCAGGGAAGCGCCCGCGTGGACGCGCGCCTCTCGGCCGCGAATCAGCTCCAGGTCTCGTACTTCGCATCGGATTTTCCCAGCATCGATCCATTTCCGGATCCATCGACGCTGGCGTCACCGGTACCGTTGCGGAAGAGCAATCGCGGCCAGGTCGCATCCGTCGGGGACACGCACGTGTTCGGCAGCAGCTGGCTCAACGAAGCACGCGTCGGCTTCTTCACGCTGCGGAATACGCGGCGCCTCGACGACGACGTCAGCGGCCTCACCAGCGAACAGTTCGGCATCGTCAATCCGGCGAGGTTGTTCGACGACTCTGCCGCGACACGACGCCTTGGCCACTTCGTCAATCGCGGAATTACGTGGTCGTTCGGAGCGCCGAACGACGCGTTCAACCGCCGCGAACAGCAGACGCTTCATTTCTCGGATGCCGTGAGTGTTACGCGGGGCAGCCACAGCCTCAGGATGGGCGGCGACTTCAAGGTGCACAACGTCAAGACCAACCTGCCCGAAGAGCAGGGGACCGAATTCGAGAAGATCGAGCACTTCCAGCAGTTCCTGCTCGGGTTCACGAGCGAGGCCGATACCCAGTTCGGGTTCACGGACAAGCATTTCAAGATGCAGGATGCGTCGTGGTTTGTCACGGACGATTGGCGCGTTGGGAATCGTTTGAGCCTGTCGCTGGGTGTGCGCTGGGACTGGTTTGGATGGCCGTACGAGAAGAACGGCTTCTTCGGCAACTTCGACCCGGCGCTGGTCACGGACCCGGCGAATCCGATCAACGCGATCCTGGTGCCGTCGAACATCCAGAACACCGAGTTCGCCGCGGTGAACGCGGGGATTGCCGCCGTGACGCGCGCGGATACGAAACACACGCTGAACGGACAGGATCTGAACAACTTTGCCCCGCGGCTCGGGTTTGCGTACAGCGCTTCCGAGAAACACGTGTTCCGTGGTGGCTACGGGCTGTTCTACGACCGGCCCTCCGCCGCGTTCATGAACACCGTGTTCAGCAACTATCCGATTCTGCGCGAAATCGAAGTCACCGTCCCCAGCCGTCAGGTGCCAATCGCCAACGGGTTTTCGTCCAACGTGATCAACGGGCAGCCGACGCCGTTTGACGCCTTCTTTCCGTTCCGGCTGGTGTACAGCGGCGGAACCGCCGGCAGTTACACGATTCGCGACGGTACGGGGGTGTTTGGCGTGAACGGCGGGCAGGGAAACATCGCGGAGACGCTCGAGTTTCGAGCCATCGATCGCAATCTGAAGACGCCCTACTACCAGCAGTGGAACTTCGGCTGGCAGTGGGAGCTGATGCCGAGCATGGCGCTCGAAGTGCGCTACAACGGGAGCCGGGGCCATGACTTATTGCTCGCCACGGCCCTCAACGAACCGTGGGATCTCAACGCTCCAGACGCACCCCAGGCGATCAAGGATCGCATCACCGCCGCGTATCGTGCGGCTGGCGGGACCGCCACTGCGCAGGATCCGAATGCGCTCGGCTACGGCTATAACGGCGACAACAACCGGGGGCCAGGCGGTGCGATCCCGACCGAGGTGCGCACGCTCTACTACGGTTTCAACGACGCGGAGGCGTTGTATCTGCAGTCAACGGGGCGCTCGACATACCACGCACTGCAGACCAGCCTGACCAAGCGATTCTCGCAGGGCTTTCAGTTCCACGGGGCGTATACCTACTCCGTTGCGAAGGATCTGATGTCCGCCGACCCGGGCAGCACTGCCGGCGGTGGTCGTCCGGACACGCCGAACTCGGGTTTCTCGGTCGAGAACGACTCGCGCGACATCGAATCGAACTGGGCGCGATCGGACTTCGATCGGCCTCACCGCTTCAGCCTGAGCGCGGTGTGGAATCTGCCGATGGGGGATAACGTGTTGCTCAGGGACTGGGAAGTGGCGACCTTCATGCAATTCCAGTCCGGCCGGCCATTCAGCGTATTCAGACCGGAGCAGGGGCTGCTTCGTCTGGGATTCCAGCGTCTCGACTTCGCACCGGGCGCGACGGGGGACAGTGTCGCGGCTCAGGCCGCGAATCCCGAAAATGGGTGGTTCGACAAGACCCAGCTTCGCGCAGCAAATGCCGCGGGGAACACGCCACGGAATTTCCTGCGTGGGCCCACCCAGAAGCGCGTCGACCTGAGCATTGCCCGGCGAATCCCGTTCGGAGGCCGCGCTCGCGCCGAACTGCGGTGGGAAATCTTCAATTTGTTCAACACGGTGAACTTCGGAATCCCCGAAAACAACTTCGACAGCATCGATTTCGGGACGATCACCAATACCGTTGGCGGACCGCGTGTGTCGCAGTTCGGCCTTCGTGTGACGTTCTAAGCGAGATCCTCCGGCCCCGGCCGTCCACAGCGGCCGGGGCATCCGCCTGACGCCTCGCAACGGCTCTTCTCATCGCGGCGGGGTCGGCGGTAGCAGCCGGTCTTGGACCGCCACTCTCTCGTTGGCTGGCTTATCCGCGTAAGAGAAACTCCCGGCGTGCCGCCCGGCCACCGCGGCCTCCTGGGTCACCAGACGCTGCCGGAGCCATTCACTCGCGTTGCGATCGAGGCGGAACGTCTCTCCACCAGCTCCCGCGAATTCTCGTGCATCGATCGACGCCCGCATCAGACCGCTGTCGGCGTGCGTGCCGGTTGCCAGCAGGAAGTGCCCGATTTCGTGGGCGACCGCACGACCTAACACCAGGCCGAGTCGGTACTCGCGCGGAGTGTATGCGTCGAGTTGCGCCGATCGGGCCGCCTCATCGACGACGCGCGCGGCGCTGTCGATCGAGGCGATGGCGAAAGCCCCCGGTTCCGCTTCCGGAAACAGTTCGGCAACCGGCCACTTGCCCGGCAGGCGTGCGGCCCGCGGGTGTGAGATGACCAGCACCCGCAGCGGGCCGTTCGGGCGCTCGATCGTATGGGCCGACTGTGCCCATTGGATGCTGACCTGCTCATGACGCCAGATCCGCTCAACTTCTGAGATGAGTACCTGCCGAGACATGGCCGTCAGGCTTGCGGAGGCGGTCAGAAGGACGTGCAGCGGTACTGCGTTCGAGGACCGCGCCATCGGCATGCTGCTCCCTACGGTGAGCAGAACCGCGGCGACCGTCGTCGTCCACGCCGCAATCGTTGCCACGTCGACCGACCGTCCAGCCATGAACGGCCATTGTCGCGCTACATCATCGACATGTCGAGTATGTGACGTTCATGTAACGTGTTTGTAACCAAATCCGGCGGCTATCGCCTTCGAGAACCTTTCCGGCCACGGGCAGACGAGCTGCGGCCGCGCGCCCGTTCGTTGGCCATCGCCATCGACCCGCTGCGCCGCCCGCGCGGGCTCTCCTCATCTTCCATTTCGTCCTCATCCTCGCCGCCGCTCATCAGCGCCTCGCGATTGACCTCGGATGTGGCGATAGCGTTGAGCTTCTCGTCGGCCGCCTTTTCCTCGTCCAGCGTCGTGCCGAGCAGTTCCTTCGCGCGATCGTGGCCCATCAGCTCGGCGAAGTGGGCGAGCGTCCCGTACGAGGCGATTTCGTAGTGTTCGACCTTCTGCGCGCCGGCGATCAACGCGGCATCGAGAACCGGCCCCTCCTCGAGCTCTTCCATCGCCGTATTGCCTTCCTCGAGGATGCCGATGATTCCGTCGCATTTCTTGCCGCGCGGCGTCTCGCCGATCGACTTGAAGACCTGTTCGAGCCGGGTCGCCTGTTTCTCGGTCTGGCGAAGATGCTCGGTGAACGCGGACCGGAGGTCGTCCGACTGCGCGTGCTTGGCGAGCTTCGGCAGCGCCTTGATGATTCGCTTTTCCCCGTCGTACATGTCGCGAAGTTCTTCAACGAACAGCTCGTGCAGCGTCTGTGCGGCCATCTGTGTCTCCTTACGGCTAACGGCTCTGTCGTGTGACGTGACTCGTCATCCAGAAGGTCGCAACATGCGTGCCGCCGTTGAATTCAGTAGCACCTTTTGCGGGTTCGACGGTTACATCGCGGTGAGGCTGTCTAGACGCCGCCGTCATCCGCGGCGCGTATCGTCGCGGTATGGAGAACCTCTCCCAGAACCCGCCGGTCGCTCGAACGGGGATGGATCACATGCTGCGGCGCATCCAGGGCGAATTCCGCGAGATGCCCGGGCTGCGTTTGACGTGCCGCCAGGCGCAGCGGCTCTGGAACCTCGATCAACTCGTCTGCGAGTCGCTGCTGGCGGCGCTGGTCGACGTGCGGTTTCTCGTCGAATGCGATGGCGTATTCCTCCAGCGAACCGACGCCGTCGCCAGCGGGATTCTGCGCCGCGCCGAGCGCTTCAGCTAGCTCGGATCTCAGTTCCGTGGCGCGAACCCTGCGGGTTCGCGAGGCGAGCCTGCTAGGCTCGCCCACGAAATCTCCCAGCGATATAATCGCCCTCTGCCAGGAGGCGTTCATGGCCGCGACGACCCAGTGGTATATGAAAGGCAAGGGCTACGAATTCTGCAACTGCGCGTTCGGCTGCGGCTGCAACTTCGCCGGAGTTCCGAACTCGAACGACGGCAGCTGCCGTGCGCTGGTCGGCTGCCACATCGTCGAAGGCAAAGCCGGCGACGTCGATTTGGCCGGCGTCAAGTGCGCTGCCGTTGTCCACTGGCCGAAAGCCATCCACGAGGGGAACGGCAAAGCCGCGTTGGTGGTGGATCCTGCGACCACTGACAAGCAGATCGAAATGCTGGCGCAGATCTTCACCGGCAAGCTCGGCGGTCTACCGTGGGAGCTGCTCGGCCCCACGTTCGAAGTCGTCGGCCTCGAGAAGGCCAGAATCACCATCACCGGCGAAGGCCGCCGCAGCACGTTCAGTATGGAGGGCATCGGTGAAGGCCGCGGCCAGGCGTTCATCAACCCGGTGACCGGCGAGGAGCATCTCGCCAATCTCGACCTGCCGGACGGATTCATCTGGAAGAAAGGCGAGTGCGGCACGGGGACGTTCAAGGCGAAGGCCGGCGGCCTCTCGCTCGAGTTCGACAAGACGAACTGGATCTTCTACGAGTTCGACTGGTCGAACGTCGGTGCCGTCGCCGCGGCGTGACCTCCGAAAACCACAGAGGCCACGAAGGTTTCGGAACCACGAAGGGCACGAAGACGTTTCACCACGAAGAGCACGAGGGATCGAAGATCACTAAGAGGTGGTTCAAGCCGTCGTAGCGTCCGCCTTCCGCCTCCGCTGAAGCTACGGCGGACAAGTCAGGCGGACGCTTCGGGTAACGTCACGGTAAACACGGCCCCGCCCTCCGGTCGATTGGCTGCGACGACAGTGCCGCCGTGCAGCTCGACGAGATGCTTCACGATCGCCAGCCCGAGGCCGGTGCCCGGACGCGAACGGGACTTGTCCACCCGGTAGAACCGCTCGAAGACGCGCGTTAAGTCGCCCGCCGGCAGCCCAGGGCCCGAGTCGATCACTTCGATCAGGCACGAGCCGTCGGCGCGGTTCGCCCGCAGCCGGATTTCGGCGTCGTCCGGCGAGTAGTTCACGGCATTTTCGACGAGGTTGCGAATCACGTCGTGCAGCTTCGCCGGATCCGCCGGCACGCGGCACTCACCAGGAACGTCCAGGACGACGCGCTGCCGTTTGGCTTCGACGGCCGGGGCCAGGTCGGCAAGCACCGCCTGAAAAACCTGACGCACGTCGCAGGACGCTCGCTCCAGCACTTCCTGCCGCGCATCGAGGCGCGCCAGCCGCAGCAGATCGGACACCAGCCGCTCCATCCGCGTCGTCTGCCGCCAGATGATGTCGATGAAACGTTCGGCGTTGGCGGTGTCGGCGGGGTCGTCCCGCAGCGCCTCGAGATAGCCGCGAATCGCGGTCAGCGGCGTCCGCAGCTCATGCGAAACGTTGGCGACGAAATCGCGGCGGATCTGATCCGTGCGGCGCAAATCGGTCACGTCGTGCAGCACCAGCACGGCGCCGCCGCCTCCGCCGGGAGCAACCGGCGCCGCGCGGGCGACGAACATCCGGCCGGGGTCACGTGCCAGCGCGATCTCGCGCGCCTCGACGTCCTGGCCGCCGAGCGCGGTCGTCAGCTGGGCCGAGATGTCCGGATGGCGGATGACCTCGAGGTAATGCCGGCCGACGGCGTTTCCATCGACACGCAGCATCTGCTGCGCGGCGCGGTTGGCGAGCTGCAGACGTCCGTCGCCGCTGACGACGAGCACGCCTTCGACCATGCCCGTGAGGATGGCGTCGCTGCGCGCACGGTCGCGCGACAGCTCGTCGACCCTCCGCCCCAGTTCCTGAATCGATGAGTCGAGCACGCGTGCCACAGTGCCGAGCTCGTCGTTGCCGTAATCGATGCTCGCCCGCGACGATTCACCCGCGGTGTAGCGGCTGGCGACGGCCGCAATGTCGCGCACCCGGCGTCCGAGCGGCGCCGACAACGCCCAGGCGATGGCGAGGGCTATCGGTATGGTTGCGGCAAGTGCGACGACGGTGAGGTTTCGAATTGCCGCGAGCTGTGCGTCGATCTCCGTCAGCGGCAGCGCGAGCCGCACGTAGCGCACGACCGGATGGCCGGCACGCGTGGCGACGTAGAGCATGTCCGTGCCGACCGTGTCGCTGAACCGCTGGAAGACACCAAGTCCCGTGTCGCGCGCGCCGACGATTTCCGGACGCGATCCATGGTTGTCGAGCGTGCGGAGCTGCTGCGGCGTTTGCGACGAATCGCCGACGACCCGCCCGTCTTCGGCGACGAGTGTGACCCGGCTGGCGCTGTTGCGGCCGAGGCGGTCGGCCTCATCGTCGAGAGACCCTTCCGCCAGCGAATGTGCCGATGAAATCAGCTGCGCGATCAGCCGCGCCTCGTCAGTAAGCCGCTGGGTGATGGCGGCACGCTGCCGATCGCTGATCTGCCAGGAGAGCAGGAGTGCAGCGACGATGACGGAGACGGCCGCGGCGCCGACGGCGGCGATGAAGACTTTCGCGCGGAAACTTGTATACACGTTCGCCCGATCAGGCGTCCGCCTCGGCGTCGTCCGCGATCAGCTTGTAGCCGAACTGCTTGACGGTGACGAGCCGATCGACGAGGACCGGCAGCTTTTCGCGCAGCCTGCGGACGTGGACGTCGACGGTGCGGGTGCCGCCGGTGTAGCGGTAGCCCCACACGTCGCCGAGCAGCAGGTCGCGCGACAGCACGCGGCCGCGGTGCTGCAGGAAGTAGCGCAGGAGCATGAATTCCTTCGCCGTCAGCTTCACCTCTTTGCCCTCGTCGGTGATCGTGTGGGTCAACAGATCGACGTTGAGCGGGCCGAGCGTCAGGCGGGTCTCTTCCGGTTCGGTCCGGCGCGTCCGGCGGACCAGCGCCCGGATGCGCGCCACCAGCTCGTTCGGGCTGAACGGTTTGGAGATGTAGTCGTCGGCGCCGATCTCCAGGCCCATGATGCGATCGGTCTCTTCGGCGCGCGCCGTGACCATGATGATCGGCAGCGTGGCGGTCGTCCGCTCGGCGCGGAGCAGGCGGCAGACTTCGAGGCCGCTGATCCCCGGGAGCATGACATCGAGAATCGCGACGTCCACCGGCTGTTTGCGCGCATGAGCCAGGGCGTCGTCGCCGGAGGTGGCGACGTGCGGGTGCCAGCCGGCCTTCTGGATGTAGTGGGCGATCAGGCTCGCGATATCGCGATCGTCTTCGGCAACGAGGATCTGCACGGCGGTCGTAGTGTCCGCCTTCCGCCTCCGCCGAAGCTACGGCGGACAAGTCAGGCGGACGACTGCCGTTCAGTCTAGCCTTGTTACGTGTCTTGCGCCTCGTGTAACGCGCCACTTACAATGGAGGTTCGCGTGTCCCGAGCGAGGGCCGTCAGAGGCCCGAGCGGAGGGATTCTCACCACGAGTGGGCCGCTAGCTCAATTGGCAGAGCAGCAGACTCTTAATCTGCGGGTTGAAGGTTCGATTCCTTCGCGGCTCACCAGCCTTCGCTCGCCCTCCGGGCGAGGCTCCGGCTGGCGAGCCAGCCAAACGATTCTGCCACTCCGCAGACGGGTTCAGATCGCAGAAACTGCAACCGCCTGAGCACAAACGCTCATTTTCCTTAGCCACCAGGAATCAGGTCGAAGGGCGACGAATCTTGCACCCATCGACGCCGTGTGACCGAGCCGAAACGATTCGTTTACATCCTGAAGAGTACCCAGCGAGCCCGTCCAGTACTATGTCGGCGTTACGTCCAACCCGGTCGCGAGGCTGGCGGCCCACAATGCGGGCCTTTCGGCACACACCGCGGCGCATCGACCGTGGAAAACGCTCGTCGTCATCGAATTTGACGAAGAAGAACCGGCACTCGAGTTTGAGCAGTACCTGAAGACCGGCTCCGGCCGTGAATTCTCTCGCCGGCACTTCCGCCAAACCGTTACGACAAAGAGGCAACTCTTCGCAAAACCACCGGAACGGTAGTCCCTTCGGTGAAGACGACAGCTCACCAGCTTGACCGGGCGCGCCACAAGTTCAGCGAGTCCCACTTTGAAGGCGAGGCGCCGAATGGCTCGCAACCTACGTTGGTGATCTCACGAACACGCAAATCCGGCGGTTACTACATTTCATGTAGGTGCGGCCGGGTCTGGCGCTCGACGGATCGGCGTGGCTGTAGCGGCGCGATCAGTTCGGCGTCGGTCGCTCTACCGACTCGATCACAAGGACTTCGACGGGGCCGCGACTCGGTTCCAGTTTCAGGCCGAGCTGATCCTCAAGCGCAGTGAACAGCGAAGGGCCGTCATTCGCTACCGCAGCGGCAGCCGCCCCCGCTTGCATATCCTGGAGCCACGAGAGTTCAAATTGAAACTCACCCGCAAGTCCTGTCCGGTTGATCACGGGACGCCCGACCCGCTGAGTCAAAGTCTTTGCAAGTTCGTTCAGGTTCACGCCTCCAGACTGATACGTCGTCATGCCACTCCCGGGCTGACGAGTGAGCAACCACGAGCAAGCGTGCGCGTCCCCCTTGCCCACCACGGCCTTCGAGTCAGTCTTGCAGTCCACCGGAAGCAACGCCTTCTCGATACGTCCGTCGTTCCGCGCGATGACGAGCGAGTATGCTCCCATCTCTCGTGCCTCTCTCCGCAGAACGAGCTTAAAGCGATCGGCAAGCAGCGTCTGCAGCATCGTCAGCATCGTGCTTTCTGAGGTGCCCGCCGGTGCCGATGCGAGAATGTCGAAGCGCTCGCTGCTAATCCAGCCGGCCCCCCCGAGTAGTCGATCGCTCGTCATGTCGTATGCGTTCACGATCAGCATTCGGAGCGACGTGTTCGTCGCAACGAACCTGCCAGAAGGCAGCAGACCCCACGTCGAAGTTCCCGCAGAGCCGAGATTAAGTTTGACGGATGCGACATCGAAAGCCGGAGCGCCTTGTTGTGCGGCAAGCGACGCCGTGACGCTGCAGAGGACGACAAACGCGAATCGGTTCATCGGCGGCTCCACGTTGGACGGTGGGCTGATCCTACTTCCATTTTTGATTCAGGCGACTAGCGTGTTGACATTGCCGGGCGGCCGGGCGCAGAGTGTCGATCTCGATGAAGACGCTGCGCCTCTGTCTGCTGCTGGTGTCGGCCGCGTCCGTGCTGGGACAGCTGGCGGCCGCTCAAAAGCCGGACGTGCCTGCTCCGAAGAAGCCGGCAGCCACGAAGCCGGACGCCACACAGAAGCCCGCTGACACACTAAAGGCCACGCCGCAGCCGAAGCCCGAGGCTCGCCCAGCGCCTCGCCGGTTCGCGGCGCCCCCACCGCCCCCACCGCCGAGTGTTTATCGGGTAGAAGTCTATAAGGGCGACGTTCCCACCGACCCCGCTAGGCGCCCGTGGCAACCGCCGCCCCGAGGGCAACATTAAGCGCGGCGGCTGCCCGTAATTCATCAGGATTCAGACAACCTGCGTTCTCATGAGCAGATCGCGGCGTCGTCGCGATGTCCCGAAAACAGTAGTTTGTCCCGTCATCGCCACGCCTTTGAAACCCACGCCAATCTAAGGCGAAAGTCGACTCATTGTTGAGGGAATTGTCCCACTAGAATAGCGGCGCATGAGGAGGATCACATGCTCGACACGAGATCGTTCACCATCGGACTTGGGTGCGGCGTCGTCGTCGCGGCGATTGTGGTCGGCACTTCGGTTATCGCTGCCGGCCAAGGCGAACCGAGACGCACCGATGCGCCAAAATCTATCGAGGGTGTGTGGCGGGTAGTCGAGCAGACCATCAACAATCGCACGTTGCGCGGCGACCAGTTGGGTGTTGGCTATCACATCTGGACGAAGGGGTATTACTGCGCTGTCCGCGAGTCGGACGTGCCACCGAGGCCCAATGTGACTGACACGGACGCGGCCTCAGCGGCGGATTTACGCGCGGTGTGGGGTCCATTCGTCGCGCAACTCGGAACCTACAAGCTGTCTCCCGACGGACTCACGTCAGCAACCACCCTGGTCGCGAAGAACCCCAGCAACATGGATCAGGTGCGTGTGGCCCAAGGTCGTGCCAGATTGGACGGCGACACCCTCATCACCGAGCCCGCCGATCCGAACAAAGAAGGACGACGGATTACGCTGAAGATGGTACGCGTCGAGTAGCCGCGCCGGCGCCGTTGCGTTGGCCGGCCAGCGCAACCGGCGAGACCATCTACGCGATCATCATCCTCGCTGCCGGTATGCCGTGCCGGAAAACGTCAAACCACTTCGCCCAGAGCTGGGCACGTCGCCCACATGGATGACGTAATCGTCGCCGCGCACATGGCGTTCGTGCTCGAGCCGAAACAGGCGGCGATACTCTCGGGCGAAGCAGGCTAGATACTCCCATCATTCACCAACCTACGAGGCGACAATGCGGCGAACATCTGCGTCGGGTGGGCGAGCTCTCTCATTCATCTGCTGACGAGGCGTTACGGCGATGTCGAGGGTGTGACTCATGAAGCGTCAGGAAATGTCGGTCCAACCGCGACTCAGGCTGCGTGACGCGCGGGAGGTCATGACAAATGAGGGTTGCTGGTTCAGATACCGATTTGTTTGACGACCGCATGACGGCCGATACAGCCGTCGAGCGACGTCACCCAGGCACCGTCGCACTGACTTACCCGGCTCGAGCCGTAATTCTGGTCGGACTGGTTACCGGACGGCTAATCGCCGCGCGCTCTCCAGTTCAAGATGAGCGAGATGGGCGCCGCGGCCTGTTCGACGACGCTGTCGACCAGGAATCGTTGACCCATGTCCGTGACAATGTACTGCTGTTGCGCGATGCCCAGGATATCGCCGACATTCGCGTGAAAGAGTGGTTCGACAGGTCCCGCCTGAATCGCGCGGCCATCGGGCCGCACCGTGATCGGTACGGCGGTTAACACCCCCTCGAGCGTCAAGTAAAACAGTTCTCGTCCGTCCTCTCGCCATCGTGCCTGAACGCCGCCAGCGGGTGAGATCGGCATGGGCTCACCCGGCCCCGGAAACGGCTTCACATAGACCTCGTGGCGCCCGGTGTGGTTCGAGTGATACGCGATCCATTTGCCGTCTGGCGAGAACTGGGCGTCGCGTTCCTCGAACCGAGATTGCACGACTGGAAAGGGCTCGCCGGGTCTCCCATCGCTGTCGAGTGGCAGCGCCCAGATGTCGATATCGAAGTTCGCGGCGGCGACGGTGCGAAACAGGAGGTGGCTACCATCCCTCGACCAATCCGTTGCTTGCTTGCTCTGCGCCGTCCGGAGGAGCAGCCTGGCCGGCATGCCGTCCAGGCGCTTTTCGAACAGCTGGAATGCGCC
>Ga0079218_10000360_pt1 | contig 13068 bp, 11 predicted proteins | sample NCCompost_FD_77181 | JGI IMG/M metagenome (GOLD analysis project Ga0079218, IMG submission 77181) | Agricultural soil microbial communities from Utah to study Nitrogen management - NC Compost | ecosystem: Environmental > Terrestrial > Soil > Agricultural land | place: USA: Utah | collected... | reverse complement strand
AGTCTCGAAGTAGTTGGTGCGTTCGAGCCAGGTGCTTCCATTTAGTGTGCCGCCTGCCCGCTGAACAAGCTCGAAATGCTCGTTCGCCCCTACATGCTCCGACCCCTGAAACAACATGTGCTCGAAGAGGTGGGCAAATCCGGTTCTCCCGGCTCTCTCGTTAGCAGATCCGACATGATACCACAGATTTACCGCAACGATCGGTGCGGTGTTGTCCTGCGAAAGCGTTACTACAAGCCCGTTCTCCAGGCTGAATGTATCGATCGGTATTTGCATGACTCTAGATTGAATGTCGCTTCAGGCAGAGTAACCCAATGCCGCCATGGTCTCAATTGTCTATAACCGCCTGATGGCAAACGTCGCTATCGTCGCAGCCTCTGTACTCGGCTTGTTCGTGTGTTTTGTCGCTGCAGTCTGGCTGTTCCAGGAAAAAATCGCGTTTCAGCCGCAGCGGGCTCCGTTTCCACCGGATTCCGGGGTCCCGCGCGTTGAGTACACCGCATCCGATCGTCAGAAGCTGTTCGCGTATGTGATCGGAGATCCGTCTGCCGCTCCGGGCCTTCTGATCGCATTTCATGGAAACGCTGACCTGGCCATTCGGCAGGTGGAATGGGCGAAGGAAATCCTGCGACGAACCGGAATTGCCGTAATGATCGTCGAGTATCGCGGATACATGGGCCTCGCAGGCAAACCGACCTACCAGGGCTCTCGCCTCGATGCAGACGCTGCATACCGATTTGCCATCGACAGCCTTCGAGTCCCTGCAGGCAGCATCGCTTTCTTCGGGCATTCGCTTGGCACCGCCATCGCCGCCGAGCTTGCATCACGAAATCAGCCGGCAGCACTTGTCCTTCAGTCGCCATTTACATCTGCGCGCGACATGTCACGGATCATTATCGGACGCCGCCCGGCTGATCTCACGTGGAATGCCGTCTCTCGTCTTCATTTCGACACGAAGAGCATCGTCGCAGCGTTGAACGCACCCGTCTCTGTCGTTCACGGAGATCGTGACCGGTTGATCCCGCCCCGAATGGGAGAGACTGTTTTTGAATCGGCGAAGGTCAAGGGCAAATGGCTTCTCGTACCTGAAGCCTCACACAATGACGTCGAGCAAAGTGGTGGAGATGCCTATTGGGACTGGCTTGTGGGCGCCCTCGAGCCGCTGCGAACCGCAGCTATTCAGCGATAACCGAAGAAAGGCCCGGATGATCTCCGGGCCTTTCCTGTGAAGCATGCGCTTCGGCTCTTACGGCGTGATGGGCTTCCCGAAGAAGTCGCGAATCTGGATCGGTCCTGCCTTGACCGCCTTGAGTCCAGCCTCGATGCTCTTCCTGTCTCCCACGATCACTATCGCAAGGTTGGCAGGGTCTATGTACTGCCTTGCAACACGCTGAACATCGGCCTGGGTGATGTTCTCGATGTTCGACACGTAGGTGTTGTAGTAGTCGAGCGGGAGGCCGTACAGCGCCACGGGGATCAGGTTGTTGGCGATCTGCTGCGTTGTCTCGAAATCACTCGGCAGGCCAAGCTGCAGATACCGCTTGGCCTTCGACAGCTCAATCGACGGAACCGTATCCCGAATGGCGTTCAGCTCTTTCATGAACTCTACCAGGCCGGAATCCGTTTTTGCGGCGACGATCTCCGCTGATGCGGTAAATGGGCCGGCAGACTGCCGCATGTCGAAGCGGGAGCGTGCACCGTACGTATAGCCGCGCGTCTCACGCAGGTTCTGATTCAGCCTGCTCGTGAACGAGCCGCCGAGAATCGTGTTCATCACGTTCAGCGCAAAGTAGTCCTTGGTTGAACGGGGAACGCCGACCGATCCGATTCGGAAAGACGACTGTGCGGCACCTGGTTTGTCGATCAGATAGATAGTCGTCGCGCCTGCCTTCGGCGCCGCACCAAACGCATATGGCGTGACGTTTCCGCGCGGCCATCCACCGAATATCGCGGCGATCTTCTGCTCGATCTGCGCGGGTGTTACATCGCCAACGATGATAAGCGTCGAGTTGTTCGGCACGAAGGTGGAGCGATAGAACGACTTCAGATCTGCTGCCGTCATCGTCGAGACTGACGTTTCATCGCCTATCAGGTTGTGTCCGTATGGATGTTGCGATCCGTACAGAATCGACGCGTAGGCCTGGTCAGCGATTGCTGTTGGACGATCCTTCAGCTGAATGAGGTTGGTGAGCCGGTTCTTCTTTACCCGTTCGAAATCTTCGGCTGGAAACGACGGACGAAGCGCTACGTCGGCAAACAGCGCAAGCGCGCTGTCGAGCTGCGACGTCGGGGTATGAAGACTTATCGTTGTCGCGTCCCAGCTGCTGTTCGCTGAAAGTGCAATTCCAAGAAATGCAATCTGATCGGCGATCTGAAGGCTGTTTCGCGACGTCGTGCCTTCCGTGAGCATCGAGGCCGTGAGATTGGCGATCCCGCCCTTGGCCGCTGGATCCATCGTTCCGCCACTTCCCACCACCAGAACGAAATCAGCCAGCGGGAGCTCGTGCTGCTCTACGATCATCAGCTTGAGCCCGTTGGGCAGCTGTCTCGTTATGATCGGCGGCAGCGAGACCTTTGGCGGCGGACCCAATGTCGGAGCCTTGGTGCGATCGAGTGTGCCCTGGCCGTTGCTGACACCGGGCATGAGCAGAAGCGCCGCGAGCGCTATCACTCCTTTCATACGCTGCGACCTCATCGGTCACCTCCATTTGCCTTCAGGCTCATTTCGAGCTTTCCCTCGGGTACCACTGTGAGAATCACCTTGTGTCCGCCCAGATATGTCTTTGCAACTCGCTGTACGTCTGCCGGAGTGACGGCCTCGTATCGCGCCGCATCCTGCTGCACATAGTCGGGGTTTCCGGCCATGTAGTTGTAGTTCCCAAGGGTTCCTGCCTTACCGAGCACGCTGGAAAGGCGATTCAGGAAGCTGGAGCGAAAGGAGTTCTGAACACGCTTCAGTTCCCTGTCACTGATCGGCTCGTTCATGACTTTGTTGAGCTCTTCCTTCAGGACCTTGTCGATCGCGGCGAGACTCTGGTCCGGTTTTGGTGTGATGTCTATCTCGAACCGGCCGGCAAGCTTGCTCGACTGCTGAGACACAAACACGTTCTGCGCCACCTGCATGTCGTAGACAAGCCTCTTGTACAGTCGTGAGTTCTTGCCGCTCGCCAGCACTGCCGCGAGCACGTCAAGCGCTGCATCGTCCTTGTCGAAGAGCCTGACAGTAGGCCAGGTATAGAAGGCCCGCGGCAGCTGTACCTTATCCTCCAGCACCAGGAACGTGTCCTTGGCAAGACGTACCGGAGCTACGTTGGGCCTTGCCGGTATTGTCGGCCCACGGGGAATGTCACCGAAATAGAGCTGCACCAGACGCTTCGCCTCTGCCGGTACAAAGTCGCCTGCAATGATCAGCGTCGCGTTGTTCGGAGCGTAGTACGTCTTGAAAAATTCACTGACGTCCTCGACCGAAGCAGCGCTGAGATCGGTCATCGATCCGATCACGGACCATGAATACGGATGGCCTTTTGGATAGAGCGCCGCGAGGATCGTTTCATCGGCCCGGCCATATGGAACGTTGTCCACCCCCTGGCGGCGTTCGTTCTTCACCACTTCGCGCTGGAGATCGAGCTTGGCCTTGTCCATCGTCGGCAGCAGGAACCCCATTCGGTCAGCGTCCAGCCAGAGCGCGAGCGGAAGCGCGTTCGACGGAAGATTCTCGTAGTAGTCCGTGCGGTCTTCCGTGGTGGAGCCATTGTTGTCGGCGCCTGCCGCCTCGAGCTCCTTGTCGAACATTCCCACCGGCACGTTCTGCGACCCCATGAACATGACGTGCTCGAAAAGATGCGCGAAGCCTGTTCGGCCCGGCTTCTCGTCGCCCGACCCCACCTTGAACCACTGATAAACGGTCACGATTGGAGTCGAATGATCCTCATGGAGAATCACCTCGAGCCCGTTGGGCAGTGTGTACTTCTCGAACTTGATCTTCGGCACTGCCTGCGCGTCCGCAGGCATGGCCGCGGCGACTGCCATTAAGTAACTAATGGCTACTAATAGTCTTCTTCTCACTTTTTCCTCTCGAATAGGAATGCCAGTGGTGCCTTGACGGATTCGCCCAGCATGTATCTCCAGCGCTTTTCCCGGTTGGGCGAGATCGGACTCGTACGCGTTGGGGACGTATAAGTCGTCAGTCCAAACCGCCTTCCTGTAATAGACAACCGAAGCATGTGGAACGGATCGCTTACCAGGATTGCAGAAGTAATACCCCGCGTTCCCAAAGTGTCCGCTACCGCGAGCATTGACTCCCTGGTTGTCCTTCCCTTGGTCTCGAGAAGGATCACGCTGTCGGGTACGCCATGTTTCCTGGCATAGCTCCTTCCCACCTCGGCCTCGCTGGTGGTGTCTCCGTAGGCCTGCCCGCCTGTAAAGACCACGACCTTCCCCATTCCGCGATTCCACAGATCGATCGCGTGGTCGAGCCGGGCCCTGAGGACAGGCGACGGCTTGCCGTCATACTGTGCTGCCCCGAGGACGACGATGGAGCCGGCGGGCCGAGCCTGGTCGAGCGAGCTCCACACGACAACCGCTGCCATCCATCCCGCCCAGAACAGAACGATGCCGAGGAAGGCACTCGCTATGATTCGAAAGATTGCCTTCACAACCCGGAGCATTCCCTGAAAATACTTAGAACGAAACCCGGGTGTGTGGTTCGGGACAGCTTACATCGTAGCCCTTCGACATGAGGCTCGTCCGGTACTCGTCCTGAACGTCCGGCTCGCCGTGCACGAGCCAGACAGGTCCCAGGCGGGGCGAGGTTGATTTCACCTTGTCGAGCCATGCTGTCAGCTCGGTGCGGTCTGCGTGAGCGCTGTATCCGTTGATCACCTCGACCTGTGCTCTCAGAGGAACTTCGTCCCCGAAGATCTTGAGCACCGGAACTTTTTCAACAATCCTGCGTCCAAGCGTATGCTCAGCCTGAAATCCCACGATGAGAATCGTGTTTCGGGGATCGGCTGCTCCATTGGCCAGATGATGAAGTATCCGGCCTGCCTCGACCATTCCCGACGCGGCAATGACGATCATCGGCCCCTTCGCTGCATTGATCGCCTTTGACTCTTCCACATCACGGGTGAAATGCAGCAGCGGGAAATCGAATATCTCCTTCACCCGTTTGATCATGTCTTCCGACTGGTCATACGTCTCAGGGTGCAGCTGGAACACGGTCGTCGTGTCTATCGCCAGCGGACTGTCTACATAAACCGGAATCGACGGGATGGCCCCTTCACGCAGCAGCGAATGGAGGCTGTAGAGCATCTCCTGCGTCCGCCCCACAGCGAATGCCGGAATGAGAATCCTCCCGCCACGTGCTGCCGTCGTGCGAATCACCTGCGCAAGGTGGGCCCGTGCGCCATCCACTGATTCGTGATCGCGGTTCCCGTACGTGGATTCCATGATCACCGCATCCGCGTCTGGAGGCGCAACCGGGTCACGTATGATCGCCAGCCCCGACCTGCCTACATCACCGGAAAACACGAGCCGCTTCGTCACACTGCCCTCAGTACAATCCAGGATGACCGACGCTGACCCGAGAATGTGACCTGCATCCACGTACGTGCCTCTCACTCCCGGCACTACGTCGAAGGGCTTGTTATAGGGAACCCCAACCATCAGCTCCATTGTGCGAACGGCGTGTCGCATTCCGTACAGCGGCTCGACGAATTCCTTGTGTCTTTTGGCAAGAAACTCGGCGTCTTTCTCCTGGATATGTGCCGAGTCGGCAAGCATTACCGCACACAGGTCGCGAGTGGCTGACGTGGACCAGATCGTCTTGCTGTATCCATTCGCGATCAGGTACGGGAGCCGGCCTGAGTGGTCTATGTGAGCATGCGACAGAACGACAGCGTCGAGGTCCTCCATGGGAACAGGAAAAGCCCTGTTCTTCGCGGCTGACTCGTTTCGCCTGCCCTGGAACATCCCGCAGTCCAGCGCAACCGTGTGTCCATTCACGTGCAGGAGATGGCACGAGCCGGTGACTTCCCGGGCCGCGCCTACAAACGTGATTTCCAATGTGCTTTAACCCTCGGCTGCCGCGCTTCGCGAGAAGAGAATCGTCAGGCGCTGCTCATCCTGAGACATGAGGGCCGGCTCCCATCCGCCGCGGCTCCGCTCATTGAGGAGATCGGTCAGCGTATCTTCGTCTTCACGGGTATGTCTCGTAAGCTTGACCACGACGGCTTGATATTCTTTCATGCGGGCGGGAAGCGAAGATATGTTTCGGCGGGCATCCGTATCTTCAGGCGGTAATTACAGCGCGATTCACTGGGTAAATCTCGAAACATGATAGAACAGACAGCTGAATTTCCGACGCTGACAATTATCCGGCATCCTCTCGTTCAGCACAAGCTGACGATACTGCGGGACCGGGACACTCCAACAAAGATTTTCAAGGAGCTTGTCGACGAGATTGCGATGCTCATGGCCTATGAAGCCACTATCGATCTCACCGTCGAGCCGATGGATGTCGAGACGCCGCTCGAATCCACGGTCGGACGACATATCAGTGGCAAGAAGCTCACGCTTGTTCCAATCCTGCGCGCCGGCCTTGGCATGGTCGAAGGAATCCTGCGGCTGGTGCCGGCTGCGCGAGTCGGGCACATCGGCCTTTACCGGGACCACGACACGCTGCAGCCCGTGGACTACTACTTCAAGATCCCCGGGGACGTAGCAGAACGTGATTTCTTCGTTTTGGATCCGATGCTCGCGACCGGAGGCAGCGCTGCTGCAGCAGTGGATTCTCTAAAAAGGGCTGGAGCTACGCGAATCCGCTTCCTTTGTCTGGTGGCAGCACCCGCCGGCGTGCGCCGCCTCGCGCAGTCACATCCAGATGTTCAGATATACTGCGCCGCTCTGGACAGAGAGCTCAACGACCAGGGCTATATCCTTCCCGGCCTCGGAGACGCAGGCGACCGGCTATTCGGCACACGCTGATGATTTTGTTGTGCATCTCTGCGGTTTCTGCGCCTCTGCTCCCTCTGCGCCTGGCAGTTATCCGAACCACTCCTGAGGATCAGTCCGCTGCTGTTCTGAAGCAGCAATGATCCATTGCTGTGAATCGTCGTCGACAATCTCGTCTGGTACTCGATCGAACCATTCACACGACTGCTGTATGTCTCCGATGCGTCGCCAGAGCTCTCCGACGAGATAGGTCAGCACCGCGCGCTCATCGGCAGCGACACCGTCGTACGCGTTGAGGGCCCGCTCGAACATCCACGCCGCATGTCGGCGGAAGTAGCGTTCCGCCTCAGTGTCTCCTTCATCGACACAGCACCAGGCCGCTCGCAGAAGCAGGTCGGCGATGTTTCGCTCTTCAACACCCTGCCATTCAGCAACCTTGGCTGCGGCTTCGTATTTCCCCGACCCGGTCGAGGCGAGTGCCACACACGGGGCAAGCTCATTCAGAACGTGTTCCTTGAGAAGCGGGCTTACTTCTGCTTCATGGTTGAAATCCCGCTCTCCGCCTGAATACCCGCACTTGCTGCACATGTGGATGAGGTACGCGAGCGGTTGAGTTCCCGCGGCTCGCTCGTGGAAATCGGTGCGTTTTCCCCCGAAGGCGTTGGTAGTCACTACCGCCTGCGAATGAAAGCTGTTTCCACAGATGGGACAGCTCAGCTCGATCTGACGCAATGTCGTCATGGTACCCTCTGTACGACTCCCTCTTTCGAGCAGTGGGAATTTTTGTGCCATCCTTTTTTTTCAGGGCCGGTGATTATCGCTCTTGTTGGAAATTTCTGGTCAGCGTATTTTCTCGCATCCTTCGAGCGCGCTGCGCTCCACCCCCTACCGCGAACCTGGTTGTTGATGCTGATCAACCTGCTGCCCGATTTCTTCGCAGTCCTGAACAGCACCGATCGCATCGCGGCATACAGCCGCTACTTCGACAACCACCGCAGTCTTCTCGAAGCCTACTGGGCGAATTACGTCGTCGAGCCCGACAGTCCGCACTTCTCCGAGGTTGTCAAATCAGCCGCGCTCGCAGGGAGAACTGACCTGCGCACCATGCTCGAGAGAATGGACGTTGTCAGTCTGGCGAGAAATGCCGAGGATCAGTGCCGGTCGCTTCTGGAGATTGATTCGGACGTCGATGTGGTGCTGATGGTAGGCGTCGGAGCAGCCAATGCCGGCGAGCTCGTCGTAAACGGTCGGGCGGTCGCGTTTGTCTGCCTCGAGCATTTCACCAGTATCGCAAATCCCGAAACGCGCGGGCTCGGGCTTGATCCGGAGCTCATTCCGCTCTGGTTGTCACATGAGATCGCGCACGGCGTACGGTACACCTCGCCCGGAAGCCGAAGCGAGATGCGCGCAGTCATCGACGAGAACAGCGGCTACTACTCGTATTGGGAGACCGGTAAGCGCGTTTCTCTCCGCGAGCTTCTGATAAACGAGGGCATTGCCGTTCAGGTGTCGCGGATGATCAGTCCCGGGCATGCGTCATGGGAGTACTACGGATACGATCGCCGGGAGTATGCCCGCATTCGTGAAATGGGTCCCGTCGTGGCACGGTCGCTCATGGGAAGCTTCGAAAAGACCGGCCTTGGTCTTCGGCTCAAGTACCTTTCCGATGGAATGAGCGAAGACGCGCGCCGGGTCGGTGATTATGTAGTGCCCGATCGCTGCGGCTACTACATCGGCGCCCAGATGGTGGAACAGGCAATGTTGACCAAGGGAGCCGCATGGACCGTCCGGGCCAGCGCCTCGGAGATCGCCGCAGTGTCCGGAGAAGCCGCAGCCTCAGCCTGACGGCTTTTCGTTCTACTTCCCCACACAGAAAGAGCTGAACACACGGTCGAGTACATCGTCCGTACTGATGGCACCGACCAGGCTTTCAAGCGCCGTGATTGCTGTTCGCAGGTGTACGGCCACGACTGGAGCCGGGAGTGCGTTGCCATCCCACGCCTCGCCAAATGCCGCAATCTCTGCCCGCGCCTGATGGATTCCGTGGATGTGTCTGCTCCGTGTCAGCACCGGCATGTCGGCGACTACCGAGCCCGCTGACATGGTGAGAATCTGATCCACTTTCCCCAGAAGAAGCTCAAGTCCTTCTCCGGTTTCCGAGCTTACCTCGACATCGTGGGTTGTAAGCCCGTCAAGGTTCGCCGAGGACTCCGGTTCGAGATCACTTTTCGTTCTGACCCGGATGATTGGTGCACCCGTCCGTCCGTCAAGAGCTGAAACAGTTGCCAGAAGCGTCTCTTCACTGTCGCCACAGGCAAGCACGACATTCGCCCATTGAAGATATCGCTCGCTCACTTCGATGCCGATTTTCTCCACAGTGTCTTCAGTATCCCGAAGGCCGGCTGTATCGACGAGGCGAACCGGCCAGTTCTCGGTTTCGATGACTCCTTCGATTGCGTCTCTGGTAGTTCCCGGAATATCGGTCACGATCGCACGGGATTGACCAAGAATGGAGTTGAACAGAGACGACTTCCCGACATTCGGCCGTCCTGCGATGACGACAACGGCTCCTTCCCTGATCATCTCGCCAACCGGTACGGTCGCCAGCAGTGCATCGAGTGAGATCAAAAGCAGCTCGATCTCCGTACTCACTCGCTCGCGCGAGATCGGGCCATCGTCCTCTTCCGGAAAGTCGATGTCGTACGCGATCAGAGACTCGACGGATATGAGACTGCTCCTGAGCGCAGTAATTCTTCGCGACAGTCCGCCATCGAGCTGGCCGAGTGCGGCGCGATGCATGGCTTTCGACCTTGCGTCGATGAGGTCGCCGATGGCTTCCGCCTGCGTGATGTCGAGTTTTCCGTTGAGCACCGCTCGCCGGCTGAATTCGCCTGGCAATGCCTGTCTTGCCCCACGGGTAATCAGGCAGTCCATGATAGCCGCCGGGACATACAGGCCCCCGTGTCCCGAGATCTCTACAAGGTTCTCTCCGGTAAACGACTCGGGCGCCACAAACACGGTGACGAGTGCCTGGTCAAGAATCTCACTGCGATCCGGATTCGAGATTGTACAGAGTGTCGATCGTCTTGCCTCGATCGGCCATGGTCGAATAACATGCTGGGCGATGTCGAGTGCATCTCGGCCACTCAACCGAATTACCGATATCGCACTTCGCCCGGGTGGAGTTGCAAGGGCAACAATGGTTTCCAGCCCTCCAGCCATGCTTTCCGACAGCGATACCGCAGGTCTGGAGTCCGGGCTCACAATCAATCCACGGCTGTTGGAAGCTCGAAGGTCATACCTGGCTCCAGAATACGCACGTCTGCATTTCGGGCATGGCCGGGGAGAACATTGCGCAGCTGGTCGATCGCGTCGTGGGCCTTCGAGGTCACGTGATCGAAGGTACCCCAGTGATAGGGGATGAAATACCGGGCGTCCAGACGATCGAAGAGTGTCAACGCGTCGGTAGTGGTGAGATGTCCCTTTCGGAAGCTCTGAAGCTTCCACATTGGGGCGTGCCCGATGGGAAGGAGAGCGATGTCAAGCCGACGGCCATGTGGTGACACGTGGTCGTCGATCATGCGTGTGCTCTCGGGGGTCAGTGCTGTGTCGCCGGCGAAGAAACAAGAGAGCGATTTAGTATCGAATAGGTACATATTCGCCGCACCGCGCCACCGGTCCACCCCGTAGCGGTGCCCTTTGTGGGTGGCCGAAGCGGCTCTTACCTCGACGTCACCAGTGACGACGGTGTCGCCCGCTTCGAGACTCGTTGCCTTGCTGTAGCCACGTCTCTTGAGCCAGCGGGCAATTGCCGGAGGGGCGAATATCGGCACTCCATCTCTCAAGCCATCCAGAGAATCGAACGACAGGTGATCCGCGTGAGCGTGTGTGACGAACACGGCATCTACATGCGGAAGCTTGTCCAGGGAAATCCCGGGAGCGCTTACCCTGGGAAGGAACTTGCCCAGCGCCGGGTCGAAGTTGGGGTCGGTGAGAAACGTCTTCCCACCGATCTCAATTAGTAGCGTTGCGTGACCAATATACGTAATCCGCACTCGCCTGCCCTTCCTCTATCCAGCCTTGCGGGCTCTTAGCCTTTCTCTTGCCAGAAGCCATTGCTGCGGGAGTGCAGCGATATTCTGCGCCGTGTAATAGAGGTTGAGACCCGAAGCCATGTTCGCGAGGACGAACGTCATCATCACCGGGAACATGTACATCATCATCTTCGCCTGCGGGTTTGGCGGCGCGTTGCGCAGGCCGATCCACGACAGCAGATACATCGAGAGGCCCATCAGAACAGGCAGGATATAGATCGGATCCTTGATCGATATATCCGTCAGCCACAGAAACGGAACGCCGCGAAACTCGATCGTGTTCTGGAAAACGAAGAAGAGAGCAAACAGAACCGGCATCGGTATCAGCATCGGGAGGCATCCCGACAGGGCAGTAAACGGACTCGCCCCCGCTTCCTTGTAGACCTTCATCATTTCTTCGCGCTGTCTTTCCGGCTTGTCCTTGTACTTCTTCTGCACTTCAGCCAGCCTCGGCTGAATCTCCTGCATCTTCAGGCTCGAGCGCATTGCGCTCTGGTTGAGCGGCCACAGTGCGATTCGAATGAAGACGCCGAAGATTATCAGCACCCAGCCATAGCTCACCTTGAGCGTATCATGCACCCAGAGCAGAAGCTTCAGGCAGAGCGCTGCAATTGGATTGACCACCGGCTGCAGGAAGCTCCAGCCATACGGGTTCACGTGATCGAAATCACGCCCGAGTGCCAGAAGTTGAGTTGACTGCTGCGGACCTACGTAGAAGTCGAACGCGAATTTTCCGTCCTCAATCGACTTTACGAGAGTTGCCGAAGCGGTCGTTGCCACTTTGGACGTTCGTGGCCCTCCGACAAGTGTCATTTCCTTGAACGTGCTTCCTACCGGATTTATCAGGCCAATCACGAAATACTTGTTCCGCACTGCAGCCCAGGTCAGGGGGCCTGCTTCGAGCACCCTTTCACCCGGATCCAGTTTCTCAAACGGAACCCCGCGCGCATGATCATTACTAGGCTTAAATGAATAAGACAGGCTTCTGAGATCGCTCAAAGTGTCGGCTTCTGTAGCTGGAAGCCCCGAAGGCAGGTTGACAAGCAGATACGTCTGACCCGTTGCTCCTTCGACCTTACCTCCTATTCGTACGACATACTTGCCAGGAACTATGTCGTACGAGATGACGACATCGACACCGCTTACAGCTGCACGATAGGTGAGAACCTGGTCACCGGCTGCATTGCCGGAGCTCGCCAGCTGAAAGGGGACGCTGCTTAGCGGAATAGTGGTCCCGTTTGTAACCAGCGCATACTGAAGCAGTGGCTGGCCAGGTGCCTTGAGATTTACGGGACCGCCGCCGGGCGTAAGACTCTTGTAGTCCCGAAAGCTTACGGAAACCGGAGCTGCGCCGACATTTGTGAATTGATACGTCGAGGTTGCCGTAGTGACGGTCGTGATCTCGGACGCAGTGGTTGCCGGAACTGTACCGGGAGGTGCAGCTGTGACCGCGTCAGCTGACGGTATGACAGCTGGCGGTATGACAGCTGGCGGTATGGCGGCCGACGGCGTCGTTTGCCCGGCAGCAGGTTGATTGCTCTCAACAACCGGTGGAGCGGTTTTCTGCGCCGGTGCGGATACGGTTGGAGAGGTAGCCCGACGAGGAGTCGGAAAGAGTATCGGAGTTACCGCGACGATTATCGCGGTAAGGAGAAGTGCGATTGAGAGTCTTTTGTCCATTTACGGGACCGGGTCGAAACCACCCGGCCGGAAGGGATGACATCGTGCGATCCGGCGGACCGCCAGCCAGCTACCTGAAAGTGCTCCATGTTTTTCGATCGCCTCGATAGCGTACGAAGAACAGGTTGGATAATAACGGCACGCTGCAGGAAACAGTGGAGAAATCCAGAGCTGGTATCCACGGATTACCAGTACCAGGGCACCTCTCATTGTTTCTGCATTTTCGACTTGAGCTCCTGCGCAATTTCCACCACCTCTCGATTGAGCACTTCGAACGAAGCGTCATAGGCAGACGAGAGACTGCGAATTACAACATCAACGCTGCTCAACAGTGGAATGATTT
>Ga0079218_10000358_pt1 | contig 13086 bp, 8 predicted proteins | sample NCCompost_FD_77181 | JGI IMG/M metagenome (GOLD analysis project Ga0079218, IMG submission 77181) | Agricultural soil microbial communities from Utah to study Nitrogen management - NC Compost | ecosystem: Environmental > Terrestrial > Soil > Agricultural land | place: USA: Utah | collected... | reverse complement strand
TTAACAAACGGGAGCATCTCAAGGCCGCTCATTCCCGGCATTGTGATATCGCTGATGACGAGTTGGAAATCGGTTTCTTCCAAAAGCGCTAGCGCGCCTTCGGCTGAGCCGACCGTTTGGCAGTCGTGCTCCTCACTTAGCAGATCCTTTAAAATTTCAGTTATCTCGTGTTCGTCGTCGACGATGAGAATTCGCGACTTTAAGTCACCGGACATTTTTCGCAACTCCTGCACTCTCGGGATGCCTGGCGAGACTTTACCCTAAGCCCTGATCGTAAAGATTGAATTGTGGAACGGATTTGCGACGTTTGAAATCTGGGACCGATCCTGCGCCGCAAGGCAGGTGCAGGAATTCTACATATTTTGTTGGTCCATGGCAAACACGTTTTTACCTTCGGCTAATCGGTGGAGATAAAGGATTTATGGAGGTTATTCGACAAACAATGAAAGCGCCGGCTGAGTTTAACCCGCCGGCGCGCCTGTTAACGCTTAATTATTTTGATTTTCAGTAGCGAGCTGACCGACGCCGCTTGCGAATGCCGTAGGTGTAAACTGCTGCGCCACCCCCGCCGGCTAAGGCTCCAATTGCTGCCCCTTTTCCGCCTCCTGCGACCCCACCGATGATCGCACCAGCTCCTGCACCACCAGCCGTAGTCAATTTATCTCTGTGCTTTTGCCAGAAGCTGCGGCCGTGTTTATGTCCGTCTCCCACGCAGGCGGAATGAGTATGCGTGACATTGTTGTGCCGGTGTCTCAACCTCCCGCACGTCTTGGCCGACACCGGAACGGCCATAAGCGCTAACATAGTAATAACCAACAAAAGACCGAGTGTCTTTTTCATCTGTTCTTCCCTTTCGAATGTTTTGGCGGGAGAAAGTTTTTGTTATCTAGGGGCTAGCTTTTAAGGGAGGGGTCGGAAGTATTCTAGTCTAAACATCGGGACTTTGTCGACCAGGGGGTTCAATTCGGCTGTGTCCTAAATCTCCAGCTCTTAGACAAGCTGTCTTTGTTTGGGCGAAAAAAAGCAAGAACGATCCACTAAATCACACGAAATACTCACTAAACATTTCGCGTTATTTCGTGTGGATTAGCGGATAGTCTTATCCGAACACATCACACATTTTCAATCTCGTCTCTGGACTCACTCAAGAGGCTCGGCAATACGTGAACACCGCCATATCTCGAACGCACCCAAATCTGCAAGATTCCACTGAGGAGGATTCTCGTTTGGACAGCAGTTGCGAATGTGAAAGCGAGGCTTTATATTGTCTGACCAACGCTGCCGGAGTGGCGAAATTGGTATACGCACTAGACTCAAAATCTAGCGAGGTCACACTCATGTCGGTTCGAGTCCGACCTCCGGCACCAGTCCTTCCTCCTTCCGCAATCATCGTCCAACATCGCTGATCAATACCACATCACTTGTGATCACGCCTCGCGAAGCTATTAAGTCGCCTTCCCGAGACCAGTCGAACGAAAAAATCCGGCTGCCGGTAAAATTGGTCAATTGTTTAGGCGAGGTCCCTGCGGTTGGTTGTGCCCAAATGTTATCAACCCCGCCTCGAGAATCTATATAGGCTACGCTCTGACTATCTGGCGTCCAACGCAAAGGGGTATCCCATTGAACCGGCACTGTTGGGGCTAGACCGAAGGTGCGAACTTTCCCATCTTCAAGTGAGATTACACCGACGCGCCAACGTGAGTTGGGTTGTCCATCGTTTTGCCAGAAGGCGAGCCACTTTCCGTCGGGTGAAATCGCCGGCCGGACCGCAAAGCCCTCCGCAATTCTTATCGGTTGGCCCCCTTCGATGGGAACTTTCCACAACGTGCCCGAAGCTGCGGACTCAAAGTGTTGGAAGATTACGTATTTGCCATCGGGTGATACCTGGGGCCAGTTGCTCTCAGAGTTGCCTGTAGTCAGCTGGACCGGATTACTACCATCCCGATCCATTCGCCAAATCTGAAATATTCCCGAACGATTCGAGTGGAAGACGACAAAGCGATTATCCGGAGACACGGAAGGCGCATAGTTGCGTTTCATTCCGGAAGTTAACTGCCTTACCCCGGTACCATTCAGTGCCATCTCATAAATGTCTGCGTTGCCGCTGGCGTCCGAGGCGTAAAGAACCTTTCCATCCGGAGCCCAACCCATGTCGAAGTACCTGCCGACACCCGAAGTAATCTGAGTTGGATCACCGCCCTCACCTTTAGTTAGCGCCCAAATATTGGAAAGGACCTGCGTTTGAACGGATACCAAAGATTTCGAGTCGGCGGTCAGGAATGCTCCGCGATAATCACTCAAATCGTTGGTGATGGTTCGAGCTGAGCCATCTATTCCCAAGTACCAGAGCTGTTGGAACGAAGCTCCTTGAGCTCTGGCTGAAAGCACTACGCCCCTGGCGTCTGAAGTCAGACTAATAACACCCGGCTCCTGGAAGTGCTGCGCAGAGAGAGGAGTAATCTTTTCAGTACGATCGGCTAACCGCATTTCATAAATACTGATGAAGAAGCCATTCGCGTCAGAATTCACCAACGGTAACGCGACGCGTTGATCGTCCTCGCTCCAAGCGGGCCTTGTGCTCATTTCCCATGAGAATCTGTCGGGCCATTTTCGGCTCGCCAGGTTTTGTTCGTTGGTCCGGTCGGCATTGGCAATCACCAGCGTGTCAGTTCGTGACTCCAGGCTGCGACGCACGAAGGCAACACGGTTACCAGCATGAGAGAAGCTGGTCGGCCCGTCCTCGAGGTTCACCTTAACCGGCGGGGCGCCTGCTCCGAGTACCGGCACTTTATAAATTTCAGAAACATTGCTATCGCCCGTTTCGGAATAACCGTAATAAATAAAGTTTCCTTCGGGCGAAAATGCGAGGCCGTAATAATGACCCTCGATTGGCGGCAAGACCTGCAAGTGACCCGCGCCTTCCACCTGACGCAGCCAAAGGCTTTCTTTACCGCCTTCGCTTTTTATATATGCAACATACTTTCCGTCCGGCGAGATTGATGCGAACAGAGCATTTCCGTTAGTAGTGACCTTGGTTACGTTGACCTTTCGAAAATGAGAGCTTGAGGGGTTTGCCGTGTCAGGAGCACTGAACTTTTTGTAGACCCAGAACCCGGCTCCTGCTATCACGACTCCCGCCACTAAAATGACCGCAAACGTTCCCCAACGCTTCTTGCGAACCAGAGGTGCTTCAACAACAGTTGCTCGCGCTGCTTCCCGAGCATTCGTATCCCACGCCCGGTCCGTGCCAGTAGCAACTGCAGCGGAAGATGATCTCGAAGGAAATGACTTGTCGTGTTCACTAAGGTTCGGCGCAACGGACCGATGGATTTCTATGTCTCGCCGCAAGCTCCGAAGATCAATCGCCATTTCTTTGACTATTTGGTACCGCTGATCAGTGTCCTTCCGTAATGCCTTTCGCACAATGCGCTCAAGTTCATACGGCACATCTTCAACTTGTTCTGAGAGTGGCTTCTGCTCCTTTTCGACTATCGCCACCACCACGTCGGTGGGTGTGGGACCAGTAAAAGGTGGCTGTCCTGAAACCATTTCATAAAGGACGACTCCCAGGCTCCAGATATCAGTGTGCTCGTCGACGGGCAAGCCGCGAGCCTGCTCAGGAGACATATAAGCAGCTGTGCCCATCACCATTCCCGGTGATGAATGAACCAGGAGCGTTGACATCGAGTCGTTTGTGTTGAGCCTGGTGGGTTCCGTTAACTTAGCGAGTCCGAAGTCGAGTACCTTCAAATAGCCATCTCGTCGAATGATTATGTTTTCGGGCTTGATATCCCGATGGACAATTCCGGCTTCATGGGCAGCAGTGAGCGCATCGGCTATCTGAATAGCGATATCGATCGCTTCGTTCAGTTTCATGGGCCGATCTTGCATACGTTGGCGGAGCGTGACACCTTCGATGTATTCCATCGTAATGAAAGGTCGTCCATCGTCGCTTTGGCCGATTTCGTGGACCACACAAACATTGGGATGGCTGAGGGTCGATGCAGTTCGGGCTTCTTGCTTAAAACGCCGCAGGCGATCAGGATCTTTGCTCACGTATTCGGGCAGAAGTTTGAGCGCCACGCGACGACCTAAAACGGTATCTTTGGCGAGATAGACCTCACCCATTCCCCCTTCACCGATGGCGGCAAGTATTTCGTAGTGATTTACGACCTGGCCAACGCGAAGTTTGTTTTGTTCGCCTATAAGTGACTCAGCAGCGGATGCCACCGCCGGGACTTCCATGAAACTACCTGCTTCTTCATGAGATTTGAGCAACGATTCAACTTCCCGCCTCAGTTCTGAGTCACCGGCACAGGCTTGATCGAGAAATTCCGATCGTTCGGCGTCGCGACGTTGAAGAGCTCCTTCGAAAACGTCCTTCACCTGCTGCCAATATTGCGCGCTAACTTTGCTCATTCTTGCTTGTCACCACGGATCTCGCGATGGAGCCACGCCTTTGCAACACTCCAATCACGTTTCACGGTGGCTGGGGAAATGGCTAATACCTCAGCGGTCTCTTCAACCGTAAGACCACTAAAGAACCTTAACTCCACAATCTTACTCTGCTGTTCATCGATCTCAGCCAATCTTTCCAACGCCTCGTCGAGAGCCACGACATCGAGATCCTGAACCTTCTCACCAATTTTAATGTCAGTAAATGAAACTCTCACATCGGAACCACCGCGTTTGGCCCTTTTCTTGGTGCGCGCGTAATCTACGAGAATTCGTCGCATCAATTGAGCTGCAATACCAAAAAACTGCGCACGATTTTGCCAGTGGACATTCCTTTGATCGATCAACCGCAAGTAGGCCTCATGTATCAAGGCTGTAGTTTGCAACGTATGTCCCACCCGTTCACGTCGCAGGTAACGAGCCGCCTGACGTCGCAGTTCCTCATAGACCAACGGTACTAACTGGTCCAATGCCGCCTTGTCACCCTTACCCCAGTCTATCAACAGGGCGGTTACGTTTTGCGATGCAGGCGGCATAGGAAAAGTTTCCACTCGAAATGAGTCCGGCTGACCGTTTTACGATGAAGGATAGATTCCCGTTCGGAATTGCGTCAATTTAAACATATTGCCGGGAGATGAGCCCGTTTTCGCCCAAGTGTCGCGTTAGTAGTTGAAGGCAGCAATAGGGCTGGCCTGGAATTGAGACCACCAGGAGGTTATATGAAAATTCCACTTAGAAATATTGCCATCTCCGGCCTCTTCGTCGTGCTGGCCATTGCGAGCGCACAGGCTCAAACATCAAGCAGGGCAGAAGTTAACATCCCATTCGATTTCTCGGCGGGAACTACAAAATTGAAAGCAGGCGTTTATACCGTGAAACCGTCGACCGGAACGACATTGGCGATCCAGAGCCTCGATGGAAAGACGAAGGTACTGCTGAACGCCCCTCTGACTATTGGCTCGCGCGATGCGGAACCTGGTCAGCGACTTGTATTCAATAAGTATGGCGACCAGTACTTTCTGTCCCAGATTTGGCTGACAGTCGATTTTGGCCGGCAGCTATTCCCTTCTAATGGGGAAACAAAGGCAGCACGAAATTACAAATTAGCTAACGGCGATGCAAAACCCGAGCGTCGAGAAATTGCGTTTCGTTCAAGGTAAGCCATCGATGCGTTGACTCAGGGTAAGGTCGGACAACGGGTCCGCACCTTGCCCTGTTCGCGCTTACTCTCACGATGACAAACTCGCAAACCTACATTTGTGCCTGTGGCTACGGGCGGTTATTGTAGGCAACGTGAGATTTGTTAGGCAGTCCATTAGCCATCTTGTCTTAAGCTTGGTTGTTGTCGCGGTCTTTCTCTCAGGGTCGGCGATTGCGCAACAGCCGAGCACGCTAACAGGCGATATACGCCTTCACAAAACTTTTCATTCAGTAATCCTTAACAACGATCGGGGGTTGATCGTCTTTCTACCTCCCGGCTACGAAGTCAACAAACGGACTCGTTACCCAGTCTTGTACTTAAACGATGGACAGAACCTGTTCGACGGCGCGACCTCGTTTATCCAGGGACAAGAGTGGCGGGTTGATGAAACCGCCCAATTCCTGATCAATGCTCAACGAATAGAGCCCTTAATTATTGTCGGCATTTATCACACTGGCGACGATCGAATAAATGAATTCGGACCGGTAGCAGACAAAAATCTAAAAATCGGCGGCAGAGCCGATCTTTATGGACGCATGCTCGTTGATGAGCTAAAGCCCTTTGTTGATCACACATATCGAACGCGCAAGGGCTCACGCCACACCGGATTGGGTGGTTCTTCGATGGGCGGCATCGTTTCTCTCTATCTCGGGCTTAAACACCCTAATGTGTTTGGCCGGGTGGCAGTGATTTCTCCGTCGGTATGGTTCGCTGATAAGCAAATAGTCCGCTACGTTGACGCGCTAACGAAGAAAAGTGATGTTCAGATCTGGTTAGATATGGGAACTAAGGAAGGCCGCAATCCGGAAGAAGCCGCACGAGGTCTCGACGACGCCCGGCTTCTTAAGGACTCGCTGTTAAGGAAAGGTTGGAAGATAGGACGAGATTTAAAATACGTAGAAGCAGAAAATGCTGAGCACAATGAGAGAGCCTGGGCGGCTCGTGTTGAGCCGATCCTGACGTTCCTTTTTCCGCGTAAGATGTAAGATAATTGGCTCCAGTTTTTGCTAGTTCGAAAGTTCCACACAATGTCTAAACCGAGAAGCGGCAGCGACCTTGGTCATTGGAGACAGCACTAACGCATAAAACGTGGTCTTATTGCGGCCTGAGCGTTGTTGCACTGACCTTGTCGGCTCCACACCCGGTTCCGAATAAATGAATCCAAGTTCTCTGGAAGGCGGAAAACTTTTTATGAATAGCCGGAAAAAGTGTTTGATTAAGGCAGCTGCCCTGCTCTTTCTTGCCTGTTCGCTACCCACTTTAGTTGCGGCCCAAGACCGCGCCGTCATACTTGCCGGACCAGATCTCTCGCGCGTCGTGCCTCCTGGATTTTATTTTCAAGGACTCAGCGCACCGACACAGATGCGTAACTCAGCCGGGCTGCGCATAGGTAAGAGCCGGCACGTGATCGCGGGACTCGTCGACACGTCGGGATATTCCGCAGACGTAAGGGAAAAGTACCAAGGGTTTTTTATTACTGACTCAGATATTTCAATAGACGGTAACGCCTTAAAAAATGGCGCCTACGGCTTTGGATTCTCCAGTGATGGAAAGTTCAACATCATGGATTTGGCCGGCAATCAAATTCTTTCAGCGTCGACTGCCAAGGATGCCGCTTTGAAACGACCGCGTCCTTTAATGATGTCTGTGGATGGCGAACGTGTGCGACTTTACAGCGGGCGTGATTACGTACTCATAGAAGCCAAATAACTCCCAGACGCTCAAGCGAAGTTAGGTACTAAGCCCTTCGCGACGGCTTTAAATAGTCCTTAGGCTCGTTGTCTCTCCAATATCTCTGAGTGTCCCTACTGGCTCGCACGCGATAATCGGATTCTGACAAGAACTGAAGAGTACTGAGCAGTTATAATCGTTTGCAGGAGACCGTTTTTAACGCATCTCGCATAACAACATGCACCAATAATGAGTGGTAACCCAATGTCGTTATATTTTCGCGCAGTCAAACTCTTCACTATCCTCTTGCTGGTGACACCCGGCATCTTGATCGCGCAAACACCACCGATGGGCGGCCCATCCACGGGCGCACCAGTGACCTACACATCGCGGCGAACGGTAGGAATTACTGATCCAAAAGCACCGGTTGTTTTCGAAGACTTAACCGCCAAGACTGCATTGGCTAACTTCAAGCACGTTTCAGGCGGGGCTAACAAGGATTACATCTTTGAAACTCCATCAAGTGGGGTCGCGATATTCGACTATGACGGCGATGGACGACCCGATGTCTATTTGTTAAATGGATCTACGGTAGCGGCGATCCGGGGAAAAGATAAGGCGCCGCGGGCAGCACTTTACCGAAATCTGGGTAATTGGAAGTTTGAAGATGTTACTAACAAAGCGGGCGTGGCGAATGAGCGATGGGGATTTGGAGTCGCTGTCGGTGATTACGATAACGACGGGCGACCTGACATGTATGTCAGCAACTTCGGCGTCTCGCGTCTATATCACAACAATGGTGACGGCACGTTTACAGACGTTGCCGAAAAACTCGGTGTAGCACGAAAGGGTTGGAGCACTGGCCCAACCTGGGGCGACTACGACGGCGACGGGCGTCTCGACTTATTCGTCCCGGGCTACGTCGAGATCGATTTGGACAATCTTCCTCCAAGTCCCGGCGATGCCGGGAAGCCTGGCAACACGGCTTCAAACTTCTGTCAGTTTCGTGGAGTACCGGTAATGTGTGGTCCAAGAGGGCTGCCGGGCGAAGGGGACACACTCTATCACCAAAAGACTGATGGCAGTTTCGAAGATGTCAGCGTCAAGGCAGGCGTTAGCGATACGCCGAAGTACTACGGCTTTACTGCCGCCTTCGTCCACGTCAATGAGGACAAGCTGCTTGATCTCATAGTCGTGAACGACTCTACCCCGAAGCAGCTTTACATCAACAAGGGGAACGGAACCTTTGAGGAAATAGGATACGCCTCAGGTGTAGCGCTGAATGAAAACGGGCGTGAGCAGGCTGGTATGGGTTTGGCAATTGGAGACTACGACAACGACGGTCGGGTTGATTTTCACATTACTAATTTTTCTGACGACTCAAACGTTCTCTACCACAACGACGGCGAAAGTAATTTTACTGATGTTACATTTCAGGCTGGTCTCGGTGAACCAACCATTCCATTTCTCGGATGGGGCACCAGCTTTATCGACTATGACAATGATGCGTGGTTGGATATCTTCGTGGTAAATGGACACGTCTATCCAGCCGTCGACGCAAACCAATGGGGAACAAGCTGGGCGCAACAACCATTGCTATTCCGGAATTTGAAAAACGGTAAATTCGAGCGAGTCGGCGCTGCGCCCGGTAGCGGGCTTTCAATGGCCTGGACTGGTCGCGGGCTGGCTATCGGCGATTTGGATGGTGACGGCCGGGCCGATTTAGTGATCAATAACATTGACGCCAAGCCGACGGTCCTACGAAACGTAGTAGCTTCACCAGGTCAGTGGGTTGATCTACATTTGGTGGGAGATGTTTCAAAGAAGAGCCCACGAGACGCTATTGGGAGCATCGCGTATATAACGACAGGCAAGTTGCGCCAAAGGCTGGACGTTATCAGCGGCGCGATCTACTGCTCACAAAATGACCCGACGTTGCATTTTGGCCTGGGCGCTGCCACGAAGATAGACAAGTTGGAGATCCAGTGGTCGAACGGCACGATGGAAACCTTCAATATTTCCGCTGTAAACAAAAGCTACACAATCGTTCAGGGCAAGAGCGGTGAAAAGTAAGCCTCTCGACGCTGATTACTCTAAGCAAACTCGATCTGGGCCATTTGCTTTCGATTTTTTACATCAGGCGACTATACTATCCATCCGTCATTCCTACTCCGGATCTGTCCGACTGGAGCTTACGCCTTGAGACGAATCGACCTGAGAAAAGCCCAAGCGGCCCGTCTAAACACAATCCGAGACATCAACCGGCAGATTGTGTTGAATTACGTGCGCGAGCGCGAGCCTATCTCACGCGCTGAAATCTCCCGCGAAACGGACCTTCAACGCTCAACCATCTCAGCCATCGTCGAAGCACTGAAACTAGAAGGACTAGTTGAGGAGGTGGGCGAGGGCGAGTCGACCGGAGGCCGCAGACCTACGATGTTGAGGTTGTGCACGAAAGAAGCGATCGCTCTTGGTGTGGCCATCACGCCTACTCTGACTACAGTGGCCACGAGCGATTTAGCAGGACGAGTTATTTCACAACAGGAATTTCTTACTGAACCCGATCCTCGAAAGACACTCGATGAAGTGGTGGAACTCGTCAGCAAGCAGGCTCAACTGAATAGAGGGGTTGAAGCGGTCGGAGTGAGTCTTCCCGGACTGGTTGACCCCGCGACAGGCACCGCGATCTACGTCCCTTATTTTCAGTGGCGGGATGTGCCGGTGGGTAAAATGATTGGCTCGGCTATTAGCCTGCCCGTAATCATTGATAATGACGCTAACGCGGTTGCCCTCGCGGAATTGTGGTTCGGACGTCCAGAGGTAACTGACGCGCGCGATTTTATTATGGTGCTTGTGGCCGAGGGTGTAGGCACCGGAATCATCTTTGATGGCCAGGTCTATCGAGGCCAGCGGGGCGCCGCAGGAGAGTTTGGTCACATGGTAATTGGCACTAATGCGCCTGTCGCATGCTCGTGTGGCAATTTCGACTGTTGGGAAGCTTTCTCCTCTGAACGAGCGACACTGGCCCGGTACGGGACATTGTCAGAAGGTGGGTCGTCTTCGATATCATTCCCCGAATTGGTCGACAGAGCCCTGGGTGGAGAGGCAAACGCGAAGGCTGCGTTGGTCGAGACGGCACACTTCCTGAGTATCGGAATCTCCAACCTGGTTGTCGGTTTTAGCCCAGAGGCGGTAGTAGTTGGCGGCGACATCGCGCGGGCTTGGAGCCTCGTAGAGGACGCATTAACTGAGAGAATTGAGCGCACCGTACGTCGCGGACTTCCGTCGGCCCGAATTATGCCGTCCACCCTGGGAGAAAAGCCTGCGTTGCGTGGGGCATTAAGTCTGGTTCTAGCGGGCAAATTCGCAGCCGCGTTTGCGGCATAGGCGACCCTCTTCTAAATTCTTTTTTCCCAAACCCAAACCCTCACATCCGTAGAAGAAATATCTCTGTTTTTAGGCAAAAAACCATTGACACCCCACCTCGAACTGTATTAATACTTCGTTCGCTTAGACAACAAACTGGGTTCTAATTGCTTCATTCGGATTCCAGGCCAATCACCCGTTAAGTTTATCAAAGCCGATGCGCGCGTTACGCTTTGGCCGTTATCTCAGAGAATGTGCGAGATTGACTATCTCGGCCTGAAAAGGCTGAGGTGAGCCTCTTATCATCGTTCACGAGGACCACCGATGAATATCCACCGTACTATCACCCCCGTTGTAAGAATCGGCCTTGCCTTCACACTTCTGCTTGCTGCTGCTTTCGCGCTGCCCGCGTTTGGCCAAACAAACAAAGGTGAGATTAAAGGGACGGTAAGAGACCAAACTGGTGCTCTTGTGCAGAACGCTGAAGTCACTGCTACGAACATTGGAACCGGAGCGACCCGAATTGCCACCACTAGCGATGACGGTACGTACGGATTGCTGCTTCTGGATCCTGGGACGTACCGAGTGGAAGTCGTTCCGCCCGCCGCGCTACAACTACAAAAAGCTGTGAGTGAAAACGTTGTAGTGCAAACGTCGCAAACTCAGCCCCTTGATATCACGCTGGAACCAGGAAGCGTCGGGGCCGAGGTTACGATCTCTCTCGCTGGGAGTTTGGTGGAAACTGAATCAAGCGATCGCGGCAGCGTCGTCACTGGCCGAGAGGTTACTGAATTGCCGCTATCGGGACGCAACTTTACGCAACTAGCTACGCTCACTCCCGGGGTATCCAGAGTATCGATTGGCACGCTATCCGACGCTCGCGCAAATAACAACGGTGATCCGAATGCTGGTGGACAAGGACCGGGTGGTGGCAACCCGGTAGGATCGACCGAGTCCGCTCGTTTCTCGCGTTCGGGCGGCGCCGTTTTATCGGCGAATGGCCAGCGACCGACCACGAATAATTTTTCAGTCGACGGCGTTGACAACAACGAACCACAATTCGGAAGCATCGGCGTTTTTGTGAACCCGGATGCCATTGCCGAATTCAAGGTAACAACCAGCGTCCCTCCGGCTTCAATCGGTCGTGCGGCGGGAGCAGTTATCAATACTTCGTTTCTTTCAGGAACGAACGAGTTCCACGGTTCACTTTATTATTACGGGCAAAACTCCGCTTTAAATGCTTATCATCCGCTGCTCAAGCGCACGCGTGCCGAACAACTTTCGCGTGGCGATGCCAACGTCTTGTCTAAGGCAGTGCAGCAGATCCACGAGTTTGGCGGAATTATTCGTGGCCCCATCATTAAGAACCGCACATTCTTCTTCTTCGACTACCTGGGAGCACGAAATAATCTGCCGACAGAAATCCGCAGCACGGTTCCTACATTGAATAGTCGCGCAGGTAATTTCACCGACTTTACGTCCACCAGAGATTGCGGTCGTGGCGTTTCCGGTGTGCTGTGCGATCCGACAACTGGATTGCCCTTCTCAGGCACCACTGTCCCGACCAGTCGTGTCAGCTCCGTCGCACAAAACTTTCTTAATGCCTATCCTGCCCCAAGTGCCCTGATTCTTAACACCAACGACAGCAGCGTTCGAAACTTCTTTGGACAACGCAGTGTGTCAGAGAAAATCGACAACTTCGATATCAAAATCGATCATAAACTAAGCGAAAATAACTCGCTGTCTGGTCGTTACAGCCGTCAGAACAACGCGACCATTCGTGGCTCATTCTTTGACGTAGTCCCCGCAGGCTTCGGTAATGGCGAGGAGTTGAACAACACGCGTCAGGTAGTCATCAGCGATACGCACACCTTTAGTCCCACGGTGCTCAACGAATTCCGCTTCGGATACACGAAGATTGACATTGGTATTCTCAACTGCGGCACCGGAGGCGCTTGCGGTCTGAGTCCAACCTTCTCCTCCGATGTAGGAATTCCCAACGTCAACGACGGAAGCTTCGAGCAGTCAGGCTCGATTTTGACAGGCGGTTTCGGAAACGGTGGAGTGGAATTCGCCGGCGACGGTGGACCATTCATTGTCTTCAGCAAAAACCCATACTTCGCCGACACACTGACTATTGTCAAAGGCAACCACACCTTCAAGACAGGGTTTGAAACCCGCTTACGTTATCTAAATACGATCGACGGCGGACGCACTGGCGGATTGAAGGGAAACCTCGCCTACGGTGACGGCGCTCCGGAAGCGCGAGCCTTGACCACTGGTCAGGTATGCCCGGGCGCTTCCACAATTGTGGTGGGCACTGAAACACGATGCTTCGTGGATGCGAACGGTATTCCTTACGGCGGTACCGGTCTTGCCGTTTTCAACATTCT
>Ga0079218_10000356_pt1 | contig 13104 bp, 7 predicted proteins | sample NCCompost_FD_77181 | JGI IMG/M metagenome (GOLD analysis project Ga0079218, IMG submission 77181) | Agricultural soil microbial communities from Utah to study Nitrogen management - NC Compost | ecosystem: Environmental > Terrestrial > Soil > Agricultural land | place: USA: Utah | collected... | reverse complement strand
CATGTATTTGATGCGGCTGATCTGGCCGCTGATCGCGCTCGGATATGTTGTCAATCTCTTCCAACGGGGGACGGCAAGTCTAAAACGCATGAACGCGATTCTGGCGATCAAACCTGCAATCGCGGATGCGCCAGAGGCCGGCCCGAAGCCGTCAATTGCCGGTGAAATCGAGTTTCGCAATCTTAGTTTCAGATACCGGCCGACTGACGAGCCAGTGCTCAGCGACATCAACCTGAAGATTCCCGTAGGACAATCAGTGGCTTTTGTTGGTCGCACTGGAAGCGGCAAATCGACGTTGGTAAACCTGATTCCCCGCTTGCTGGAAGCTCCGAAAGATACGGTCTTCGTCGACGGTGTCTCGGTGCGCGATTATCCGCTCGCTCAGTTGCGCGAGAGCATCGGCTACGTGCCGCAGGAAACATTTCTCTTTAGCGACACTCTCGCTGAAAACGTGGCTTTTGGTGTGAACCAAACTGAACGCGCGGATGTCGAGTGGGCGGCGGAGATCGCCGGGCTCAGCGACGACGTGCGCGGGTTTACCGACGGTTTCGATACCCTCGTAGGCGAACGAGGCATCACGCTTTCGGGCGGACAAAAACAGCGAACGGCGATCGCCCGCGCGGTCTTGCGCGCGCCGAGAATTCTTATTCTCGATGACGCACTTTCCGCAGTTGACACTTACACGGAAGAGAAAATTCTCGGTAGATTGCGCGGCGTGATGCGAGAGCGTACGAGTCTGATTGTTTCGCATCGGATCTCGACAGTTCGTGACGCGGACTTAATCTGCGTGCTCGACGAAGGACGCATCGTCGAACGCGGCACGCATCAGGAGTTGCTTGAGTTGGGCCGAGAATACGCTGCGTTATACGAGCGGCAACTCCTGGAAGAGGAACTGGCAGCGACGGGCTGAGGAAAGGCAATGACAACACCCAACAAGGACAATCTCGACACTCTCTATCGAAGCATGGTGATCATCTGGATCGCGCAAATCATGAGTGTGGTGATGTTTTTCGTGGTCACGCAGTTTGTCGACGTACCGGATGACCGCCCTGAGAATAATATTCTGAGCTTTGTGTTCGCAGCCAGCGGCACCTTTTGCGCCATTATTTCTTTTGTAGTGCGCGCGCGGTGGCTGCGAAAGTCGGTTGAACAGCAAAACCCTGCGCTAGTGCAAACCGCAAATATAGCCGGGCGCGCGCTCTGCGAAGTGCCGGCAATTTTGGGAGTGATTGAAAGATTTTTGCTTCCGGGACGAGAGTACTTATTGCTGCTTCTGATAAGTGCGCTCGCAATGCTGCTGCACTATCCGCGACGGTCAGATCTGCTAGCGGCTTCCTACAAAGATCCGTCATTCGGGGGTTGGTCGTAAGTATTTATGTCCACTGCCGTCAAACAATTTCATGAAGAGGAGGCCATCGGAAAGACTTACGATTTCCAGGTCGCGCGCAGGCTGCTGCGATATCTGAAACCATATTTGCGGATGTTGATTCCCGCGCTCGCCCTCACCTTCGCGCTGAATCTGCTTGGCATTCTGCAACCAAAGTTCACGCAGTATGCGATCGACTGGCACATCCTGCCGCGGTCCGCGGACGGGCTGATGTGGCTCGTCGGGCTGTTTGCGGGCGTCCAATTTTTAAGACTGATCTTTTCCTACTTGCAGACCGTCTTATTGAACACTGTCGGCCAGTACGTGATGTTCGATATCCGGCGCGAACTTTACGACAAACTACAACACCAGGAAGTGGCCTACTACGATCGCAATCCGGTGGGGCGCATCATGACGCGCCTCACAAACGACGTGGACGCTCTCAATGAGCTATTCACCCAGGGTGTGACGGATGTTCTCGGCGACCTCGTAATGATTGTTGCCATCATCGGCGTGATGTTGTGGATGGACGTGAGGCTGACCCTGATCACGCTGCTGACCGTGCCACTCCTCTTCGCAGCGACGACCTGGTTTCGCAAAGGCGCTCGTCGCGGTTATGACATGGTGCGCACACGCATCGCTCGCATTAATGCTTTCCTGCAGGAGCACTTCGCAGGAGCGCAGACGGTGCAGATTTTTAACGCCGAAAGAAAATCTCTGCGCAAGTTTGACGAGATCAATGACGACTATCGCAAAGCAAATATCGAAACGATTTTTTACTATGCACTCTTTTTTCCTCTGGTTGATTTCATCGGGGCAGTCGGAATCGCCCTGGTAATCTGGTATGGCGGTTATCGCGTGATGAACTCTGCTTTAACGTTGGGCGCGCTTGTCGCTTTTATCCAGTACTCCGGATTCCTATTTCAGCCAATCAGGGACATTTCCGATAAGTACAATGTGTTGCAAGCTGCGGTCGTTGCTTCGCACCGAATCTTCAAAACACTCGACCTGCCAATCGCCATTACGCCTCCAGCCAGTCCTTTGCGAAAAGGGCGCGCCCGCGGCTTGATTGAGTTCCGCGACGTCTGGTTCGCTTATAAGAACGAAGATTGGGTGCTGAAGGGCGTTTCATTCACAGTGAGCCCTGGTGAGTCGGTCGCACTCGTCGGCCATACCGGCTCTGGTAAGACAACGATCACAAACCTGTTGATGCGTTTCTATGATATTCAGCAGGGGCAGATTCTTTTGGACGGAGTTGACCTGCGCGATTGGGATTTGGAATCGCTACGCAGGAATTTCGCAGTCGTGCTGCAGGACATTTTTCTTTTCAGCGGCACGGTCGCAAGCAATATCCGTTTAGGACGCCAGGATATTTCCGACGAGCGAGTGCATTGGGCGGCCCAGGAGGTACATGCGCACCGGTTTATCGAACGCCTGAAAGACGGTTACAAGTCGGAAGTAAAAGAGCGCGGTGCGGGGTTATCTGTAGGGCAAAAGCAGTTGATTTCATTCGCGCGCGCGCTCGCTTTTGATCCGGCATTGTTGATTCTGGATGAAGCAACAAGCTCGATTGACACGGAAACGGAGCAGTCGATCCAGCAGGCGATTGGCCGGGTGATGCAGAATCGTACCTCAATCGTGGTCGCACACAGGCTTTCTACAATCCAGCGAGCCGATCAGATCATCGTTCTGCATCATGGCGAGATCAGGGAACAGGGAAAGCATCAGCAGTTGCTTGCCGAGCATGGCCTTTATTGGATGCTCTACAAACTGCAATACTCCGATGAGGGAGTTCCGCCAGTGATGACGGGACCTGATGAAAATGCGACGCCGCAACCGATCAGTGACTTCGCACAGTGACCTCTCATTCTCACCGGGCTTAAGCCCTGTGGACCGCTCGCGTCGATGAGGGAAACCGTTTAACGGGTTCTTATGTCTATGCCGCAATTAGCAACCGGGCTGAAGCCCGGTGAGAATAAAATCCTATGCTTGACCAGGAGAATTCGAATGATTCCAAACCCTCTTAGATTTTCGGGCTTTTTACTCACCTTCTTATTAATAACCATCGTCGTTCCTGATGAGGGAAGAATGGCGAATCGACCGCAATCCAATTTAGGCTTTGCTGTGTCGTTCCCCAGCGAGCGCAGCGCCTCACCACTTGATGGGCGCCTGCTCCTGCTGATCTCAAAGAACAATGAGCGCGAACCTCGTTTTCAAATCAATGAAGACCTGAATACGCAACAAGTGTTTGGCATCGACGTCGAGGGGATGAAACCAGATGCAGAAGCCATAGTTGATGCTAGCGCGTTTGGCTATCCAATGCGCAGCCTGAGCCAGCTGCCGCCGGGCGAATATTGGGTGCAGGCTTTGCTTCACCGCTATGAAACCTTCAAGCGATCTGACGGACATACTGTCAAACTCCCCATGGATCGTGGCGAGGGCCAACAGTGGAGTCGCGCGCCGGGAAACCTCTATAGCAAGCCGCAGAAATTAACTATCGATCCGCAAAAGGCTGAGACGATCAAGCTCAAACTTGATCAGGAGATTCCGCCGATTACTCCGCCGAAAGACACCAAGTACATCAAACACGTCAAGATTCAGAGCAAGCTGCTGACTGATTTTTGGGGACGTCCGATGCACCTCGGCGCCAACGTATTGTTGCCAGAGGGCTTTGATTCTCATCCGAACGCGCGTTATCCACTCGTGATTTTTCACGGACACTTCCCGGCGGATTTTGGCGGCTTTCGTGAGACGCCACCAGATCCCGATCTAAAACCTGATTACAACGAGCGCTTCAAACTCGCCGGCTACAACAAGATTGTTCAGGAACACGCGTACAAGTTCTATCAGGAATGGACTGGTCCTAACTTCCCGCGGATGATCATCATCGAGATCCAGCATGCGAATCCTTATTACGATGATTCGTATGCCGTGAACTCCGCTAACCTAGGCCCTTATGGCGATGCGATTACCTTTGAGCTGGTGCCGTTTATCGAGAAGCAGTTTCGCGGAATCGGTAAAGGGTGGGCGCGGTTTATGTATGGCGGTTCCACCGGCGGGTGGGAAGCGCTCGCGGCCCAGATTTTTTACCCTGACGAATACAACGGCGCATGGGGTGCATGTCCCGATCCGATCGATTTTCGCGCTTACACAGTCATCAATATCTACGAACATAAGAATGCCTACTACGCGGAGAGTCCGTGGAAGAAGACACCGCGTCCGGGAAAACGAAATTATCTCGGCGAACTTGCAGCCACGACTGAAGACGAGAACCACATGGAGCTGGCGTTGGGCACGAAGAGCAGATCAGGCGGGCAGTTTGATATTTGGGAAGCGGTTTACTCTCCAGTCGGCGCCGATGGTTATCCCAAACCGATCTGGAACAAGCTTACGGGAGAAATTGATCACTCCGTCGCCGCCTACTGGCGCGAGCACTATGACCTGGGCCATATTCTGAAGCGCGACTGGGCGAAGCTGGGACCGAAGCTTGAAGGCAAGCTTCATATCTACGTAGGCGAGGCAGACAATTACTTTTTGAAAAATGCCGTCTACCTGGTCGAAGATTTTCTGAAGACGACGAAGAACCCTCACTACAATGGTGAAGTCGATTACGAGCCGCGCGCTGAGCATTGTTGGAACGGCGATCACACGCGACCGAATGCAATATCCCGACTTCGGTACCACCAGTTTTATGCTCCTAAAATTGTCGCGCGCCTTCTGAAGAGCGCGCCGCCGGGCGCTGACCTGACAAGCTGGAGATATTAGTTTCGGTGAGTAGGTGGCGGCACACCCAAGTCATTTGCCATTTGCCATCTTCCATTTGTCATTGAAACAAGGGCCGATTCCAACATGACTAACCACCAAGGAAACGCGATCAAAGCTTTCCGCGCCCTGCATGAATCCGGATGTTTTGTGCTGCCGAATCCCTGGGATATCGGCACGGCCATTTATTTAAAGCAGCTCGGCTTTAAGGCACTGGCAACAACATCGGCTGGTTATGCCTTCACCCGCGGACTTCCCGACTCGGTTCTCGCAATTAAGCGCGACGAAATGTTAGCGCACGTCGGTGAGATTGCCGCGGCAACACCTTTACCAGTCAATGCAGATTTTCAGAATGGCTATGCAGACACTCCCGAAGGTGTAGCGAAAAGCGTCGCGCTCTGCATCAAGACCGGAGTCGCTGGTCTATCAATCGAGGATGCCACGGGCAACGACGGCGCCCCGCTTTATGAAACGACCCTCGCAATTGCGAGGATCAAAGCCGCTCGCCAGGCCATCGATGAATCCGGGGTTCCCGTTGTCCTTACTGCACGTTGCGAGGCAGCTTTGGTCGGTCATCCTGCCCCGCTTGAAGTTGCGTTGGAACGGCTAGTTGCATTTTCAGAAGCTGGAGCGGATTGCCTTTATGCTCCGGGTCTGTCCGAACCCGAGCACATCTCGGCGATAGTTAAGGCAGTGGGGCCGAAGCCTGTTAACGTTCTAATGTCGAGATCGAATCCTTTACTGCCGGTGACTCGACTCGCAGAACTTGGCGTGCGACGCATTTCGGTAGGGTCTGCGTTGGCAAGGGTTGCGTGGGGCGGATTCGTGCGTGCGGCAAAGCAGTTGGCTGAGGGTTCGTTTGCAGGCTTTGCGACAGCGGCAACCTTTAAAGAACTTGATGAGGTTTTTGAGCTGGGAAGGAACTGAAACCGCTCAGACGCCAAGACCCGCAGAGTCCGCCAAGAAGAATAAAACGAATCTAGTACTTTGTGCTTAGTACTGTGTTTCAGCGGCTTCAGCAATAACTTCTGTGCTCAAGATTTATCAGCGAATAAAGTTCGAAGCACCAAGTTCAAAGCTCGTTTTATTCTTCTTGGCGGACTCTGCGTCTCCTGGCGACTTGGCGGTTTCAATTTCCAGTGAAAAATGGCAAATAGTAAATGTTCTTTAGTCCGCCGCCACCAGCCCCGTTCCTTTTCCTTGGCCACCATGCAAGGAGTTCTGCTAAGCTATGCCGCCCCTCGTAAAGAATGGCGGCAACGACCTGCTGCCAGTTGGATTACTGTTCCCGACTCAGTCGCCAAATTAGTTGTCGAGAGTACTGACGTTAAGGTCAGAATCTTACGAAGCAAAGTGGGAGTAGTTGTGCCACCGTCAGCGCTCGGCCTCGCCCGAACGCCTCGCTGTCCTTCGCGGCCAACAGATGCTCGTAAGCCAACCAGCTAAGGCAAACTCAACCGGCCACCACCGCAGGGTGTCTCTTCATACCAATACGAGTCCCCCGCACCTTCTGGAGTTTTCTGGCGGATCCGTTGCCTTACCTCAACCGTAAATGGAGGCCGAACAATGCGTAAGAGTTTATTCGTTAGTTTGCTGGGACTCGTCCTGGCCGTGGGCTCGATGTTTCCTTTTCTCAAGTCTGACGCCGCGAACAAGAATAACAACCTCGCTGGCGCCGGCAGATCTTCTTCACGTGCACTTCCCAACTTCGACATCCGGCTCGGTGAGGGCGGAGAGTTCGTTGATTTGGATCTCAATGCGAACGCCGCTCTAAGCGCGGCGCAAAACCCCGGGGCGGCGGCTCGCGCCACAGCTTTCGAGCATTTTCGCGCTGGTCTGGGCCCGGAAAAAGCCGCAAACCTCAGGGGCTCGGTGAACCACACCGGCGCAATAAAAAATCTCTTCGTCGATGGCGCGCCGCTCTCCGCGCCGCAGTCTGACAGCGCTGACAACATCGCACGTGGCTTCCTACGTCGCCACTCCGACTTGTTTGCCTTGTCGGCGGCAGACGTCACCAATCTAGTACTCACCAACGAAGATAACGATGGGCCTGTAAACTTTCTTGAATACTTTCAGACGATTGGCGGACTCAAAGTATTTGAAGGCGCAGTCCAGGTTGCTATCAACAAAAATGGCGAAGTGCTGTCGGTACGCGAGGGATTTCTCGCTTCAGTTAATAAAATGAATCTGAGGCCAACGCTTTCCGAACAGCAAGGTCTGAACCGGGCATTTGCTTATGCCGGACGCAAGCTGGATTCGTCGTTTGTGGAAATGAGAACTCGCGGCGACGTTGGCGGATCTTCCGCATTTGCAAACCCGCTGGGACCAGACTACGAAGACGTCACGTCGGAACTCAATGTCGTGCGCGTGGGCGACAAGACACGGCTCGCATGGCATGTCTTTGCCGAAGTCGGTCCCGAAGAGTGGTACGAGCTGCTGGTTGATGCACACAGTGGCGAGCTGCTGCTGCGTCACAATCTTTACGTCATCGCCGCTCAAGGCACCGTTTACATCGAGAGCCCGAATGCGGGCGCCCGCCAACTGGTTTCATTTGTCGGCGACACGGTCATCAACACATCTTTCGGCTGGATGGGAACTGCAACCGTTACCACCGGTAATAACGTCGAGGCTTATCTCGACACCGATGCGAACAACTCGCCTGACAACATCAGTGGCTCTGGCCTATCTGTCGGCCACGCTTCAGCCGCTAATCAGGATTTCACATTCCCATTCTCAACCACGGTGGACCCGCGCACACAACGCGCGGCAGTGGTCACCAATCTTTTTTACTACAACAACTTCATGCACGACTTTTCCTATCGCCTCGGCTTTACGGAAACTGCGCGCAACTTTCAAACGAACAACTACGGCCGCGGCGGGAGTGGCAACGATTCGGTCCGAGCCGAGGCGCAGGACGGTTCGGGTACTAACAACGCCAACTTCGCGACGCCGCCCGATGGCTCGCGGCCGCGCATGCAGCAATATCTTTTCACTGCCCCGAGTCCTGACCGCGATAGCTCCATCGATGGCGATGTTGTGTTTCACGAGTACGGACACGGTATTTCCAATCGCCTGATCGGCAACGGCAGCACGGCGCTCAGCGGCACTCAGTCCGGAGCTATGGGTGAAGGCTGGTCAGACTACTGGGCCATCACCATCAACGGTGACGGCGCGGTGGGCGAGTACGTGATGAACAATTCGGCCGGTATTCGCCGCGCCGCGTATACCGTTCCGGCCAATTCGGTTCACGACTCTTATGCCGACATAGGCGTGGGCGGTTTCCAGGTTCACCGTGACGGCGAGGTTTGGGCCGCCACTTTGTGGGATCTGCGCACACAGCTCGGAGCTACAACAACGGACAATTTGGTCCTGAACGGCATGAAGTTCACGCCTACTCGCCCGTCATTCCTGAATGCGCGCGACGGCATCTTGCAAGCTGACCAGAGTTTGAACGGCGGCGCTAATCGCTGCGCAATTTGGACGGTGTTTGCGCGTCACGGCATGGGCGTGTCGGCTGTCGGTAACGACGGTACTACCCACGTCGCGGCCACCAATCTGCCGGCAGATTGCGGAGGCACCTGTTCATACTCGATCAATCCGACCAGTTCCAGTCAGCCGGCTGGCGGCGGCAGCGGCAGTGTTAGTGTGACTGCCGGTACTGGTTGTGCCTGGAGCGCAGTCAGCAACTCCGGATTTATCACGATCACTTCGGGAAGCAGCGGGTCGGGCAACGGCACGGTCAACTATTCAGTTGCAGCCAACACCAGCTCATCCTCTCGCATTGGCACGATGACGATTGCTGGGATCACCTTCACAGTTAACCAGGCAGGAACAGGTGGTGGAGGAACGCAGCTCATCGTCAACCCGGGCTTTGAAAGTGGTACGACACCCTGGGTCTTCAGCGGACAGGCAATTCGCAGTACGGGCGCTTACCCGCACAGTGGCATTGCCTACGCTATTATTAACGGCGTAAACAGCTCGAGCGGTACTCTCTATCAGACCGTTACCATTCCGAGCGGCGGCGCCAATCTTAACTTCTGGCTGAATATCACTACGAGTGAAGCCCCGGGCACGATCTATGACCGGCTCTTCATCGAAGTGAGAAACACGTCGGGAACACTGCTGGCTACGCTGACAACATTCAGCAACGTGAACAGCGGCACTGCGGGGGTCTACGTGTTGAGAGGACCTTACAGCCTTAACAGTTTCGCGGGACAGACGGTACGGATTCAGTTCCGTGGCACCAACGACATTACCTTGCCGACATCATTCCGCTTGGATGACGTTTCGGTACAGTAGAACTTAACCACAATTTGGAACCTGGCTTCCTCTAAAAGAGGCCAGGTTCCGTTTGTTATGTGATAGCGCTGAGACGCAAAGAGAAAAAAGATAGCGGAGTTCGATATGTTAATGCAGTTCATTTTCCTTTGCGTCTCTGCGTCTGTAGCGACTTGGCGCTGACAGCATGGCGGCGCTTACTTTTCGCGATTGCTAACATCCAGTTACACTTCTTCCGTGGACATCACGCGCTATCTTCAACGTTTGAACCATTCCGGTCCTACCGCTCCCACCGCGGAAACTCTGCGCCAGTTGCACCTGGCCCATTTGCAAACAGTTCCCTTTGAAAATCTGAGTATTCATTCTGGTGAGCACATCGTTCTCGACGATGAGGCGCTGTTCGAAAAGATTGTCGTCGGCCGCCGGGGAGGGTTTTGCTATGAGTTGAATGGGCTGTTTGCGAGCCTGTTGCGCTCACTAGGATTTACTGTAGTTAAGCTTTCGGCTCGCGTTGCCAACGCCAAAGGAGATTTTGGGCCGGAGTTCGATCACATGACCTTGATGGTGACTGCGCCTGACCCGCCACAGACTCGCTGGCTAGCTGATGTTGGCTTTGGCGATTGCTTCACCGAACCGTTGTTACTCGATTCTCGAGAAGCACAGGAACAAGGCGCACGCAGTTACCGGCTCGACGCAGCGGAAGACCATTTGGTGTTGCTGCAACGCGAGGGCGCGGGAGATTGGAACCCGCAGTACCGCTTTACGTTCGAGCCGCATGAATACTCGGACTACGCTGAGATGTGCCATTATCACCAAACCTCGCCGCAATCACATTTCACCAAAGCACGCGTCTGTACTCGGGTAACACCTGAAGGACGCATCACCCTAAGTGAGCTACGGTTCATCACTACTGTTAACGGCGAACGTCATGAACGAATGTTAGACGACGAGAGCGCGTATCAGTCTGTGCTGCAGGAACAGTTTGGCATCAAGCTGACTTGATCAGGACATAGGAACTGAAACCGCCAAGGCGCCAAGAACCGCAGAGTTCGCCAACAAGGAAAATGAACTTAGGACTTAGTGCTTAGTGTTAGTGCTTGGTATTTTGGCTTCAGCAGGAAGCAGCATCAGCTGCGCTTAACTTTCTTCAGCGAGCAAAGTTCAAAGCACTAAGTCCAAAGCTCGTTTTCTGTTGGCGTCCTCTGCGTCCCTTAGCGCCTTGGCGGTTTAATTCCTTACTTACCCCGCAGGTGCAAATCAAGAAACTCGAGAATGGCTTTATTCGCTCGAATCTCGTTCGCTTTCTTTGTAAACCCGTGGCCCTCGTTGTCGAACACAACGTACTCGACCGGGACGCCACTCTTCTTTACCGCCTCGACGATCTCATCTGACTCGGGTTTGATTACGCGCGGATCATTAGCGCCCTGCAAAACGATTAACGGCTTGCGAATCTTATCCGCATGAAAGAGGGGTGACGTTTCTTTCAGCATCTCGAGTTGGGTTGTGGGATCGCCAATCTCCTTGTAGAGAGACTTTCTGAACGATTCCCAGTAGGGCGGAATCGACTGCAGGGTCCGTACCCAATTGGATACGCCAAAAATATCCACGCCGACAGCGAACTCATCGGGCTTGAAGGCCAAAGCGGCGAGCACCATGTAACCGCCATAGCTACCGCCCATGACGCCGATTTTCGATTCATCAACCCAGCCCAGCGATTGCAAATACTTTTTCGCTTCCACTACGTCCCAGAGGGGCTCGCGACCGTGTTTGCGATCGTCAGCCACATAAAACGTCTTGCCGTATCCTGACGAGCCTCGATTATTTACATCGAGGACTGCATAACCGTGATTGACGAGGAATTGAACCTGCGCTTTGTAACCGCGACGCGCCTGGCCGCCCGGTCCGCCGTGAACAAGCACTAATGCCGGCACCTTGGCCGTGGTACTTGCTTGATGTGGCTTGTAAAGAATCGCCGGCACTTCCATTCCGTCGAATGATTTGTAGCGAATGTTTTCCGCCTCAACCAGATCTGCAGCACTGATCGCCGGATTGAGACTGTTGGTTAACTTCGACGCTTTTCGCGTGGCAAAGTCGTAGACGTACAAGTTCGCCGGCGAACGATCGCCATTGAGATAAAACGCCATGCGATTCTCGCTCGGGGAGATCGTCACGCCGGTAATGTCCCCGTCGGGTAGTTTTGGCAAGACCACTTGTTTTCCGGTTGCGGTGTCGTAAATCTTGATGACTGTGCGGGCATCCTGATTGATAACCGTCACTCGATATTTACCGTTGCGAGAGAAGTAAGTAGTCCAGATGTCCCAGGGCTCACGTTCGACGTCGGTAGATTTGCCCGTCGCTAATTCGTAACGTTTCAAATACTGAAACTCGCGGCCTTCATCGGTTGTGTAGTAGAGAAAGCGCGTTTGGGGATCGAAAGACTGGGCGTTGAAAGCAATCTCGCCCTCGTGCGGTGTGATGTGTTTCATTTCCTTCGAGCGCGTGTCGTAGAGATAAATGTCTGTATCAACGGAAGAGTCGCCTGATTTGTTGAAGACAAGGTAACGTTTGTCGTTGGATATGTCTGACAGGTCGTAGCCGGTTTCATCTTTGAAGACAAGCGTCGCCTTCATGTCGGCCGGGTTCATCTCGTAGATATCGAAGTAGCGCGCGTCGCGTTCGTTCGTGGAAAAGAAAAATGTCTTGCGGTCGTGACTCCAGCCGAGGAAGTTTGCTTTCGTTTTTTCACCGGGAGTCAGATCCCGTTCCGGCCCATCACCACCGACGTAGAGATGACTGTTTTCGTTACCACCTTTGTCATAGGTGTAAATGAACCGGGAATCGTTAGGAAAGTAAGAAACCGCGAACGTGCTTTCCTTGGTTGAGTTGGTCAGCTGGCGCGCGGTGCCGCCTCCGACGCCCACGGTGTAGACATTAAAGATTCCTGACTTGTTACTGTGAAACAGAATTTCCTTTTCATCGGCGGAGAACGACGCACCTCCCAGGCGCACCGTATCCATGAATTGCTCGATCGTGTATAGGCGGGGTTTCGCTGTCGCACTTGCTTCCGGCTGTCGTGGTTTTCGCTCGAGCGCCTTCTGTGCAAAAACTGTCGAGGAAACCAGGCTCAGTGTTAACAGCGCGACTAAGAGTAGAAGTGGATTTTGAGTTAAGTTAATGGTTCGATTTTCACTGATGGGTAATCTCATACTTAGTTTCCTTTGCGTTTAGGGGTGCCGGCGATCATTCCAGACAGGGATAATGGGAATCTCCCGACATTGCAAGATTGAAATACGTTCGGTAAGAACGTGGATTAACGGCTTAAGTTTCAAGTAAATGCTGACGATGTAAAACGGTGCGCCAACGTCCCGTCCATTCCAGGGGATATGTAGCCCGAGAAAACTGCCATGGAAACTGAGAATTTACCAGTCGCGTGTAGTTTAACGAATTCAGAATTACAGGAACGCCGCAAGGAAGTTTTGTTACAGGCCAAAACTGCGATGATCGGCGTGAAGGAAACTGAAAGCGGATTCATTTACCATTTTTCGTCTTCCAGCGAAAGGATCGCGGCATTGGGGAACCTGATTGCGCTCGAACATCAGTGCTGTCCCTTTCTCTCGTTCCGGCTGACAGTCGAGCCGGAGGAAGCGCCCGTTTCACTCGAACTGAGCGGTCCGCAGGGAACGAAAGAGTTTTTGGTG
>Ga0079218_10000354_pt1 | contig 13132 bp, 9 predicted proteins | sample NCCompost_FD_77181 | JGI IMG/M metagenome (GOLD analysis project Ga0079218, IMG submission 77181) | Agricultural soil microbial communities from Utah to study Nitrogen management - NC Compost | ecosystem: Environmental > Terrestrial > Soil > Agricultural land | place: USA: Utah | collected... | reverse complement strand
TTCACCCATCCTGCGATTGACGGGAACACCGGTCGCCATCAACGTCGACGGACTCGAGCACAAACGAAAGAAGTGGAACCGGCTCGCGCGTCGTTACTACCAGTTTGCCGAGTACCTTTCGACGCTGTTGCCGAACGAAATGGTGACCGATGCGCAGGTCATTCAGGATTATTACCTCGCGCGCCATCGTGCCGCATCGACGATGATCGCCTACGGAAGCGAGGTCGAACGCCGGCCGGACCGCGAATTAGTGCGAAAGTGGCGCGTTGAGCCGAACCGGTACGTGCTCTACGTCTCCCGACTCGAACCCGAAAACAACGCGCACCTCGTAATCGAAGCCTTCAAAAAAGTCCGTACCGCTTATCGCTTGCTGATCGTTGGCGACGCACCTTACGCCGAACAGTACATCACGGACCTGAAAGCCCGCGCCCGCGGTGATAAGCGAATCGTTTTTACCGGATTTGTTTTTGGCCAGGACTATCGCGCACTCCAGCAAAATGCTTACTGCTACGTGCACGCGACTGAAGTTGGCGGCACGCATCCAGCACTGCTTGAAGCCATGGGTTATGGCAACTGCGTGTTGACCCTGGCCACGCCGGAAAACCTGGAAGTGGTTGGTGAAGCCGGGGTTCCGTATTCCGACGAGTTTGATCTATCCGAAAAACTGCAACGAATCTTGCGTGATGGGTCGCTGGTGCATGCTTACCGGCAGCGCGCACAGGCCCGCATTCGCAGCCACTACGATTGGGACCGAGTGGTGGATCAGTACGAACAACTTTTCGCGCGCATGTGCGGCAAGCCGGTTGATGTTGAGTTGGAGACAGCGAGTCGTGAACAGGTCGGAGTATTCGAGAGCGTCGCGAAAGACTAATAACCAGTAGCGCCTGAAAGAGAGGAGCCCCGCCGGTTATAAAAAGGGGACCAGCGGGGCGAAACTTTACGGGCAGGTTCGGGCAACAGGGTGGCAGACAAAAGCATGAGAATCGTCAAAAACTGCAAAACGACTCAATCGGGCGGTATTGCGGGCGGAAGATAATGCCAAAATTAAAAACAGCCGCACCTGAGCCCGTCCAGCACCCCAGCAGGTTATCAAAATAGCAAGTAATCTGGCTACGAAGTTGTGAGAAATTACACGATAAATCCGTAACCTGTCAAGCACATTATTAACTGTTTCGCGAAATTCTCGTAACAGACCGCCGGAGATTCGTCTCAACTACTCGCCAGAACGCGCCTGGGCCAGCCGATAAGCCTGCCGCCGAATCGTTTCCGACACATTTCGATTTTGTGAGATTTGGTGGAGATCCTTCGTGCGGAGCCGCAGCAGAATGGTCATCGCCGTGGGAATTGGAGTACGCGGGTTGCGGGCGAGGTTGTGGATGATTGGATATGACCTGGCCCAACTTCGATTCATGGCAATTAGTCGCAACACCTCGTCAGCCACGGTCCGCATGGCCGAGATGTTTTCGATTTCCTGTTCACTGATGCGCGGGTTCTTCACTACCGAAGAGCAGACGACCCTGTTAGAGTCGCGGATCAGAATGCTGCGCGCTTCGCGATCACCCTTCAACGCCAGCTTCATGCGATCCTTCGCGTTCATAAACATGATCCGGCGAATCAGCGAGACGCGTTCAGCGGGAACTTCGCCGCGTTCGATTTGCTCGCTCTCGATCACTCGCTGAGCATTTGCCGCGATGTCTGCTGCCGACTCAGGCAATAACTCTTCATATCGTTCCGCAGGCAACCACGACTCATCAATGTCCGCGTCGGAAACTTCGATGTGCTGCGCGATCAGCCACGCGTCGTCAAAGCTAAACTCGCCGGTCGCCGTTGTGAGATCGGCGGATTCAAAAAACTCCGCGGCCGCTGTTTGACCGCGCGCCCGCAACTCATCAGCGATCTGTTGCGCGCCGCGCTCCTTTTCAAAAAATTCTTTGCGCGTTTCTGTGACGCGTCTATCCGCTTCACCACTGCGAGCGGGATTAGCAAGGATTGCGTCGATGATCTCGGGGAAACGCACCAGCCTTTGCTGGTTGATCGCGATCAGTTCGAGCAACGATCCGTTTGAGGTGGTCGAGGCCAACTTCGCGATCGCGTGATCGGGCGTGTGATTGTTGAGGATCGCTGCTTCGTAAACTTCCTGAGTTCCTGCGGTTCGAGTGGCAAGATAGGAGAGCACGTTTGGCGACGTATCGGGTGCTTTTGCTGCGAGCAAGAAATTGTCGGGAGTTTCCGCTTTGAGTGTTTCAGTCGCTGCGGTTGAGATCTGCTCGTCGTCGCCGTTGGCTAACGCGACGAGCACTTCCAATAGATCGCTCTGTGGCAGTGGCAGCATACCGCGCGCGGCCGCGAGTCGTGCGGGTTGCGGAGCCTTGCCGGAGATGATGGCAGCGACAACAGGATTGCTGGAGGTGATTTCTGAGTTCAAGCGACAACCAGGACCAGGGCGCGGTTAGTAAGAATCGGTCAGTACAAGTTGAAGTTATATTCGAGCTGCATCCACATTGAAACGGGCTGTCCGTTGATCGTAGCGGGAATGAACCTGATCTTCTTTGCGGCAGCTATCGATTGCTCCGTGAGGCCGTTAGGTAACGCCTGGAGCACGAGAATGTGTTTGATGGTACCGTCGGCGGCAAACACGCATCGCAGCACGACTGTTCCGACGATCTGTTCCTGGCGTGCTCTCTCTGTGTAAGTAGGCTCCGGCTTAGCGATTAGTCGAGCCTTCGATGTTACGTCACGGCCGGTGTAGACATCGCCACCTTGTCCCAGATGAAACTTTAACGTTTCCAACTGTTCCTTCCAGCCTTCGGCGGCGCGAGGATTGGTTTCCAATGCCAGGTATTTCTCAAGCGCATCGGCGGCTGAGCGATACCTTAACTGTTTTTCCTCCTTTGCCTCGCCTGAATTCGGGTACGCTGGGGTGCCGAGACCGACAAACGCGTGGCTCTTGAGTAAATATGCTGCGGCGAAGTCAGGTTTCAAGGCGATGATCGAGTCCGCTTTCTTGATCGCTTCCTGCTTTGCTCCCTTGCGAAGATCGACAATCGCAAGCGTGTAGAGCGCTTCAATGTTCGCTGGATCAATCTCCAAAGCCTTATTCGCTGCCGCCGTAGCTTCCTCCAACCTGTCGCGCAGCACGAGAGCGTACGCGTATCCCGCCTGCGCCGGCGCCGCGAGATCGGGCCGCACTTCTATCGCTTTCTTAAATGCGTCCGCGGCTTTTTTGAAATCACTCAGTTGGAGATAGACGACGCCGAGGTAGTACCACGCCTCGCCGTCTAACTTGTTGTTCTTGACCACTCGCTTTAGAGACTTGAGTGCTTTCTCAGTTTCTCCCTCACGCATGAGCTTGATTGCGGGATCGAGCTCGGGGTTCAAAGGTTGAGCCGGCGTTTGAGTGTAGACGCTCGCTGCAGTCGCGAGGAGCACGGCTGAAGTGAGCAACAGCCGCAACGTGAGAGACGGTCTATGTAGACGTTGCATGGGGGTAAACTCCGTGAAGTCACCTAGGCGTTAATGCCGTGACACTTTTTGTACTTCTTGCCCGAACCGCATGGACACGGCTCGTTACGTCCGACCTTTGGCTGATCGCGCACGACAGTTTTTACTTTACCGTCTTCTTCACCCGCCGGCGCCGCGCCCTGGTTTGGACCAGTGAACCGCAAAGATGCTTGCCGCCTCGCGGCGCGTCTCTGCTGTAACGTCTCAGGAGCTTGTTCCGAAACTACCTGCAGATTGAACAGCGATCGAATCGTCGTCGTGTCGATACGATCCAGCATCTCCGAAAACAGGTCGAAACTCTGTTTCTTGTATTCGACGAGCGGATCTTTCTGGCCGTAACCAACCAGCCCGATTCCCTGTTTCAGGTGATCGAGCGACAGCAAGTGGTCCTTCCACTGCGCGTCGATGATGTTGAGCATGATGATGCGCTCGTAAGTGCGCATCGCTTCCGGTCCAATCTGCTGTTCCTTCCGTTCGTATTTGACTTTGAGCCGTTCCCAGACCGCGTCGACAACTTCCTGCGACGTCATGTTTGGGACGTCCAGGCGTTCGCCGTCGACGTCGAGGTCGTAGATGGTCTTGATCTGAATCTTGTAGTTGTCGATGTCCCAGTCGTCCTGCGACACATCCGGATTCAAATACTGCCGCGTGAGATCAGACAGAAGGTCGTAAGCAACACCGGCCGCCGGCGGATCGCCCAACAGGTAATCGCGCTGGTCCGGTTCTTCCATCAACTGACGACGCAGGCCGTAGATCGCCTCGCGCTGCTTGTTCATGACGTCGTCATACTCAAGCAGGTGTTTGCGGGCCTCGAAGTTCCGGCCTTCGACCGACTTCTGCGCGGCCGCGATTCGCTTCGAAACCATCTTCGACTCGATTGCGACGCCTTGTTCCATACCGAGCCGTTGCATCAGCGCCTTCACTTTGTCGCCGGCAAAGATGCGCATCAGATCGTCTTCGAGAGACAGGAAGAACCGTGACGATCCCGGGTCGCCCTGGCGACCGGCGCGTCCGCGAAGCTGGTTGTCGATGCGGCGCGACTCGTGTCGTTCAGTGCCAACGATATGCAGACCGCCGAGCGAGACGACTTCCTGGTGTTCGTCTTCCACGATTCGCTTCGCGCGGGCGTATGCAGTCCCCCACTGCTCCTCGGTCGCGTCGTCGGGATCGATCTCTTCCTTTTTCAAAAACTCCCGCGCCATGAAGTCGGGATTGCCGCCTAGCAGGATGTCGGTACCACGGCCGGCCATGTTCGTCGCGATAGTAACGGCGCCTTTGCGCCCGGCCTGCGCCACGATCTCGGCTTCACGCTCGTGATACTTCGCGTTGAGTACGTTGTGCTCTACCTTTTCTTTCAATAGCCGCCGCGAAATCAGCTCTGAGTTTTCAACTGAGACAGTACCAACCAGCGCAGGCTGGCCTTTGTGATAACAGTCCTTGATCTCTTCAATCACCGCGTCCCACTTCTCGGGCAACGTGCGATAAATCACGTCGGAGAAGTCCGTGCGAACCATTGGCATGTGCGTTGGGATAACAATGACGTCGAGTTTGTAGGTCGAATGAAACTCAGCCGCTTCGGTTTCGGCCGTACCGGTCATTCCCGAAAGCTTTTCATAGAGGCGGAAGTAATTCTGCAGTGTGATCGTCGCGAGTGTTTGGTTCTCTTTCTCGATCACCACGCCTTCCTTCGCTTCGACGGCCTGATGCAGACCATCGGACCAGCGGCGGCCTTTCATCAAACGGCCGGTGAAGTCGTCGACGATGATCACTTCGCCGTCCTGGACCACGTATTGGTGGTCCAATTTATAAAGCGTGTGCGCTTTCAGTGCCTGCTCGACGCAGTGTAGCAACTCCATGTTCGACGGATCGTAGAGGTTGCCGACACCGAGCAGTCGCTCTGCTTTTTCGACTCCCTCTTCGGTTAGCACAGCCGTGTGCGCTTTCTCGTCGACAACGTAATCGCCGGTCTTCTTGCCGTCGACGTCTTCGCCTTTTTTCAAGTGCGGAATAATTGCGTCGGCGTTGCTGTATTTGTCGGTCGCTTCGTCCGATGGACCAGAGATGATCAGCGGTGTTCGCGCTTCGTCGATGAGGATCGAATCGACTTCGTCGACGATGGCGAAGTAATGACCACGCTGCACGCAGGTGGCGAGGTCAAACTTCATGTTGTCGCGCAGGTAGTCGAAACCGAATTCGTTGTTCGTGCCGTAGGTGATGTCGGCGGCGTAAGCTGCTTGCCGTTCGAAGTCATCCATGTCGTTCTGAATACAGCCGACTTCGAGTCCGAGAAAACGATGGATCTGGCCCATCCACTCGGCGTCGCGGGAGGCGAGGTAGTCGTTCACAGTTATGACGTGAACGCCGCCGCGTCCGGTCAACGCATTCAAATACGAAGGCAGAGTAGCGACGAGAGTTTTGCCCTCGCCGGTGCGCATCTCGGCAATCTTTCCCTGGTGGAGAACGATGCCGCCGATCAGTTGCACGTCGAAATGGCGCATGCCGGTCGTGCGAACACTTGCTTCGCGCACGATGGCGAATGCTTCCGGAAGGAGCTCGTCGAGAATCTCTCTTTCACGGACTTTGCGCCGTTCTTTGTCGGTGATCTCGGCAACTGCGCGTTGGACCTTCTCTTTGAACGTTGCCGTGCGCGCTCGCAGCTCGTCGTCGGACAGCTTCTGCACAGATGGTTCGAGGGAGTTTATCTTCTCCACCATCGGCTGGACCGTTTTCAAAAACCGCTGATTACTACTGCCAAAAACCTTCGTTAAGAATTTATCGAAACTCATAGTGCTGATAATTTACTCCAAAAAACGCGCCGGCGACCACTATTCGCCGGGCTCCATCTGCTTCTTAATCATGTCGACCACGTCCTGCCGCGCCATTGAAAAATTTACAACCACTTTCTTGCCATCGGGCGTCGCGCTGGTGTTCTTCATTAGCTTCTCTTCGTCTTTACCGGCGCGCGAACCGGCGCCGAAGTAAAGCAGATTATTCATCAGGCTTGCCAACGCCTTCGCCCGGTCAGGCGACGTGGTTTCAGACTCCACTGATGCGATCACTTCTTTTTCGCCCTGCTTGATTGTGATCGTGACAGTCGACCCTGGATTGCCTTTGCTGATCGGCGCGAGATACTTGAGGAACCCGCTGTCGTTGAGTGCGCCAACCATGTCACGAAATAGCTCGACGAGGGTCTGGTCGCCCTCTTTCTTGAGAACGTCAGGATTCTGTAGTTTCCCTTTTTCGTCAAACGTGGCGACGATAACAACCTCGAACGGTTTGTCTAGATCAAGCTTGCCCTGTTTCTTCAGTTCGTTCGCCTTGGCCGCAAAATCTTTCAGCGGCTTCTTGTTGATCTCGTTCTCCGCCGGCAGCTCCATATTATTCTGCTTCGCGGTTTGTTCGAGCTGCTTCTGCGCGTCCTCCTGACTGATCGGACTTGCACCGGGGCTGGGGCTCGCGTTGGCCTGCGCGATCTCGGCAGACGGTGAAACCGACGCGGAAGCAATCGGACTGGACGATGCTGACGGGCTTGGTTCCGGGCTGGGCGACGGTTTTTCTATCACGTCAGGGCCACCACCGGGCTGGGCCTGCGAGATTATCCTCGGCGCAAATGGATCGTTCGCCGCGGCGACTGCCGGGTTGCTCGTGTCCTGTCCTTCCGTTGCCCAATAGCCTTCGGGATAGCGAAACTTCTCGAGTTCCACGATCTGCACGTCATCGCCGAATTGCGTGGCGACGTAGTCGCGATCGACAAACTCTGTGTTGGCTATAAGGGAAGCGATGTTAACCGTGTCGCGAACGGCTGGGACGTAAATAACCAACCAGAGCAACCCCAGATGTATGACGAGCGAGGCCACAAGCAGCCGCACGAGCATCGTCACTCTGTAGTCGCGATTTACCTCAAAATTTTCGAAGATTTCAGTCATCCCAATGAAAACGCCTGCCGTCCGTATTTGTTTCAGTCCAGTTAGACGCCCTCTGGCCTCGACGCGTTGTGAGACCGAATTGTAACTCCGTTGTGGCTTGTTAGCACTTCGCAGGCCACATTCTGTAGTTTAGACTTACCCGGATTCCAAAAATGCGGCGAAATTACGATAAAACAAAGCGTGAACCGGCACGTCGCCCGGAGCGGCCACCGGCACATCCGCCAGTAAATCCCAGCGGCCTGAAAAAACTGCTCGAAGGTATTGGCACGCCGCGTCGGGCGCCTTTCAAACCGGACCCGTTTCAAGTCGAAGCCCTGGCGATGCTCGAATATGAAGACGTGCTCGTCACTGCCCCGACCGGCAGCGGCAAGACGTGGATCGCCCGCGAAGAGATTCGACGACTTTTGGCGAACGGACAGCGCGCCTGGTACACCTCGCCGCTCAAGGCGCTCACCAACTCGAAATACCAGGAATTCATCGACGAGTTTGGCGCAGACCGCGTCGGCATACTGACTGGCGACCGCAAAGAGAACTGGGACGCGCCGTTGATCGTCGGGACCACGGAGATCTATCGGAATCAACTCTTCGACTCGTTGCGCGGCGGAAGCGAAGTCAGTGCGGATCTTGTCGTGCTCGATGAAGCCCACTACCTCGCCGACGAGGATCGCGGTCACGTTTGGGAAGAAGCCATCATTCTGACGCCGCCTCGGATTCGCTTGCTGCTGCTCTCCGCCACGATCGGCAACGCGGGAGAATTCGCTTCGTGGTTGGAAGAGGTGCGAGGCGTGCGTTGCGGAGTAATCACTGGACCAGGGAAGCGGCCCGTGCCGTTACGGTCAGCGCTATTACTTCCCGACAGACAGTTGATTCCCCTGATCGGTGATGACGGCAGGATCAATCCACACGTCGCCCGGATGATTCATGAAACTAAGAATGCCTGAAATGCCGCCCGCGACGTTATTGTCGACCCTCGCGGGTTACAACCTGCTTCCGGCAATCGTCTTCATGCCGACGCGGCGTCGTTGCGATCAAGCGGCTTCGGAGGCGGCGCTGACGCGACGCGATCCGAATGACAGCCGGCGCGAAGAGCGACGCGCTTTTATGCGCAGCTTCGTCGAGCAGAATCCGGAAGTGCGGGGTCATCGCCACTGGGACACGATAATTCGCGGCGGCGTCGCGTCGCATCACGCGGGTCACATTCCGGCGTGGAAGCTCGTGATTGAAAAACTGATGAGCGCTGGATTGCTTGACGCGATCTTCGCGACCGCGACTGTCGCTGCCGGCGTGGACTTTCCGGCGCGCAGTGTTGTTCTAACCGGCGCCGATGCACGCGCCGCGAGTGGATGGCGTCCGTTGTCGGCTTCCGAACTGCAACAGATGACTGGGCGCGCCGGACGGCGTGGCCGCGACAACGTTGGTTTTGTTATCGCCGCGCCCGGTCTGCATCAGGATCCCGCGCGCATCGCGGAACTCTTGACAGCCTCGCCGGATCCTCTCGTCAGTCAGTTTCGTGCCACATATACGACGCTGCTGAATTTGCTCGATGCGTACGGAACGTTCGCGGGCGTGCGAGAGATCGCGGAACGAAGTTTCGCCTATCGCGACTTCGCGCGGCAGTTGCATCAACTCGAAAAAACTCGCCAACAAAGCGAACAAACGATCGCCGACCGGCTTAAGGAAGCAGGTTGCGACCTTCCGATCACTACAGTGCGCGGACTCGAGCGACTAGTCGGTGCGCGCGCACGTCTTCAGGAAGCGAAGCCTCAATCGCGTGCCGAACTTTTTCACCGGTGGCTTGACGAAGTTATCAAACCCGGACGCGTTGTCGGCGTGGGCCGCGCGAGCCGCCGGCTCGTTATGGTGACGGAGAAGCGTGACGGCAGCGTGCGCGGTCTGCGCGAAGACGGTACCAACGCGAGCTTTCCGCAGGAACGAATCGGGCGCGTTTATTCACCGGTCTATCGTTTGCGCGAAGAAGAAATCGAAAGGGGCTTTGAAGAAATCCGCGAACGAGGCCGCGAGTTGGCGATTCCCGAACCACGCTTGCGAGATGCCTATGCGGAAGAGACCGACGCGCTGAAAGTGCTCGACGACACGATCGAAAACCTGCTGCCGCCACATCTGCGCGGTGCGGATCGACAGCGATGCACGGAGGTGCTGTGGTCTCTGCACGAAACGGCCGAAGATTATGAACGTGCGGCGCGCCGGATCGAGTCGTTGCGCGAGGAAGTGTGGCAGCCATTTGAGCAACGCGCGAAGGTGCTCGCAGTGTTCGGTTATCTTGATTACGATGCGGAAAAGGTAACGGAGCGCGGACGCTGGCTGGCCGATCTGCACATCGATCGTCCACTGCTCGTCGGGGAAGCACTCGAAAACGGGCTTTTCAACTCGCTCGCGCCTAAACAACTCGCCGGAATCATGGCCGCGCTCACGGCCGATGAAGATCGCGATTACGGCGAGCTCGAGTTGGAAGACGACATCGTTACTTCACTATCGCGCTTTGAAGACATCGGTTTCAAAGTCTCCGCTGAGGAGTGGAAGCACGGCGTTGACCCGGCTCCCGATCTGAACTTCTCCGCTGCGGGCGCCGCGGTCCATTGGGCCAACGGCGCGCCGTGGTCGCAAATCGTAAAAGAAACGCGCGCCGAAGAAGGCGACCTTTTCCGCATGTTCTCACGCACCGGCGAGGCGCTGTTGCAGGTGGCAGGTCTGCGCCGCAGCCATCCGCAAGCGGCGGAAATGGCGGCGGCGGTCGCTGAAACGGTGTTGCGCGATCCCATCAGGTAAGTGCAGAATCAGCCACCCGCAATAACCCGACTAAGCTATCAAAGAGAGGAATTTAAATGTCGACTCCCGCGTCCCAGCAACCATCACCACAACTTTTCTTCCAAACAATGAATGCGCATCAACGCACTGAAGCGTTGAAGGCAGGTATCGAGTTCGAAGTGTTCACCGCGATCGGCGAAGGCAACACCACCGTCGCTGAGATCGCGAAACGGTGTCACGCTTCGGAAAAAGGAACTCGCGTTCTCTGCGACTACCTCACGATCATGGAGATGCTTACCAAGCAGGGCGATCGCTACGGCTTGACGCTCGACTCGTCTGTGTTTCTCGACAAACACTCGCCCGCGTATCTCGGCGGCGCCGTCGAGTTTCTGGCCTCACCGATGATCACTGGCGGCTCGAAATACATGGTTGAAGCGGTGCGCAAAGGCGGCACGGCGATGCCGGACGACGGCACCATCGGTCCGGATAATCCAATTTGGGTAACATTTGCGCGCGCGATGGCTGCACTGATGGATCTGCCGTCGCAGTTGATGGCCAAACTCGTCGATCCGAACGCAGATCGCAAATTGAAGATTCTCGACATCGCCGCCGGGCATGGTCTCTTCGGCATCGCGTTCGCAAAGAACAATCCCCACGCGGAGATCACGGCGCTCGACTGGAAAGCCGTCCTCGAAGTAGCAAAGGAGAATGCGCAGAAAGCGGGAGTCGCCGACCGTTACACCACAATCGAAGGCAGTGCTTTCGATGTTGAATTCGGCAGCGGTTACGACCTCGTGTTGCTGACCAATTTCCTGCACCACTTCGACGCTCCGACTTGCGAGACGCTCATGCGAAAAGTTCATGCCGCACTCGCAGACGGAGGCCGCGCCGTCACTCTCGAATTCGTTCCGAACGAAGATCGCGTAACACCGCCGGACGCCGCCGGTTTCAGCATGATGATGCTGACAAGTACACCTTCCGGAGACGCGTACACGTTTTCTGAACTTGAACGAATGGCAGCCAATGCCGGTTTCTCACGCAGCACGCTTCATCCGTTGCCGCCGACGATCGAACAGGTTGTCATTTCGGAGAAATAATCGTGCTGCGCTGCTGCGTGTTGCTCCTTGTTTGTATTGCTGTCCTGCCGTCGTCGACGCCACCGTTAACGAGAGGTCAGCAACAACCGGCGCGCACGGAAACCGTCTACCTGCTCAAACCAGCGCGCGTTTTCGATGGTGAATCGGCCCAGCTTCGCGAAGGCTGGGCCATTCTCGTGCGTGGCGAGAAGATCGAGGCTGCTGGTCCACTCAACAGCCTCAATGCTCCTCGCGATGCAAAGGTGATCGATCTGCCGGGCCTCACGCTGCTGCCGGGTTTAATCGAAGCGCATTCGCATGTGCTGTTGCATCCGTACAGCGAAACCGTTTGGAACGATCAAGTCGCGCGCGAGTCGTTGAGTTTGCGCGTGGCGCGCGCGACGAATCACCTGCGCAACACGCTTCAGGCCGGTTTCACGACGGTTCGCGACCTTGGCACCGAAGGTGCCGCTTACGCGGACGTCGGTCTGAAACAAGCAGTGGATCAGGGAATCATTCCCGGTCCGCGAATGCTCGTGACGACGAAGGCGATCGTCGCTACGGGCAGTTATGGTCCAAAAGGGTTTGCTTCGGAGTGGCGCGTGCCGCAGGGCGCGGAAGAGGCTGACGGAGTCGATAGCTTGACGCGAGTCGTGCGCGATCAGATCGGACACGGCGCCGACTGGATCAAGATTTACGCCGACTATCGCTGGGGCACAAAGGGCGCCGCACCGACGTTTTCACTCGACGAACTGAAACTCGTCGTCGAAACAGCGAAGAGCGCCAACGTTCCGGTCTCGGCCCATGCGACAACCGCTGAAGGCATGCGGCGCGCTACGTTGGCCGGCGTTGAGACGATCGAGCATGGCGACGGCGGGACGCCGGACGTGTTTCGCTTGATGAAAGAACGTGGCGTCGCGCTTTGTCCGACGCTTTCGATCGCCAGCGGCGCTAACGTCGAACGTAAACGCAACTCGTTCAAAGCGGCACTCGCCGCCGGCGTGACGATCGCGAATGGCAGCGACGTCGGTGTCTTCGCTCACGGCGACAATGCACGCGAACTGGAAACGATGGTGAACTTCGGCATGGCGCCGATCGATGCGTTGCGTTCTGCGACGTCAGTGAACGCGCGTGTGTTGCACCTCGATGACAAGATCGGAACGGTCAAGCCCGGGCTGTTCGCGGATTTAATCGCGGTCGAAGGTGATCCGACACGAGACGTGGGCGCGTTGCGGCGAGTGAAGTTTGTGATGAAAGGCGGCGTGGTCTACAAAGGCAACTGACTATTTCGAGACGAGTCGTTTCACAGTCAGCAATAATTCTTCGGTGCGAAACGGCTTACCGACAAAGTCGCTGAAACCGGATTGCAGCGCGCGGGCGCGATCCTGATCGGTGTGGGCCGTGACGGCCACACATGGAATGTGAGCGGTCGACGAATCCGCTTTAAGTTCGCGAAAGACTTCCCAGCCGTCGAGACCCGGCATTGAGAGATCGACCATGATCAGATCCGGAGGATTTTGGCGCGCGAGGTGAAGACACTCCCACCCGTTCTTTGCTTCGCGGACCTGATGATTTGCGCCAGAGAGCAACAACCGGAGGAGCTCGCGGTTGTCGTCGTAATCTTCGGCGATAAGAATCGTGGCCATGGGTAAGTGGGTATCACCTCGACCGAGTTCTTGATGAAGGCCGTTAAAGAATACCAAACTAAGGCTACGGCCTAAAAGTCGGACTTTTTCGGATACCCTGAAAACACCAATGACGAGAGGCCAAATGGCTCGACTATTTTCTGCTTCGCTGGTTCTGCTGATCGCCCTTACTCAGCACGCAACTCCACGTGCTTCGCAAGGTTCGTGGCAACTCGTG
>Ga0079218_10000352_pt1 | contig 13134 bp, 10 predicted proteins | sample NCCompost_FD_77181 | JGI IMG/M metagenome (GOLD analysis project Ga0079218, IMG submission 77181) | Agricultural soil microbial communities from Utah to study Nitrogen management - NC Compost | ecosystem: Environmental > Terrestrial > Soil > Agricultural land | place: USA: Utah | collected... | reverse complement strand
TGATCCGGGATCCCTGAAAACGACAGGCTCACCCGTTCACGTCCCGCTCGACGTGCAGATCAACCAGAGCAACGGATGGGCTGGATTCGCAGTGTCCAACACCGGCACGATGGTATACATCGACGGTGCGATGAGCCAGGTTGCCTTGAAGTGGGTGGACCAAAGCGGGGACGAATCACCAGCTCTCGATTCCGCCGGGCGAATAACCGGCGCTGCGGCATCGCCTGACGGAAAAAAGATAGCCATCGTTCGGGATGGGGATGTCTGGATTTTGGACCGCCAGCGCGGCCTTTTCACCAGGCTCACGAATACACCACAGACCGAGAACGACATTCTCTGGACACCCGACAGTCGCGAAGTGATCTACGTGAGAGATGCCCCACAGTTCGATGTGTTCAAACGCGTCGCCGACGCGAGCAGAGCAGAGGAAACGGTTCTCACTTCACAACATGACAAAAGTCCAACGTCCGTGTCGCCCGATGGAAAGAATCTGCTTTACACAGAGGATGTAGACGGAACCAACGACATATATATTGCGTCGCCGAACCCTGCTGAACGCAGAGCTCCTGTTGCCATCATCAACGGTCCCAGGACTGACCAGCAGGCGGTGTTCTCTCCGGATGGTCACTGGATTGCATACTCGTCACGCGAATCAGGTCGTGACGAAGTGTACCTCGTTCCGTTTCCCGTATCCCGCGGCCCGGCACGACAGCAGCTGTCGCTTCAAGGAGGCGCGGGACCGCAATGGGGCCCTGACGGCAGAACGGTCTACTACCAGGGCCCCGACGGAATCACACGTGTAAGTGTCGATCCGGTAACCGCCGATATCGGTCGCCCGGAGACGCTTTCGAAGATCGGTCCCGTTCTCGGCTGGGAGATTGTGCGCGATGGCCGCTTCCTCGTGGCGAGAAGTGCGAACAGGGAAGCGTCGCGGTCAGTTAACGTCGTGCTCAACTGGACCAAGACTCTCTCGGCCCAGAACGAGCGCTAGGTCGATCTGCTCAACAAACTTTCCCGACTCGGACACCGCGCGGTCGCAATCTCCCGCTACACAGGCGCGCGCGGCCTGTGGTTCGCAGTGCTCGGCGAGCTCGGCTACCGTCGTCTGGCGATTCGCGAATGCATGCTCGACAGTCCGTTCCCCGAAACGGAGGCGCGAGTTCCACTCGCTTTCGAGGTGCTCGGCGAAGCGGAGATCGACGAGTACATCGCGTTTCGGAAAGGAGCTGACCCTGATGTGGCGCGGCGACGAATCGCAGCCGGCAACAGCTGCTTCGTCGCGCGCCATGAGGGACGCATCATTTCGGCGCGCTGGGCGGCAACCGGTACTGCGCAGTGTGACTATCTCTTTCGCGAAGTTCCCCTCGGGAGCCATGAGGTTTACCTCTACGATGCGTTCACCTCGCCAGAGTGGCGGGGAAAGGGAATTTTCCCCGCGCTGACGAGCGAGATGCACCGACACTATCGAGCTTCGGGAAGGAAGCGCTCGATCTGTTTCACCGGTCCCGAGAACATTCCCGCTATGGTTGCAGACACCGGCTACCGCGGCATCGGACTCATTGGATACGTCGGGATAGGCCCGCTGCGTCGCCATTTCTTTCGGATCCGGAGCGGGGAAAGGGCGCCCGGCGAACAGGCATCGAGTCTGTCGGTCTGGAATGCGAGCATTCAGTCTCTTGGGTCGCGTGATCACTATCTCGACGACTTTCTTGCTGAGCTGAAGAGAAACGCATATCTCGCGCTGATCGAGCGGTGGGGCGGGCTTCCACCTGGTGGAAGAGTCCTGAAGACGGATCTCTTCGAGGAAGCGATGGGGCCCGACGCATTTCTTGTCCAGCTGTCGGGTTCGCGGCGACTGGCAACAGGGATGGACGTGTCGTGGGAAGCGGTGGACCGGGCGCGTCAGCGCGATCTCGAACGACGAGCACACTATGTCGTTGCGGATGCTCGACACGTGCCTCTGGCCAGCGAATCTCTTTCGCTTGTGGTATCGCCTTCAACGCTCGACCACTTCGTCGATGCGTCCAGTCTGAGGGCGAGCCTGCGAGAGCTGCGAAGAGTGCTGTCGCCGGATGGACGGCTCATCATCACGCTCGACAACCGCCAGAACATTTTCGACCCGTTCCTTCGTATCGCGATCCGGCTCGGAATGGTGCCGTTCTTTCTCGGTCGGTCATACACCGTGAACGAGCTTCGGCGAGAGCTCGAGGCGGCCGGTCTTTCAGTCATAGAAACAACCGCGATCGTGCATCATCCGCGAATGACGGCCGTGGCGGGCGTAGCGATCGCTCGACGCCTGCGATCGCAAGCGTTCACTCGTTTCTTCCAGAAGTCATTGCTGTCGATGCAACGCCTGGAGCGAACGCGCGTTCAGTACTACTCAGGTTGCTTCGTCGCGGCGCTCGCAACTCCATCGAATCGTCACGGCGCTGCAGGCGGCGCATGATCGGCTTTCTTGCAGCAGGCGTCGCGGTGATGCTGCTCGATCAATGGTCCAAGCAGGTGGCTGCGTCCCGTCTCTCAAATCGGAGCGTCGCTCTGGGCCGGGTCGTACAGCTGAGGCATGTGGAAAACAAAAGAGCGATCTACTCTCACGTGGGCTTTCGCGCGATTCTCGTTCTCATCTGGCTCATCGCTCTGGTGTCGGCCGTGGTCCTCCATCGGTCCGACGTGCGCTTCCAGAATGCGGTCTCGATGCTCGGGCTCGGGGCGGCGCTAGGCGGAGCGGCCGGAAACCTCGCTGACATCATCAGACACGGCGGAGTTACCGACTTCATAGACTTCGGATGGTGGCCCGCGTTCAACGTCGCGGACGTCGCCATACTGGCCGGACTCGCGATCGCGCTGTGGCCGACAGTCTAGAGTTACAGCGAACGCTATATTTTGGGCGTGTCGACCCTACTGCACCCGAAATGGATTCCCGATCGTCCGCATACGCTCGTCGTTGCGTGCTCCGACGGTCGCCTCCAGGAACAGACCGATGCATTTCTGCATGAGGAGCTCGGGATCGGAGGCTTCGATCGCTTCTACGTTCCCGGCGGCGGCGGCGCGCTTGCTTCCAGCGGGCGCGATTTTCTCCGAGCCCAGCAGCTTCGAAAGGAATGCGCCTATCTCATCGAGCTGCACGAAGTGCAGCGGGTGATTCTCATTTTCCACGGACCAGGTGATACCGGCCCCCCGGACGCCGTTTGCGCGGACTATCGGCGAAAGCTGGCATGGGCATCACCGTCGCTGATTCACGATCGCCAGCGGCTTGACGCAGTCGAGCTGGTCGAGCGCCGCAGTGAGTGGGCGGGCAAGGCTGACGTCGAGGCGTACTTCTGCAACATCGATGAAATGCGCGAAGTCACGTTCGCGTTGATCGACACCAAATAATTCTCGTGGCCATGAAGTCACAGGACCCCGTTGTTGTGGCCTGTGCGGCGAACGCGGCCTACGCGCTTCCCATGGCTGTCATGCTGCGATCAACTGCGGAAGGCCTTGCGCGCGGCCGCCAGCTCGAAGCATGGATCGTGGACGATGGCCTCGGCGACGATCTTCGACGACGGATATCCGAGTCACTCCCCGACAACACGAGTGTGAAGTGGCTGGCTCCAAGCCGGTCGGGCTTCGAGGGTGTTCCCCTGATAGGGGGAATGCCCATCACCACCTATGACAAAGTGACGATTGCCGAGCTTCTTCCGCACCATGTGCGGAAGGTGATATGGCTCGACTGTGACATGCTGGTGCTCTGCGACATCGCCGAGCTCTGGGAATATCCGCTGGGAAGTAACCACGCGCTTGCGGTCACCGACGCACTGGTCGGCACAGTGTCGTCGCGATTCGGCATCAGACGGTATGCGGAGCTGGGGCTCGACGGGTCGAAGCGATACTTCAACGCCGGCATGCTGGTCATCGATCCGGCGAAATGGCGGGAGTCCAGCATTGCGAGCGAAGCGATCAAATACCTGAAGACATTTCGGAAATCGGTTTTCTTCTGGGATCAGGAAGCATTGAACGTCGTGCTTGCAGGGAAGTGGGCGGAAATTGATTCCCGGTGGAACTGGAGTGCGACTCTCGACAGAATTCCGGCGAAGAATGGCGCTTCGCCAGGCAGCAGGATCAGCCGCGATCGGATCGTACATTTCAACGGCAACCTCAAGCCGTGGATCGTGCGGGAATCGTGGCAGCTTGACTCCACCTACTACGACGTTCTCGACCGGACTGCCTGGGAGGGCTGGCGTCCAGCTGCCACGATCGGCAGATCGATCCTGGCATGGTACGGGTCGTCGCGAATACGTCGCGTCGCGTATGCTGCCGAACAATGGGGAATGCACGCAATGTGGCGACTGAGACAGAGGAAGGCCTGAGTGCAAACTGAAGCAGATCCCGATGGGCCGCTGCTGTCGGTCATACTTGCGACGGATACGGTCGCCAGAGTCGAGCGTGTCATCCAGAGTCTCGCTGCCCAGACGATTGCGAAGCGAATCGAGCTGATCCTCGTCCTCACTGCGCGGCTGGACGACTCAGTCCGCGAAAAGCTTTCCCGTGATTTTCACTCGGTCGAGGCGATCGATGTAGAAACCATTGTCCCGCTTGCCGTCGCACGCGCGAAGGGCGTTCGACGTGCGTCGGCCCCGTTCATTTTCATTGCCGAGACCCACGCGTATCCGGATCCGACGCTGGCGGAGAAGCTGATCGACGCATTGTCCGGCGAATGGAGCCTGGCGGTCCCCGGGTTCCGGAACTCCAATCCGGGCTCGGGCCTGAGCTGGGCGGGATTTCTCAACGACTACGGCGCGTGGTCGGAGAACCTGGAAGGTGGAGAAATCCACCGGCCGCCTTCGCATGACGCAGCGTTCCGCCGCTCGGTACTGCTTGAGTTCGGCGATCGATTGGAGAAAGCGCTGACATTCGGCGACGAGCTTTATATCACGCTCAACGCACGCGGTCAGCGATCCTACTTCGAGCCTGCGGCGCGCATTCAGCACGTGAACATCAGCAGGTTCAGCTCGTTTTTGCGAGAGAGATATCTGTCCGGGGTGCTGATCGGTGGTTATCGGAGCGAGCGATGGAGCATTCCAAAGCGACTCGCGTATGCCGCCGGCTCTCCGCTGATCCCGATCGTCCTGCTCGCACGAATTCGAAGGGGAGTGCGTGACGCCGGGCGAACTCACTCACTACCGGCGACGACGATTCCGGCCCTGGTGCTGGGTGCAGTGCTCAAGGCAGCGGGAGAGGCACGGGGGTATCTCTTCGGTGCGCCGCCGTCGGCAGAAGAGGGGATGACTGGTTTCGAGGTGAGAAAGCTCGCGTTCAACTCAGGCGACGAAACGTGAGTCATCCTCCAGCTCCCACGCTCGGAGTGTAGCGGTGCGGGTGCTGATCGTTACTGACTGGAACCGCGGGCAGGGTGGCGCGGAGGCTTACGTCTGCTGGTTGCGGGATGGGCTGCGGAAAGGCGGCGATGAAGTCCGGTTGATGACGAGCAGTGCAGGTTCTGCCGGTGACGGGAAGGCCGAGTACGTGTCGTATGGCACGGAGAATATGGCCGCGCAGACGTTCCTCCAGATCGTGAATCCCTTTGCAGTGAGCTCAGTGCGGCGGGCACTCCGTGAGTTCAAGCCGCAGGTCGTTTTCGTGAACATGTTCGCACACCACCTTTCTCCGGCGATACTGCACTCGTTCGGTCACGTTCCGATCGTACTCTCCGTATCCGACTACAAGTGCATCTGTCCGATAGGGTCGAAGCTCCGGCCTGACGGATCCCTTTGCGGAACTCCAGCCGGATGGGTTTGTCACGAAGCGGGGTGCGTGAGTCTTCCGCATTGGATTCGCGATCGTCCGCGGTACAGTCTCCTCAAATCCGGCTTGACGCGTGCTGCGCGAGTTGTGTCGTGCAGCGACTGGGTGCACCGCGAGCTCAAGCTCAGCGGAATCGAGTCTGAGCGCGTCCATCTGCCGATTCCGCAACCAGGGAAAGGATACATACACCGGCGTTCACCGGATCCGAGAGTGTTCTATTGTGGACGGCTCGACATCGAGAAAGGGGTGGATTGCCTGATCAAAGCGTTCGCTGTCGCGGCAGCGGATGCTCCGCGTGCAAAACTCCGCATTGCCGGCCGCGGCCCGGAGCGCACCCGACTCGAGGCGCTGGCGCGCGAGGCCGGGGCGGAGCGCAGCATTGAATTTCTCGGGTGGATCGAGCCAGAAGACGTAGAGCGCGAGCTGTCGTCGGCCTGGCTGCTCGTCGCGCCATCCCTGTGGGCAGAGCCACTCGGTCTCGTCGCGCTGGAAGCGATCGTGCGTGGAGTTCCGGTGCTGGCCAGCGTGTCGGGCGGTTTCGCCGAAACGGTCGAGGAAGGCGTCACTGGAATGCTGGTTCCGAATGGAGACATAGAGGCGCTCGCAAACGGCATCCACGGTGTGATTACGGAGAAACAGTTTCCGCGAGGAGTATCGCAGGACGCAGCCGGCGCCGTAGGAGCACGCCATGATATGGAAGCCCATATCACGAGAATGCAGGCCATCTTCAGGGAAGCCGCCGGAGCTTCGAGTTGATATAGGCTGTTGCTCGCCCCATTTTTTCCGGACCCCCAGGCAGCTCCGCAGTGAGAAAAGATGAGACCCGTTCTGTTTCACTGGTTCGGACGGCCGATTCACAGCTATCCGGCGATGTTGTACATCGGCCTCGTATTCGGGGTCACCGCGGGCAACATCGCGGCGCATGTCGCGCAGGTTGATGCATTCCGCGTGTGGATCGCGACGATCATCCTCATCATTCCGTCGCTTGCCGGAGCCCGACTCCTTTACGTCGCGATCCACTGGGGCCACTACAGGAATCACCGGTCCAGCGTCTGGGATTTGACCGAAGGCGGAATGGCTTCGTATGGCGGACTCATAGTCAACGTCCCTATATCCATTCCTCTGCTTGCCTTCCTCGGCCTTCCGTTCGGAAAGTACTGGGACATCGCATCGATCACGATGATGGTCGGAATGATCTTCACTCGATTCGGATGCCTGCTCCATGGCTGCTGCTCAGGACGCCCGACCGAATCAAGGTTTGGCGTATACCTGACAAATGACAGGGGCGTCCGTGAAAAGCGTATCCCGACGCAGCTGCTCGAAGCCGGCTGGGCGACTGTAATACTCCTGATCGCACTTCGGATCTGGCACATGCTGCCTTTTGACGGAGCATTGTTCCTGTTTGTTGCCAGCGGATACGCGGCTGGACGCTTGATACTCGAGTCGTCGCGTGACCTGCGGCGATTCGGGAGGAAGTTCACGGTTCACCATGCAATCTCGCTGCTCATCATCGCGTTGTCGGCTGCCGCGATAACGAGCCGCGCACTCATGTAATCGGAGACTGTAATGGCAAATCCCCTGACTGGCGATTTCGATGTCGTGGCGCAATTCGCGATACCCGCGGTAAACCGGGTGCTTGCCGCGATGCATCAAATCGAAAGATTCCCGCACTCACTGTCGATGCGGGTCAAGGATATTCCGGGACCTCGCGCCGATGTCTTTCATCCGTCAGTCGTCGCGGTGCTCGACAGCTTTGGCGAGGCGGTTTCCGACCAGGATGAAATCGGCAACCCGAGGCCATTTCCGGGACTGGCCGCTGCAACCGACGCAGTTCTCTTCGGACTCGATCCGATCGTGAACATCGGAAACGTTGGCATCGGACTCGAGCCGCTTCAGCCGAGCAACCTGCAGGGGCGTGCCCAGCTCCAGCTCTTTGCGCCGACTGTCGAAGTGCCCGACACCTCCGGCACGAACATCACTGTTCATCTTCCGATGCTCTCCCGGTATATCCCCGACAAGAACACGAGCCCTGCTGCCGAGTTCATCAGAGGCGACCTGCGCCTGACGGTGCCGGTTCACCAGGTTGCATCCCAGGACGTGAACGTGGTGGAGATAGACATCAAGGCGAACACAATCGGGATCAACTTCGTTCCGCAGTGGTCGAGCAGGCCTTTGCCTGCCGAGGATCTTCTAGCGATACACAGGCTGATAAGAAACGCACTTCGAACGAGCTTCCTCCCCTCGAACAGCACCCTGCCGTCGAACATAGCGCACATGCAGTTCAGAACGGTGAAAGGATCCTCGAGCGCGGTCGCGGCGCTGCTGAACATGAGCGGCGGCCCCGGAAACAGAAACAGCGCATCCAATGTTTTCCTGGCTCCGGCCGACCACTTCGCATTCGGCGTATCGTCTGATTTCGTTCACGCAGCGTTTCAGCCGACCCTCGACAACATTCTCGCAACACAGGTCCAGCCCGTGTCGTTCACGCTAAATGGGCTCGTACACACCTGGCATATCACCTATACCATCGTGCTCACCACCGCCACGGTGGCGCTGAAGAACGGCGAGATCGTCCTGACGGTGAAGGGTCGAGCAACGACAGGATCCTGGACACCCAATTTCAACTTCACAGTCACTCTAAAGTTTTCTCTTCAACCGGACGGCGACAGCGCGATGCTCGTACCCGGCGATGTGTCGATCGATACCAGTAGCTGGATCATCGATCGCTTCCGGGGCCGAATGACCTCGAGACTGCGCGGAGTGCGTGACGGCGCGCTCGCGGAAAGCGGCGCCCAGGGTACCGTCCGAAAAATGCTGAGCGCGAAAGAGAACCTCGGCGGCTTCCTCGATTCACTGATAAAACCCGCACGTCCAAAACCGGGAGAAGTAACTCCACCGTCCCCGTTTACCTTCCAGTATTCCTCGATCGATATCAGCCCCGTTGGCCTGGTGCTCCACGGATTGCTTTCGCTGCCGCCGTGGCCCCAGGCACACGCGGAATACGAGCGTGTTGCTGTCAACAACAGCGGACCGGTCGGAGGTGCCACTGCGCCGGGATTCAGTGACGGACCCCACTATTCCGCTCTGAAGTCGTGGGTTCCCGGCGGAACGATTCTCAGGTACGAATGGAAACCAATGTTGCAGACTACCCCCGGGCTCATCGACGAGAACACGTTCATATACTCGAAACCGGGTCCCGGGCTGGTGAGCGAGTCGGGTGTGGCGCATATCGTTTCAGGTCTCGTATCCGCCTATCGCCCGCTTTGTCTAACGGTGACCGGCTCGCGACTTTCCGCGTCGGGGCCGATCATTCCGCAAACCGTGTCTGCGACCGTTTGCGGGATAAACTTTTTCCCCGTAGTCGGCACACTTGCGACCGACGCCGAGCTCCCGGTGATGGCATTGGCGCAGCCGGACTCCGAAGGCCGCGTCGACGTTGTCGGACACACTGCGGCGCGCCCAGCGAAGCACGATGAGACCGCGCCCAACCTTCTCGTTCATTTTGCCGAGGCAAGAACGTCAGGACGACTCGGTTTCCTTACCGAAGCCGTGCGCGACGCAGGTCGTGATGATGCTCCCACGGCGGTACTGGTAATCACGAAGGATGGAGAAGCATCGAAGGCCGAGTTTGTCGATGGCATCACGTACGCTGAAAATCAGGATGGCGCCTGGGAGCGCCGCTTCGGACTCACGACCATGAGCCGTCCCGCAACGGTCATTGTCTCCACGAGGGGAAAGGTGGTCTGGCAGCATGAAGGGGAGATCGACGGTGAGAAACTGGCAGCTGCGCTTCGGAAATCACTCGTTGCTGGAGGACCCGTGGAGACGGCATTTCGGACATCGGCTTTGAGACTGGGCCTCCGCCCACCGAACTTTCTGTTCGAGTATGCCCCGGGACGTGAAGTCACGCTGCGAAAAATGGCGGGCCGGCCAGTGGTTATGGTCTTCTGGAGGAGCACGTCAAAACAGAGTATTGACCTGATCAGCGAAATCGAGCGCACCGCTGCCGGCGACAAGAACTATGGCACTCTCGTCCTCGCGATCAACGACGGCGAGCCAGCTGAGCTTGCCCGCAAGGTCGCGGCGGAACACAAATTCCGATCGACCGTAGTCACGGATCCGGCTCGAAACATCTCAACGGCGTATGGCGTGCATACCTGGCCAACGACGGTGGGTACCGATGCAACCGGTGTGGTGAGGGCAGTTCGGTTCGGACGTCTTTCCGGGGACGCTGTCGACTCATCAGTTAAGCAAACAACGACGGATTACGAGAGGACGGGACAATGATCGACGCCTATGTGTTGCTCACTCCGGTCCTCCTGCTGGGCGTAGTTTCCCTGCTCGTCTTCGTCGGATGCGATATCGTTCTGGGGCTGAAGCGCCTCGATACGCCGCAAGGCGTGACTGCAACAACGCGAAGCCAGCGGGTCGATCTAACCTGGGTCGGGCACAGCGATGCGGAAGAGTATTTTGTCTACCGTCACCAGGGCACGGCCAACCCGGTGAAGATCGGAACCGTGCCGAAAACGACGACGTCATACAGGGATACCGACGGCCTGGTGGATGGAATGGAATATCTCTATGCGGTGTCGTTCCACGACGGCGACGAGGAGGGTCCGAAGTCGAATCCCCCGATCAAAGCGATCCCAAACCCGATCGCATTTGTAGAAACCATCATGCTCACGACTGCCAGAAACGATTTCACCGGCTTCGTGGGAATGGGAATCCAGGTCGGTTCGGAAGATCTCGATGTTGTGCAGCTCGGAAGACCGTTCGGACTCGGCAACACGAGGATTCACAAGATCAAGATCGTCGATGCGGCAAACAACGCCGAGGTGGGTTCAGTAATGCTCGATACGAACCAGCTTCCCCGGTCGATCGGAGATTTCCAGTATACGCAGCTGGCGCAGAAAGTGACGCTGACTGCTGGCCGCATCTACTACATCCTGAGCCAGGAGACCAACGGTCAGGACCAGTTTTATCGTCACGACGCGGTGGTCACGACCACCGATGTTGCATCCCTCGTTGGCGCGTTCTTCGAGCAGACTCCGGGCATGATCCTTCAGGATGAAACCCCTCCGCGAATCTATCCGGTCGACTTCAAGTACTGAATTCGAGTGCGCCTGCTGACCCAGTGGTCAGCAGGCACCCATCGATTCAGGTTGTCCCGGGTTCGTGCCGCGGAAAAAAGCCAATGCTTGCGCGTCATGGCCGTCAGTTACACTGTTGTCGTCCCCTCACACGGAATAAACACATGCGCCGTCTTGTCGAAGTTGGCAGCATCAGCATGATTGTGCTCGCGACATTTGCCGCAACACCGCGCACGGCCGAAGGGCAGGGCGCATACGTTCCAAAGCAGGTCGACGTGGCCGTCGACATACGGTGTCTCCCAGGCAACGGTGTGTCGTTTTCGCTCGTGCCATGGGCGGCGCAGCTCGCCCCTGGTGACTCGATCGCATGGATACTCAGTCCTGACGCCGGCGTTCCCGAAATAACGATTACGTCGAAGCAGGCGGCATGGCCATTCGTTGCGGGTCCGCCGTACAAGGGGAATGCCGCGAGGCCGCCAAAGGCCAAAGGAATGAAATCCAGCGTGAGAGCGGGTGAGAAATACTCGTACGCAGTCACCGCAGTCTGTACTCGTGCCGATGGTACAGTCAGCAACGTCATCATCGACCCTGACATGATCATCATTCCAGGAAAGACGACCTGAGACAGGCCGGCCCAGCGGCATGGAATCCGCAATGTTGTAGAGGGTGAAGCACAGACTCGCAGCCTGTACGATCGCGATCTCGATTTTTTCGTCGGCAGGAAAAGCTCAGGCTCCGCAGCAATCGGGGCTTGCCGCTTTTCTTGCCGACGCCGCGCGGATCAACGCGCAGATTCCTGACCGACTCCGCGCCTATCGGGCCCGCGTCGAATCGGAGATGGCGCTTGCGCTGATCGACTCGGGCGGCCGCGAGCGAACAGTTCAAATCGAGCAGGTCGCCAGCGACGTCCGTTTCAGAACGCCCGACCGTTACGACCAGCGCGTCGTCGGATATCGCAATCAGTCTATCGCGCCGACGTTCAGCCTGATGTCCATTTTCGGCGGCTGGACGACTCCGACTCTCTATGGGAATCACCTGCGCCTGGGCGTCAGCTCTGCCGTTTCGTCAAATCGCACTATCAACGAGACGAGCGCAAGCCTGGCGATTCATCCGCTGTCGCTCAATCGTGACGCCTACTACACGTACGAGGGCGGTGACACGGCCGTAACGATCTTCTCCACCAGCGGCAGAAGAATTCCGCTCACGCGCATTCGCGTATCACCGCGCCCCGATGCCAGAGGCGACGCGATTCTTTTCTACGGCGACATGTATCTCGACGCCGACTGGAAGCAGATCGTGCGGATGCGCGGAAGGATGGTGGAGCTGAAGGACGGCAAGGTCACGATCAAGTCCGGCAGCCGCATTCCAGGAGTGAGCGGGGCATCGTTCGTCGAGCTCGTGAATGTGGAGGTGAACGGCGAATACTGGCTCCCGGCCTTTCAGCGCACGGAGATTCAGGCGCGCATCGCACTGTTCGGAGACTTTAGAAGCATCGTGCGAGTCATTTCCAGATTCTACGACATCGGAGCAAACGACTCGTCGTGGACAGGGCCGGAAACGCCACCCGGCATTCGCCACAGCCTCAGCTTTGCCTCCGCGTCCACTCAGCGGAAGTTCAACGACTGGCACCAGCCGGTCGGCGCAGCGAGCACCGATGTCTACTTCGCCGAGTTCGATGACCTCGCGCCGGAATCGTGGCGCACTGTCGGCGCCGCGGCCGTCCGCTTCAGCCCGAGATCCTTCGGCGAGGTCTTCCGGTTCAACCGGATCGAAGGTGCGTTCACCGGCGTTGCGGCCGCGCATGAACTTCGTGACGCAGCTCCCGGCCTGTCCATTCGCGGATCCATCGGTTACGCGTGGTCCGAACAGGTCGCACGGGGAATGATCGGCGCGCAGCGCACACTCGGACGCACGACCACAGGAATCAAGGTCGAGCGGGTATTGGCGCACACGAATGATTTCGAGCCGCCGCTTTCATCGGGCGCGACATTGGCCGCGCTTCTTGGAAGCACTGACGACTACGACTATCTCGACAGGCGGACCGCTGTTGTTTCTGTCACCCGCGCGCTCGGTGCGCAGCGGAAATCGGTGGCGAGATTCGAGATCGGCCCAGCCGCTGACCACGCGGTGCAACAGAACATCTCGCGCGGGCTCTACGTTGCAAAAGGTCAGGGCTTCAGGCCCAACCGCGGAATCATCGAAGGAGATTACTTCAGGACATTGGCCGACATCGAAATCAATCCGCAGGTGACCGGATTGT
>Ga0079218_10000350_pt1 | contig 13169 bp, 9 predicted proteins | sample NCCompost_FD_77181 | JGI IMG/M metagenome (GOLD analysis project Ga0079218, IMG submission 77181) | Agricultural soil microbial communities from Utah to study Nitrogen management - NC Compost | ecosystem: Environmental > Terrestrial > Soil > Agricultural land | place: USA: Utah | collected... | reverse complement strand
GGGTAAACGTCGCCTTGCGCGTATCCGTCGTCGCGCGGATCCGAATAGATGATGCACCCCACCGCGCCCTTCTCGGCCGCCAACTTGGGCTTGATGCCGCGCCACGATCCACCATAACGAGCGATCACGATGGCGCCGCGAACGGAGATCCCACGCCGATCCAGCTCCTCGTAATCCGCCGGCACGCCGTAATTCACGTAGACCAGAGGCGCCGTGACATCACCCTCGCCCGAATATGAGTTGTACGTGGGAAGCTGCTCGGCGCGTTGCGACGTCGATGCGTCCGTGGGAATGACCGGCTCTTCCAGCTTGGCGACGAAACGGGTGGGCTCGACCAGTTCGACCCGTCGCTCTTTCGGGGTCGGGAATAACACCCGGTATTCCTCGATCTTTGCCTCCCATCCATAAGAAGCGAACTGGTCCCGCAGCCATTCGGCATTCGACTTCCCGTACGCCGAGCCGACGTGGTGCGGCCTCGCCGACAGCCGTTCCATCGCCGCCCGCAACCGCACGGGGTCAGGAATTGCCCTGAATTTTGTCTCCCACTCTTTCTGCGTCGTGGCAGATGCGGCAGTGAAGCCGCGAAGGTCGCTGCCCTGGGCGAGTGGCGTCTGCAGTGCGGCGAGTGCAATGAAAGATGCGGCAGAAGTACGAAGCGCGTTCAGCACGTTAAACCCCGGAGGTGTGACCGGACGTAAAGGTTCGATTAATTCTCGCTGCCAACTTGGTGACCAGGCTTATGGAGGTCCAGTCGAGCAGCTAGCTAACGCCATGGATCCGTTGGCGTTCACGATTGGCTGCAGGAATGGTCAGGAAAACCGCCGTGGCTTCGACTCGCGATCCAACTCTTCCCCGTTCCGCCTGTGTCCCATACTGTAGGGCGGAACTTGCACCGCGCTCGCGGTAAGAATGCCGAAGAAGGAAGGAGCTCAATGCGCCATCAACCGGTCATCGTCACGAGAATCCGTCGGCTCCTTGCCGGCGTTGCGGCGATTTTGACTTTCCCGGTAGCCGCCGAGGCGCAGGATGGGATTCTGGGAACGGGCGGCGTGCGCGGCTTCGTTCGCGACTCCAGTGGCCAGGCCATCATCGGTGCCCAGATCACGTTTGCCGGCGCGTCGTTGATCGCGGAGTCGGACGACAGCGGGCGGTTCGAGCTGGCCAAGGTGCGTCCTGGCATGCTGTCGATTCGGTTCCGCCGCCTGGGTTATGCACCCGACACTGTCGAACTGCTCGTCCTGGCTGGAAAGACGGTTCCACTCGAAATCAAACTGTCCAGGCTGGCCATATCGCTGACGCCCGTAGTGGTCAGTGGGCGTGCCGACCTTACAGGATGGCGCGCCGGATTCTACCAGCGCCGCGACGTTGGCTCGGGCCACTTCTTCACGTCAGAAGACATCGAGAAGCGAAATCCGAGCCAGATGAGCGACATGTTCCGGATGATCCCCGGGGTGACGATTCAGCCGAATCCTTTCGGGATGATCAAATCCCAGCTCCGCTTCCGTGGGGCGCGCGGGGGATGCGCACCGCTGACCTGGCTCGATGGGTCGCCGCTCGCATCGGGCGAATTCGACATCGACAACCTGTCACCGCGGTCGATCGAGGCTTTCGAGGTCTACACCGGGACGATCGTGCCGCCGCGCTTCTCGGTGGCGCCGGGCATCGGCCCGCGCACCTGCGGCGCGATCGTAATCTGGTCGAAGGAAGGCCAGCGCCGGATCAAGCGCCCGCAGCCTAACGTCCAATCGACGGCGTCGCAGATCGCGAAGCTGGTTGATGAGCGGCAGATTTTCACCGCGGCTCAAGTGGACATCACGGCGCGACAGGACAGCACCAAGCCGGTGAAGCCAGCGTATCCTGATGCCCTGTACGATGCGCAGGTCGGCGGCTCGGTGATGGTCGAGTTCATCGTGACGGCGTCGGGTGAAGTCGACACCGATCGGATCAGCGTGGTCTTCGCCACACACCCGGGGTTCGTCGACTCGGTACGCAATGCGCTGGAGGCAGCGGTGTATGTGCCCGCGATCCGCGGCGGCTATCCGGTGCACCAGGTAGTGCAGCACGAGTTTCAGTTTGTGCCGGATGGAAAGAAACGCCGCTAAGTCCTAATTGAGCCGCTGCGTGCTGATTGCTGATTGCTCGGGCTGCACGCTGCGTGCTGGAGCTTGAGCTGGATTTCGCTTCGGCTTCAGGTTTGCCACTAGCCTCTGCTCCAGCCCCAGCACTCTGCATCAACCCCAGCAAGTAGCAATCAGCAATCAGCTCCGTCTGAGCGCCTTGGTACCGGCAAAGCGCTCAGTTCGGAACTTGAAGCTCCCTTGAGGGCTACGTGGGGACGTCGAAAGGACCTTTATGCGCGTCCGCCAAACAGGGAACCGTACGAACCAGCGCCGGCTCATTGCCGTGGCACTGGCCTGTTTCAGCGTGAGTGCCGCCGCGCAGCAGGGTAACCTCGGTCTCGGTGGAATCCGCGGCATCGTGCGGGACTCCCAGGGACTGGCAATCATCGGCGCACAGATTTCGATCCGGGGCAGCCAGCTCATCGCCGAAACAGACGACAGCGGACGGTTCGAGCTCGCGAAGGTCCGGCCAGGAATGTTATCGCTTCGCTTCCGCCGTCTCGGTTATCAACCGGACACGCTGGAATTGCTCGTCCTCGCCGGAAAGACCATTCCGCTCGAAGTGACACTGTCCCGGCTCATCGTGTCGCTCACGCCTATCGTTGTTACAGGCCACTCCAACCTGACCGGATGGAGAGAGGGGTTCTATCACCGGAGGAATGCCGGATTCGGGCGCTTTTTTACCGCGGCCGACATCGATAAGCGCAACCCAGGCCGGATGTCTGACATGTTCCAGACGATACCCGGTGTCAGGATCGTGCCGACACGCGGCATCATCCGCAACCAGCTCCGCTTCAGCAGGGCCGGCGGGTGCGCCCCACTCACGGTCCTCGATGGTGCGCCGCTCGGAGCAGGCGAGTTCGACATCGACGCGCTCTCGCCATTTTCCATTGCCGCCTTCGAGGTCTACACCGGATCCCTCATCCCACCGCAATTTCACATGGTCACCAGGCCGTATTGCGGCGCGATCGTGATCTGGTCAAAGGAGGGCGAGCGCCGCGCCAAACGGCCCGCGCCTAACGCCCTGTCGGCGGCGGCGGAAATCGCCAAGCTGGTCGACAACCGGCAGATCTTCACCGCCGCTCAAGTGGACGTGGCGGCTCGCCAGGACAGCGCCAAACCGATCCGGCCGCAGTATCCGGATGCGCTGTACGACGCGCAGGTCACCGGCTCGGTCATGGTGGAATTCATCGTGTCGGCAACCGGGGAGATCGATCCCGACCGCATCAGTGTGGTCTTCGCGACGCACCCCGGTTTCGTGGAATCAGTCCGGCGCGCGCTCGAGGAGGCGATGTACGTGCCCGCGTTCCGGGGCGGATATCCGGTGCACCAGCTGGTGCAACATGAATTCCAATTCGTGCCGGATGGCAAGAGGCGCCGCTGAAGTCTAACTGAAGGCTGCGTGCTGATTGCTGATTGCTACTGCGGAATGCTTCGTGCTGGAGCTGGTGCCACGTCGCCCCAGCACAAGCACGCCGCACATGCAGCGGCAATCAGCAATCAGCACGCAGCTCAGTCTTCTCTGTGTGGCGCCGTTCCCGCCACCGCGATCCCCATCGCATGGTACCCCTTGTCGACATACACCGTCGTTCCCGTTATGCCTGACGAGAGATCGCTGGCCAGGAATGCGGCGGTGTTGCCGACTTCCGCGCCCGTGAGATGTTCGGTCAGCGGCGAGTTTTCGGCACAATACGTCACCAGCTGATCGACGACGCCGATCGCCGTCGCGGCGCGTGAGGCAAACGGGCCCGCGGAAATCGTGTTGACCCGGATTCCCCAGTTGCGACCCGCCTCGAAGGCGAGCATGCGCGTGTCACTCTCGAGCGCGGCCTTCGCCGACGACATCCCGCCTCCGTAAAACGGGACGGCGCGTTCGCTGGCGAGGTACGTCAGTGACATCGCGCTGCCGCCCCGCTTCATCAGCGGGGCGAGGCTGCGCATCATGGAGACCATCGAGTACGCGCTCACGGCAATGGCTGCCAGGTATCCGGCACGCGTGGTGTCGATGAGTGCCTTGCGCACCTCGGGACCATTCGCGAGCGAGTGCACGACGACATCCAGGCCGCCGGGGCCGAAGTCGTCCGAGAGCCGCCTGGCGAGACCTTCAATGGAGAAATCGCCGACATCCTTGTAGCGCTTGCTCTCTCGCAATTCGGCCGGCGCGTCGTCCAGTGTATCAAAAGCAGCGTCGAGAGGGTAAATGCGTTCGAACTGGAGTAACGATCCGTCCGACAGCCTGCGCGATTCGTCGAGCTTTCCACGCTCGATGAGGGTCCTGAAGATGTTGAGCGCTGGGGGCCACGACGCGGCAATTACACTAGCGCCGGCTTCGGCGAGCGCCTTCGCAATCGCAAAGCCAAACCCGTTGTCGTCCGAAATGCCTGCTACGAGAGCCCGGCGCCCGCTGAGATTGATGGGTAGCATGGGATGAAACATAGAAGAGGCTAGAGGTCAGAGGTCAGAGGCAGTCAGGGTTACCGCCGCGGCCCCATGCCCCATGCCCCATGCCCCATCCGTCTGTAGTCTTCAAGCGTGTCTATCCATCCGGTTTCGCGAGCCGACGTCGGCCACCTGGTCGCAGAAGACGGCCCCCGCCCGTCGTTTTCACGGGCGCTCTGGCGGATCGCCTCGGCGGATGTCTCCTGCGGAAACGTGGTGACATTGCTGAGGGATGGCGGTGGCACTTTCGACGCCATGCTGGCGCTCATCGAGTCGGCCCGGGAGACCCTGGACTTCGAGGGCTACATCTTCCGGAGGGATGAGATCGGCGACCGCTTCGTGAAGGCCTTTGCCGATGCCGCCGACAGAGGGGTGCGGGTCCGTGTGCTGGTCGACTGGCTGGGCCGGCTGCCAACGCCGTGGTCGTACTTCAAGCAGCTCAAGCGCGAAGGCCTCGACGTCAGGCCTTTCAACCCGCCTGGCTTCCGGGCATGGCTGGGGCTCCTCCCTCGCGATCACCGGAAGGTCATGGTCGCCGATGGAAAGAGCTGCATCACGGGCGGGATCGGCATCGGCGTGGAGTGGAAGCACGGCATGATCCGACGTCGCCGGAGTCCGTGGCGTGACACCGCCGTGCGGATCGACGGTGACGCGGCCAAGGACATGCAACAGGCCTTTGACCGGATGTGGGCCCGGGCGCGCGGCCGGACCGGTCCTCGCGCGCGCGTGATGCGGGCGCCCCGATCTTCGTTCCTCAACACCAGGCTTCATCCCGGAAGCCTGGTGGGGATCATTGAGGGGGAGCCGGGACGGTTCCGTGTCTCTCGCGCGCTGCAGATGCAGTCGGTCGCGGCGGAAAAGTCCATCTGGATCGCGAGCGCCTATTTCATGCCCTCGGGCCCCGAGATCGAAGCGCTGTCGGGCGCGGCCCGCGACGGGGTGGACGTCCGGGTGCTGGTGCCCAGCCGGTACGATCATTTCTGGCTGCGCGGGCTGATGACGCGATCGTACCAGCGGCTGCTGCGGAACGGTGTGCGGATCTGGGAATGGCGCGGCGAGATGATGCACGCCAAGACGAGCGTGGTCGACGGCCGCTGGGTCCGCATCGGCTCGACGGACTTCAATCCGTTAGGCGTGGCGATCAACTTCGAGCTCGACGCCGTGATCGAGGACTCCGCGTTAGGCGCGACGGCCCAGGCGATGTTCATCGAGGATCTGCAGCAGTCGAGGGAGCTGGTGGCGCCGAGTCGGTTCCTGGGGCGCGGACTTCAGCGCCAGAGACAGGAAGGTGAATGAAAGGGAAGCAGGAGGCAGGAAGCAGGAGGCAGGAAGCAGGAAGCAGGGAAGGATGAGGGCCAGCGACTGTCGTCTGCTGGCCCTCAAAATTTCAAACGTTTCGTTCCTTCCCTGCTTCCTGCCTCCTGCTTCCTGCCTCCTGCTTCCTGCCTCCTGCTTCCTGCCTCCCGCTACATCGCCACCGGCCCTCTCCTCGGCGGCAACTCCTCGGTCGACGGCTTCAGCTCTGGCAACCCGGCCGCGCGCAGGATCGCGTTGAGCGCGGGCAGGCTCGTATCCAGCGTTTTCTTCAGGGCTGACAGCTCGGCATCGAGCTGACGAGAGAGACGGGTGAATGCCGCACGACTCTGGTCCGTGGGCCGGAATTCCCCCGCGCCAACCACGCCGGACAGCGCCGCGATCTTGTTGTTCAACTTGATCGGATAATTGAGCGGATCCTGGCCGCTCTGGTTGCGCGTCTGGTAGACCTCGTTCTCGCGATACGTCAGGCTGTCCATCATCGTGCCGGCGAGCCGCGCGAACTCGGCGCGCTGTTGCGCGGTGAGCTTCTCGGTCCGATCCGCCACCTGCCAGCGCATGTTGCGCACCGTGCGCACGCCCAGGTTGGCCTCGGACACCTTGTCGCGAATCGCGAGGAGCAACCGGAATTGCTCCTGCAGGTCGGCGTCCGTCGCGTTGGAACGCGGGTCCTTTCGGACGCGAATCGGATGCGTCTGCACCTCATTGCCCACCGTCATCCGGACGCTGTACGTACCGGGAGGGGCAACAGGTCCCTGGGTTCCGGCCGCCCACATGATGATGTTCTGGAACCGCTCCGCATCCGGGTAGCGCAGGTTCCACGCGAACGTGTTCATGCCTGCCTGGTTAGGCACTCGTGGCGCCGGACCACCACCGCCGCGGCCACCGCCCCCACCGCCACCGGTCTGCTGCGCAGCCACCATGCGCGTGGCCGAATCGCGTGACGCGCCGCCACGCACCAGTGAATCGATCGCTGCCGCACGCCGGAGCGAGTCGGCAGCCACCTGCGGATCCTGATCGGACGTGAACGAGCGGATCACGGCGCCTCTGGCGTCGAGGAACTCGACATTCACCTTCTGCCCGCGATCCTTGAGCCAATACTGCACCACGGCGCCCGAGGCGACGTCGAAGAATTGCGTCCGGTAGGCATCGACCGGCCTGAAGAGGTGTGCCGATTTCTGCGTGATTGCCGGCGTCACTTCGCGCAGCGCCGACATGTTGTCCATCACCCAGAAGGCGCGGCCATGCGTGGCGAGCACCACGTCGTTGTCCTTGATGCGCAAGTCGTGCACCGGGACCATGGGCAGGTTCTTGTTGATCTGCTGCCACGACAGGCCTTCATCAAATGTCACGTACACGCCGCGCTCCGTTCCGGCGAAGAGGAGTCCACGGCGCACCGGATCTTCGCGAACAGCACGTACGAAATGATCAGGCTTTATGCCTTTGACGATTTTCGTCCACGTCTTCCCGAAGTCATTCGTCTTGTAGATGATCGGCTGCTTGTCACCCTGCTGATATCTGTTGGCGGCAACAAATGCCCCTCCAGCGACAAAATTCGACGGCTCGATGATGGAGATGCGCGTGAAGTCGCCGATGTCTTTCGGCGTGACGTTTTCCCAGTTCACGCCGTTGTTGCGTGAGATCCAGACCAGGCCGTCGTCCGTTCCTGCCCAGAGTACTCCGGGCTGAACCGGCGACTCGTCAAAGGCAAAGATGAGCGCATAGGTCTCGACACCCGTCTGGTCGCGCGTGATCGGACCGCCGGACGGGCCCATGGTCTTCGGATCCTTCCGCGCCAGGTCGGGCGACACCGGCGTCCAGCTCTGTCCTTCGTTCGTCGACCGGAACAGCCGCGAACCCGCCGCATACACCACGTTAGGCGTATGGCGCGAGAATACGATCGGGAATGTCCACTGGAAGCGGACCTCGATATCCTCCGACGAGTGGCCCATCGGGTTGATCGGGAAGACCGTGACGTTCCGCTCGAAACCGGTGCGTCGATCCTTCCGGGTCAGCAGTCCGCCATAGCTGCCGGCGAAGATGATGTTCGGGTCGCGCGGATTTGGCGTGACGTAGCCGGACTCGCCGCCGCCGCCATCGTACCAGTCGCCGATCCCGTTCTGGCCGCCGCGGCTCGGGCCGCACAGCGTCGAATTGTCCTGTTGTGCACCGCAGATATGGTACGGCCAGTCGTTGGTGAGATCGACGTGGTACCATTGCGCCGTCGCATAGTCCTGGTCGGTCCACGACAGGCCACCGTTCACAGAGACGTTGCCGCCGCCGTCGTTGGCGTTGATCATCCGGTTCGGATTGTCCGGCGCGATCCAGAGGTCGTGATTGTCGCCGTGCGGCACGTTGATGTTCTGCGGGAATGTCCGGCCTCCGTCGCGCGACTTGTGGAAACCGACGTTGAGCGAATAGACGACGTTCGAGTCCTTCGGGTCGGCGTAGACGTGCGAGTAGTACCACGCCCGCTGCATCATGCGGCGATCGGAATTCATCCTTTCCCAGGTCTGCCCGCCGTCATCGGAGCGGAACAGACCGCCCGAGTCGTGCTCGACCTGCGCCCAGATGCGGCTTGTTTTTGCCGGCGACACCGCGATGCCGATCTTTCCGGTGACCCCTTTCGGGAAGCCGCGCGCGGTCGCCGAAAGATTGGTCCAGGTCGCGCCGCCATCGGTGGACTTGTGCAAGCCGCTATGCACACCGCCGGACGACATCGACCACGGGGTGCGATATGCCTGCCACATCGCGACGTAGAGGATGTCAGGATTGCCGGGATCCATCTGGATGTCGATGACACCCGTCGAGTCGTTCACGAACAGCGCCTTGTTGAACGTGCGGCCGCCGTCGGTGGTCTTGAAGAGTCCGCGGTTGGCGCTGGCCTGGAAGGGATTTCCGAACACGCCGAGGTACGCCACGTTCGAATTGCGCCAATCGAGCTCGATGCTCGCGATGTGCTCTTCGCGGAAGCCGAGCATGGTCCAGGTGCGACCGCCGTCGGTGGTTTTCCAGAGTCCGTCGCCGTGGGCGGTGTTGCCGCGAATGCAGGTTTCGCCGCCCCCCACCCAGACGATGTCCGGGTTGCGCGGGTCGACCGCGATGGCGCCGATCGTCCCGCCGAAGAAGCGGTCACTCATCGGCAGCCATGTCAGGCCGCCGTCGGTAGTCTTCATCACGCCGCCGCCGGTGGTGCCGAACCAGTACTCGTTAGGCCTGGCAACCGATCCCCCCACCGCCACGGACCGGCCGCCGCGGAGCGGGCCGACTTCACGCCAGCGCAGCCCGCCGAAAACGGCGGAGTCTAGCGAGATGGGAGTGGTGGGCGCGGGTGGGACCGCGCGCATCACAGGGCGAGTTGGCCGGGGCGGCGAAGTCTGCGTCTGCGCTTGAATCAGGGCCGGCGCGGCGAGGAGGATCAGCTTCGGGAACAGGGAACTGCGCATGAAAGGCTCCGAAAGGGCAGTTTGTTTCGGAAATATGGGGGAAGGAGCAAGAAGCAAGAAGCAAGAAGCAGGAAGGGAAGAACTGAGGGCCCGCGGCTATCGCCCACGGGCCCTCAAGTTTCAACCGTTTCGTTCCTTCCCTTCTTGCTCCCTGCTTTTTTCTTCTTGCTTCTTGCTCGTTACGGCTGCGAGATCTTTTCGAGTACGTCCACCATTTCCTTCGGACTCGGATCGTTCTGCCGTTTCGCGGCGCGTGCGAGATCCGCCTGCGCGATGATGCCGACGCACTCGCCGGTGTCGTCTACCACCACGACGCGCCGGATCTGCCGGTCGGACATGAGTTTCTCCACTCGTTCCAGATCATCGTCCGGGGTCACGCAGTCCGGGTTTTGCGTCATGATCTCGCCAACCGGTGTCGAAGCCGGCCGCCCTTCGGCGACGGCGCGGATGGCGATATCCCGGTCCGTGACAACGCCAACGAGTTCGCGCTGATCTGCCGCTGTCACGACCGGAATGCATCCACAGTCGTGTTCGGCCATCAGTTGCGAAACGCGCTGCAAGGAATCGCTCGGGGTGACCTGAGCTGGGTTAGGCGTCATAAGATCGCGTGCCTTCATGGGAATTCCTCCTCCCTCGGGTGCAGCGAGTCAATCGTGTCAGGCGTCAACAGCCTGAGACGAATTTTCTTGCTTCGTGTGAGTTCAGGCACATACCCGATTGTGCGACACACGTGCCGCAGTGAGCTGCGCCATTTCCCCAGCGAAGTCGGCCGTGATGCTCACCCTGCCGCTCGCTTCGGTTCAAGAGTTGATGAGTTCTGGTTGAAAAGTTGCCAAGATGAAAAACGGGATGGCAACTCTTCAACTCTTCAACTCAATCAGCATCCGGTGCTGAGGGGCATCGCGCACGAAAACACCAGCCTCACCCCGGCCACCGTCTGACCCGGCGCCAGCACGCGGCGCTCCGGCGACGTCGCCTCCAGTTCGCGCGAATCACTCGTGCGCGTCCGCGCGAACGCCACGTTGAGCTTGATGCCGAACCGCGTCAGCTGGCAGTTCACGCCCTCGGGGCGAGTGCCTTCGTTAGGCATCGGGCAGGTCTCGGGCTGCGGGTGTTCCGCCACCGTCGCGTATCCGTTGACGCCAATCCACGTGGTGTTGAACGGCCCCCGCTCGAAATAGGCGGCCTTGGCGCCGGCGATGGCCGCGGTGGGATCCGACGCCAGCGGACGCAACGAGAGGGGATTCAGCACCGGCGCCGAATCCGTGACCATGCCGATCAGCAGGACCTGCAGCACATCGCCACTGCGGCGCCATGCGACCAGCGAACGATGCAGCGGCGGACGCAGCGCCTGCGTGAGCGACGCCCACGTCACCGCGTGCACGAACGCGTCGTACACCTCGCGGGTGCCGTTGTTGGTTACCTCGATCGCCGACGGTGTGACGCCGGCGCGCAGGGCCAATGCCGCCCAGCTGAAATCTTCGCTGCGCTCGACATCGTTCGCCCGCCGCTGCTCATCAGCGAGGACGTCAAAACTCGTTGCCAGGGTGTTGTTAGGCGCAGCGGGCGCCGCCGCTTCGCTCGGCGCGTCCACACACGCCGCGAGCGCTGCCGCGACCACCATCGCGCCAAGAGTTCTCTTCATTGTGATCAGGTTCATCGTGCCTCCAGACCCTTCACCAGGCCAGGCAGCAACGGGGCCAGCCGCCCTTCCCCCCGGCGGACCGGCCCCGTTGCCCCTTTCCACCACCCTTCCCCACGCCGAATTGACACGGGGCGTTCGCCGGTTCCCCTACGTCCAGTCCAGCGTGCCACACGCTCCAGATGTGACGAATTCGTCATTCCCGGAAGTGATGTAAGGACGCCCGCAACGACTTCAGCGCACGTCCCATCTGCGTCTCGACGGTCTTCACCGAAATCTCGAGCGAGCGCGCGATTTCCGCGTACGTCAACCCACCGTCGCGACTCAACAGGAAAATCTCCCGGCACCGGGGTGGCAGGCGGTTGATGGCCTCCTGCACCGCTACCGCCAGTTCCTGCTCGACGGTCTCCTCGTCGGCGGCAAACGACGTTGGCGGATCGTCGTCTGTTCCCTGTTCCTCACGCCAGCGTCGCTCCAGCTTCGCGCGCCGCAGGTAGTTCAGCGCCGTGTTGCGTGCTGCGCGAAAGAGATACGTGCGAAACGTCTCGATTTCGGCGAGTTGCTCGCGTTTGCTCCAGAGCTTGAGGAAGACATCCTGAACCAGTTCTTCGGCCAGGTCCTGGGAACGCACGAAACGCTGGACGAACGAAGCCATTCCGGCGTAGTGCGCGCGGAACACCGTTTCCAGCGCACGCTCATCGCCCGCCCTGATGCGGCGAACCAGCTCGGCGTCACCTGCCGGCATCGCGGGCGTCTCGTCCATTCGAACGGGCGGTTTGAACTCGAGTGAGGCTGCGCGGAAGGGGAGGCTACCTGGCACGGGCGGGTTCGTGGTGAAAGACGTGTCGGATTGTCCCAATGGGACACGCCCGTTGCCCCGACTCCCGCACGACCTACCAATCGGTCATACGACCCATCAACGTAGGGGGTCGTTGCCGAGTAGGGGGAGGTGCAATCCGCGGGTGTCAGGTTCTCGGAAGCGGAAATACTTGTCTGGAGCCACGTTGGGAGTACAGCAGCAGCATGACTGATCATTTCGACTGGGATCGCCTGGCGCGTTATGTCTCCGGTGAATCGGGGGCAACTGAGCGCGCCGATATCGAGCGGTGGGCGGCCAGCAGCGAGACGAATCGCGCGATGCTCGAATCGGTCAAGCGACGCTGGAACGTCGCCGGTGAGAAGGCGACGTGGAACGTCGATGCTGCCTGGTCGAGGCTCGCACCGCGTTTGAAAGACGTGGTCGCGGAGTCCAGCGTGATCAATCTCGCATCGCGGCGACCGGCAAGTCCGTCGTGGCTGCAGCCCGCTCGTTATGGTCTCGTTGCCGCGGCCGCGGTGGTGCTCATCGCAGTCGGCGTGCGAATGGCGTCCGACGACGCCATGGACGGCGCCGAAACGATGGCGTTCAGCGCTTCGGAAATGCGCACGGGCGCAGGTGAACAGCGCACGATCGACCTCGCCGACGGCTCCCAGGTCGTCCTTGGTGCCGCCAGCACGCTTCGACTGGCCGACGGCTTCGGCACAGGCACTCGCGAAGTCTTTCTCGAAGGCCAGGCGTTCCTGCGTGTGGTGCATGACGCCGCGCGTCCGTTCATTGTGAATGCGGGAGGAACGCGTACTGTCGACCTGGGTACGGCCTTTGAGGTGCGGGCGTATCCCAATGAGGTGGTGCGCGTCGCCGTGACCGAGGGGATGGTGGAAGTGCGTCGCGACAGCGGACCGGCAGCCGACAGTGCTGTCCTGCAGCCCGGTGATGTGGCCGAAGTCCCCACGACTGGAGAGACCGTGGTGAAACGCCAGCAGAATGTCGAACGGCTCCTGGGCTGGACGCGCGGTGAGCTGATTTTCGATGATACGCCGCTGAGCGATGCTGCTCGTGAACTGGAGCGCTGGTTCGACGTGCAGGTGCGCTTCGACGATCCGTCACTGCGTGCGCTACCCTGGACCGCCAAGCCGCGGATCAGCGATTCGCTCACGACGATCCTCGAGCTGATCGAGACGACATTCCAGTCGGAGCGCGTGCGCGTGGAGCGGAATGGGAACGTGATCACGATCCGCCGTGGCGCTGCGGTCAACCCGACGGCGAACCCCGTGTCCCGGAACCGCCTGGAGGCGGGTGCGTGAGACGGTGGATGGCGGTCCGCCGCGGGGCGGCGGCTCCGCCACTGTTGGCACGGCGTGACTCGAGGTGCCGCGAACGGGCGCGGG
>Ga0079218_10000349_pt1 | contig 13175 bp, 9 predicted proteins | sample NCCompost_FD_77181 | JGI IMG/M metagenome (GOLD analysis project Ga0079218, IMG submission 77181) | Agricultural soil microbial communities from Utah to study Nitrogen management - NC Compost | ecosystem: Environmental > Terrestrial > Soil > Agricultural land | place: USA: Utah | collected... | reverse complement strand
CTCACGATAGTCGAGCCGCGCGGCCCGGCCGCTTGGCATGGTCATCGACGTTGGCGCGGTGGCGTCCAGCGCGTGTGACGTGTCCCACGGCAGGGACGCACGGATGTCGAGATCATGGATCGAGCGCGCCGAGGCCGCTGCCGTTTCGGAGAGCGCGACGAGGTCGACGTCCACGCCGGCGAATCGGGCACGACGCAGCAGTTGCCGTGACGCCTCGTCCAGTGGGCGCTCGCGCCACCCGGCGGCGAGCAGACGTGCCCGTTCAATCGGGTCGGCGGCGACGGGCTGCTCGGCCATGACGATCGCGCCGTAGCGCGACACCGCGAACGCCTTCACGGTGCCGGCGTCGTCGAGCCGATGCTCGGTCCCGCGCGCGGTCGGCTCGAGCCAGCCGGCCTCGACGCGCGAGGCCATCCTCACCAGCGCCTCGGCTTGTCCCTGGCGGCCGCCCGTCAGATCCAGCGCGACGAGCCACTCCCCTTCCACGACCGCGGACTCGCGTCCCATCGTCGCGCCGCGTCCCGAGGCCAGCACCAGCTTCGATCGGTCGTTCGCGCGGCGTCGCGCCACGCGGTCGGGGAATCCGGCGAGCAGCGCCCGGCGGAGCTGCACCTCGTCGACATGATCTCGAACCGCCGCACCGAGGACGCTGCGTCCGAGGCGGTGGACGGCCTCTGCCACCTGCCGCGTGTGGGGCGGCACGCTCGCCCAGCGGTCGATCAGCGGCAACAGATCGCAGGACGTGGCGGCCGCCACGGCGCCGGCGGGTCGTACCTCGGACAGCAGTGCGCAGGCCGCGGCCGCTTCCCAGGCGCCGCCCGCGGCAATCAGCACGCACGCGAGACGTGGATGCAGGGGCAGCCGGCGCAGTTGATCACCGAGGGCGGTGACCTGCGTCCCCTCGATCGCGCCGAGGCGCTCCAGCAGTTCCCGGGCGGCCTGCAGGCGTTCCGGCGCAGGCGCCTCGAACCACCGGAAGCGCTCCGGCGTGTTGCCGGCCGCCATCAGGCCCAGCACCACGCCGGCCAGATCCACGCGATCCACCTCGGGCTCGCGGGCGGGGCGCAGACGATCCCGTGCGTCCCACAGCCGCCACGCGCGCCCGGGGCCGAGCCGAGCCGCACGCCCGGCCCGCTGCACCGCACTGTCCACGGTCACGCGTTCGAGCACCAGCGTGTCGATCGCGCGCTCCGCGTCGTAGCGCGCCACCTTCTGCCAGCCGCCGTCGACCACCAGCGAGACGCCGGGCACGGTGAGCGATGTCTCGGCGATGTTCGTGGCCATCACCACGCGGCGCCGCACTCCCGGCAGCAGCGCGCGATCCTGCGCGTCCGCGCCGAGCGATCCGTGCAGCGGCAGCAGGTCGAGGCCGTGGCGCTCGCCGATCCCGCGTGCCTCCTGCAGCGCGCGCTCGATCTCGCCGGCGCCGGGCAGGAAGCACAGGACGTCACCAGGACCAGACGCGAGCACCGCCGGCAGGATGGTGACGACCGTCTCATCGGACGCGTGAATCACTTCGAGAGGATGGGCGGCACCCGGCACGGCCACGAGAGGACAGCCATCGAGATAGGCCTGCACCGGCAACGGGTCCATCGTGGCCGACATCACGATCACCCGGAGATCGCGGCGTGCGCGCCACGCCTCGGCCACGAGCGCGAGGCCGAGGTCCGTGTGCAGGCTGCGCTCGTGGAACTCGTCGAGGATCACGGTGGACACGTCCGTGAGCAACGGGTCCTCGTCGAGATAGTGGGTCAGCATGCCCTCGGTGACGATGAGCACACGGGTGTCGGCCGAGGAGCGGCGGTCGAAGCGGACGTGCCAGCCCACTTCGCGCCCGAGGGTCCAGCCCTGATCGTCGGCGATCCGGCGCGCCACCGAGCGAGCGGCGACACGGCGCGGCTGCAGCACGACCACGCGCCCGCTGTCCGCCACTGCCGGCGGCACGCGCGTGGTCTTGCCCGTGCCCGGCGGGGCAACGACTACCGCCGCGCGATGCGAGGCGAGCGCGGCGCGAACGTCCGGCAGGCTCGCATCAATCGGCAGCGGCACCACTACGGCAGCAGTTCTCCGAAGAACTCGTTGACCATGCGCCGGGTGGGATCGACCGTCTTCAGCCAGTCCGCGAGCTGCGTCCAGCGTTCGCCGTACGCCGCGATCACGTGCGCCTTCCGCACGAAGGGGCTCTGGTTCAGGAGGGGGATGCCGCCGCGCTGGTGCGCCCACTCGTTGAACGCCTTCAGGAAATCGGCCCACGCCTGCTGCTCTTTTTCGCCCGGCGCGTGAATGGGATCGAGCGAGATGACGTCGCCGTCCCAGGTGTACGACAGCAGCGAGCTGCGGTCCTTGTGGATGAAGTACGACCCGAGCGGCATGTTGCAGCGGAAGCCGTGCTGCTCGTAGTAGGCGTCGGCCCACTTCACGTAGTCCTGGAGGTTCTTGACGAAGTCGGCGCGCGGGAACGCCCAGAAGGTGAAGGCATAGCGGGCCGAGCGCCTGGTCTTCGAGTAGTCGACGGTCTTGTCGGGCGGGTGGAGCGTGAAGCCTCCGCCGGCGCTCAGCAGGCGATAGAAGCCGATCTCGATGTCGGCCAGGCGATCCTCGCGGCGCTCGCGCCTGTCGCCGCTCAAGTGTTCGCGCAGTCCGCGCCCGACGAAGGCCCCGAGGAAGTTCCAGCCGAAGCGCCGCGCGTTGCCCAGCCACTCGTGCTTCAGCTCGGTCGCGGCGTTGCGGGTCTGAATCACCATGTCGTCGTCGATGGTCCACATGACCATGGTCTGGTTCGAGGCGATCGCCTTGGCGATGATCTCCTCGGTCAATTCCTCCACCTTGTGGACGGCGTAGTCGAACTTGACGATCTCGAGCGGCTTGATCTTGAGGGTCACCTCGTAGACGGCGCCGGCGAGTCCGTAGCTGGCCCGGATGAGCGGCAGCAGCTCGGGGTTCTTGTCGGTGGACGCTTCCTCGAGCGTGCCCGACGGGCTCACCCACTTGATCGAGGTCACGTAGGAATTGAGCTGTCCGAGCTCCACGCCGTCCAGGGCGTCCTTGGTCTGGCAGCACGCCACCGAGCCGAGCGTGATGTTGCCGATCTCGATGTTGAGCAGGAACTGCAGCTTCTTCTTGCGAAGCGCTCGCGAGCCTTCCACGAGCTGCAGCCCGGCCTGCGCCGTCAGGGTCATGGCCTGCTCGTCGATCTCGACGATCGCCTTCAGGCCGGACATGTCGATGATGGTGCCGGTGGACGCGGCGCACGGCGTGAGCGAGTGGTTGCTCCCCATCGCGCGCACGGGAGCGGGGTACTTGTTCGTGTCGCGCAGAATCTCCTGGAGTTGCTCGACGCTCTTCGGCTTCACGTGCACCTGCGGCGTCGTGACGATGGCACCGTCGTAATTGGTGATGCTGCTGCTCATACGCGGCCCATTATCGTCCCATCGCTATAGATGAGATTGTGACGCCGCTCTTGGATTGACGGCCAATCCATCGCGACGTAGCCTTCGACTCCGACAAACGTACGGCGACAACAGCAGCCTGTAACACCGTGTACACGAAGGAGGCGGGACATGAGCTCCACGAGAACGCTGACCTCTTTGGGCGCCGCGGTCCTCATCGCAACAATGCCGTTGGGAACACGCGGCCATCTGCTCGCAGCGGAGCCCACCGCGACGTTGTTTGTCACGGGCTTGGCGAGTGGGTCCGGGAGCACTGTCGGCCCAGGTGGCGCACTGTTTGTCACTGAAGGGGCGGCAGGCAGGATCTCGCGTGTCGATCCGAAGACCGGACAGGTCACGACGTTCGCCAGCGGTCTGCCGCCGTTCATCGTTGGCATTGGCGGGGCCATGGACGTCGCGTTCATCGGCTCGACGGCCTACGTCCTCGTCACACTCGTCGGTGACGACGTCGGCGGCAGCGACGTCGTCGGCATCTACCGGGTCGACGGCCCCAACAGCTTCACGGTCATCGCCGACATCGGGGCCTTCTCCCTCGCCCATCCACCGGCGACCGACTTCTTCGTGCCGACAGGAGTTCAGTATTCGTTGGAAGCCTACCGCGGCGGGCTCCTGGTGACCGATGGACACCACAACCGCGTGCTGCTCGTCACACTCGATGGCGAGGTCAGCGAGCTGATCACGTTCGGCAACATCGTCCCGACCGGCATCACCACGGCGGGCAACAAGATCTACATCTCCGAAGCTGGTCCCGTTCCACACCTGCCTGCGGACGGCAAGGTCGTGGCCTTCCTCCCAGGTTCATCCACGGCGACGGAGGTGGCCTCGGGCGCGCGGCTCCTCGTGGACGTGGAATTCGGTCGCGGCCGCACGCTGTACGCGCTCGCGCAGGGATTCTTCGTTCCAGGCCACCCTGAGGGTTCACCGGCCGAGCCCGACACGGGCGCGCTCGTAGAGGTCAACAACGACGGCACCTTCACCGAGGTGTTCGCGCCGCTGGACCGGCCGACCTCGCTCGAATTCATCGGCAACACCGCATACGTGGTCACGCTCGCCGGCGAGATCTGGAAGATCGACAACGTCGGGGCCCCGCCGTTCGGCGCGTCGCGCTGAGCGAGCGGCCAGCGGTAGGCAGCGGGCGATAGCCACTGCCTACCGCTCGCTTTCGCTTGCCGGTGGGGGGCTCCTACAATCCCCTATGCGCGAACCCCAGCTCCCGCCCCAGTCGCTGCGCCAGCGCCTGCACGAGATCATTTTCGAGGCGGACACGCCGGCGGGACGTGCCTTCGACAACGCGCTGCTAGCGTGTGTGGCCGCCAGCGTCGCCGTCGTGATGCTCGAGAGCGTGGCGGAAGTGAAGGCGCAGTATGGGCGGTCCTTGCTCGCGCTCGAGTGGATCTTCACCGGAATCTTTACCGTCGAGTACGCGCTGCGCCTCTACTGCGTAGACAAGCCGCTGCGGTATGCGACCAGCTTCTTCGGCGTGGTCGACCTGCTGGCCGTGCTCCCGAGCTATCTCAGCCCGCTGCTGCCAGGCGCGCAAAGCCTGCTCGTGATCCGCGTGCTGCGCATGCTCAGGGTCTTCCGGGTCTTCAAGCTCGCCGAGTACCTCAGCGAATCGAGCGAACTGTGGGACGCGATGCGCCGCAGCCGGCGCAAGATCTCCATCTTCCTGTTCACCGTCACGATGATCGTCGTGATCGTCGGTGCGGCGATGTACCTGGTCGAGGGCCCCGATCACGGCTTCACCAGTATTCCGATGAGCGTCTACTGGGCGGTCGTCACGCTGACGACGGTCGGCTACGGCGACATCTCCCCCCAGACTCCGCTCGGCCGCTTCCTTGCCGTACTCGTGATGCTGATGGGCTATGGGATCATCGCCGTGCCCACCGGCATCGTCACCGCCGAGATGTCGCGCCGGACACACGGACCGATCACGACTCAAGCGTGCCCGGCGTGCGGCGCGGAAGGGCACGACCACGACGCGCTCTTCTGCCGCAAGTGCGGCGCGAGCCTCTGACGTTCGACGGGAGATCGAGGTCTACGGCGCCCGGCCGATCGACACGGCCTGGGCTCGCGTATAGGTGATCGTGACCACGTCACCGACCTTCAGGCCGTCCAACAGCTTGCGATCCTGCACGACGCGAAACACACGGCGGTTGTCCGACCCGTGATACATGACCGACCCCGTGGACACGTCGATGGCGTCGATCGTCACGATGAGCCGTGTCGCCTGCAGCACGCGGGTGTCGTCTGTCTTCAGCGAATCCAGCGCGGGGCCGGCCAGAGTCTTGGGCGGACGCATGGTCTTGCCGGGCGTCAGTTCGACGATGTACGAGTCGTAGTAACGGACGACCACGAAGTCGCCCGTCTTCAGGCCGTCGAAGATCGCCAGATCGGGACCCGCGTAGATCTGCGCCGAGGCCACGCCCGCCGACACCACGGTGATCGTGCGGGTTGAGCGGTTGACGCGATCCACCTTGCCGGAGACTTCGAAGACCTGGGTCGTGACGCTCGCCGGCTCCTGCGCCAATGCCAGCAGAACAAGGAGTGCCGCCCACATGGCCGGATTCCCTTGTTACGCGCTGAGTCTCGACGGCGGCTGCAACCGGCTGGCGATCGCGGCTTCCGCCTCGTAGCCGCGAGCCAGGTGATAGAGCGCGCGGTCGAAGAACTCTCCCACCTGGTAATTGAGCTCCTGGATGCTGTGGAGCTCGAGCGGCAGCAGCTCGTCGGGCATCATGCGGTCGCCGGCGAAGTCCACCAGCCCGTGGTCGCGAATATAGCGCCGGAGGTGCCGCTTCGTGAGCAGCAGCACGTAGACGAGCTCGCTGACCGGGACATCCTCCTGAAAGCGGCGGCGCCCCATGTCCTCGTACTCCACTCGAACCGCGCTCTCGTCGGAGTCGCCGATCCACCTCCCGAGGTTCGAGAAGAGAGCGCCGATGCGTGACTCGAGATTGGAGAGACTCATCCGGCGAAACGATGGCGTCCTCTCGTTCGTTCGCAGATCCATGATCACTTCGTTGGTCAGGGAGCCTGCGTGAGCCTGGATCAACTGGAGCAGCCTGGCACCGAGCATGGAGTCCTCCTGGCGCTGGCGAGTGTTACAGAGCCATCACGCCACGAGACGGGCCGGCGCGTCAATCGCTTATCGGATCGTCAGAACCGCAGGACCGGCCCGATGCTGAGCTGGAACTGTTGCACGAGGTCGCCACTGAGGACCGCGAGACAGCCGCCGAACTGGATGGTGCCGCACGCGAACCCGCTGACTGACGGGTCCATCAGGACAGGCAGCCACCGTGCTTCGGCACGAATGGCGAACCTGGAGCCCAGGAGCTGTTTCAGGCCGACGCCGAGACCGAACGAGAAGCGCGTGAACCCGTCCTGCGCCGCGCCGAGGTGCGTGAGGCCGAGGCTGCCGGTCAGAAACGATCGGAGCCCCTTCACTTCGGGAATGACGAACTCCCGGGTGAAGTCCGCGTGAAACTGGTTCAGCGTGACGTCTCCGATGGATGAGCCGAGGAGCGCGAACGGAGCACCGAACCGCAACGTGGACGTCGCCCGCGTCCAGCGAAACTCGATGAGGGAGAGGTCGTCGAAACGAACGCCGGCGGCAAACCCGTAGTCCGCTGCGTCCTTCAACGTGGCTTCAATCTGCTCCGGCCCGTCCGGCTGAATGTCGAAGGTTCCTCCCAGCCGTGCCCCGATCAACGGCGTCACCTCGACCGACTGGATCTCGACATACTGCGCCCACACCGGCGCGGCGGGCGGCCAGATCGCCACCAGCATCAGACAGATGACCGTTCCTCTCGAGGACACTGGCACCGCTGCGTCCTTGTACCCTGCTCACGCCACTCGCCGCCACAGATTCGTTCGGTAAGCCCAGCTTGATTCCTTCGGCTACGATCGCCGCCTCCGATGATTCCCGACACGCCGCGCGGTGCCTGGGTCGTTACGGACGTGCCGTGCCGGCTCGACACGCTCGGCTGGTCGCGCTGGCACCAGCGCCTGATCCTGGCGCTTGGGATTACCTGGATCCTCGACGGGCTCGAGGCGAGCCTGGTGGCGAACATCGCGCCCACGCTGCGACATCCCGACGCGCTTGGACTCTCGGCGACGCAGATCGGGATGGCCAATTCGGTGTATCTCCTCGGCCAGGTGGTCGGCGCGTTGGTGTTCGGCTACCTCACCGACCGGCTCGGCCGCAGGCGGCTGTTTCTGGTGACGCTGGCGCTCTATCTCGGCGCAACGGCGCTCAGCGGCCTGGCTCCCGGGTACGCGGTGTTCCTCGGCTTCCGGTTCCTGGCCGGGGCCGGCATCGGCGGTGAGTACTCCGCGATCAACTCGGCGATCGACGAAATGGTCCCCGCGCGCATGCGCGGCGCCGTCGCCCTGGGGATCAACGGCAGCTACTGGGTGGGCGTGGCGATCGGCGCAGGCGTGACCCTCATCGTGCTCGACACGAGTCTCTTCCCGACCGCAGTCGGCTGGCGCGTGGCCTTCGGGTTCGGTGCGCTGCTCGGACTCGGCATCCTGCTCGTCCGGCGCCACATGCCTGAAAGCCCGCGCTGGCTGCTCACGCACGGCTACGTCCAGGCCGCGATCGCGACGGTGGAACGGATCGAGGCGGAGGTGCGCAGCCGTGGGCGCGATCTCCGGGTCGAGGCCGCGTCGATCATCGCCGTGAAAGTGAAGGTCTCGGGCACAGTCGGCCTGCGGCACCTCGCGTACACGCTCGTTCAGCGCTATCCCAGACGCACCATCCTCGGCCTCTCGCTGATGCTCGCGCAGGCGTTTCTCTACAACTCCATCTTCTTCAGTTATGGACTCATCCTGGAGGAGTTCCACGGCGTGCCGGCCGAGCACGTGGGGCTCTACATCGTGCCGTTTGCGATCGGCAACTTCCTCGGCCCCCTGGTGTTGGGCCCTGCGTTCGACCGCTGGGGGCGGCGCGTCATGATCCCGTTGACCTACGCGCTGTCGGGAGCGTTGCTGCTCGGGACCGGCGGCCTGTTCATCGCGGGTTCGCTGAATGCGCTCACGCAGACGCTCGCGTGGATGCTGGTGTTCTTCGTCGCCTCCGCGGCGGCGAGCTCTGCCTATCTGACGGTGAGCGAGCTGTTCCCCGTCGAACTCCGCGGGATGGCGATCGCGGTCTTCTATGCCTTTGGCACCCTGGTCGGCGCCGGCGCTCCGGCGCTGTTCGGCGCCATCGTAGACACGGGAGATCCCAGCCGGCTGTTCGCGGGCTACGCGCTGGCCGCCGTCCTGATGATGGCCGCGGCCGTCGTGGCGCGCATGTTCGGTGTCGACGCCGAGCGCCGGCCTCTCGAGGAGATTACGCCCGACGAACCTGTACCGATCTAGGCTGGCCGACAAGAAGACTGAGCGCAACCTCATATAATCGCTCCGGTTCTCCGTGTCACTCGCTTCCGGCACCCGCATCGGCTCTTACGAGTTGGTCCGCCAGATTGGTGCGGGCGGCATGGGTGAGGTGTACGCGGCGACGGACAACCGGCTGAAGCGGCAGGTCGCGATCAAGGTGCTGCCCGCCGCCTTTGTGGCCAGTCCGGATCGTGTCGCACGGTTCCGGCGCGAAGCCGAAGTGCTCGCGGCCTTGAACCATCCACACATCGCGCAGATCTATGGGCTCGAGGAAGCCGCCGGCGTGCTTGCGCTGGTCATGGAGCTCGTCGACGGCCAGACCCTTGCCGACCGGATTTCAGTCGGGCCGGTCTCGCCTCCCGAGGCGTTCGCGATTGCCCGGCAGGTTGCCGAGGCACTCGAAGCCGCGCACGAGAAGGGCATTCTCCATCGCGATTTGAAGCCAGCCAACGTCAGCCTGACCCGCGACCGCCGCGTGAAGGTCCTCGACTTCGGCTTGGCCAAGATCATGGACGCGGCGGAGCCGGCCGAATCGACTCTCACGGCGCTGCACACCGGTGCTGGCGTCGTCCTCGGAACGCCCGCCTATATGAGCCCCGAGCAGGCCCGCGGCGAAACTCTCGGCCGCCAGTCGGACATCTGGTCGTTCGGGGTTGTGTTCTACGAGCTGCTCACGGGGAGATCGCCGTTTGCCCGACCGACCACGGCAGAGACACTCGCGCAAGTACTCGGCGCGCAACCAGATCTGACGCTCCTACCGAAACAGACCCCGCCCGCCGTCGTCCGTCTCCTCAGCCGATGTCTCGAAAGGGACTCCAGGCGGCGTCTTCAGCATATCGGCGACGCGCGGATCGAACTCGAGGACGCTTCCGCGCCCGCTGCTCGAGAATCCTCCACCGCGTCGCGACCACGAGCTGTGCGCGTTGGTGTGGCGCTCGCGGCGGTTGCGGCGTTGGCGGTCGCCGGCTCCCTCGGCTGGATAGCCGCGAAGCAGCGGACGTCGGCCGCTGCCCCCGCACTCGAGGCGCGTGTCTCTCTGCCGTTCGTGGATTCGAGGATGCTTACCGGGTGGGGCATGAGCCACCTCGCGATCTCACCGGACGGTTCGACGGTCGCCTTCGCCGGCCTGAAGCGCATGTGGGTTCGTCGTCTCGATCAGAAAGAGGCGGTCCCCATCGCCGCGGGAATCGATCCGTTCTTTTCCCCCGACGGACGCTGGTTGGCTCTCTTCGCCGAACAGCGCATCGTCAGGGTTCCGATTGGCGGCGGCGAGCCGGTTCTTGTCACCAGCTTCACCGGCCGTCCACTCGGCGCCACCTGGCACGGCAACGGGACGATCGTCTTTGCCACCACCGAGGGGCTCCATCGTGTTGGGATCGACGGTGGTGCCGCCGAGCTCCTGAAAGCCCCCGACAGGCAACAGAAGCAGTTGTCGTACGGGTGGCCTCAGTTTCTGCCGAATGGCTCCACGGTGCTCTTCACCGTGATGAGGGACGACCCGCAGCAGCCGGCACAGATCGCCGCGATCGATCTGCCCTCCCGCGTCGTTCGAATCGTGCGGAGCGAAGGCAGCATGGGCCGTTACGTTTCCACCGGTCACCTGGTCTTCGCATCCCGCTCGACCCTGCAGGTCGCCGTATTCGACCCGGAGACGCTCCACGTCGCCTCTCCGGTCACGGTTCCGAACGTCGATGCCGGGTACTTCCAGGACAACGGTGCCGCCGACTTTGCCGTCTCGGAGTCGGGGACGCTGGTGTTCCTGGCATCACGGCTCGCGACGTCGACGTTGCAGTGGATTGACCGGTCGGGCAGGGTCGACAACATCGCGGTCGAGCCTCGTGACTACGTGTACGCACGCATTTCGCCTGATGGCACCCGCGTTGCGCTCGACGTCGTCACCGACGCCAACCGCGACGTCTGGATCCTCGACCTTCAACGCCTTGCGCTTGCCCGCCTCAGCGACGGGCCTACGGAGGATCTCCTGCCTGTCTGGACTCCGGATGGGCAGCGGGTGCTGTATTCGTCCAACAGGGCCGGCAACTTCGACGTCTATTCGCAGCCCGCCGACGGAGCGACGGCGGCGACAATCCTGTACGCGGGTCCCGGAAATCAGATACTGCAGGCGATTACCCCCGACGGCACCCGCTTGCTGATGCAGGAGAATTTCGTGGACAGCAGCATCCTCGACCTCGCGAAGCCCGATCGCGCGGAGCCGTTCATGCACACGAACTTCGAGGAGCGGCTCGCGCAAGTGTCCCCGGATGGAAAGTGGTTCGTCTACGAATCGGATGAGTCTGGCGGCCGGTACGAGATCACGCTGCGGTCGTTCCCCGATCCCAACCTGCGCCGCGTGCAGATCTCCCGCGGAGGAGGCCGATACCCGATGTGGGGGCCGAAGCGCACCAACGAGCTCTATTACGTCACTCCCGACGGCGCCATGATGGCGGTGCCGATTGCGCTCGAGCCCGAACCGACGGTGGGTACCGCGAAGAAGTTGTTCGACTTCGGACCGCCAGCTACCGGCCGCTCGGGGCGCACGTACGACGTCTCGCCCACGGACGGCCGCTTTCTCAGGATCGCAAGCGCGGCCAGCGACGCGGCGGTCACGCACGTCTCCGCCGTCCTCAACTGGACGGAAGAGCTGAAGCGCCTAGCACCCACGAACTGAACTTCTGTCAGCGCGATCGATCGTACCATTTCGTGATGTCGATCATCGTGCAGAAGTACGGCGGCAGCAGCGTCGCGGACGTCGGGAAGCTGCGATACGTCGCCGAGCGCGTGATGCAGACCGCGCGCCGCGGCCATCAGGTGGTGGTCGTCGTCTCGGCGATGGGCGACACGACCGACGAGTTGCTGGCAATGGCCAAGCAGCTCTCGCCGAACCCGGAGCGTCGCGAGCTCGACATGCTGCTCTCGGCGGGTGAGCGGATCTCGATGGCCCTGTTGTCGCTTGCCATCCGCGAGCTCGGCGGAGATGCCATCAGCTTCACCGGCAGCCAGTCCGGCATCATCACGAACGATCGCCACGTCGACGCGCGCATCATCGAGGTGCGGCCGTTTCGTGTGCAGGACGAGCTCGCTCGCGGCCGCATTGTGGTCATCGCCGGATATCAGGGCGTGTCGTACAAGCGCGAGGTCACGACGCTGGGACGCGGCGGCAGCGACACGACGGCGGTGGCGATGGCCGCGGCGCTCGACGCGGAGTACTGCGAGATCTGCTCGGACGTGGACGGCGTGTACTCCGCCGATCCGCGGGTCGTGCCGGCGGCCAAACGGATCGGCACGCTTTCATACGAAGAGACGCAGGAAATGGCAGAGGCGGGCGCGAAGGTCCTGAACGCGCAGGCGGTCGAATTCGCCAAGGAGAAGGGGATCGCCATCTACGCGCGCGCGACGCAGGGGCCGCTCCCGGGTGCGGACCCGTCCTCTGATGGCACGGTGGTTCGCAAAAGCCCGCCGCGCATGCCCGGGACGGTCGTCGGCGTCGCCAGCGAGCGCGACCTCTTCGTGCTGGACGGCAGCGCCCCGCCAGCCGACGTGCTCGCGCTGCTCGCCGAGCGCCGCGTTCCGGGAAAACAGCTGCACGTGTTCGACGGCCGCACGACCGTGGTGATCTCGCGCGAGAACCTGCACGACGAGGGACAGTTGAGAGAGGCGCTGCAGACGCGACTTGGCGGACGCGCGCGCCTGGCTGACGGCCTGGCCGCTCTGAGTGCCATCGGGGCCGGGATCAACGCCACCTACGACAACGTCCTTGCCGGTTCGGCAACGCTGGCCGACATCGGCATCGTCCCCGCTGGCATTGCCACGTCATCGTTCCGGATCACATGGCTGGTGCCCGACGATCGCGTGAAGGAGGCCGTGCGCGCCTTGCACGAGCGCTACATCGAACAGCAACGGCCGCTCGTGCCGTGAGACTCCCCGACGCCAGGGGGGTTCAGTTGGTTACCGGGGCGCAGCGATCTGATCGCGATACCCTTCCCACACGACTCTGAGATTCTCGAGCACGGTCTTCATCACCGGGGTGTCCCGTACAGGGTCGAGGAACGGATCGCCAGCAAAGGCCGGGTAGCACGGGAAGCCGTTGTCGAACGTCTCCCGCAGCCAGCGCGCGGCTTCGGCACTCTTGCCACCGACTGCAAACACCTGCGCGGCTGCGTGCGTCAGATGGTGGTAGCTCCGGTTCCGGGCGGCGTGCGCCAGGGTATCGGTGACGAGGCGCTGTGCCTCGGCGTGCCGTCCTTCGAGCGCGAGGACCTTGGCCTCGGTCAGAAACCCTTGCACGCCGCCACGCGCTTTGGCTTCATCGAGACGCGACCGGGCCTGGCGCACGTCGCGTGT
>Ga0079218_10000348_pt1 | contig 13208 bp, 6 predicted proteins | sample NCCompost_FD_77181 | JGI IMG/M metagenome (GOLD analysis project Ga0079218, IMG submission 77181) | Agricultural soil microbial communities from Utah to study Nitrogen management - NC Compost | ecosystem: Environmental > Terrestrial > Soil > Agricultural land | place: USA: Utah | collected... | reverse complement strand
TCCAGGTCCGTTTAAGATCATCAATAACTATCTCGAGGGCGCGGGTGAAAACGTGATGTTCGGCGGCGCAGAGCCAGGGATTCGTGGTTTGGTGCCAACCGACATAGAGGTTCGCAACAACTATTTTTTCAAGCCGTTGTCCTGGTATACGAAAGACCCGTCGTTCGCTGGAATTCACTGGTCGGTGAAGAACCTATTCGAGTTAAAAAATGCGCGAAAGGTAATCATCGACGGTAATATATTTGAGAACAATTGGACCGATGCTCAAGCCGGCCGCGCCATCGTTTTCACCCCGCGACCGAGTGATTCAGGAAGCACCGCAGTGATCGAAGATGTCACTTTTACTAACAACATCGTTCGCAACGTCGGATCGGGCGTTCTTGTTTTGGGTCACGACGAACCACCGGCCCCAACAGAAAACCGACTGCGGCGAGTCACTCTCCGAAACAACCTGTTCGATAACATCGATGGCCCACGGTTCGGTAGTAACGGAGTGTTCCTCACGATTATTGCCGGGACCGAAGACGTCACGGTAGAACACAACACAGCGATTCAAACAGGCAACATCATCAGCACGGATTACGATCCGAACCTCCGCTTCATCTATCGAAACAACATCTCGCGTCACAACGACTATGGGATCTTCGGCAGCGGTCTCGGGATCGGCAACCCGACGATCGCCAAATACTTCCCCGGCGCCGTCATCACCGGAAACGTGATCGCTAAAGACGGGAATGCACCGCGGAACGCCGAGTCGCTCTATCCCAAGGGGAACTTTTTTCCCGAATCCATGCGGGCGGTTGGTTTCGTCGATTTCGAACGAGGCAATTACCGGCTGCGGCCTGACAGCCGTTTTCACGCAACCGCGACGGGCGGCGCCGATCCGGGAGCGAACATCGATAAGCTGCCGAAATTCAATTCGCAAAAACAATGATCCCATCCCCAAGGTCCAATCCTTATGTAATTGTCAGTCTCTGCATTTTGGCAATCTTCTTAACTCTAACGATAGGCACCGCCCTCACTGAAATCCCGGGAACCGATGAAGGTTTTTTTGCCAATCCCGCGTTCAATCTGCTGACCAAAGGCAGGTTTGCTACGACGATATTGGAAACCTTCGCGACTCCCTTCAAAGGGATGGACCGTCATACGTATTGGATCATGCCGCTGCAGCCGCTCACGCTGTCGTTTTGGTATCGATTGTTCGGCTTCAGTGTGCTTTCCACTCGCAGTCTCTCCATAGTTTGGGGGCTGGTAGCACTGGCCTCATGGTTCATCATCGTGCGGTCTCTATTCAAACGAACCTGGCTGGCGTTGCTTGTCCTCGCACTCCTTGCCTGTGATTACATTTTCATCGTGTGCTCCTCATCCGGTCGGATGGATATTATGAGCGCGACGTTGGGTTTCGCCGGGTTTGCGACTTACCTATGGTTCCGAGAGCGCTCGCTGATATTGGCTATTTTAATCAGTCAAGCATTGATCGTGATGAGCGGGCTTACGCATCCGATGGGCCTGCTGCCGTTTTTCGGATTGATCACTCTGACACTTTATTTCGATCGCAAGCGCATCGGCTTCAAGCACGTGGGGATCGCGTTGGTACCGTATCTCGTCGGTGGACTTGCGTGGGGTTCGTATATTCTTCAGGATCCATCCAGCTTTTACAGCCAGTTTTTCGCGAACGCGACGATGGGCAGCGACGAAAATACCGGCAGCCGTTTCGTGGGACTGTTCTCGCCCTTCACCGGGCTGAAACTCGAGCTCACACAGCGATACTTTGCCAACTTCGGATTCTCACGACGTGACACGAGCGCCACTCACATCAAGATTCTGTTTCTGCTGCTGTACGTCGTTGGGGTATTGGGAAGTCTCCTCGTTCGGGAAATTCGGCGCACGGCGAATTACAAAATTCTGCTCGGGATGACGCTGGTCTATTTTCTCGGGTTGACGTTTATCGACTCTCAAAAGAACTACTATTACCTGGTCCATATCGTCCCGTTTTATTTGACGATGTGTGCCTTGTTCATCAGTTGGTGCTGGGCGCGACCAAACGTGTTTGGGAAAATAGCGGCGTTGGCGTTGAGTGCGATTGGGTTAGTCGAGATCTCAGGCCTCGCCTACAGGATCAAACGAGACAACTACCGAAATGGTTTTCAACCGGCAGTGACGGCCCTCAAACAGAATGCGACTGCTCAGTCGTCGGTCGCGACAAATCCCGGAGTGGCTTTCGGCCTTGGGTTTCCTGACAACGTGTTTCACGATCCGCTCTTCGGCTACAACACTAAAAGAAGATGGGATTACATCGTCATGGACCCTGAAACCGCGTTTGCGCTCGACCGCAGCCATGATCGAAATCCGGAAGTGTTTGAGTATGTGAACCGGGTTTTAGCCGACGAGTATCGTCCTATTTACAGTCATCGTTCCTACACCATTTACTCCCGCAAGTCTCCACATGATCCGCCTGTGACTCCGTCAAACTGACCGACAAAACTCATCTTGACAAACAATGATTAATCCGTTGTAATACAAACCGCTTCCCCCGTCGTGCGGAGGGCAAAAGCTCTTTTAAGGTGATTGCTCCGATAAAGGCAAACCTGTCGTGAGGCAGGGACGCAAAACCGTTGAGTCTGGGATCGAACTTACCAGATAGTCTGGTTGCCGAAGGCGATCGAAGACAGCCGTTAACGATTGTCCCGTCGTCTATCCGACGGCTCGCGTTCCAGGATTGCTTTACACAGGCGCGAGTCTTGTCGTTATTGGCTGCAACTCCGAGTTTTAACAGCAAACCCCTTGCTGCTCACCTTTCGGTTTCTTCCTTCAACCTTCATTTCGCATAGCTAATCAGTGCGTTCCTTCCCGATTGTGATCGACTCTGTGCGCTGCACTGTGCGTTGACCAGCCAACGGACTGCTCCGTCAGACATTCATCTCTACGCCCGCACGAAACGGAAGTCATAACCAAGGACGACGGCCAACGGTCGTCCCATCAGCGGAGGTTCCCCAATGTGTCACGGCGTTCGAGTGGGTAGGTTGTTAGTTCGGTTCTATATTGCGTGCCTCGTCCTCTTATTTGCAGTTTCTTTCCCGTCCATTACCAAGGGAGCAACGATAACCGTACCAGCCGGCGGCAACTTGCAAAGCGCAATCGACGCGGCTCAACCAGGCGACACAATCATTCTTCAGGCCGGCACAGTCTACATGGGCCCGATTATGCTGCCCGTTAAGTCCGGCACAAGCTACATCACTATTCAAAGCTCGAGGTTGGCAGAACTGCCTGAAGGTGTGCGCGTTTCACCCGCACAGCGCTCGCTGATGGCGAGCGTGCAGTCAGCCGTCCCTGGCGAGCCAATCGTAAACACAAAGGCGGGCGCTCACCACTTCAAATTCATCGGGATTGAGTTCTCAACGTCGAACGCCGGCGTGATCGTTTACGATCTGCTTAGATTGGGCCAGTCAGAGCAAACTACTCTTGCGGCGGTGCCACATCATCTGGTGATTGATCGTAGCTACATCCATGGGTTTACAACTCAGGAAGTGCAGCGCGGAATATCGATGAACAGTGCAAGCACCGAGGTTCTTAACTCCTACATCTCCGATGTTCATGGTCGAGGTTACGATACGCAGGCAATTTGCACATGGAATGGTCCAGGACCGTTCAAAATCATCAACAACTATTTGGAAGCAGCAGGCGAGAACGTTATGTTTGGTGGTTCTCCTGCGGCTATCCCTAATCTTGTTCCAACCGACATAGAAATCAGAAACAATTATTTCTTCAAGCCGCTTTCATGGTATGTCAACGATCCTTCGTATGCAGGGATCCGTTGGAGTGTTAAGAATCTTTTCGAGCTGAAAAACGCCCGCCAGGTCATCGTTGAAGGCAACGTTTTTGAGAACAATTGGACCGATGCCCAGGCTGGACGCGCGATTGTGTTCACCCCACGCCCGAGTGATTCCGGCTTCGCGGCAGTCATTGAAGACGTTCAATTCATTAATAACATCATCCGTAATGTCGGCTCCGGCATGCTGCTGCTTGGCAGGGACGAACCACCAGCACCAACTGACACACGCCTTCGTCGTATGCGGATCGCCAACAACCTGTTTGAGAACATCAACGGTTCGCGGTTCGGAAGCAATGGAGCTTTCCTCACGGTCATCAACGGCACTGAGGACGTGACAATCGAACACAACACGGCGATTCAGACCGGAAACATGATCATTGCCGACTACGCTCCAAACTCCCGATTCGTTTATCGCGACAACATCACTCGCCACAACGAATACGGCATCATCGGAAGTGGTCACGGTATTGGAAATGACTCGATCTCGTATTACTTCCCGGGCAGTGTTATTACCGTCAATGTGATCGCGAAGGAAGTCAATGCACCCTGGAATGTTGACTTGATATATCCGACGGGTAACTTCGCGCCGGCCAGTCTCGACGCGGTTGGATTCGTAGATTGGAAAAACGGCAACTATCGATTGGCGTCTTCGTCGCAGTTTAAAGGCGCCGGAACCGGCGGTACCGATCCGGGTTGCAATATCGACGCGCTTAATGCGGCTTTGAATGGCACAGCGTCGCCAACGCCTGCTCCGACAGTAACGCCGACGCCGACACCGACGCCAACAGCAACTCCGACTCCGACGCCCACGCCGGCACCAACACCAACTCCGACTCCGACGCCAACGCCGTCACCAACGACTCTGACTGTCAGCATCAGCAGCCCAAACAACAATTCGACGTTCAGCCTCGGTACCACCGTAAGCGTTGCGGCAAGTGCGTCTGACGGAAGTAGCGCTGTTACGGGTGTCGAATTTTATGCGGGCTCGGAACTCATTGGCAGTGCAAATGCCAAACCTTATTCGATCGTGTGGAGCAACATGGTGGCGGGAACTTACTCCTTGACAGCCAAGGCTCGCGACAACAGTGGTCTTTCGGTTACCTCCAACCCGGTCAAGGTCAGAATCAGTAAAACGCTCAAGAGTGTTCGCAACAACAGGACGAACACGACGCAGTTGACGAACTCCGGATCGCTTTCCAACTCCGGTAATGCTTTGCAGGCCGCTTCTGAACTTGAATTATTCGTCGCGGATCTGGAACAGACCTACAACGACTTCGTGGCCGAACGTAGCATGTTCGCGTCTTCTGAACAGATCGAACGTTATTTGTTTGCTGCTTTGTTCCTCGGTCGGTCCAGTGAGGCGCTGTCCAAAGAATCGAAGTCTTCAACAGGAGTCGTCGATCGTCTGAACAAGATCGACGCGTACCTGGGTTTCTGTGAGGACTTAATGGTTAGCGACACGATCTCGCAGCAGTCGTTATCCAGCGGAGATCAGGTCAACGCACACGCCGATCTGTTGATAACACAAACGACGACGATTCCGGTTTCATCGCCGGGCTTCATGGTGTCGCCTAACGGTCGTGCCAGCGTATTGACGACGTCAATCAGCCCGTTCGGGACAGGATCGGCGTCAGCTTCAAATGGCGCGCTTCAATATGAGCTCGCCGATGTTACCGTCACCGTGAACGGTCGTGCGGCTGTATTGACGAGGGTCACGCCAACGCAAATCAATTTTACGGTGCCGGGTGATACGACCGGCGGTCTGGCAGAGATCCTGGTGACGTCGCGCGAAGGCTACATCACCCACGGCACGGCTGCGGTAACTGGATTGAACCCGACGATCTTCGGACACACCGGCGACGCAAGCGGCGCTGGCGCGGTTCTCGATGCAGTTGGTTTTCAGTCAGGAATGTTTTCCGCAACAGGCGATAGTCTGTTCCTGCTGGATTCACGCACTCGGCTGACGATCATGACGTCAGGTATCAGCACTGGAGTTGCGAATACCAATACAAGTAATGACGTGTTGCTGGGCAATGGGCAGACCATTGAGAATCTGGCGGAGTCAGTGACGGTTGAGGCACGCACGAGTGACGGCAGAGTGTTTACGTTGCCGGTTGAGTTTGCGGGCGCTCAGGGTGGTTTAGCCGGCTTGGACCAGGTCAACATCGTGCTCGTGCCTGAGTTACGTGGCGCCGGGTCAGTGCAGTTGACCCTCGTCGTAAACGGCGTCAGGAGCAACACGATGACAACGACGTTGCGGTGAGTTAGAAAGCACGGCTTCGATTTAAAGGGTGCTCCCAGCGGGAGCACCCTTTTTGTTGCATGGACCACGCGTGACTAGTCACGCCAGTCTCGCCCTCATGGAACGACCTGGATTATTCCAAATTGGTGGAAGTGGTGATCAAAGGCAAAGGCGACTGTAATATCGAGTTGTTCCATGACGACCTTGCTTGTGCAGTCAGTGAAGCTCCAATCTTTGTCGTCGAACTGCTTAAATGTTTCCCACGCAAGCGTTAAATCTGAGGCCGTGATCTTGTGAATCTCCGCAAGCTCGTGATCAAAGAACTTAGCGCCTAACAGTAATGCACGTTTTCTCTCGCCGCGGGCTCTAAGCAACGTGAGCGTTTCGTCAATTACGTAGTCTGTCGTTAGTAACGGAGAACGATTGGCAGCTAGCCATTGCACCGCTTTTGCGTGATCGGGATCAGTAGGTACGAGTGAAGCGTACCACGCGCCGGTATCAACAAAGATCATTTAAAACCTATTCCTTGGGATATAGAATCGAATCGTGTTCGCGGCCCGCAAAAGGATCGCTTGAGCCCTCTAGAGGTAGAGCTGCAATTTCCGCAAGGATTTCGGCTGTGTTCCCATTCGTTTTTGGTTGTTCGTGAGTAATAACAATCACATCGAGCCGTGCGCCCTCCGGCAACTCCAATGGCTGCAGCGGTCGAATCATGCCTCGCTCGTAGATTGCTTCAATCTCTTTGGTCATAAGTACTCCGAGCGCATTATATCACTGGTCCAGCCTGCTCCTATGGAATGAATTAATTGGAGCGAACTGTGACCGGTTCAGAAGTTCTGACGAAGTGATCAGTGTTTCACCCGGTACGTTAGCGCCACACACCCGGTCTTCAACTGTTGACACTTAACCAATTCGAGATCGATTTGTTTCTTCATCTCATGAAACAGCGGGATGCCGGAACCGAGCAGCACCGGATGCACATTCATCCCGATCTCATCGATTAGATCAGCCTCAAAAAGCGAACGCGCAAGGACACCGCCACCCATCACGCAGATGTCCTTGCCTTCTTCATTTTTTAGCTTGCGAACGAACTCCGCCGCGTCTTCCGATATGATGCTGACGCCTTTCGCATCGCTCGGCTTCAGCGTCCGCGAAAAGACGTAAGTCTTAACGTCCCCGTATGGATTTGCGTCGTCGCCAGCGGCGTTCTTCAACGCAACCTCATACGTTCGCCGGCCCATCAGGACCGTATCGATCGTCTTCCAGTAGTCCTGGATCAACTCCGCCACTTCGTCGTTAAACATCAACCAGTCGACCGCGTCGTCCTTGCGGGCGATGATGTTGTCGAGACTATTCGCGCCACCAAACGTTACTTTTCGCATCTTATTGCTTCGAGGTCTCTTTCAACTGCTTCGCTTCTTCCTCGCTCATGCCGAAAAAACCGGAGCGCGTGCGCACTTCAAGGCCGGCTCTTTTCACGCGGGCCTTGAGCTTGTGAAACTTCTTGTTGAAGGTCTCAGTGCTCGGGCGATAACCGATCAGGTAATACCCACCCTGTTCATCGAGAATTTTATCGAATTGAAATTCGTTTTGATCGTGGACCAGGAACCCGCCTGTTTCCTTCGCTATCATATTCGCGCCATCACGGCGCGACTGGACCAGCTTGGAACGGTCACGCAACTGTTGCGCGAATAAGCCATTGCCCTCGGAGCCTGAAACCATTGGCCTAAGAGTTGAGTCAGCAGCGGTCATGCTGGTCACTTGCAGGCCGCCGGCGTCGACGCCATAGATTACTACAGAAGAACGAATCGCCACTTCAGCGAGCCTTCTGAGCTGGTCGTGGTAACTGCGTGCCTCTTTGGTCTTGGAGTCGCCGCCTTGCAGGACGCTGCCGCCGCGGATGAGTCTTTCACTTTCTCGCAATGGCATGTCCTCCGAGAAGATGATCATCGACTTTCGTCCGGTAGCCTGGCCCAACGAGGTGACGATCGCTCGGAGTGAACTCATGCTTTCATCAAACGAACCGATGTTCGTTGCGCATCCTACGCCGGCATTCGCGCCAACTCTCGGAATCGTCTTCACGCCAACGCGACTGCACTGGTTCCATTTCACCTGTTCCGACGCCTGGTTGAGAACACTCCTGTCATTCGTGAAGTCTGGCAGTTCGCGTCTAGCGCGGCTGGTGCGAATGATCGCAATCAGGTCGTTGGGGTTCAGTTGTTGGTCGATGAACTTACGGAGTTGACGCTGGACTTCAGCGATGCTCTGAGCGGACAAGGCATAGTCGTCAACCACGAAAGCGATCCTTCTTCGCGGAATTTCCGTGGAGATTGGCGGAGGCGGGTTGGGAGCGGCAGGAGCGTTTGGATCTTTACTGCTCGTCGTTTTCGGTTCAGCTGAAGCGGAGGCGTTGTTCGTAACGTTGGAAACGTAAGTGAAGCTGATGATCTCCTGCCGGCGTCCATCTTCGAAGATCTCGAAGTCGTCGGCTTTCAGATCCTTGACCGGCTTTCCGTTTTTTGTAACGACGGCGTCAATCTGTACGAGGTTAGTTGTGATGCGGACGACATCGTCGGACTGCGTTTGCGCGAGGCTGGGAGAAACCGCACACAACACCGCAAGCACGGCGAGCAAGAACTTTTTAGACATTGGGTAATCCTCTTGGGCGCGAGAATTGGGGAGATTCAGGCTCGCGCTCAGGTTACAGCTTTTAACGATCAGATACCAGCGACCTGACAGCGTTTAAGATTTACCGAAAAACGTTTTCTCATCTGCAGACATACATAGTACGGGTGAACGTTTAACTTCCAGTTCATCACCGAAGATGACTGAGTAATCTAAATCTTCACGATTTCCACTCTTATGACTCTAATCCTGAGCTTCTGGTCAATAAAAACATGAAACCCAACATCAACGACCCTTCCAAGCTGCAAGACGTCAAGCTTTTGCTTGAAGAAGAAAAAGTAAGTTCCACAGCCATCAGCACTATCGAGAAAGCGCTGCGAACAGGCATGTCTTTCAAGCAACCAGAAGACCTGGCGATCCTCAACATTCCCACCTTCGATCTGACCGTCATCGGGGAACTCGTCGATTTTGGAGCGAAGACGGTGGTCGTGAAGAACATAAAAACCACCGAGTACCGGTTTTCTCCAATAGGAGATGCTGCCTTTTTCTTTGGTTATCAGTTTATCGTCATGTTTCTGAATCGCGATGGGTTCTCCATAGAGGAATCTTATCCCATCGAGGATCTCAACACCGTGCTCGTCGATTACAACCTGAATGATCTGAAGCCGAACAGCGTCGTCACTCTGCGCGTCAATACGGCGCAAGGGAAGCATGCGAAGCTTAGACTCGGTTCGAGCGGCACTGACTTAAATGATGATTTCCTCGAGATTTCAATTCCCCAGTTGGGTAATGCGACGATTGAAGTGGGAGTAGACGAGCTTGAGCTTCCAGTTAATCCGTCTGTCGGCGCTACTTATCCAATTAAAGGCAAGCTGATTTCGCACCGTTCAGAGGCGAAGATGGACGGTTACCAGATCGTCATTTTTGCGGCGACAACAGCCCTCGCGAATGGCAACACGCCTGATTTTTCACCAGTCGCTTTTGCGAAGACCGAGACAAACGGCTACTTCGTGACCAGTCCGCTGTTATTCGAAAATGAAGCTGACATCAGGCGCGTGACGGCCGGCAAAACTTTGATCACAAATGATAGGTTCAGTGCAGAGCTTCCAATTCGGCTCGTCGTAACCAGCAGTGAGGATGACGGCGCGGCGGGCACGTCGATGCTGCCAGATAAGCTCATCTTGGTCATTGACGAAAGCATCGATGCAGCTGAAGACAAAAGCGGCGGGGACTGCGGATGCACCGACCTGAACTTTCATGAGAAGAAGGTGCTCGAAGAATACAGCTATTACACCGTGGTGCGCACGAGCGAACCCTCCATCATTGCCGACGTGCTCGAAGAAGAAGAAGTAGTAGATCTCCAGGATATCTACGGCGTTCCAGGCCTCGTTCCTTTAAGGGTTTTCAAAAAGTTTCAAGCAATTGAAAGCAAGCAAATCAAGTCGTCGAACTTCCAGCCTCCGACGATAATACTTGGTCCTCAGGCAGCGCCTGATAACGGCATTACACCATCGACGTCCTTGCCCGCGACGCGAACGAGCACGTCTCTTGTCGCCGCACCTGTGAAAGGACCAACATTTAATCGCGACTTGATGAATCGGTTGTTGGTGGAGGACAGGGTAAACATCGTCATTCGAGGTAACGCTAAGCCGGTCTTCAAAGGCAGGACGCATCTGAATCCGCTAAATCAAATCGATTGGGACGACGAGCCCACCATTTATCAGGCCGCAAGCATTGCGCATGGACATCTGTTGCATTTCAAGCAGGAATGGATACCTGATGGGTATTCCATTGGCGACCTCGCTTACTCGCTGCCGTTGGCGCCAGGTCAGAAGAAACAGATTGCAGTGATGGATTGGACACGGCGCGAAAGCGCTGGCAATTCTCAATCGCTCGACTACGAGGAAACGCTCAACAATACCCTCGTCCGAGACCGTGATATCAACGAAGTGGTGAGTGGCACGCTCACCGAAAACCTACGCGGTAATTCAAAAGCAAGCACCGGCGGCATAGGATTTGGCCTGGGCGCTGCGGCCATGGGCCTACTTCCCGGCGGTGGCAGCTTCGGCGCTCTGCTGGGCATCAGCGGCGGCACTAGTTCTTCCGGCTCGTCAGCCGGCCAGAGTTCGACTCGAGCGAGCACGATCAGTAGCCTGCAAAATATCTCGGACCGCACCCAGCAAGCGGCCAGCGTAGTGCGCTCGCAAAGGTCGACGGTGGTGCAAACCGTCAGCCAGGGCGAACGGGTAGCGGCCACAGCCGAATCGGTTGCGAACTACAACCACTGCCACGCTATCACCATTCAATACTTCGAAGTGCTGAGACATTTTGCGGTACGCAACCGGTTGGCTGGTGTGCAGGAGTGCTTGTTCGTACCGCTGCAAATTGGCCCATTTGATTTGGACAAGTGTTTGCGATGGCGCAGCTCGTTGGAGCGGCACCTATTCAAGCGTCAACTGCGTCCCGCATTCGAGGCTGTCGCGCGTATTCAGAATGAGAAAGAGAGCGCAGCGGAAAACTACTACGACAGTATCGGTTATCCGCGCAAAAACTTCGCCGAGCAGGCGATCGTTTTCTATACCGGCGAGCTGTTCATGAACTTCTTCTTCTTCAACACGAAGGAAGAGAAGATCGATCAAGACATCGTCAACTTCTATAACTTTTTCGGTATCTCGCTAGATGATTTTCGCGATAGAAAAGTCACCGATGAAGAGCTAGCGCAACTCGTCGGACCTCGCGCTATCGAGTATCTATTGGACGCATTTACTGTTGAGACCGACCAGGGTATCGATCTGAAGCTTGATCTCTCGTTGATTTCAACGTTTCGTCAAAACGGACTGTTGCGCATCTCAGTGCGCCAGAGTGCCCGCACGCGAGTGGACGTAAGGCGCGATCAGATTAACGCTATTAACATCAAGCTGGACCTGAACAAAGTAGCCGACCTGCAGGAAAAGGAGAGCCTAAGGCAGTTTCAGAACAAGTACCTGAAGATTAGGCTTCGCTCCGGAAAACTGCAGTACCGTACTGACAATTTTGCTGGAACACTGTTCGACAGCCGAATCGACAACGATATTTTCGCTGGCGATGACGGAGCTTTCACAAGTACCCCGCTCACCCGCGATGAGTTGCGGAATCCGCGCGGGGAGGACGTCAACGCTGCCAACAATCTGATCCAGCACCTGAATGAGAATTTGGAGTATTACCACAAGTGTCTCTTCTTCGACATGACGCCCGAGCGGCGCTTTATGTTGCTTGACGGCATCATCGCGCCGGGCAAGGCACTGGGTCGCAGTGTGGCCTCAGTCGTTGAAAATCGAGTGATAGGAATCGCCGGGAACTCGTTGATCATGCCTGTGGCGCCGGGATATCAACTCGATCCCACGATTGACGAAACGTTCGATCTGTTCGCGCAGTACTTCCACGAGGACCCGGAGCCAATGCGCATCAGCATGCCGACTAAAGGCATTTATGCCGAGGCTGTGATAGGCCAATGCAATTCGTGCGAAGAGAAAGATGAAAGCAAGTTCTGGCGGTGGGAGGAATCGCCGATTCCCGACAGTCCGACTACCCAGATATTGCCGATCAACACAGACACACGCCGAGCCGATCCGGGTAATCTCCAGCCCAAGGATTTCCCGGCACCCGTGGTGAACATCCAGAATGCTCCCAATGTGCCTGACCCAACAGGATTGCAGAGTCTGAGCCAATTGCTGGGCAAGGGTGATTCGTTCCGAGATCTCACGGGACTAAATCAGAACCAGCTTAATGCCCTCGCGACGTTCCAGAAAACAATGGACACAGCACTAAGCTTCGGCAAGGAGGCGGCTGAGTTAGCGAAAGCGGCGACAACGGCGCAGATCGCAATGGACGCGCAAAAGAGTGGAGCGCTAACAAACAAAGAAGCCGGCACGATAGTTAAAAAGAACCTCGACCCTGATGAGATAACGAAAGCCAAGGTGGCGGACAACGTTAAGGAACGCGAGGAAGTGATCAAGGACCTCGACGTGATCGAAACGGCGAAGCAACAAGATCAGGTTGACGAGCCCGAGGCGAAAGATATGAGCGTAGATCGGATTCGCAAGAGCCAGGGGACGACCAAGCCGGCGGCGAGCCCGACACCGCGCAAAGGTAAGCGCAAGTTTCACCTGACATTGCTCCTGAAAACTTTTGACGAGAGGCCGCTGTTGGGGGCATTCGTCCTCACGTTCGGCTCGCTTGTCGATGAGGAGTTCGAGTCGACGGGAGACGGGAAGGTCCAATTTGAGATGGAATTGGATACGTCGCGCGACAATACCTTCACGCTTAGAGGAAACATGGGGCAAGGGCTTTCGTTTCCACCTGACTCGGAGTTTTACTATCACTTCATCGTAGTTCCAGTGCGTGGGCTCGGTTCCGATCCCAATCTGACTTTTGAAATCCTTCAGAGGAGAGAAATACGAACCGTTACAGTGTCGAACACTACAAGCGAAAACGACGTCAAGCTCCAAGTGGTCACGACGGAATTCGGAG
>Ga0079218_10000347_pt1 | contig 13209 bp, 19 predicted proteins | sample NCCompost_FD_77181 | JGI IMG/M metagenome (GOLD analysis project Ga0079218, IMG submission 77181) | Agricultural soil microbial communities from Utah to study Nitrogen management - NC Compost | ecosystem: Environmental > Terrestrial > Soil > Agricultural land | place: USA: Utah | collected... | reverse complement strand
CGTTCTCGCCGATCACGAACTCCGTGGTGTCGCTGACCCAGCCGCTGATTCGGGGCCGTCGCCGTGAAGTCGCGGTCGAGCACATTCGGCGCCACTGGGTCCGCTTCATTGCGTACCGTCGTCACCGTGAATCGCGTCTTGACCCAGCCCCGGATCCCATCGGCGCGCATTAGCCGGTCGACGCGCTTCTCGCTGACCGCCTCCCTTGCTGAACATCAGCTATTCCAGTGCAATAGAGACGAAGCCGGCGAGTTGCTCGACGCTGGATTGCGAAGGCCCTTCAGCTTCGCTATCGACGCATAGTCGCGACGGTACGACGGTTCATGAGTTGCGCGCTCGAGGTGGAGAGGCTTACCCTCCAGGCAAGTGAGTGTTCTGGTCCGATACAACAAACGAACGGAGGAACTATGCGAGCGACATCCATCAAAACCGTATTCCAGATTATGGTGGCGGCGATCTTTGCTTCATCGGCTCGCATAATTGCTGAGACAGAAGTTGGCGGGAGTAAGACTGCCGTTCCTAATGGAGACGCCTGTAGGGCCTGGGCCGAAACGAAATGCGACGATGCGTGTCTGTCTTTAGGGGGCTGCAACTACCTGATATCAACCTGGATGAACACGGGTTATTGCTCTTACAGCGGCTACTGTCATAGTTAGACGCTCGCCGATCATCGACGGGATCGAGCCTTCGATAGGCAAGAGGGTGCGTTCCTCTCCGAAGTGACAGAGATCTGATTGATAAGGAATCTCCGCCCAGGAAGCACACTATGAGTAAACGACTAGCGATCCAAACATTGATGTCAATGCTGTTCTATTCGACAGCCGACGCTTACGACCACTGGTTTTACTACGAACCAGGGAAGGGCCTTTCAGGAGCCCAGTGTCAGGCAATGTTCGATTCAAAATGTGAATCAAACTGCGTGAGCTACGGAGGATGCGCGGAAACCGCGTGGTGGAACGATTCTACCGGGTGCTACGGGTGGACATACTGCATCAGTTGATTGTGATCATCTAACGTACGTAGATCCAATCGCGCCGATCGCGTCAGTCTCCTCGCACCGACCGCGACAGACTGTCAGCGAGAGCCGAGCTGAATCACCTCGAAGTCGTCCGCCGTCAGACTGCGGAATGCGGGATTGAGCTCGCTGTTGTTCCAGCGCGAATCCATCGCGCCGGTCACGTAGAGGTCGCTCCCGTTGTCGGCCACGATGAGGCCGTGCGTCTGCATGCCGCGGAAGATGTTGCGGATATATGCGGGATAGGTGGCCAGGTCCATCGACGCTTTCAGCCGCAGTCTGGCTCCCATCGGCAATGCGCCCGCCGACGAACCTGCGCGATGCGACGCGGGCCAGACGTAGCCGTTGGTGGCGCGCACGGTGACACGAAGTGCGTGGCGGATCGGCCCGCGCACGGCTTCGTCGTAGCGAACGAGGCCCGGAAGAATCGCCAGCCCCGCCGCGTCCGCGGACGTCCAGCCTTCGGGGCGGCGCGCATTCGACGCGAGATTGAACACCGCGCCCGATCCCGCTTCCCACCGCTGCGCGCTGGCGTTCCACCGCGTGGCGAAGAGTTCGAATAACAGCCACCGATCCCGATCGACGACGATCAGGTGACGGTCGCCGCTCGAGCCGCCGCCGGGGACTCCACCTTCGATGTAATTCGGCTGCGTCGCCGCCTCGGGCGGAACGGGGTACCCGGCTTCGCCACCAAAGCCGCCGTCACTTTCGCCGCCGTAGGCGGTGAAGGTGATCGGCACGCGCGGCTGATTGCCGCCGACACCAACGTACGGAATGCCGTACGGCGGCGGCCCGAAGTCGGGGTGGGACGAGCGCGTCCGGCCGATGTAGTCGATGTACGCGGTCGATTGCGGATCGACCGGGGCGCTCGAGATATCGAGATTCCACCAGTTGTCGTCGGGGAACAGCCGCCGTCCGTTAAAGTCATCCGACAACTGGATGCCGGTTGAAGACCCGCCCGTACCCGGACCGGGCGAGCCCGACGGACTGGTGGGTGCTCCGCCGCACGCTATCGGCACGACGAGCGCGATCACGATTCCCGCGCGTGAATTACGGATTCGCTTCGTCATCCTGTGCTGCCGCGCGATCGGCCGCCGCGGCAGCACGGACGGAATCAAGAGTCATTCCTCTGCCCGTCAGGTATGACGCCGCGACACCGCCATCGCGCAGCAGCGCGAGCACGACGTGTACGGTCGCAATCTTCTCGTGGCCAAGTCGATCCGCCTCTTCAGCGGCGAGCAGGAACAGCGTTTTTGTCGACTGTTGAAACGGCACCTGCACCGGCTCGATCACCTCCTGGCGAGGCGCGTTCGCCGACGCAATCACCGCATGCGCGTCGTCGTGGTCGATTCCCGCGGTCTGAAACATCGCGCGCGCAGCATCACCGGCGCCGCGAATCACGCCAAGCAGCACGTGCTCCGGTGCAATCTCGAGACGCCCGAGCGAGGCCGCCTCGTACCGCGAAAAGAACAGCGTCCTCTTGGCGGCTTCGGTAAATCGCGGGAACAATGGCGCCGGCGACGACGACGATGCAGCCGGCGGCGGCGGTGGCGCCGCCTCGACGTGCGCTTTCAGCTTCGGCCAGCTGGCGAAGCCGTAGTCGCGCGCGAGCGCGTGCAGGGCGTCGGCGAGCGTGGCGTGGGCATCGCGCTCACGCATCGAGCGCAGCAGCGCCTTCGCTTGCTTCTTCAGGTGTTCGAGATCGGGGCGACGCGGAAGATCGCGAGACATGACTCCTCCTTGATGCCCGGTGTCCGCCGGTGGGGCAAGGGGGTCAGACTCGGATCACGGATGCAGCAGGTGGGATGATCCCTCTCCGCGGACGGGGTGCAACCTGGATTGCAGGAGGGATCTTAACGCGGCTACCGCGAGTAGTTCAAATAGAGCTCCGCGCCGTCGGGATCGGTGATCGTCAGCGTGCGCGACGGGTACTGCGCATCCCGGAGAAGCCGGAGGACATCAGGCAGGCCGGCCGATCGCCGGCCGACGATCGTTGCCGCGCCGCGTCGACCACGGATCAGCCCGGCAGCGGCCAGCTCGTCGTACGCGGTCAGGACGGTGTTGCGCGACACACCGAGCAGCTTCGCCAGCATGCGGCTCGACGGCAGCCGGGCCCCTTCGTCTGCACCACCGCGAAAAGCCCGCGCGATCTGCGTGCTGATCTGGCGATGCAGCGGAATCGACGCTTCGCGATCGAGCTCGATCGGCGGCAGGAAGAACTGACGTGTACGGCGCACAACTGGCCCCTCCAAGTGGATCTTTTCCAGGTCCGCCTAAAGGCGGACACTACGACAGTCCGACGTCACCCGTATCGTAGTGTCCGCCTTCAGGCGGACCAAAAAAAGAATACTCTGCCAAGGAGGCCTGTCAGCGATGATTTCCAGCGGCAACGCGACCGTCTACGTCTCCAACCTCGACGAAGCGATCCAGTTCTACACGCGGCAGCTGGGGCTGAAGCTCACGAATCGCATCGGCGATCGCTGGGCGACCGTCGACGCGGGATCCAGCTATTGGACGAGTAAAGGAACCGCTGCCGGCCTGACTCTCGGATTGCGACCTGCGTCTCCGCGTTATCCGTCACCTGGTACAACCGGCGGCGTCGGATTCGGGTTTGAAACCTACAAACGAATCGAGGACGTGGCGGCACAGCTGAAAGGGCGCCGTGTGCGCGTCACCGGCGACGTCATCAGCTTCGAAGCCGGGAAGGTCGTTTCCTTCACTGATCTCGACGGCGTCAACGCGTACGCGTGGGAGTTCTCGGAGGAGATGCTGGCGGAGGTGGACAGCGACGCAGTGCCCGACGCGCTCCTTTCAGGCGGCCACGCCATCGTCTACGTGTCGGACATGGACGCCGCAATCCGTTTCTATGCCGACACGCTGGGGCTGAAGTTGACGTACCGTTTCGAAGACAAGTTCGCCACGATCGAGGCTGGACGAAATCTGCTGCTCGCGCTGCACCCGAAAACGCCGAACACGCCCGACCCTGGCACGAAGGGTTCAGTGACGCTCGGCCTGGTTGTCGACGAGCCGATCGATACAGTCGTCGCGCGGCTGGCGCGGCGTGGCGTGCGGGTTACGGGGCGTTCGGAACCGGACCGCTCCGTGGACATCGAGGATCTGGACGGCAACGTCATCACGTTGTGGGACGCGCACACACTCAGTGCTGAATTCTGGCACGAGACAGCCGCCGCGGCGGCAAGGTCCATGTAATGTCTACGTCGTCCAGCCGCCGACGGTCACGAAGGCGCGATCGACAGGCGAGTACTGCCAGCAGTGCGCGGTCGTGTTGTCGGTGAATCCGCACACGACGGTCGTGTTCCAGCGCGGGGCGATCTGGCCGTGAATTGTCCCCGACTGCCGGATAGACCGTTCAAGCTTCTCGGCTTCGGCCCGGGTGTAACACGAAAGGTCGGCGCGGCCCGTGAACTCAGAGAGTGCCGTCGCGCGCCCATCGGCAGCGAGCGCGAGATAGCGACCGGCCCCGTGATCGCCGACAGCAACAGCGAACGAGCCCTGCTGACCCGGCTGAAACTCCGCTCGGCACCAGGTGATGATCGGAGCGAACTTCGCCTTCGCCGCCAACGCCGCGAGCTCCTCAGGAGGCTGCGAGGCAGGCTGCAGGGCCACCGCGAGTCCGAGAACGATCAGCGCAACCATTTCGATCGAGGCTCAGTTGAACGCCTGGATTGTCCACGCACCGGACACGCCGCCGGCCCGGAATGTGCCACTGACCGCTGCTTCGAGCGCTTTCGCAAACATGTCGGCGAACCGTGCGGCCGGCTTGAGATCGACACGCGCCGTCCATGTGCCTGAGTACTCGCCGGATCTGCCTTCGACATTAGCCCGCCAGCTCCCGGTCCAGCCCGATGCCGCCTTGGCCGCTGCCCACGCACCGCGCCTGACGACGCGACCCTGCGCATCGACGAGGGTCCACGTGCCCGTCACGGCTCCGGTTTTCGCATCCTCTGTGGCGGTCCATGTTCCGCCGAGCATCAGCCCGGTACTGCTGCGCGCCGCCCAGGTGTTGGCACGGGAACCTCTCGGGGCGCCCGATGTCTGTTCGCCGGCGTTCGCGGCGTACGCACCGGCTACGAGAAGCAGACAGGCCGCCAGCAAGGACTTCATTCTTCGCGATCTTAGCGATCCTTGCCGATCTTCGCTGTTTCCGGTTTGGTCCGCCTGAAGGCGGACACTACGTCTGAAATTCAGTTACGATTGCCGCCATGCGCCACTTTCTTACCGGCTTTGCGCTCGCCAGCGCCCTCCTCGCGCCGTGCGTCGCGTCCAGCGCCTGGGCGCAGCACGAGACAGCCCAGGACCTGCTCGACGGCGAACGGGCGTATCGCGACCGCGGCTGCGCCAACTGCCATGGCCCGAACGGGGATCTGATTCCCGGCATCAACTTCTCCGCCGGTCAGTTCCGGCGGCCGATGACCGATGCCGAGCTGTCGCGCATCATCCGCCAGGGCATCCCGAATATCCCGATGCCGGCGACGAACGTCACGGAGGCCCAGGCCGGACAAATCGTTGCCTACCTCCGCTCGCTTGCTGCCGGCAAAGCCGCGGTGGCGATCACCGGCGACGCCGCGCGCGGAAAGCTGGTCTACGACAGCAAGGGCAACTGCGCGTCGTGCCATAGCGTCGGCGGCATCGGCGGCCGCAGGGGACCGGATCTGTCGAACGTCGGCCAGGCGCGCCGAGCGCCGGATCTCGAGCGCGCGCTTCTCGATCCGAAGGCGGACGTCCAGCCGAACCACCGCTATTACCGCGTCGTCCTCCAGGACGGAACGACAGTGACCGGCTGGCTGCTTGGTCACGACACCTTCAACGTCCGCCTCATCGACGGCAAGGAGCAACTTCGCTCGTTCGCGAAGAGTGATCTCAAGTCGCACGGCTTCGTCGACACGCCCATGCCTTCATACAAGAACACGCTGACGCCGCAGGAGATTGCCGATATCGTCAGCTATCTGTCATCGCTTCGGACTGCGCCGGCGCCAACGGGCGGCCGCGGAGGTCAGGCAAAGTGAGGAAGTTCATGTTGCTCAGACTCGTCGTCATCCTCGTTCTCGCCGCCGCGTCGCTACAGGCGCAGGTGACCTACGACCGCATCCTCGCCGGCGTCGACAAGGAGCCGCACAACTGGCTCTCGTATTCCGGGACCCCGAAGAACCAGCGCTTCAGCCCGCTGACGCAGATCACCACGGCGAACGTCAAGAACCTGCAGCAGGCGTGGATCTGGCAGGCGCGCTCGCTCGAGAAATTCCAGGCGACGCCGATCGTCGTCGACGGCGTGATGTACACGGTTGAAGCACCGAACAACGTCGTCGCGCTCGACGCGGCGACCGGCCGGCCGTTCTGGCAGTTCAACTACACGCCGGCGCCCGAGGCGCGCGCGTGCTGCGGTCGCGTCAACCGCGGGGTGGCCATTCTCGGCAACACGCTCTACCTCGGGACGCTCGATGCGCATCTCATCGCGCTCGACGCGAAGACCGGCCAGCAGATCTGGAAATCGCAGGTCGCCGTCGCGAAGGCTGGCTACTCGATCACCCACAACCCGACCGTCGTGAAGGACAAGGTCATCGTCGGAACCGGCGGCGGCGACGGACCGATCCGCGGCTACATCGCGGCGTTCGATGCGAAGACGGGCGCCGAGGTCTGGCGGTTCTACACGATTCCGGGACCTGGAGAACCCGGAAACGACACGTGGGCCGGCGACTCATGGAAGGTCGGCGGCGTGGGTGTCTGGAATGCGGGCGCCTACGATCCGGAAACAAATCTCGTGTTCTTCGGAACCGGCAACCCGGCGCCGGACTGGGACGGCTCGACGCGCCGCGGCGACAACTTGTACAGCGACAGCGTCGTGGCGCTGGACGCGGACACGGGCAAGCTGAAGTGGCACTACCAGTTCACGCCGCACGACGAGCTCGATTACGACTCCACACAGGTGCCCGTCCTTGCCGACATTCAGTGGCAGGGCAAGCCGCGCAAGGTCATGCTGTGGGCGAACCGCAACGGCGTGATGTACGTGCTCGATCGCACGACGGGCGAGTTCCTGAAGGGCAAGCCGTATGTGAAGACGAACTGGCTCGACGGCTTCGACGCAAAGGGGCGTCCCAATCGCGTGAAGTTCCCGTCGAAGGAAGGCACGGCAATCTATCCGCACGTCCACGGCGGCACGAACTGGGCCCCGCCGGCGTTCAGCCCGCGCACGGGCCTGTTCTACGTCGCCACCTGGGAGAACTCCGGCACGTTCGCCGTGGAAGGGCAATTCCCGCGCGCGATTCCTGGTCCGAACACCCGTCAGACGACGATGGGCGCGACGAACCTGGTGCCCTTCTACAACGATCCCGATACGGGCGAGGCGTACGGGGTGGTGCGTGCGTATGACCCGCAGACGCTCGACCAGAAGTGGGAATTCAAGCTTGGCGACATCACGTGGGGCGGGACGCTCGTGACGGCGGGCGATGTCGTATTCAGCGGTGGCCGCGACGGATATTTCCTGGCCCTCGACGCCAGGACCGGCGCGCTGCTGTGGAAGGCGAACGTCGGCGGGCAGATTAACCACGCGGCGATGAGCTACGCGGTGAACGGCAAGCAGTACATCGCGATCAACGCCGGCAGCTCGCTGTTCACCTACGCGCTGCCGTAACTCGTAACACGCGACACACGAAGGCACCGAGGCGACCGAGCCGCGGTGCCTTTTTCGCGTACGTAGTGTCCGCCGTCAGGCGGACCAGCGATTCAGCTGGTCGCGAAGAACGACCGCCCGTACTTTCCCACCACGTACTCCTTCGACGGATACTCGATCGCGGCCACATGTTCGGGACCGAAGACGATGGCGTCGCCTTCGTGGAGATTCAGCCCCTCCGACCGTCCAGGATCGTTGTCGAGCACGCCCACGTAGCCATCGGGACCGACAGCCCTGACAATGACCCACATCCTGTCGACGCCGCGGTCGACGGCCCGATTGGCTTCCCTGGTTTCGATGTGAAACAGGAGCTTGGCCGCCGCGCCTGGCACGAGTGTCTCGCGATCGGCTTTCGAGGGGATCTCAAAGGTTTCCGGATGAGCGGCATGGCGCTGCTCGGCGGACACGAGCATCCATCCGTCTGCGTCCAGCGACGGCCGAGTGTGCGTTGGGCGCGTCATGCCCGCGGATCCTCTGCGAACAGATGCTTGAAGAAACGATCGGGAGAGCTCAGGAAGTCGCGAGTGATGAGGTAATGCTTCGTCTCGCGATAGGCGATTTCCTCGATGGCCTCGCCGTCCAGACTGAAAAGCACGGCGCCTGGATACGCCAGGATGATTGGTGAATGCGTGGCGATCAGGAACTGCGCACGCCGTGTCGCGGCAAGATCATGAATGATCCTGAGGAACGAGAGCTGGCGCTGGGGCGACAGCGCCGCCTCGGGCTCGTCGAGGATGAAGACGCCCTGGCCGAAGCGGTGGGCGAACAGCGCCAGGAACGACTCGCCGTGCGACTGCGCGTGCAGCGACTTTCCGCCGTACGCCCCCATGTCCGAGACGCCTTCGATGTAGGTCGCGAAGTTGTAGAAGCTCTCGGCGCGCAGGAAGAAGCCCTTCGTCACCTTGGGCCGCCACGTCAGCCGCAGCGCGTGCAGCAGCGGCGACTGCCCGGCGGTGATCTCACGGTGATGATCGCGACTCCCGCCTTCCGGATTGAAACCGCAACCCTCGGCCAGCGCCTCGAGAAGCGTCGACTTCCCGCTGCCGTTCTCGCCGACGAAGAACGTGACCGGGCTGGTCATGGTCAGGTCGATGCCGCGGGAGAACGCGGGAATCGTGAACGGATAGGCTGCCGGATCGATCTTCTCCGGCAGCGTCCGGACGTTCTGGAGGAACGGGGCCTGACCTTTCACAGAGTTCCAGGGAAGGTATCATCAGCGACGTGACCCCAGGAACATCCGCACCGATCCGTTACCTCGCCGGCCGCAGCGACGGGATCCCGGAGAAGGGCCGTCTCGTGGTCGATATCGGCGACAAGACAGTTGGCATCTTCCGGATAAACGGGCGGCTGATCGCCTACGAGAACACGTGCCCGCATATGGGTGGACCAGTGTGCCAGGGGTTGATCATCCCGGCCGTCCGCGAAGTCATCAACGACAGGCAGGTATCAACGGGTTACGCCTTCGACGAGTCCGAAATGCGCATCGTCTGCCCCTGGCACGGCTACGAGTTCACGATCGAAACCGGATCGCATCCGGCGAAAGAATCGATACGGCTGAAGCCCGTGGCGGTGCAGGAGGACGGCGGCGAGGTGTATGTCACCCTCTGAGTTCGAGCAGCTCGCCGAGCGGACGGATCTGACCGAAGAAGAGGTGCGTGCGATTGTCAGCGCGGCGACGCGGCTCTATGCGAATGCGTCCGCCCAGGCGGGGCGCGAGCTGCCGCCGCTGACTCCGGACGTCGCGACAACGGATGCGATCACGCTGGCGTGCGCGCTGCTTCGCTCGCAGGATCTGACGCCGTTCGATATGGCGATGTGGTTTTCCAAGGGTGCCAAGGAATAGAGATGTCCAAGGTGATCGACACTCCCACGGTCCGCGCACGAGAAACACAGCAGATTACGACGCGCACCGATTCGCGCGAGATCCTCGCCAACGCGCGCCGCGACGTCGAACGCTACAACCTGAAGGATTACTTCATCGTCGACGTCGATTCCCACCACGTCGAGTTCGATTCGTGGTCGGAAGTGCTGGATCACATCGAGGACCCGGTCCTCCGGCGCAACGGCAAGACGATGGCGGCGTTGTGGCCCAATGCGCACAACATCGCGCTCAGCAATCACCCCCCCGGGCTGACGTTTCAGGACGTGCACGGCCGCATCCCCCACCAGATCCAGCTTGCCGAGGACGTCGACACGTCGAACGGCGAGCATCGCGACCTGACGCTGATGCGCCGCGCGATCGAGACGATGGGGATCGACGTGCAGATTGTGTTTCCGCAGCCGATGCTCGAAATCGGGCTGCACCCGTCGGCGGAAATCGAGACGCAGCTGATCTTCGCCTACAACCGCTGGTTCACCAGCCGCATCCTGGCGCACGAGCCGCGCATCAAGTCCATGCTGGCGCTGCCCTTCGGCAGCCCGGAGGCGTGCCTGCGCACCATCGACGAGTTCGCCGGCAAACCCGGCGTAATTGGCTTCCTTGTCACCGGGCAGCGGCAGGTCGGCGTCTATGGGTCGCAATACATGCCGGTCTATCGCGCCCTCGAGGAGCGCGGCCTTCCGCTCGGCTTCCATGCCGGCCCCGACTACAGCATCGGCCGGCTCCTCAACCGCTTCGTGTCGGTGCACTCGCTGTCGTTCGTCACCTGCAACATGATTCACCTCACGAACTGGATCATGAACGGGTTGAACGAGCGCTTCCCGAACCTGAAGGTGATCTGGATCGAGAGCGGCCTCGCCTGGCTGCCGTTCATGATGCAGCGCCTCGACCACGAGTACCTGATGCGGCAGTCGGACGCGCCGCTGCTCAAGAAACTGCCGAGCGAATACATGCAGGACATGTATTACACGTCGCAGCCGATGGAGCGGACGAACCTGAAGCTGCTGCAGGCGACCTTCGAGGCCATTCACGCCGAGACGCAGCTGCTCTTCGCGTCGGACTGGCCGCACTGGGATTTCGACGTGCCGGGCAAGCTGATGTCGCTGCCGTTTCTCAGCGAGCAGGCGAAGCGGAATATCCTCGGGGAAAACGCGAGGCGCCTGTTCAAACTCTAGGGTCGTAGTGTCCGCCTTCAGGCGGACGAAACCGCGAAGGACGCGAAGATGCGAAGAGCGCGAAGGCTCGTAATGCTCGTGGTCACCGGGTACTCGCTGTCTGTCGTGGCGGCATCAGCGCAGACCGGCTCGGCTGAAACCCGGCTGCGCGCACTCGAGGACAAGGAGCAGATCGCGCAGCTGCTGATCGACTACGGCCGTCATCTGGACAGCCGCGACCTCGCGGCCTACGCCGCGTTGTTCGCGACCGACGGCGAATGGGTCGGTGGATTCGGCACGGTCAAGGGCCGGGCCAACATCCAGGCGTTCATGGAAAAGAGCCTGGGCGCCGGGCCGAACCGAGGCGGTTCGTACCACATCATGTCGAACGTCGTCATCACGGTGAAGGGCGACAGCGCGACGGCGTGGTCGCGCTGGACGTTCGTCACGCCCGGCGAGCGCGGCGCCACGATCGCGCAGGCGGGCCGCTACGACGATACGCTCGTCAGGGAGAACGGCGCCTGGAAGTTCAAGCGGCGCGTCGCCTCGAACGACACCGCACCGCCGGGTTCACGCTGACCACTGGTCCGCCTAAAGGCGGACACTACAGGCGGACACTACATTTCCTGCGGGATGGGCAGATATCCCGCCCTGGCGAACAGCCAGCACGCCACCCCATAGCCGACGCCGAGCACCAGGTACAGGCCCGTCGTCGCAATGACGCCGAGCGACGATCCGAACACGCCAATCAACAGGCCGGCGCACGTGATGAGCCCTGCGCACGTCGGGACGAACACGAACGAGCCCGGCGGCGTGGCTGACCGCTTATCGGGCGGGAGTCGCCGTCCGCGCCGCCTGATCAGGCGGAAGACCTCGACGACAATCGCGGCCCCCATCCAGGATTGCAGGCCGATGGCGAACGGGAGAGAAAAGGAAAAGAGACCGACGAACTGCGCGAGGATCGATTCGGGCGCGAGGCGGATTGCCAGCCAGACGCCAAACGATCCACCGCCCAGAAAGAGGAGCACCAGCACGAGGATCTGCCACTTCACCGGACGGCCGACAGGTTCGCCGCTCAGGACCGGCTCTCCGCACGGGCGATGTGCTCGGCCAGCCGGCGGCGGTTGTCGTGAACACGGGCCGGCAGTGCCTCATCAAACTCGCACAGCCGATCGATGATCGCCGCCAGACGCTTCCGGCTCTCCAGATCGCCGCGCGCGAGCACCTCCGCGATGTCGCGGTCGTACTCCTGTCGCAGCACTTTCGCGTGACGGGCGTCGCGCCGGCATGTCAGACAGTGTTTCGGGATCGAGTCGACCCAGAACCCGTACTCCTCGTACCACTGGCGCTGCTCGGCGGCGCTGAACGTGAACTCTTCGCCGCAGCGCTCGCACGCGAACGTCGCGTCCACGTACCAGTACCGAGGACAGATGGAACAGTTCTGCTTCTCGGTACGTGCCCGCACGGCGGTCCGATAGTCCATGTGCACGACGCCGAAGAAGAAATGCAGCGGCATCTCGCGTGGGTCGTTGATGCCGAAGTCGATCATGCGTGTCAGGGATGAGAAAAAACAAAAGGGGCGCGAGAACAGGTGTTCTTCGCGCCCCTGGCGTCCTGCGCGGTGTCGTCTTCCGCCTGAAGGCGGAAGCACGCCCGGATCTACTTCGGCTGGCCCGGTGCCGAGCCGCCGAGGAACAGGCGCGAGCCGTCGGCGAGGATGAAGTTCCGCCCGACGGCTTTGTTCGTCCCGTCCTTCGCCAGGTACCCCTCGACGATCAGCGTCGTCCCGATCGGCACGGTCTTGCTGGTGACGCCCTGGCGAATCAGCTGATTGGGGCTGCCGCCTTCAATCATCCACTTCTCGCCCTTGATCTCCATGTGGAACCAGGAGTGCGGGTTCACCATGTCCCATTTAATGAGCTTGCCTTCGAACTTGATCGGCTTGTTCACGTCGAACTCGGCGGCGAACGCGTGATGCGCACGCGCGACGCTGCCGGCGCCGACAAGAGCCACGGCGACAATGGCGGCAATGAGTGCCGTTCGTCTGGTCATATCGTCCCTACCTCGATCCGGTCTTCGCGGCGGCCGCTTCAGCCGCGCGCTTCTCGTCGGCGCGGGCGCCGCCGAGGATGCCCGAGACGCCGATGTTCGTCTCGTGGCACGCGAACTCGAAGATCGGCCCGTTGGTCTTCTGCAGATAGTTGAGCGCCGTCCAGGGACGCGTCCACGTCTGCGGATCCTCGACCGTGAACTTGTATTCGATCTGATCGTCCGAGATGCGCGTGAAGCGCTCGGTGATCTTCACGGCGTCCGACGATCCGCCGCCGCCGCGGCCGCCGCCGACGGGATTACGCCCGTTGAAATTCGTCGTCTCGACGACCAGCGTCTCGCCTTCCCAGCGCCCCCGCGACATCCCGACCCACTGCTTCAGGCCGGCCGGCGGCGCCGGACGGTTGTCGAGCGGGATGATCCG
>Ga0079218_10000346_pt1 | contig 13237 bp, 11 predicted proteins | sample NCCompost_FD_77181 | JGI IMG/M metagenome (GOLD analysis project Ga0079218, IMG submission 77181) | Agricultural soil microbial communities from Utah to study Nitrogen management - NC Compost | ecosystem: Environmental > Terrestrial > Soil > Agricultural land | place: USA: Utah | collected... | reverse complement strand
GGGAGCGTCGGCCGGTCGAAGCGGGCGAACGGCGCTTCGGCGCGGCCGGTGGACATGAAGCTGTAGGGCGTCTGGTACTGAATCATCGTCACCAGCCGCGGCGCCGCGCCTGGTGCCACACGCGAGCCGTAGTGGAAGCAGCGGCTCGTGTCGACGAAGGCCAGCGTGCCCGCGGGGCCGAGGATCGGATGCTCCGCCTCCGGGCCGAGCACCGCGGCCACCTGATCGTCGGTGAGCCGCTGCCGGTATTGGTAACGGCTGGCCTTGCGCACGCGCGCGCTGTCGTCGGCACCGAGCACGGTCAGCGGTCCGGACGCGATGTCCACGTCGGTGCAGTAGATGAAGATCTTGACCTGGGTCACGTCGTCGCCGTCGCAGTGATGCAACTGGCTGCTCTTCGGCGTGCCCTCGACGGTGTCCGAGAAGAACACCGTAATCGTGCTCAAACACGGCACCGTTCCCAGGTACCGCGAGACGGAGGCGACCACGTCGTCGCGGAGCGCCAGCCGGACGACGGCGCTGTCGGGCGTGAGCGTCGCCGCGTCGAGCACGTTGACGAGAAACCGCTTCTGGCTGCCGCCCCGCGTCGTGGCCGCAGCGTCGAACCGGGCCAGCGCCGCGTGCGCGTCGGCGACGATGGCCGGCACCTCATCGAAGACGCCCGGCGGCTGCACGAGGAATCCGTCGTGCGGCGGTATCTCCAACGCCGTCGGCGGCAGGCGGCGCAGCGCAGCCCGCCGGGGCCCATCCCGCAGAAAGCGCGCCGCCCGGCGCGCAGCGTGATACGTCCGGCGCGCGCCGTCGCCGCGGATGCGGATCGCCTTCGTCAGGCGCTCGCCGAGAGGTTCGGCTTTCGCCATCAGATCTCCATCTCCGTGTAATGCCTGGTCATCGAGGGGTGCGACGCGCCAGCCTGCGCGGCCACACGCTCGATGGCATCGCACAAGGCATTGGTCGCGGGCCGGTCGATTCCGAGCGGCCGCACGAACCGTTCGACGAATCGCCGGTTCTTTGTCAGCGCGTCGGCCGGATCGGTCAGTACGTGCGCCAACTGCGCAACGTGTTCTTCGAGGTTGGAGGCCACGACCGCGCATCCATGCTCGGGCGTCGCGAGGTGCTTGAAGTGCAGCGTCTCGGCCTGGCTATGTGAGAAGTCGCCGTCGCGAACCGTCAGCACCGGCCGCTGCAGGATGGCGGCCTCGATCATGGCCGTGGTGTTCACGCCGACCACCGCCGCGCTCATGAGCATGGAATGCCGGAAGGTCTCGACTTCGGCGTCGCTCATCGGGATGCCCGAGTAGCCGAGCGGATGGAGGGTCACGCCCATCCCCCCCGCGTCGGCCCGCTGCCACTGGTCGACGTTGGACGGATGGGGACGCACCAGGATCTGCGCGCCGCGCACCGCGTCGGCCGGAGCCGCGCGCAGGGCCCGCACCCACCGTTCGACGAACCCGATCTCGCTCGTGCCCGGCGCCATGTTGCGCGACGATCCGACGAACAACACGACCGGGCGCTCCGGATCGAGCCCGAGTGTCTCGCGCAGGGCCGTCGTGGCTCGAGGGTCGGCGCGCTCGAACCAATGGTCCAGCGACTGCGCGCCCGAGACGACGATGCGGCTGGAGGGAATCCGGTGCAGCTCAATCGCTTCACGGCGCTGGTCGTCGTTCCACACGGTCACGGCGTCGGGGACGAGACGGAGGAGCCCCTTGCTCGTCAGATGGTCCCAGCTCGCGACGCCGACCACGGTCGGAATTCCCGCGGCGCGCGCCGCCTTGATCACCTCCGTCTGCGGGCCACCGCGCGGCCCCGCGGTCACGAGCGGGCTGACGAAGACCACATCCGGCGCCACGGCGTCCACAAACTGGCGCGTCGCGCGATCGGCCGGCCGCGCGCGTTCGACCACACGCAGCAGCCCGATGGCCGACGAGACGGCGACCTGGGGCAGACGCCGCACGCGCGTGAGCCAGCCGAGCGACGGGGGCAGCATCTTCTCCGACCGTCGCCGGAGATACACCGCGGCGGCGAACCTTGGCTCGAGGTAGCGGATGTAATCGAGCGCCGTCCGCAGCGTGGCGAGCGCTCCCTCCTGCCCCCCGTCCGGGATCGCGCCGGCCGATCGCACACCCGGACCCGCGCCGGGCGGAATCTCGGCGCCGCCGCGCTTTCCCGGCCGGTCGTACACCAGCACGACCTCCCATCCGCGGCGTTCGAGCTCGAGGATGGCGGACCCATACAGCCGGAAATACCCCGTCTCGCTCAACGCCACGAGCATGCGCCGGCGGGTAGACGCGGCCCTCACGAGCGCCGCCCCGCCGCCGCCGAGGCGGGCAGCCGCACACCCGCGCGATCCGGCAGCTGGCGATCGAGGGCGAGGGAATGGAGGAACTCGTAGCGCTCTCCGGGCCGCGCTGGCGCGACCAGGTCACCCTTGCGAATCTTCTTCGCGACGAGCTGATCGAAATCGACGGCGCCGGCGTCATCCGGGACGGCGTCGCAGAACCGCTCGGTCAGCACGACCAGCACGACGTCCGGCTGCTCCTGCTCCACCGGCCGTCGATCGACCACGTTCACGCGATGTACGAACACCGTGCGGCGGAAGCTCTCGGCGAGGAAGAGCATCATCGGGTACGCCCACGAGTCCCCGAAGACCACGCAGGTCGCCGGCGGGGCCGCCTCGCACTCGTAGACCGCGCGCCGGCCGTGATTCCGCACGCGGTTATCCTCGACCAGCCGCGCGCGGGGGGCGTCGAGCCGGGCGCGCAGGAAGATCGACGCGCGCTCCGGCCGCAGTTTGCTGCCGAGATCGCCGGCGTACACGGTCTCGTGGAACGCCACGTCCGCACGCTCCACGCGCCGCACCCGGCCGCCGTCACCCAGACGATCGAGCACGGCCTCGTAGGCGACGAACGCACCCAGATCGTTCCAGTGCGAATCCGTGAGACTGAACGGCGCCGACGCGGCGCGCGCGCCCAGCAGCGCCTCGAGCGGATACAGCAGCGGCGCGCGAGCGCCCAGCCGGTCGAGCAGCTGCCCTGCCGGCCGCGTCGGCGACGGCGACAACGCGCCCGGCAGATCATCGGCGTGCACGACCTGCGGCGCGGGCCCGATCAGATGCACGAACCGGCATCCCCTTGCTGACAACCAATCCACCCGCGCCGCCGTGCCACCCGCCCAGACCTCGAGTTCGCCGGGAGTGAGCGGCCGCTCCCCCAGGATCTGCCGGTGCGAATCGTGTGAGTCGCTCGCCAGGAACAGGCGGCCACGACGCCCGCGCAGCGCTCGTGGAACCTCGCCGGACGCGGGCTCGGCGCCGGCCGGCGTGACGTCCGCGCGCGCCCTTTCACCCGCCTCACCCGCCGCGCCGCCGGTCGCGCCAAGCACGGCGCCCAGCTCGGCATCGAGCCAGCCGGCGCTCCCACGCGCCGACGGCGTGGCCGCGCGGACCGGCGCGGCCATCCCCATTGCCGCGACGAGGAGCGCGGCGTCGAGACCCCACTGGCAGGCCAGCGCTTTCAGCGCCTCGGCCGGCCGGTCGAGAGACCCGACGGACCAGCGCGATCCGACAATGGAGGCCAGCCGCGAGCGCCACGTGTCGGCGTCCACCGGCGGCACGCCGTCGGCGGCCAGTGTCCACGTGTCGGCGTGAGCCGCCATCAAGAGCGATCTCGTCTGCGCGTTGAGCGGGCGCGCGCCGAGCGCGCCATCGTCGGCGACGGCGGCAAACGCCACCGTGGGTCGATCGTGAAACCGCGCCAGCGCTCCCGCCAGCGCCCCGGCGACGGCCCACACCCGGGTGCGCTCCGCGATCGGCAGGTCCATCCAGTAGTCGAGCAGCGCGAGTTCGCTCTCCGGCCCCTCCGAACCGAGCTCCACGACCAGCTCGGTCGCGCCGGCCGGAGCAGCCGCACGGATGGCGCCGAGCAGGAGCGGCTCCGCGTCCGGCACACATGGAACGGCCAACCGAAGCAGGGCGTCGGCTGGGTGGCCGGAGGGTGCGATGAACACGACCACGCGGGCCGCCGCCGGAGTCACAGGCTGTCCACGGCTTCCGCTTCGGCCCTCGAGAAAAAGGCGAGACCGATCGCCAACATAACCGCGGTGATGGCCAGCGCCACCACCCACGCGAGAACCGGCGGCCCTTCGCCTCCCAGAATCGCGCCGCGGAACGCCACGATGTACACCGCGATCGGGTTGAGATAGAGCGCCCACTGCGCGTGGTCGGGCACGACCGACACCGGATAGACCACCGGTGTGAGATACACCCAGAATTCGAGCACGTAGCCGAGCCCGAACCGGACGTCGCGCGCGCCCGCGCCGAGCACCGCCGTCCACAAACCGATCGACAGCGCGAAAAGCAGGATCAGCACGGCCGCCACCGGCGCGACGAAGAGCCAGGTCCCGTCGACATACCAGATGTCGTCGCGCACACGGTAATAGACCAGGGCTCCGGCGACGACCCCGAGATGAATGGCAAAGTAGACGACGCCGGGCACCATCGAGGCGATCGGCAGGATCAGACGCGGCACGTAGAGCCGCGACAGGATCGAGCCGTTCATTTGCAGGCTCCGCGTGGCCCACATCAGGCTCGAGCTGAAGAGCTCCCAGGCGGCCGTGCCGACCGCGACGAACAGGAAATAGGGGACCTTCGTGGTGCCCGCCACTGCCAGCAGCGCGCCAAAGACGAACACCCGCACGAGCAGCGGCACCAGCGGGCGCAGGAAGATCCACGCCTTGCCGAGGATCGTGTTGCGGTAGAGCTTTTCGAAGGCACGGCGGCCGAAGAAGAGGAACATCCGCCGGTAGGTCCAGATCTCGCGCGCGCGAGACCCGATGCCGCTGAGGCGCGGCTCGATGGTCCAGGCGTTGGCCGCAATCTCAGACACGTACCTTCTCCTCACGCAGGTCTCGCGCCGTCGTCCACTCGAGGCGCGGTGACACGACGCCTGGCATCTTGCCTTTCCACGACCCCCGCGCCGCCTCGGCCACGTCGTAGACCTTGAACGAGAGCGCGTTCTGGTCGGCGAGCGGGCGATGACTGCCGTCGGGCAGCCGGATGTCCACGGCGGCGTTCACGCTGTAGATGGTTTCCGCCAGCAGTTCCCGGGGCACTCGCAACGTGGCCGTGTACGACCCCGGCGCCGTCACCTCGAGCTCCTGCGGCGGCAGCGCACGAAAGGCCAGCACGCCGCGCGCGAACAGATCACAGGTCGGGCGCACGAAGAGTCCTGCCCGATCGACGCGGAACCCGTAGGAGATGCACACGTCGTCGGACCACCGCGCGGCGCCGATCTCACGCCCGTCGGGCGAGGTGAGCTTCACGAACAGCAGCTCGCCGCACTCGTTGCGCGCGTTGCGCGGCTTGCGCCGCACGCGCGTCCACGCCGCCTCCTGATAGAGCTCGACGATCTCGTCGGCCGCGCCATCCTTGATCAGCTCGCCGGAGTTGAGCATCAGCGCGCGCGTGCAGAGGCGGGAGATCGCCGCCATGTCGTGCGACACGAACAGCACCGTGATCCCCTGCCGGCTGGCTTCGGCGACGCGATTGAGACAACGCTCCTGGAACTCGAGGTCGCCCACGGCGAGCACCTCGTCGGCAAGCAGCACGTCGGGGTTCATGTTGATCGCCACCGAGAACGCCAGCCGCAGATACATGCCGCTCGAGTACTGTCCGACCGGCTGATCAATCGCCTCGGCCAGATCCGCGAACTCCACGATCTCGTCGAACTTCTTCGCCACTTCCTGCGCCGGGATGCCGAACATCGCCGCGTTGAGGAACACGTTCTCGCGGCCGGACAGCTCGCGCTGGAAACCGGATCCGAGCGCCAGCAGCGGTACCACGCGGCCCCACCCGCGTACGCGCCCCGCCGACGGCGGCGTGATGCGCGCGAGCACTTTCAAGAGCGTCGTCTTGCCGGCACCGTTCGGTCCGACAACGCCGAGGATCGTGCCACGCTCGACACTGAAGGAGACGTCCTTGAGCGCCCAGATCTCCCGCCGGTTGCCCTTCTTCATGGGCCGGTAGCACTTGCCCAGACCCTCGATGATCAAGCTGTCGCTCAGAACCGTGGCTCCTTCGTCATGCCCCGCCGCGCCGCTTGATCACGTGCACGATGGCAACGCCGGTGATCACGTCGTCGCAGTACGGCGAGGCGACCACCGATGCGGGAGGCGTGTCGGTGCCCTCGGCCCAGCCGCCGTCGTAATAGAAGAACCGCGCGGTCAGCTCGTGTGCCGCCGCGGGCTCGAACAGCTGCCGCAATCCGTCGCGATCGAGCACGCGAAACCATCCGCGCTCGGCTGCGCGTCCGTACGGGACCGTCGCCAGCAGCGTCCCCTTGGGCTCGAGCACGCGGATGATCTCGGCCACAGCCGCATCGGCGCCGCCAGCGGCCGTGGTCGGCGCGGCCCCGAAGCGCGTCGCGTCCATGGCCACGTGCTCGAGCGTGGAGACACAGACCGCCCGTGCGAACGCGCCGTCGGGAAACGGCATGGCGCGAAGGTCGCCGAAGGCGTAGACGAACCGATCGTCCTCGCTGGGGATCACCGGCTCTTCCGAGCCCGGCAGGGTGAAGTGCGTGAGGCGCGCCCGCGGATGGGCGCAGATCGCGCGCACGAGCGGCAGATTCAGGGCCGAGCCTGCATCGAGCACCTCCCCCGGCTGATCGAGGCGCGCGCTCGCCAGGGCCAGCGGCATCTCGACCGCGCGCTCGTCGAGACCGACCGCGAACGGGCCCCGCTCCGCGCTGCCGTGGAGTGGCAGGCCGCCCATCGCCATCACCGCCGCGATGCGGCGATCGCGAAGGTCCTTGGCGGCGCGCGACAGAGGACCGCGCATGCGCTTGGGCAGCTCGAGAATCGCGTCCTTGAACGGTCGCGTGCCCCAGCCGGGACCGAGCTCCACCAGCGCCCGCCCGGCCAGCTCGCCGCGCAGGGCCAGGATGGCGTCGCGTGTCTCGTCGTCGGCGGCCACCTTGCGCGCCTTCGCGATCCGCTCGAAGCGCTCGGGCCATTCCAGCGACTCCAGCGCGGCGCGCAAGCCGTCGATCGCGGCGTGGACGATCGGAGTCATGCCGTGCCGATCGGCACCACGAGGCCGGCCAGGGCATCGGCGAGCGGCTGCGCGCGCCGGATGTCCACCGGCATGAGCTGTGGGCCGCCCAGACGCTGGAACGCCCGGTGCGCGAGCTCGAGATGATGCTGTTTGAACGACTGGCGCGAGTAGAAGGCCACCGAGCTCACACCGCAGAGAGGCGCCAGGTAGGAGTAGCCGCCGTAGGTGCCGACGAACGCCGTCGCGCGCTCGATGGCCGCGGTCTGCAACGCCAGGTTGTCCTCCGGGCGCATGTGCGGGCTCAGCATGTGCACGCGCGCCGCCCTGCCGAAGCCGAAATCGCGGTGATCGTCCACCACGAGATCGCTGTTGAGGAGCACGACGTGGCCGCGCGCCGCGAGCCCGTCCACGACCTGGCTCGCGAAGGCGCGATTCTCCGGCGTGTCGGGAAAGCAGTCGCTGAAATAGAACCGCACGGCGACATACCGCTCGGGCAGCGCCGCCTTGTTGTCGAAGAGCCCCTCCGACGCGGGAAGGCGGCGGAACCGCGCGAACTCCTCGAGCCGCTTCACCGTGGCTGCATAGCGCCAGAAGGAGTTGAACAGCGAATACATCAGGGTGGGATGCAGAAGGTGCGCCTGGCGGATGCCGCGGGCGCGCATCACCCGTTTGACGACACGCCGATCGAACGCCCGAATCCGCTGCTGCTTCTTGCGCTCCTCCGTGGCGGCCCGGAAGGCCTCGGGCGTCTCCGCCGCAAAGATGTCTTCGTACTCGGTGGCCACGTGCCCGTACCAGGCGGCCACGCCGCCACGCGAAATCACGATCATCCGCGCCGGGTCGATCGGGAAGGTCTCCCGCACCCACTGCAGGAACGGAATCCAGTACAGGAGCTCGAAGCCCACTTCGCCGGTCCACGGGCCGACGATCACCGGCAGCTGGCTGCGGGCGATGCGCGCCATGCGTGCGCTCACGCGGTCTTCGGCCTCCGCGCTCCGCTGGTCGACGCCGCTGCGGCGCAGCAGGCGGTTGACGAGGTCACGCTGCCGGATCGAGCCCTGGCGCGCCCGCTCCAACAGACGGCGGCTGGCGCTCGCTTCCTGCCGCAGCGCGTCGATTGACTGCTCCGTGCCGGCGAGCCGGGCCCCCAAGGTGTCGGCGCGGCGGCCGTCCTCGATGCGCAGCTCCTGCAGCTGCTTGAGAACGGCACGCAGCTGGTCGCGGTCCTGCTGCCGGCCCGGGTCGAGCGCGCCGCCCAGGCGCTCGATCGCGCGGCGCAGCCGTGACGTGCGGGCTACTTCGTCCATAGCACGTTGAACGACGACCACGTCCCGAGCGCGGCGGCGCGTTCCGTGATCGACTCGGGGCTGACGGGCACCAGCGTGCGGGAAGGCGCCATCGTCCAGCCGCTGAACCCGTGTTCCAGGAAAGGGTTCACCACCGCCGGCACCGTGCCGCCGAGACCATGAATCCCGAAGGGCCACACTTCCATGAGGACGCGGGCATGCATCTGGCCGAGAAGGCGCCGCGCGCCGCGAAGGATGCTGGCCTCGGCGCCCTGCGCGTCGATCTTCACGAAATCGATGTCAGCCGCGACGTCCGTCATGAGCGTATCGAGAGCGACGGTCCGGACGTCCACCCGGCCGTCACCCGGGTTCACCGTGTTCTCGCGCGCCAGCGAGTGCACGCCGTGCCACGCCGTGTCCAGGTAAAGCGTGGCCCGGCCGTCGGCGTCGGTCACCGCCGCCTCCACCACCTGAACGTGCCGGAACTGGTTCTCGGCGATGCTGCGACGCAGCAGCCGCGCATTCACGGGATCAGGCTCGCAGGCAATGACACGGCCGGAAGGTCCAACGAGGCTCGCCAACAGGACGGTGTAGTAGCCGACGTTGGCGCCCACGTCCACGGCGCGCATCCCTGGAGCAATGTGAAGGCGCATCCACTCCGTCCAGTCCTTCTCGTAGCGCCCCTTGTTGCGGAGCGCGCGCGCCACCGAGCCTTGATCGGCCATGCTGACGAAGAGGCGCCCGCCCGGCGTCTCGACGATCCGGACCTCCGCTTCCGCGTTGGTCACAGGGCCACCTCCCGGGCGTCGGCAGGCGACGGGACGGCGGGCCGCAGCATCACCACTTTCTCGTCGGGCACGCCCGACTGCCGAAGCAGCTTCGCGGTACCGGCCGGCCGCTCGAGGACGGCAACCACGAGCACGTCGTAGGGCACTTCCACGTGGCTGGCCAGCGGCTGCACCGGATGGCCGAGGAACTGCCCACCCGGCTCGGGGCCGAAGACCGCGATGAGCTCGAGCCCCATGTCGCGCGTGAGCAGGAAGACGAGCTCGGCTGCATCTCCCGTCCCGTACAGGGCAATGCGCTGCTGCCTCGTGACGGCCTGTGCCAGGCTGCGGCGCAGGTGTTGCCGTGCGTCCCGGTAGAAGTCGAGCGAGAACTTCATGAACTCGTACGTGAGGCGCGCCTTCCGGCTCATGCCCTTCGGTGTCAACGAATAGACCAGCCGATTCGGCGACACCGTGACGCACTTCACGTACCCCTTGCGGATCAGACGCTTCAGGTAGAGGTTCGTGAGACCGAGCGCGATGCCCAGCCGGCTCGCGAGCGAGCGCTGCGTGATTCGCGATTCCTGCTCGAGCGCCTCGAGCAGCTGCAGGTCGCGACGGGATTCGACATCCATGTGTGGGAAAAAGGCGAACCGGCGGTGGGGGCCGAATGGACCTCCGGCCCGTGACTTACAGGGCCGGCGGCGGCAAACCGGGGGACGTTCAGATCGTGAACGTGTTGTTCACGACGTGAACAAGCAAATTGTGCGGAGATTTCAGCGATCTGTCAAGCCGACGCGGGGGGCGACGGCGGGGGATCCTGCAAAAACACGCCAGAAAACGTGCGATCCAAGGTGAACAGCACCACCTCGGTCCGCCTGTTGGAGCCGTCGCAAGAGCTTTTTCGACCAGCGTGGCCACGGGGCGCAGGCGGGCGGTCAGGCGGTCGCTACCCGGGTCGATAAAGTTCGTAAAGTGCTAATACATAACGACTTGCCACCGCCACCACTCGTGCGGCGGCACGCCGGCACTCATCACCGCTGGCGCTCCTTGACGGCCGCCCGCGTCTCCCGGTCGATCTCGCGACGGCGGATCGTCTCGCGCTTGTCGTGCGTCTGCTTTCCCTTCACCAGCCCGATCGACACCTTCAAGCGGCCGCCCTTGAAATAGAGCTGGAGCGGCACGAGCGTCAGCCCCTTCTCCTGGACGCGGCCGGCGAGCTTCATGATCTCGTGCTTGTGCAGCAGCAGCTTCCGCTGCCGCCGCTCCTCGTGATGCGCGTAGCCCGTGTGGCTATAGGGGCTGATATGGACGTTCAAGAGCCAGATCTCGCCGTTATCGAGCCGGGCGTAGCTGTCGCGCAGGTTGACGCGCCCTTCGCGGATGGCCTTGATCTCGGTCCCGAGCAGGGCGATGCCGGCCTCGAGCGTCTCGAGCACGTGGAAATCGAAGAACGCCTTGCGGTTGTCGGCGACGATCCGCTGCGCCTTCTGGCGCTCGCTCTTCCCGGCGCTCATGGCGTGAACCAGCGGTGGTACCACAGCTGACAGCTGCGTGCCTGGAACCCGCAGCGCTCGTAGAATCGCACCGCGGCCGCATTGCGGCCGTGGGTGACAACTGCCAGCCGCCGGGCCCCGCGGGTCGCCAGGCATCCGAGCGCCTCCGCAACGAGCGCCTGGCCGATGCCTCGCCCCCGCTGCGCTTCCTCTACCGCAAACACCCCCACGCGCGCCTCCGGAGCGCTCACGCCGTGCAGCGTCAGGTAGCCGCACGCGCGGCCGGCGACGCGGGGCACGAGCGTGATCGCGTCCTCCTCGCCGAGCGCCGCGCGCACCCACTCGGCGTAGAGCTCGGCGGCGCGCGCGCCGAACCGCGGCTCGTCCGTGAACCGCGTGCCGACGTGGCTGCGACGCGCAACCGCCATGAGCGCGTCACGATCGCCGGCCGCCGCCTCGCTGATGTCGCAGGGACGCGGCACGGCGGACGCGGTGCGGGTGGAACGCTCCAAGGTCAAGCGTACGTCGGCCAGTGAAAATCCCTCTCGTTCGAGCGCTCGGATGGATGGCACGTGGGTCGCTTCAATCAAGGCGTACAGACAGTCGAGCCGCTGCGCCCGTGCCCACGCGGTGGCGCGCTCGGCGTCGTCGGCCGACGGGCGCTCCATCTCGAACCGGCCGATGCGAAGCCCGAAGAAGGCGGAGTCCCACGCGAGCACCGTGCAGCGCGCCTCGGTGAGCACGCTCATCGCGGCGCCGTCTCCTGCCGCACCACGTAGCCCGGCTGCCCGCTCGTCCGTTGGAACATGCGCCCGAGGTATTCACCGATGATACCGATCGCAAACAGCTGGGCTCCAGCGTAGATCGAGATGATCGAGGTGAGGAACGTGAAGCCGTGGACCACGCCGCCGTCGAACAGGAAGTAGCGCACCACGACGAACAGCATCGTGGCGATGCCGATCAGAGTGAACGAGAACCCGATGCCGGTGGCGACCTGCAGCGGCAGCGTGCTGAAGCCGGTCGCCATGTTCCACGTGTGCACGAACAGCCGGTAGTACGAATAGCCCGAGCGCCCCTGCTGCCGCGGCTCGTGCGCGACCGGGACGGCGGAAAAGCGTGACGCCCCCCAGGTGAGCATGACGTCGATGTTCGTTATGGGCGCGCGATACTCGGCGAAGGCGTCGCGGACCGACGTGCGGAAGGCGCGGAAGCCGCCGACGATCTCGGCAATGCTCGCCGACATCGTCGTGCGCAACACGAGCTTCATCAGGTGCGAGGCGGTGTTGCGGACCACGCCCCACTGCCGCTGCGCCGGCAGGCCATAGACGACGTCGTACCCGTCGCGCAGCCGATCGAGCATGGCGGGAATGTCTTCCGGACGGTTCTGCAGATCGTCGTCGAGCGTGACGACGACCTCGTGCCGCGCCTGACGAATGCCGCAGAGCAGCGCGTTGTGCTGGCCGGAGTTGCGCGTCAGATCGATGCCGCGCACGTGACGGCAGCTGCGCGACAGCTCCTCCACCGTGTCCCAGCTCCGGTCCTGGCTGCCGTCGTTGACGAGGATGATCTCGAACGCGGCCGCGGACGGCTCGAGAACGGCCACCACCCGCGTGACGAGCTCACCCAGCGTTGCCTGACTGTTGTAGACGGGAACCACCACGCTGACCGTGCGCGCTGCGTGGTCAGGGCTCATCGGGACGAGTATATTAGCATCGCCGTTCGGCCTCCCGCCGTCGCGCGAGCGGCTTCGCGGACCGATGATCCCATTCAACCGGCCACATCTCACCGGCCACGAGATTGCCTACATCCAGGAGGCCGCCGGGCGCGGGCAGCTCGCCGGCAACGGCTTTTTCACCCGGCGCTGCCAGGACTGGCTGCAGCAGACGATGGGCTCGGGTCGCGTGCTGCTCACGCACTCGTGCACGGCCGCGCTCGAGATGGCCGCGCTGCTGCTCGACGTCTCTCCGGGCGACGAAGTGGTTCTTCCGTCGTTCACCTTCGTCTCCACCGCGAACGCCTTCACCTTGCGCGGCGCCGTGCCCGTGTTCGTCGACATCCGGCCCGACACGCTGAATCTCGACGAGCGACTCGTCGAAGCCGCGGTGACGCCGCGCACGCGCGCGATCGTGCCGGTGCACTACGCCGGGGTGGGATGCGACATGGACGGGCTGGCCACGCTGGCCGCCGCGCGCGGGATGGCCATCGTCGAGGACGCGGCGCAGGGACTGCTATCCACCTACAAGGGGCGGGCGCTCGGATCGTTCGGCCGGCTGGCCGCCCTGAGCTTTCACGAGACGAAGAACGTGATCTCCGGCGAAGGGGGCGCGCTCGTGATCAACGACGGCGCCCTGGCGGAACGCGCCGAGATCCTGTGGGAGAAGGGCACCGACCGATCGCGCTTCTTCCGCGGGGAGGTCGACAAATACACGTGGGTGGACCTCGGCTCGTCCTATCTCCCCGGCGAGATCACGGCGGCGTTCCTGTGGGCGCAGCTCGAAGAAGCCGAGCGCACGACGGCGGCGCGGCAACGTCTCTGGCACCGGTACTACGAAGCAGCGGCGCCGCTCGAGGCGTTCGGGGTCCGGCGGCCGGTCATTCCGCCCGAGTGCGGCCACAACGCCCACCTGTTCTATCTGC